>JADMIO011430603.1_pt1 | contig 17111 bp, 16 predicted proteins | sample 8958161 | NCBI WGS metagenome assembly JADMIO01 (sample SAMN16585339, study PRJNA669376) | soil metagenome | isolation source: Crop rotation soil | place: USA: Cullars Rotation, Alabama | collected 2011
GATTGGCGGCGCGAGTCGCCCCGCCGGCGAGCGCCATGGCAACGACGCCGGCCGTCGCGGCGACCGCAGTGCCCGCCAAGCGCCGCCCGGTCGTTCTCGTCGTCGAGGACGACGAGGCGCTGCACATGCTCGTCGCGGCGATGCTCGAGTCGGAGCCCGTCGACCTGGTCTTCGAGGCCGACGGCGCGGCAGCGTTCGACCGCGTCAACGCGATGGGTCCGGACCTCGTGCTGATGGACGTGATGCTGCCCGGCGGCGACGGCGTCGCGCTCACCGAGCGGATCAAGTCGACGCCCGACCTGGCCGCGATCCCGGTCGTGATGCTGAGCGGCGACGCGCGCCTCGACACGCTCGTGCGCAGCATGGAGGCCGGCGCCGCCGACTTCATCGTCAAGCCGTTCACGCGCGAGGCGCTCCTCGCCAAGCTGGCCAAGTACCTGCCGGCGGCGGCCTGACGATCGGCGAGCGCGGCAGAGTCTGCGACGCCAACCGCTCGCCGGTGCGGCTGAAGGGCGCCGTCAGGCCGACGTCACCGGAATGCCACGGAACTGGCCGGCGACCGCCGGCCCGGTCGGGCGCGGATAGCGCTCGGGGTCGAAGCGGTTGAGCAGCTCGCTCTCGCGCGCCCGCGCGATCGCGAGGTTGGCGAGCTTGACGTGACCGTAGCCGCGGATCTGCGCCGGCACGTTGGCGATCGCGACCGCCACCGCCAGCTTGTCGGCGCTGAGCCCTTCGGCGAGATCGGCGACGCGCGCCTCGTACTCCGCGATCAGGCGACGCTCGAGGCGGCGCTCCTCGGTGCGGCCGAACGGATCGAACGCCGAGCCGCGCAACCCCTTGGCGCGCGCGAGCGCCTTGAGCACCGGCAGCAGCCAGGGCCCGAAGCGCACCTTCTTCGGCGCCTTCGCGTTGCCGGGCTTCGGCTTCACGAGCGCCGGCGGCGCCATGTAGAACTCGAGGCGCAGATCGTCGCCCTCGAAGCGATCGGCCAGCGCCTTCGCGAACTCGCCGTCGGTGTAGAGGCGAGCGACCTCGTACTCGTCCTTGTAGGCCATGAGCTTGCGCAGCTGCTCGGCGACGGCGCGGGTCAGCGGCAGCGGCGCGTCGGCGCCGACGACCGCCTGTTCGCGCGCGCGCACGGCCGCGACCGTGCGCCGATAGCGCTCGGCGTACGCGGCGTCCTGGTAGGCGACGAGGAATCGCGCCGAGCGCTCGACGAGCGCGTCGAGCGTCTCGCCCGCGGCACCCGCCGGCGCCGGCTCGTGCAGCAGCTCGCGCGCCGCGCGCGGATCGGCCGCGGCGAGGCGGCCGAGCGAGAACGCCGCGGTGTTGGCGTCGACCGCGACGCCGTTGAGCTGGATCGCGCGCCGCATCGCCGCCAGCCCGACCGGCACCAGGCCGCGCTGCCAGGCGTAGCCCATCGCGACGATGTTGGCGACGATGGTGTCGCCGATGAACTCCTGCGCCAGGCGCTGCGCGTCCATCGTCTCGACGCGATCGGCGCCGGCCGCGAATTCGACCTTCTCGAGCAACGCATCCACGCGCAGGTCGGCGTCGGGGTTCGAGAGCGATTCGGCGACCGGAATCTCGTGCCGGTTGGCGAGGACGCGCGTGCGGCCGTGGCGGACGGTGAGGAGCGCATCGGCCGACGCGGCGACGACGACGTCGCACGCGAGGACGGCGTCGGCCTGCTGCGCGTCGATGCGGACCTGGTTGAGCGCCGCCTTGTCGCGCGCGAGGCGAACGAACGAGAGCACCGAGCCGCCCTTCTGCGCGAAGCCCATGAAATCGAGCACGCTCGCGGAATGGCCCTCGAGGTGCGCCGCCATCGCGATCAGCGCGCCGACGGTGACGACGCCGGTGCCGCCGACTCCCGTGACGAGCAGGTCGTACGGGCCTGTCCAGGCGTGCGGCGGTGGCAGGGGAAGCGCGTCGACGGCCGCGGTGAAGCGTGCGGCGCCCGCGCCGGCGAGTGCGCCCGGCCGCTTCTTCAGCCGGCCGCCGACGATGCCGACGAAGCTCGGGCAGAAGCCCTTGGCGCACGAGTAGTCCTTGTTGCACGTCGACTGGTCGATCTCGCGCTTCCTGCCGAGCTCGGTCTCGAGCGGCAGCACCGCGACGCAGTTCGACTGCACCGAGCAATCGCCGCAGCCTTCGCAGACGCGATCGTTGATGAACAGCCTCCGTGCCGGGTCGACGAGCTCGCCCTTCTTCCTGCGCCGGCGCTTCTCGGCGGCGCACGTCTGCTCGTAGATCAGGATCGTCACGCCGGGCATCTCGCGCAGGCGCCGCTGCACCGCGTCGAGCTCGGCGCGGTCGTGGAACTCGGTGCCGGCGGGAAACTTCGCACGCATCGCGTCGTACTTGGCGATGTCGTCCGAGAGCACGACGACTTTCGTCGCCCCCTCGGCCTCGACCTGGCGCGCAATCGCGTCGACCGTGATCGTCCCGTCGACCGGCTGGCCACCGGTCATCGCGACGGCGTCGTTGAAGAGGATCTTGTAGGTGATGTTCGAGCCGCTGGCGATCGCCTGGCGGATCGCCAGGTAGCCCGAGTGGTAGTAGGTGCCGTCGCCGAGGTTCTGGAACACGTGCGGCACCTTGGTGAACATCGCGTGCGAGATCCAGTCGACGCCCTCGCCACCCATCTGGATCAGCCCTTCGGTGTCGCGGTCCATCCACGACGCCATGAAGTGGCAGCCGATTCCGGCCTGCGCGCGCGATCCTTCCGGCACCTTGGTCGACGTGTTGTGCGGGCAGCCTGCGCAGAAGTACGGCACCCGCTTGACGGCGTCGCCAGCGTTCGAGAGCAGTTCGGGGACGGTGAAGTCGCGGACGAGGTGGCGTCGGTCGAGCTGCGGGAATCGATCGGCGAGCCAGCGGGCGACGATCTCGATCAGCCGCGACGGCCGCAGCTCGCCGAGCTCGCTGACGAGCGGCTTGCCGCTCGCGTCGCGCTTGCCGATCACGGCCGGACGGACGGCGCGGTTGTAGAACCGGTCGCGCAGCTGCTGCTCGACCAGGCCCGCCTTCTCCTCGACGACGAGGATCTCGTCGAGGCCGTCGGCGAACGCGTCGAGACGCGTCGGCTCGACCGGGTAGGCGAGGCCGATCTTGACGATGCGCACCCCGGCGGCGGCGAGCGCATCGAGCGGGATGTCGAGGCGGCGGAACACCTCGAGCAGGTCGAAGTGCGCCTTGCCGCAGGTGACGATACCGACCGACGCGCGCGGCGCGGTGACGATTTCGCGATCGATCGAGTTCACCTTCGCGAACGCGCGCACCGCGTCGAGCTTCGCGTGCAGGCGCGCCTCGATCTTGAGCGACGGCAGGTCCGGCCAGCGGTAGTGCAGCCCGTCGACGGGGGCGACGAAGCCGGTCTCGGCGACGACGGTTGCGCCGTCCTTCCACGCGCCGACGCGCGCGTTGGTCTCGTCGAGGTCGACCGTCGAGCCGCTCTCGACGACCTCCGAGAGCGCCGTGAAGCCGACCCAGTTGCCCGAGAAGCGCGACAGCGCCCAGCCATAGAGCCCGAACTCGAGGTACTCGGCGACGTTGGCCGGCGCGAGCACCGGCATGTGCCACGCCTGCATCGCCGCGTCGCTCTGGTGCGGCATCGACGACGAGACGCAGCCGTGGTCGTCGCCGGCGACGACGAGGACGCCGCCGTGCGGCGACGCGCCGTACGCGTTGCCGTGCTTGAGGGCGTCGCCGGCGCGGTCGACGCCGGGGCCCTTGCCGTACCACATCGCGTAGACGCCATCGGCCGTGCGTTCGGGGTCGGACTCGACGCGCTGGGTGCCGAGCACCGCCGTCGCCGCCAGCTCTTCGTTGATCGCCGGGAGGAACTTCACGCCGGCTGCGTCGAGCAGCTTGCCCGCCTTCCACGCCTGCTGATCGACCATGCCGAGCGGCGAGCCGCGGTAGCCGCTGATGAAACCGCGCGAGCCGACGCCGGCGGCGGCGTCGCGCGCGCTCTGCATCAGCGCGAGGCGGATCAGCGCCTGCGTGCCGGTGAGGAAGACGGTGCCGGCGCGCGCGGCGAGGTTGTCGGCGAGGGCGTAGTCGGCGCGGGCGAGCGAGGCTGGCATGGCATGCCCTCCAGGGGTCACGGACGAAGGGGCAATCTACCTGAGCGTGGCGAGGATAGGCTTCTATTCGCGCCTCTCCTGCGCCGATTCGTAGAATGCCTTTCTGCAATCCGGGAGATTCAGCGATGTATGTACTCGACGACAAGGACCGGGCCCTGCTCGCCGAGCTGCAGCGCGATTCGCGTCAGACCGTGCAGCAGCTCGCGACCGCCGTCGGCCTCAGCGCGACGCCGTGCTGGAAGCGCGTCAAGGACATGGAGGCGGCCGGCGTGATCCGCGGCTACACGGCGACGGTCGACCGCGAGCGCGTCGGCCTCGCGCTCTGCGTCCTCGCCGAGGTCAACCTGACGCAGCACACCGAGAACACCGTGCGCGAGTTCGAGCGCGCCGTCGCCGCGTGCCCGCAGATCGTCAGCTGCCACAGCACGACCGGCGCCGCCGACTACAGCATCATGGTCCTCGTCGAGGACATCAAGAGCTACGAAGCGTTCCTGCACGACACGGCGTTCAAGCTGCCGGGCGTGACGCACATCCGCTCGAGCGTCGTGCTGAAGGAAGTGAAGGCCGCCGCCGGCGTGCCGATCGCCGTGGCGGCGCGCGCGCCGCGGCCGGCGCGCAAGGCCCGCGTCAGGGCTTGACGAACTTGAGGACGAACTCGTCCTTGGGCTGCGGCGGATCGGGCGTCTCGCGGTCGCGCGGGTCGGCCGGGTTGCGCAGGAACTCGCCCGCCGCGGCGAGCCGGAAGCCCGCCGCTTCGACCTCGCGCCGGACGAGCGCCTCCTCGACGCGATGCAACGTCGCCGACTCCGAGATGCCGGTGCCGGGCCGGCCGGCGTGGTCGGCGACGACATAGAGGCCGCCCGGTTTCAGCGCCGCGAACACGGCGGCGTTCAGGCGCGCGCGGTCGACGCCCATCGCGCCGAAGTCGTGGTAGTTGAACATCAGCGTGACGAGGTCGAGGCGCCCGGCGCCGAGCTCGGCCGGCACCGGGTTGTCGAAAGGCTGGACGACCGAGACGATCGACGCGCCCGCAGGCGTCTTCAGGCGCGCCGCGAGCGCCGCGCCCGGCGGCACCCGCGTCTGCCCGTAGACGCGGCCGCCCGGCGCGACGGCGCGCGTCAGCAGCTCGGACGTATAGCCGCCGCCGGCGCTGATGTCGAGGACGACCATCCCCGGGCGAACGCCGATGAACGACAGCATCTCGGCCGGCTTCCTACGCACGTCGTTGCGGCGATCAGCCTCGCTGCGGTCGGGGCTCGCGACGATCGCTTCGATCTGTGCTCGCGACAGCGCACCGGGGTCGCGCCGGGCGCCGGCGTCGGTCGTCGTGCAGCCGCTGCCGAGAGCGGTCGCGGTCGCGACCGCGAGCGCCAGGAGGAGAGTTCGCATGCGAGGCTCCAAGCCGAGGAAAGCGTGGAGTGTGCCTCGCGCCGCTCAGCGCCGCAGCCGTGACTCGAGCTCGGCGATGCGGTCGAGCAGGTCGAGGGCGAGGGCGACGCCCGAGCTGTTGATGTCGAGGTCGTGCATCAGGCGGGTCGCCAGCCGCATGCGCGCGAGCGAGTCGCCGTGGAAGCGCCACGCATCGCGCGATTCGCCGCTCGGCTGCAGCACGCCTTCAACCACCCAGACCTCGATCTGATCCTCGGTCGTGCGGCAAGCCCGGCCGAGCTCGACGATCGTCAGCCCGACTTCCTCTTCGACGACGCTGCCGCGCAGCGCGGTGGAGATCGTTCGATTCATGAAAACTCATCCTTGCAGATGCGCGCGCGGGTCGAAGGCGGGGAACGACTTCGCCAGCGTCTCGTAGGCGGCCCGCCCGGCATCGCTCTCGGCCTTGGGCAGCGCGATCGCCAGCACGGCATACAGGTCGCCCGGGTTCTTTCCCGGCAATCCGCGGCCCTTGAGGCGGAGCTTGCGGCCCGCCTGCGAGCCTTTCGGGATCGTCAGCTGCACTGTCCCTTCGGGCGTCGGCACGTCGACGGTCGCGCCGAGCGCGGCTTCCCAGGGCGCGAGCGGCAGCTCGACGTAGACGTCGGCGCCTTCGACGCGAAAGACGCGGTGCGGGTTGAACTCGATCTCGAGGTAGAGGTCGCCCGTCTTGCCGCCGCCCGCGCCGGGCGCGCCCTGCCCCGCGAGACGCAGGTGCTGCCCCGGGCGGATCCCTTTCGGGATGTGCACGTCGAGCGTCCGCTCCTTCATGGCGATCCGGCCATCGGCCGTCTCGGCGGGCGCGCGCAGCGAGATCGTCCGCTCCGCGCCGCGGTAGGAATCTTCCAGGTCGATCAGCACCTTGGCGTGGTGGTCCTCGCCCTGGACGTTGCCGCGCCGGCGCGGCCCGCCGCTCTCCGCCGGGCCGCGGCGACCGAAAAGCGACTCGAAGAAATCGCTCGGATCGAAGCCCTCGGCGCCGCCGAACGAGCCGCCGGCAGCGAACGGCCCGCCCTGGCCGCCGCGGAACTCGAACCCAGCGTCCCAGTTCGGCGGCGGCTGGAAATCCTGGCCGGCCTTCCAGTTGCTGCCCATCTGGTCGTAGGCGGCGCGCTTCTCGGGATCCTTGAGGACCTCGTTCGCCTCGTTGATCTCCTTGAAACGCGTCTCGGCGTCGGCCATCTTGCTGACGTCGGGGTGGTACTTGCGGGCGAGCTTGCGGTACGCCTGCTTGATGTCGTCCTGCGTCGCGCCGCGCGGCACGCCGAGGGTCTCGTAGTAATCCTTGTACTTGGTCGCCACGTCGACTCCCTCGTCAGTGCGAGTGGGCCGCGGGGAACGCCGCCGGCGCCGGCAGGGCGACGCCGTCGCACGGCGTCATCAGCGTCTCGGTGGTCGCCTGCAGGGTGACGTGGCCGATCGCGAAGCGATCGCGCATGCGCTCGGCGGCGGCGCGGAAGAACGCGTCGTCGGGATAGCCGGCCGGCATCGCGAGGTGGGCGGTCAAGGCGACCTCGGTCGTCCCGGTCGCCCAGACGTGCAGGTCGCTCACGCAGGCGACGCCGGGCAGCGCCGCGAGCTCGGCGCGGACGGCTTCGAGGTCGATCGAGGTCGGCACGCCGTCGAACATGAGGTGCAGGGAGTCTCGAAACAAGCCCCAGGTGCCGACGAGGATGACGAGCGCGATCGCCAGGCTGCACGCGGGATCGAGCCACGTCCAGCCGAGCCAGAGGGTGAGCGCCGCGGCAGCGACGACGCCGGCCGAGACCGCGGCGTCGGCGGCCATGTGGAGGAAGGCGCCGCGCGCGTTCAGGTCGTCGTGGCTGCCGCGCAGGAAGAGCAGCGCGGTCGCGCCGTTGACGACGATGCCGACGGCGGCGACGACCATCACCGTGTCGGCGGCGATCGGCGCCGGGGCCGCCAGCCGGCCGATCGCCGCCCACGCGAGCGAGCCGATCGCGACGAGCAGGAGCAGCGAGTTGGCGAACGCGGCGAGGATCGATGCCCGCTTCCAGCCGTAGGTGTGGCGCTCGTCGGGCGCGAGCCGACCGGCGAACGCGCCGGCCCAGGCGAGGACGAGGCCGAGGACGTCGCCGAGGTTGTGGCCGGCGTCGGCGAGCAGCGCGAGCGAGTCGGCGCGCCAGCCGTAGAACGCCTCGACGACGACGAACGCGACGTTGATCGCGATGCCGATCGCGAACGCGCGGTCGAGGTTGGAAGTGCCGTGGCCGTGGCCGTGACTGTCGACATGGCCATGGCGACGATCGTCGACGTCGGCATGCTCGTGAGCCCCGGTGGGGTCGCGGCCGTCGTCCGGGCGGGGACCCGCAGCGTCGTGGCGCGCCATCGCGACTTCGGCGGAAGAAGTCAGCCGCCGAGCTGCGCGCGCATCGCGGCGATGACGGCGCGGTAGTGGGGCGCGCCGAAGATCGCGCTGCCGGCGACGAAGGTGTCGCAGCCGGCGTCGGCCGCGGCGCGAATGTTGTCGACCTTGATGCCGCCGTCGACCTCGAGCCGGATGTCCTTGCCGCTCGCCTCGATGCGACGCCTCACCTGCTCGATCTTCCTCAGCGCCGACGCGATGAAGCTCTGCCCGCCGAAACCCGGGTTGACGCTCATCACCAGGACCAGGTCGACCTTGTCGATCACCCAGTCGAGGACGTCGAGCGGCGCGGCCGGATTGAAGACGAGCCCGGCCTGGCAGCCGGCGGCGCGGATGAGCTGGAGCGTCCGGTCGACGTGCGTGCTCGCGTCGGGATGAAAGCTGATGACGTCGGCGCCGGCCTCGGCGAACGCCTGCGCGAGCGCGTCGACCGGCTCGACCATCAGGTGCACGTCGATCGGCACCTTGCTGCCGTCGGCCTTGACGGCGTGCTTGCGGATCGCCGCGCACACCATCGGGCCGATCGTCAGGTTCGGCACGTAATGGTTGTCCATCACGTCGAAGTGAATCCAGTCGGCGCCGGCGGCGATGACCTCGCGCACTTCGTCGCCGAGCCGCGCGAAATCGGCGGAAAGAATGCTCGGTGCGATGCGAAAGCGCGTCATGGGCCCGGACGATTCTAGGTCGGGCCTCGCGGCGCAGCGCGCAGCGCGCGAGGTCTCGCTCCTAGAATCGACCATGGCCCGCCCCGAGTTCACGACGAGCGTCGTCGTCCGTCATCTTCCCGAGGAGTCGGACCGCGACAACGGCCACTACGCGTTCGCCTACACGATCACGATCAGGAACAGCGGCGACGTGATCGCCCAGCTGATCGGCCGCCACTGGCTGATCAGCGACGCGACCGGCCACGTCGACGAAGTGCGCGGGCTGGCGGTCGTCGGCCACCAGCCGATCCTCAAGCCCGGCGAGTCGTTCGAATACACCAGCTGGACGCGGATCGCGACCCCGAGCGGCAGCATGCGCGGCACGTTCTTCTGCATGACCGAAGACGCGCATGCGTTCGATGCGCCGATCGCCGAGTTCGGACTGACGCTCGCCTCGGCGCTGCACTGACTCGCGATATCGGCAACGCGAGCGCGGCCTTTCGCGCTTCGCGCCGTCGCCGACCTAAAATCGCGGCGTGAACTCGGCCCTCTTCCTTGCCCTGCGTCATCGCGGCGTTGCGCCGCGATGGCGTCGCTGCGCGCGTGCGCAGGCGGCGAGCCCCGAGCCCTGTTCGCCGAGCACGCGACGGGCCCCGACCCTCGCACATTCCTGAGCCCGGCGATCCCCTTCTCTCCCTCTTGCGCCATTCCTCGATCGCCGGGCCCTGACGGGCGCGATCCGGCCTGCCGGCCGGACATCGATCAGGAATGTCCATGGAACTCGACCGCGGTGCCGAGCGCACGCTGACCGAACTCGACCACGCGCGCCTCACGCGCCTGACCCGAAGCCTCGCCGGGCCGTCGCGGCGCAGCGATCCCCTCGAGCACGCTCTCGAGACGGCCACGCTGGTGCCGTCGCCGACGATCCCGGCCGACGTGGTGACGATGCACTCCAAGGTCGCGCTGCGCGATCTCGAGACCTCGCGCCGCTTCCGGCTGACGCTCTGCTATCCGGAAGACGCCGAGCCCGCTGCCGGCTTCGTGTCGGTGCTCGCGCCGCTCGGCGCCAGCGTGCTCGGCCTGCGCGTCGGCGAAGACGCGAGGTGGGCGCTGCCCGGCGGCGGCGAGGGCGCGGCGCGGCTGGAAGCGATCCTCTTCCAGCCCGAGTCGAGCGGGGAGTTCACGCGATGAGCCGGCCTCGATCCTCGCCGCCCGCGCCGATGGCGGCGGCGGCCGGGCACGCTCGGCCGCTGCGCTTGATCCTCGCGCTCGCCGACTTCTCGCCGAAGTCGAACAACGCCGTCGCGCGCGCTGCGCTGCTGGCGCGCGAGCACGGCGCGAGCCTGCAGCTGCTGCACGTGATGGCGCCGCGCCGATTCGCGGCGGCGACGCCGCGCAGGGCCGAGCGCGATCACCAGCTGGCGCTCGAACGAGCGGGTGAGACGCTCGCCACCCTGGCGGCGCGGATCTTCGCCATGCACGGCGTCAGCGGCGCCTGCAACGTGCGCGCCGGCGACGCGCTGCAAGCGATCCTCGACGCGGCGCGCGGCGCCGACCTGGTCGTCGTCGCCGCCAAGCGGCCGAATCCCTTGCGCGACTTCGTGCTGCGCACGCCGACCGAACGGCTGCTCAGGATCGTGCAGCGCCCGGTGCTGATCGTGAAGCGCCCCGTGGTCGCGCCGTACGCATCGATGCTCGCCCCCGCGGCCGAGATGTCGCGCGCCGACGGGCCGCCGACAACCCGCTCGGACGCCTTCGACACGCCGCGCGCGCAAGGCGCGCTCACAGACGAAGCGCGGGTCTCGGACGAGCTCGTCGTCGTGGCGAAGGACGGCCACGCCGCGATGTGCAACTTCCTTCTCGGCCGACGCGCGCAGCGGCTCGTCGCGCACGCGTCGTGCGACGTGCTCCTTCTGCCGAGAGCCGACACCGACGCGGCAAAGCGCGCGCACGCGCGCGAACGCCGCCCGCGCGACGCCTTCGCGATCGACGCAGCACCACGAGTCCGCGCCAAGACCGCGTGAGTGGGCGGTCGGGCACTAGACTCGTCCGGTGTCGCTGACCCTCCTGCTGCTGCTTCCGTTCGTCGGGAGCGCGCTCGCCGCGTGCCTGCCGACCCGCGCACGCAATCTCGTTCCGACTTTCGCCGGCCTTGTCGGCCTGGCGATCCTGGTGCCCGTCGCCTTGCTCTTCCCGCAGGTGCGCGACGGCGGCGTGGTCGTCGAGCGGATCGTCTGGCTGCCTCGCCTCGGCCTCGACCTGGTCGTGCGCATCGACGGCTTCGCCTGGCTGTTCGCGATGCTGGTGAGCGGCATCGGCGTGCTCGTCGTCGCCTACTCGCGCTACTACCTGTCGCCCGCCGATCCCGCCGCGCGCTTCTACTCGCTGCTGCTCGGCTTCATGGGCGCGATGCTCGGCGTCGTCGTCTCGGGCAACCTCATCCAGCTCGTCGTCTTCTGGGAGCTGACGAGCCTGTTCTCGTTCCTCCTCATCGGCTACTGGTACCACCGGCGCGATGCCCGGCGCGGCGCGCGCATGGCATTCACGGTCACCGCGACCGGCGGGCTGGCGCTGCTCGCCGGCGCGCTGCTGCTCGGTTCGATCGCCGGCAGCTACGACCTCGGTCACGTCCTCGCCGCCGGCGACGCGGTACGCTCGCACCGCCTGTATCCGCTCGTCCTGACCCTGGTGTTGCTCGGCGCGCTGACCAAGAGCGCGCAGTTCCCGTTCCACTTCTGGCTGCCGCACGCGATGGCAGCGCCGACCCCGGTGTCGGCGTACCTGCACTCGGCGACGATGGTCAAGGCTGGCGTGTTCCTGCTCGCGCGCCTCTGGCCGGTGCTCGCCGGCAGCGACGCGTGGTTCTGGATCGTCGGCGGCGCCGGCCTGGCGACGCTGCTCCTCGGCGCCTACGCGGCGATGTTCCAGAACGACATCAAGGCGCTGCTCGCCTACTCGACGATCAGCCACCTCGGCCTGATCACGCTGCTGCTCGGCCTCAACAGCCCGCTCGGCGCCGTCGCCGCGGTCTTCCACATGATGAACCACGCGACCTTCAAGGCGTCGCTCTTCATGGCGGTCGGCATCGTCGACCACGAGACCGGGACCCGCGACATGCGCCGGCTCGACGGCCTGGTGCACAGCATGCCGATCACCGCGACGCTGGCGATGGTCGCCTCGGCGGCGATGGCCGGGGTGCCGCTGCTGAACGGCTTCCTGTCGAAGGAGATGTTCTTCGCCGAGACGGTGTTCGTCACCGGCGATCCGTGGGTCGAGGCCGGCCTGCCGATCGCGGCGACGCTGGCCGGCGTGTTCGCGGTCGTCTATTCGCTTCGCTTCGGCCACGACGTCTTCTTCGGCACGCGCCCGCGCAACCTCCCGCGCGAGCCGCACGAGCCGGTGTTCTGGATGCGCCTGCCGATCGAGCTGCTCGTCCTCGCCTGCCTGCTCGTCGGCATCTTTCCCGCGTGGTCGGTCGGTCCGGTGCTCGACGCCGCCGCGCTGCCGGTCGTCGGCGGCGCGCTGCCGAGCTTCGATCTCGCCGTCTGGCACGGCTTCAACGCGCCGTTCGCGATGAGCCTGGTCGCGCTCGGCGGCGGCGTCGCCGTCTACCTCGTCTTCGCCGAGCGATTCAAGCAGCGGCCGCTGCGCCGGACGCCGCTGATCCACGGTCTCGACGGCAAGCGCCTGTTCGAGGGCGCGCTCGCCGCGTTCACGGCGTTCGCGTGGAAGCTCCGCCGCGCCGCCTCGACGCGCCACCTGCAGCCGCAGCTGCTGTGGATGGTCCTCGTCGCCGGCGCGGCCGCGCTCGGCTCGGCGCTCGTCGTTCCGCTCGAATGGGGCGACCGGGCACGCGTTCCGGTGCGCGCCGGCTTCGTCCTGCTCTGGCTCGTCGGCGGCGCGGCGGCGATCGGCGCGGCCTGGCAGGCCAAGTTCCACCGCCTCGCCGCGTTGACGATGCTCGCCATCGTCGGGCTGATGATCTGCCTCACCTACGCCTGGTTCTCGGCGCCCGACCTCGCCTTGACGCAGATCGCCGTCGAGGTCGTGACGACGGTGCTGTTCCTGCTCGGCCTGCGCTGGCTGCCCAAGCGCGTCGAACTCGACGACCCGCGCACGCGCCGGCGCGCGCGCTGGCGCCGCGGCCGCGACGTCGTCATCGCCGTCCTCGCCGGCACCGGCCTCGCCGCGCTGTCGTACGCGATGCTGACGCGCAGCGCGCCGCAGAGCATCGCGCCGTTCTTCCTCGAGCGCGCCGTGCCCGAGGGCGGCGGCACCAACGTCGTCAACGTCATGCTGGTCGACTTCCGCGCCTTCGACACGCTCGGCGAGATCACCGTGCTCGCGGTGGTCGGCCTGACCGTGTATGCGCTGCTGCGGCGCTTCCGGCCGCCGCGCGAGACGCGGACCTCGCCGCAGCAGCAGCTCGTCCTGCCGCCCGACGCGCCGTCCGACCTGGCGCAACCGGCGGGCGCGACGCAGGCCTACCTGCAGGTGCCCGCCGTGCTCGTGCGCCTGCTGCTGCCGATCACCGCGCTCGTCGCCCTGCATCTGTTCCTGCGCGGCCACAACGAGCCGGGCGGCGGCTTCGTCGCCGGGCTCGTGATGGCGATCGGCTTCGTCGCCCAGTACATGGTCGGCGGAACGCAATGGGTCGAGGACCGCACCAACCTGCGGCCGGCGCTCTGGATCGCGTTCGGCCTGGTGCTGGCGATCGCGACCGGGCTCGGCTCGCACGCCGTCGGCCATCCGTTCATGACGACCCACGTCTGGCACGTCGACGTCCCGCTGCTCGGCAACGTCCACCTGCCGAGCGCCTTCTTCTTCGACCTCGGCGTGTTCGCGGTCGTCGTCGGCGCCGTGCTGCTGCTGCTGACGTCGCTCGGCCACCAGTCGCTGCGCGCGCGGCGCGCGCCGGCTGCCGACGCCGCCGCCGAGGGGGCGGGCTGATGGAAGTCGTCGTCTCGCTCGCGATCGGCGTGCTCGTCGCTTCCGGTGTCTGGCTGGTGCTGCGGCCGCGCACGTTCCAGGTGCTGATCGGCCTGGCGCTCCTCTCGTACGCGGTGAACCTGTTCATCTTCAGCGTCGGCAGCCTGTCGATCGACAAGGAACCGATCGTCCAGGTCGGCCAGCCCGCCGACCTGCTGCACTACACGGATCCGATTCCGCAGGCGCTCGTGCTGACGGCGATCGTGATCAGCTTCGCGACGACGGCGCTCTACCTCGTCGTCCTGCTCGCGCTGCGCGGTCTCACCGACAGCGACCACGTCGACGGCGAGGAAGAGCGGCCGTGACGCCCCTGCCGGCGATCGACCACCTCCTGCTCGTGCCGGTGCTGCTGCCGCTGGCGACGGCGGCCCTCCTGCTGCTGCTCGGCGAGCAGCGCCACACGGCTCGCGCCGGGCTCGACGTGGCTTCGACGCTGCTCGGTCTCGTCGTCGCGATCGCCCTGCTGTTGCGCGTCGACGCCCAGGGCCCGAGCGGCGCGGTGTACCTGCCCGGCAACTGGCCGGTGCCGTTCGGCATCGTCCTCGCCATCGACCGCCTGGCCGCGTTGATGCTCGTCCTCACTGCCGCCACCGGCCTCGCCTCGCTGCTCTTCTCGCTCGCCCGCTGGCATCGCGCCGGCGTTCACTTCCATCCGCTCTTCCAGTTGCAGCTGATGGGGCTGAACGGCGCCTTCCTCACCGGCGACCTGTTCAACCTGTTCGTGTTCTTCGAGGTGCTGCTCGCCGCCTCGTACGGGCTGCTCCTGCACGGCGGCGGCGCGGCGCGCGTGCGCGCGAGCCTGCACTACATCTCGATCAACCTGATCGCATCGCTGCTGTTCCTGATCGGCGTCGCCCTGCTCTACGGCGTCACCGGGACGCTGAACATGGCCGACATGGCCGAGCGGCTGCCGCACGTCCCCGCCGCCGACCGCGGCCTGCTGCACGCGGGCGCGGCGATCCTCGGCGTCGCCTTCCTCGCCAAGGCCGGGGCGTGGCCGCTCAATTCCTGGCTCGCGCCGGCGTACGGCGCGGCGAGCGCGCCGGTCGCGGGCGTGTTCGCGATCCTCACCAAGGTCGGCATCTACGCCGTGCTGCGCCTGTGGACGCTGTGCTTTCCCGAGACCGCGGGCGGATCGGCGCTGTACGGCGGCGACGCGCTCGTCTGGGGCGGCATGGCGACGCTCGCCTTCGGCGCGGTCGGCATGCTTTCCTCGCAGCAGCTCGGCCGCCTGGCGAGCTTCAGCATCGTCGCCACCGCCGGCACGCTGCTGGCCACGATCGGCTTCGGCCGGCCGGCGCTGACCGCGGCCGCGCTCTTCTACCTCGCCAGCTCGACGCTCGCGGCGACCGCGATGTACCTGCTCGTCGAGCTGCTCGAGCGCGTGCGCCAGGTCGAGACCGATCCGCCGCTGGAAGTCGTCGCCGGGCCGCTGCCTTCGTTCGCCGAAGGGCGCGCGGACGCCGAAGTGAACCTCGATGACTCCGAGGCGCCGCTGATCGGCCGCGCGATTCCCGCCGCGCTCGCCTTTCTCGGCGTCGCGTTCGCGGTCGGCGCGCTCGTCATCGCCGGGCTGCCGCCGCTCTCGGGATTCATCGGCAAGGTGGCGATGCTGTCGGCGCTCCTCGACCCTGAAGCCGCGGCAGCGGGCGGCGACGCGGCGTCGCGCTGGACGCTGCTCGGCCTGCTGCTCTTCTCGGGCCTGCTGTCGTCGATCGCGCTGATGCGGGTCGGCATCCGTCACTTCTGGGCGCCGGAGCAGCGCCCGGCGCCGCACCTGCGCGTCGCCGAGTGCCTGCCGATCGGCCTGCTGCTCGGCGCCTGCGTGATCCTCGTCGTTCGCGGCGAGCCGGCGCTGCGCTATCTGCACGACGCTGCCGAGGGCCTGCACCGGCCCGAGCGCTACATCGAATCGGTGCGCGCCGCGCGCCCCGTCGTTCGCGTGCCGGAGACGCGGCCATGAAGCGCTGGCTGCCTGCTCCGCTCCTGTCCGCCGGACTGTTCACGCTCTGGCTGCTGCTCAACCAGTCGGTCGCCCCGGGCCACCTCCTCATCGGCGCCATCGCCGCGCTCGTCCTGCCGCCGCTGATCGCACCGCTGCGGCCGCCCGCGGGCGCGATGCGCCGTCCGGGGACGGCGCTTCGGCTGATCGGCGTCGTTGCCCTCGACGTCGTCCGCTCGGCGCTGCAGGTCGCCGGCGGCGTGCTCGGCGCCAGGCAGCGGCCGCCGCGCGCCCGCTTCGTCGTCGTTCCGCTCGACCTGCGCGACGTGCACGCGCTTGCCGCGCTCGCGCTGATCACGACGATCGTCCCCGGCACGGTGTGGTCCGAGCTCGCGCCCGATCGCAGCCGGCTGCTGCTCCACGTCTTCGACAGCGAAGACGATGCCGCCTTCGTCGCCCACTACAAGGAACGCTACGAGCGGCCTTTGCAGGAGATCTTCGAATGAGCCCGTTGCTGGCCGGAGCGATCAGCGTGACGCTGGTCCTGTATTCGCTCGCGGTCGCGCTCGGCGCGCTGCGCCTGGTGCGGGGACCGCACGCGCACGACCGCGTGCTCGCGCTCGACTTCCTGTTCGTCGTCGTCCTGTTGACGATGCTCGTGCTGGCGATCCGCTACGAGAGCAGCATGTACTTCGAGGCGGCGCTGCTGATGGCGCTGTTCGGCTTCGTCGGCTCGGCGGCGCTGGCCAAGTTCCTGCTCCGCGGCGAGGTGATCGAATGACGCTCCCGTTCTTCGGCGAGGTCGTCGTCGCCGTCCTCCTTCTCGTCAGCGGTGGCCTGGTGCTGACGGCCGCGCTCGGCCTCTGGCGCCTCTCCGACTTCTTCGCGCGGATGCACGCGCCCGCGCTCGCCGGAACGCTCGCCGCGTGGCTGGTCACGCTGGCGTCGATCGTCCACTTCTCGCTGCTCGAGGAGCGGCTTTCGCTGCACGTTCTCGTCATCAACGCGCTGCTCGCGATCTCGGCGCCGGTGACGACCGTGCTGCTCGCGCGCGCCGCGTTGTTCCGACGGCGACAGGCCGGCGATCCGTTGCCGCCGCCGCTCGGCGGCGGCGAGGAGTCGCCGGCCGAGCGCCGGCCCGCGTAGGCGGGCGAGCGCGACGCAAACCACCGAGGAGGAGACATGGGCCGGATCCTGCACGTTCTCGCCGCCACCGACCTGTCCGCACCGGCGCGCCACGCCGCCGATCGCGCGGCGTCGGTCGCGAAGAGCCTCGGCGCGACGCTCGACCTCGTCCACGTCGCGCAGGAACCGCCGCTCGACTGGCTGCGCCGCTTCGTCGTCGAGCTGCCCGAGGATCTGCCGCAGCGCTGGCAGGGCGACAGCGAGGCGGCGCTGCGCGCGCTCGCGGCGGCGCTCGAAGGCCGGCACGGCATCGCCGCCGGCGTCCACGTGGCGGACGGCGCACTGCCCGCCGCGATCGAGCGCATCGCCGACGCCACCTCGGCCGACCTCGTCGTGCTCGGTGCGCGAGGCAGCAGCTTCGTGCGCCACCTCGTGCTCGGCTCGACGGCGGAGCGGCTGCTCGGCACGTGCCGGCGGCCCATGCTCGTCGTCAGGCAGATCGCGCACGA
>JADMIO010842069.1_pt1 | contig 17109 bp, 17 predicted proteins | sample 8958161 | NCBI WGS metagenome assembly JADMIO01 (sample SAMN16585339, study PRJNA669376) | soil metagenome | isolation source: Crop rotation soil | place: USA: Cullars Rotation, Alabama | collected 2011
CTTTCCCGGACGCCGACGGCGACTACGTCATCACGAACGTCCCGCCGGGGAGCTACGAGGGGCTGACGGTGCGCGTCTTCGACACCGACAGCTACGTCTTCGCGACGACCGGCCTCGGCGGCCTCAGCACGCCCAAGTACGACGTGACGGCCGACAAGACGCTCTTCGTCCGCGCGACGAACCTCTTCAAATCAGACCTCAAGGTGCTCAACCCGAAGGCCGGCTCGAAGGTGAGCGCGCAGGGCCTGGAGCTGAAGTGGCAGGAGTACCCCGAGGCGGCCTACTACAAGCTGAGCCTCTACCCCTCGGAGCCGACGGTCACGTCGCCCTACATCGGCCAGCGCGTCGAGGCGACGACCTTCCCCTTAGACAAGCCGCTCCCGAAAGGCGAGTACCGCATCGAGGTCGAAGCCTACAACGACGACGACCAGAAGCTCTCCGAGTGCGCGGACGACCTGAAGTTCACCGTCACGGAGTAGTAGGCAGCAGGCAGACGGCAGTAGGCAGTTAAGCGCCGCGTCAGCGGCGACAGAGGCTTAACTCCCTACTGCCTACTTCCCTCCATTCCAAACCATCCATATCCCGCGCCCGTCCAGTAGAGGAAGCCGCGCGCGCCGCCTAAGTTTTCGCGGAGCACGTCGCCGAAGAGGCGCGGCGACTTCGCGGGCGCGGCGGCGACCGCCTCGGCGCGGGGCTCGACCTTGAGCTCGTCGCCCGCGACGCCCTTGAGCAGGAAGGTCTGCTGCGCTTCGGGGTTGCGCCAGCCCGCCTCTCTGTAGCCGTGGAGGACGACGAGCAGCGCGTCCGACGCCTCGACCTGCGGGCGCGCGTGCGGCGCGAGCCTCTGCACGCCCTGGTGCGGGTTGAACTGGCGCGGGTCGGGCGGCGTGACGGTGCGCGGGTCCGTGACGATCCAGTTGGCGACCTCGTCGTTCACCTCGGCGAGTCGGTTCGGCGCGGGCCGCGCGCGGACGATGAGGTCCTCGGAGCCGTCGCCGTTGAAGTCTCCGACGGCCGCGGCCGCGCGCTCGTCGCAGACGACGGCCCCTTTGTAAACACGTTCGACCGCCGCGCGCACCTCACGCGGCGCGGCCTGCGGCGTCGGCGCTGGCGCCTCCTGCGCGGCGGCGGGTGAAGCCTGCGCGGTCGGCGTCGTCTGCGGCGTGCCCGCACGTTGTTCGTCCTTGACTGTCTCTTTCGTCGCGCACGCGCCGAGCAGGACGGCCAGCGCGAGCAGGCAGGGCGAGAGCTTTAATGTTCGTGTCTTCATCTCGGTAGCTTCGGAGGGTCAACCACGGAGACACAGCTTGAAGCATTTAGCTGTGTCTCCGTGGTTAAGTTTCATCTGCCAGTCACAGGCTTCCGTCTAGAGCGACTGGAGGAAGGTGACGAGCTGGGCTCTCTGCGTCGCGGAGAGGTTGCGGAAGTTGTTGATGACGCCGGTGGCCTCGCCCGCGTGGCGGAGGATGGCCTCGGTGCGGTTCGTCGTCTCGCCGTCGTGCATCAGGCGGCCGCGCGTGCGCATGCCCCACAGAGGGGCGGTGCGCAGCTTGTTCGCCGTGGCCTGCCCGCCGTTCTGCACGATGCCGTCGCCCGTGCCGACGTTGTGCAGGAGGAAGTCGCTGAACGGGTGGATGATCTTGTTGCCGAGCGCGGCCGGGACGGTGAACGCGCCGCCGTTAATCAGCGTGCCCGGCGCGGCGGTCGTGATGTTGCGCGTGTGACAGATGGCGCAGCCGATCTGGTTGAAGAGGCTGTCGCCGGCCGCCACGTCGTTCAGGTTCAGGCCGAAGGTGTCGCGCGGCGGCGCCTTCGAGGCGCGCATGAACTCGGCGAACTCGCTGATGTCGTCCTCCGTGTCCTCGCCGCAGACGGTGTTCGGGATGTTCACGCACGGCTGGTTGTCGGGCACCGTGTCGAAGGCCGCGACCGAGGTGCCGAGCGAAGTGTTCTCCGTCAGGTTGAAGCGGTTGGTGATGCCCTGCTCGTTCAGGTACGCGTCGGACGCGAACGAGAGCAGGCTGGCCTGCTGGTTCTTCCAGCCGAAGCGGCCGAAGCGCGTCGCGCCCCCGGCCTCGGCCACGGGGACGGCGATGAGCTGGCCGGCGATCTGGCCGCCCGACTGGTTCGGCTGCGCGGCGGCGAGGTTCTGGAGCGTGGTGTTCGAGATGGCCTCGACGAACCCGTCGCCGAGGGTGTTTAAGGAGGTGCGGAAGGTGAAGACGGTCTCGGCGTTGGTCGGGCGGCGCTCCTGGATGCGCGCGTTGATGGCGCGGTCGTTGATGAGCGAGCCGCCGGGGGCGTCCACGAAGTTGCCGTTGATGTCCGTGTGGCCGGCGCGGAACTCGGTGATCTGGCTGATGCCGCCGGTCACGGGGTTCTGGTGGCACTCGGCGCAGGACTGCGCGTTGTAGACGGGGCCGAGGCCGTCGGCGATCTCGTCCCTCTCCTCGAAGGCGGCCTTGACCTCGTTGAAGGAAGCCTGCTGCTGCGCGGCCGTCCCGGCGAAGAAGCCGGGGACGGGCGCGTTGTCGAAGGCCGCGGGCGCCTCCGTGGCGGTCTGGCTCTGCACGCCCCTGTGCGAGGCGGTCGCGAGCGCGAGCGTCAAGGCGAAGGCCGCCACGACGGACAGTTTCAGGATTCTCATAAAAGTTCTCTCCTCTGGCGACGCGGGGGCGCGAGAAGGCCCCCGTGGGAAGGTGCGGGTCGGCGCGCGAGCCGGTGAGAGCGGCGGCGGCGCGCGGCTGAAGTTATCGCCCGTGTGTTCGCCCTGGAAGGAAGTTCCCCGCCCCCGCGGGGCCAAGTCTGGAGCGGCGCGGCGTCGGCCGGGGGTGACGAGTTGGACCGGCCCCGCCCGGGCGTACAGGGAAACGCGCCCGGGGGCGCCGGCACTCCGGCCGCCCGCGCCGCTCTCAAAAACTCTGCGGGAGCAAAGAAGGTGTGACTGCGCCGGGCGCAGCCGTCGATGTCAACAGATGGTGAGAACGCCTACGTGAGAAGGTCGGGCAAGAGACTGGGGCAAAGGGCGTGCTGACTTAGCGGCGGAAGCCTAATCCCGCCGCGCGTCGTTGTCAACATTTTTCTAGTAGCCGGTAGACAGTAGTCAGTAGACAGTAGAAATACAAAGCGACGCGCCCGGGTTGATGGCCGAGACGCGCCGCCTCTTTTTCTACTGACTACTGACTACTGTCTACCGGCTACTGTACCGTCGCGGGCAGCAGAGAGCCGCGGCGGTCGGTGGCGACGCCGCGCCCCTCGTCGATGATGCCGATCATGCCGTGGAAGTGGATGTCGCTGCCGGAGAGGACGAGCAGCACGTCGCCGGGGCGCACGTCCGGGTTCTCGACGCGGAAGCGGACGACCGTCGCGTGGCCGTTCGCCGCTTCGAGCGTCTCGAACTCGAAGGTGTCGGCGTCCACGACGACCGTCTGCGAGTTGTTCGTATAACTGGGTCTCTCTTCAGGCATAAGGATGATTACCTCAAAAATTATCAGCTAAAAATTATCGGGACGAAAAGCCCTGCCGTAGAGCCCCTGGTAGGCCCAGCCGAGCACGCGCGCCTCGGCCGTACACAACGTCTCCAGCCAGCAGCAGCTCAGGTAGATGTCCCGCTCGCGCCGCGAAGGAATCTTCTCCGCCTCTCGGACGACCGAAGAGTCCTCCGAGGGCTTGAGGCCGTAGGCTTCGGCGATCGACTCGTTCGTCTGCCGCGCATCTTCGAGCGCCGCGAGCAAGTCCTTAATCCAAGCGTGCAGCGCCGGCTCCGAGTCGTGCTCGACGAGCGCCTGCATGACGCCGACGGCGAGCCGGTCCTCCGCGCGTTGGAAGCCGAAAGGGTCTTCCTTCCCCTTCAGCTCCTCGGCCTGCCGCCACTGGAAGAGCGCCTCGACCGCGGGGAAGCGCACGACCGCGACGCGCTCGTCGTAGTCGAGGAACCACTGGATGACCGCGGCCAGCGCCGAGGGCTCCACGCGCCCCCGCGCGTCGCGGCCGAGCGCGGGCGGGCCCTGACTCACCCCGGTAGCCTCTGACTTCGACTTCGACATTATGAACTCGTGACGGCCTCTTCCGCCGTACCCTCGCGGACGCGCTTGAGGTACTTGCCGAAGTAGCCGTTCCAGGGCGGGATGACGACCGAGACCGGCCCCTCGGCGCGCGCCTGACACGAGAGGCGGATGAGCGGCCTCGGCTCGTCGGTCTCGACGTAGCCGAAGAGCGGCATCATCTTGCGCTCGCGCCACTCGGTCTCCGAGAGCTTCTCCGCGCCGCCGAGCACGCCGACCCAGCACGTCCCGCAGGAGGCCGAGCGGCACTGCACGGGGATGGGGCCTTCGTTGACGGTGCAGCGCTCGTCCTGCTCGTGCCACGGCCGCTTGTCCGCCTGCGCGCCCGAGGCGACCTCCTGCTTGTCGAGCGCCTTGAAGCGGCGGTCGTCGGCGTTCTCGTCCCACACGACCGTCCACTTCCTGTCGGCCGTCCGCAGGAAGCCGAAGAGCCCCTGCCCCTCGTCCTTCGCGCGCTCGCGCAGGACCTCTTCGGGCGTACGCTTCAGGTGCCTGCGGTCGATACGGACCTCGCCCGGCGTCTTCTTAAACTCTTCAAGGCCGACCTGCTGCAAGGCCATCAGGCCCACCGCGGCGATGCCCACGGTCAAAGACTCTTCAACCTTCCGCTCATTGGCGACGGCGCGCGCGACCTCGCGGACGACCTCGGCGAGCGTGCGCCCTTCGGGGACTTCCCCGCCCTCGGCCGCGCGCAAGACGGCGCGTTTCACCTCCGGCCAGAAGCGGTGGCCGTAGAGGAAGGTGTGCGACGAGTCGAGCTGGTCTTTCAAAAACCACTTGCCCTGCATCAGCAGCTCCTGCGCGAGGCGCGCGGGGTCTTCCGCGGCCTGGAAGGCGCGCAGCAGGGCCAGCGGGTAGAAGTGAAACCAGACCTGCGCCGCGTTCCGGTCCACCTCGTGGATGGCGGGCAGCAGCGTCGTCAAAGTCTCGCGCCACGCGGCGTCGTCGTGGCGGTTCAGGAAGGCTTCAAGGGGCGTCTCTCTCTTACTGCTCATGGCTCCTCTATAAATCGGTCTGAAAAAATGACGGAAACCGAAACGGAGAGTTTACCCGTCTTCGCCCCCGGGCACAAATGGGGAGCCCGGCAGGAATTTGTGGCGGGGAAGACAGACTCTGGTCACAAACTGCGTGATACAGTAAGCGCCTCATGTCTGAAGAGTCGAAGCGTCTGGGCGACGTGACGGTGGGCGAGGCGAAGCGCGCGCTGATCTACGCGGGGCTGACCGCGCTGGCGCTCTTCCTCTTCGTGCGCCTGCTCGGCGAGGTGCTGGTGGCGCTGCTCCTCGGCGCGGTGGCGGGCGCGTACCTGCTGCCCGTGCAGGAGTGGTTGGAAAGACGTTTGCGCGCGCGGGCCGGGAGCGCGCTCATCACTATCGCGCTCATCGTCGTGCCGCTCGTCGCCACGGTCGGCTACGGCTGGTACGAGATGTCGGGCTACTCCGCCGAGATGCAGGACGAGCGGCGGCGCGAGCAGATCGTCGCCGGCAGGGAAAGGTCGCTCTCCCCATACGTCGCGGTCGAGAACACGCGGGCCGTCTTGCAGAACGCCTTCGGCCAGGCGCTCGAACGCTCCGGCGAGGCCATCGGGGAGTTCAAGAAGCGGACGGCGATGCTGCTCGTCTCGGCCACCGTCTTCTTCTTCACGCTCTTCTACGTGCTGACGCAGCGCGTGCGGCTCGCCGCCTACATCAAGCTGCGCGTGCCCGGGGACTTCCTGCCCTTCTACGAACGCCTCGGCGTCAACGTCGGCGGGGCGCTGCGCGGCGCGCTCTTCGCCGTGATGGTGGACCAGACGGCGAAGGCCGTCGTCATCCTCGTCATGAACTTCATCTTCGGCGTGCCATTGGCGGTGGCCCTCGCGCTCGCCACCTTCCTCGTCGGCTTCTTCCCGATCCTCGGCGAGTGGGCCGTCTACATCCCCATTAGCATCTTCCTCCTCGTCTTCCAGCACCGGCCGGCCGCGGCCGCGGCCTACCTCCTCATCGGCTTCGCGATGACCCTCGGCTCCTCGCTCGTCCTCCGCCCGAAGCTGGCCGCGCGCAGCGCCGAGCGCTTCAACTTCTACTGGATGCTGGTCGGCCTCGTGACGGGCGTCTACGCCTTCGGCATCCCCGGCATCGTCCTCGGCCCGGCCATCCTCGGCTTCGCCAAGGCGATCATGGACACGCTCGTCGGCGACGTGAAGTACGAGACCTCGCTCCTGAAGGAGGAGCGCGCGCAGCGCACCGAAGAGAACAAAGACCTCAGCCCGGCGGCCAGGTGAGCGCGCGGCCGCCGAGGACGTGGACGTGGACGTGGAAGACGGTCTGGCCGGCGTCGGGGCCGTTGTTGATGACGGCGCGGTAGCCGCCTTCGGAATGCCCCGCGTCGTGCGCGACGCGCGCGGCGACGCGGAGGAGGTGGCCGAGCAGGGCCTCGTCATCCTCGCCCGCCTCGCTTAAAGAGGCGACGTGCTGCCGCGGGATGACGAGCGCGTGCGTGGGCGCCTGCGGGTTGATGTCGCGGAAGGCGACGGCGCGCTCGTCCTCGTAAACCTTCGCCGCGGGAATCTGGCCCGCGACTATCTTGCAGAAGATGCAGTCTCCGCCCGCCATTTGAAACCCTCTAAGGGTAGATGTACTCGGGCCAGTCGAGGTCTTCGCCCGAGTCCGAATCAGTCTTCACGCCGCGCACCTCGCCGTCGTCATCGTCAGACTCGAAGCGCCGCGGGGTCACGGCGCCCGCCGGCACGACGAACGTGTACCAGACGAACACGAAGGTGAGGACGAGCGCGAGCATCTGCCGCCGCAACTCCTCGCGGCCGTGCCTCACGTCTAAACTCAAAACCGCCGTCATGCCGTGACCGTCTCCGCGGGCGGGAGCTGCGCCGTGACCGACTCGCGCAGCCGCTCGATGTCCGCGCCGACGGCGCGCAGCTTGGCCTCGATCTTCTCGTAGCCGCGGTCGATGTGGTAGACGCGCTCGATGATGGTCTCGCCCCGCGCGGCGAGGCCCGCCAGCACGAGTGAGGCCGAGGCCCGCAGGTCCGAAGCCTGCACGCGCGCGCCGGAGAGTTCTGCCGGCCCTTCGACGACGGCCGTGCTGTTGCTCTCGACGCGGATGCGCGCGCCCATGCGCTGCATCTCGGAGGCGTGCATGAAGCGGTTCTCGAAGATGGTCTCGACGATGCGCGAGGCGCCCTCGGCCTGCGTCATCAGGGCCATGTACTGCGCCTGCATGTCGGTCGGGAAGTCGGGGTAAGGCTCCGTGGTCACGTCGCGCGCCCGTAAGCCTTTCGGGTGTCGGCGCGCGTGCAAAGTCGTCGGGTTCACCTCTTCAATCTGCACGCCGGCCTCGCGCAGCCGCCCGATGACAGCAGTGAGGTGTTCGGGACAACAGTCCTTCACCTCAAGCTCGCCGCCCGTGATGGCGGCGGCGACGAGGAAGGTGCCCGTCTCGATGCGGTCGGGGATGATGGTGTGCTCGGCGGCGCCCAGAGCTTCGACGCCTTCGATGGTGATGGTGTCGGTGCCGGCGCCGCGGATGCGCGCGCCCATGCGGTTGAGCAGGTCCGCGAGGTCTTCGACCTCTGGCTCGCGGGCGGCGTTGCGCAACGTGGTGGTGCCGCGCGCGAGCGTCGCCGCCATCAAGAGGTTCTCGGTGCCCGTCACCGTCACCTTCGGGAACTGAATGTCGGCGCCGACGAGGCGCCCGCCCTGCGGCGCCCGCGCCACGACGTAGCCGGCCTCCAGACGCACCTGCGCGCCGAGCAGTTGCAACGCTTCGAGGTGCAGATCAATCGGCCGCGTGCCGATGGCGCAGCCGCCCGGAAGAGAGACCTTCGCCTTGCCGAAGCGCGCGACTAAGGGACCTAACGCGAGCACCGACGCGCGCATCGTCTTCACGAGGTCGTAGGGCGCCTCGAACAGCTCGATGTTGGCGGCCGTGATCTTGTGCGTGCGCAGGTCGGGCACGAGCACCTCTGCGCCGAGGTCTTCCAGGAGGCGCCGCTGCGTCATGCAGTCGCGCACGTAAGGGACGTTGTGCAGCGTCACGGTCTCGGGCGTGAGTATCGCCGCCGCCAGGCACGGCAGCGCCGAGTTCTTCGCCCCGCTGACCGTCACGCGCCCGCTCAAGGGGCGTCCGCCGGTGATTCTAAATCTGTCCATAAAGTTTGTTGGGGAGTCAGGTCGCGCGGATTCTAACACGCCGGAGGAAACGCCGACCACCCGGCCCCGGCCATTCTCAACCGTCCTTCAGACGGAGCGCGACGGTGCGCGGGATGCCTTGCAGGTCGCGGTGGATGTCGAGCAGCGTCCAGACCGCGGAGTCGATGAGCGCGGCGACCTGCTCGTGCTGGTTGAAGCCGATCTCCAACAGGAGGTGGCCGCCGGATTTTAAGAACTGTGGCGCCTCCGCGACGAGGCGGCGGATGACGGAGAGGCCGTCGCCGCCGGGCGTGAGCGCGACGCGCGGCTCGTGTTCGCGCACCTCCTTCTGCAAGCCTTCGAGGTCCGACTCGGCGACGTACGGCGGGTTCGACGCGATGAGGTCGAAGCGAACTTCTTTATGCTCTTCTGAACGCAGAGCGTCGAAGCAGTCGGAGACGAGTAGCCCCAAACGTTCGGCAACGCCGTGGCGCGCGGCGTTGCGCGCGGCGACCGCGAGCGCCGCCGCTGACACGTCGAGCGCGAAGCCGCGCGCGTCTTGACGTTCGTGCAGTAAGGTCACGGCGATGCAGCCCGAGCCCGTGCCCACGTCGCACAGGAGCGGCCGTGTCAATCCCTTCAGAAGTTCGAGCGCCTCTTCGACGAGCAGCTCCGTCTCGGGCCGCGGGATGAGCACGTCGCTGCTCACCTCGAACTCAAGCCCGTAGAACTCCTGCCGGCCCGCGATGTACTGGAAGGGCTCGCCCGCCGCCCTTCGTCCGACTGCGTTGCGGAAGGCCGAGAGTTGTTCCGCCGTCAGCTCGTCGTCCGAGTGCGTGATGAGGAAAGCATGGTCGCGCCTGATTGAATGCGAGAGGAGCGAGCCCGCCTCCCTTCGCGGCTCGGACAGACCCGCCGCGCGCAGCGCCTCGGCCGCCGCGCGCAGCGCCCCGGCAATCGTCAGACATTCGTTTGGCTCGTTCATGCCTTCACCCGTCACGGTCGCCATTGTAGCCCCGGCCAAACGAAAGCGCCCGGCCGCTCACACGACCGGGCGCTTTCGCTGACGGACGGGGCCTGTTAATTCCCGAACCGCTTGCGGTACTCGTCGGAGAGGATGAAGGCCCTGACCATCTCCGCCTTGACGAAGTCGCCGTTGAACGTGTTCAGTTTCGAGAGCCAGAACTGATAGCCCGAGTCGTCCTCGTCGGGCGCGTCCGTCGGGTTGCGGCGCAGGTAGCCGAAGTATTGCATCAGCACGAACGCCTTGTTGAATCCTTCCTTGCGGACGGAGGCGGAGTCGGCGACCGAGCGCAGCGCCGCCGCCCGCCCCGCCGTGTCGCCGACGCCGAAGGCGTCCACCGCCTTCTGCACCTCGGCGTCAGTCGGGTCGAAAACATTCGCCCGTTGGAAGAGAGTATTCACGTAGCTCTCGGCCGACATATTGATCGGGGTGTTCTGGATGAACTTGGGGTCGTTGACCACCCGCAGCGCGTAGGCCATCTGGTTCTGGTCGAGCCGCGCCTCGGCCCCTGACTGGCCGATGACGACGCCCTCGCCGACCTGCCGCGCGTCGTGGATGAACTCGGTGTAGCCGACGCGCTCATCCTCGTCGTCCGAGTCCCTGCCGAAGGCGGCGCTCTGGATTCTGATGACGTAGAAGCCCGTCTCCTGGAACTCGATGGAGAGGAAGAAGGCCGCGCTCGTGTGAATCCTCTTCGCGTCGCGGCAGCCCGCGTTCGCGCCGCACGACTCGATGCCGTTCACCCAGAAGGCGAGGCCCGCGGCGTCGGGCTCGCGCCCGAGGAAGTCGAGGTAGTGCTGGCGGACGAAGAACGTGCTGTTGTCGATGGGGTTGGCCGCCGTCCCCGTGTCGTTGTCCGTGATGGTGACGGCGACGGCGTTCGTCGTTCCCGGCGTGAAGTTGGCGGTCGGGTTCTGGAGCAAGACGTTGAAGGTCTCGCTCGCCTCGGCGAAGGCGTCGTCGATGATGAAGACGTCGCAGGTCTTGCTCGTCTCGCCGGGGCCGAAGGTGAGCCGGTTGCGCGCGATGGTGTAGTCGCCCTTCTGCGTCGCGGTGCCGTCGGTCGTGACGCACTCGACGGAGGAGGTGCCGGTCGTGTCGCCCGTGCGCGTCACGGCCAGCGACACCTTGCCCCCGCCCTCCGACACGCTCGCCGTCGCGGCGCCGAACTGGAACGTCCCCGAAGGGGCGGCCGCGAGGTCGCGGATCAGCTCCCCGCCCCCGATGGTTCCGACGAACCCGACGAAGACGTTGCCGAAGCGGCCGATGGTGATGAGGCCGAGCTTCGAGACGGAGTCGCCGGGCGCCGTCAGCGAGGCGAAGATGGCGTCGTCGCTGGCGCGGACGTCGAGGCCGGTCAGCTCCGTGGTGTTCACAGAGCCGAAGGTGGCGGGGTCACGCAAACCGTCGATGGTCGAGAGCCGCCCGGTGTTGGGCGGGTCTTGCGTCGCGAGCAGGTCGAGGTTCGAGTCGATGTCGTAGAGCGTCGTCTCGGTCGCGCCCGCGAAGTTGTTCGTGTAGGCCGCGGCGGTGATGTTCGGGTTGGAGCCGAAGGCGTCGTCGCCCTGCACGTAGAAGAGGTTGCTGTCCGTGGTGACCAGCCCGTTCGAAGGGTTGACGCGGAGGTTCTGGTCGGCGTCGGAGACGACCCGCAGGCGGTCCGCCACCGGGTTGAAGTCCGCGTCGAAGGCCGTCCCCGTGAGCGCAACGTAGGGGCTCGTCAAGTCGGACGGGTCGGCGACGAGTGGGGCGACGAGGGTCGCGGCGGCCGTCGTCGTGTTGATGACGTAGAGGCGGCCCGTCGCGCCCACCTTGCCGAGCGCGTAGAGCTGACCGGTGGCCGGCCGGGCGTCGATGCTGACGATCTGCTCGCCGGGTTGGAGGCCGGTGACGGTGCCGACGACGGTGACCGTCCCCGGCGTGTCGCTGCGGAATCGCAAGAGCTTGTTGCTGTTGGTGACGGCGAGGAAGTCGCTGGCCGCCTCGTTGTCGATGATCATGACGGTCGCGAACTGCCGGCTGCCGTTTATCGTGGCGCCGTTCGTCGCCCCCGACAGTTGCAGGCCGAAGGTTTCAGTTGACTCGGTGATGGTGTCTTCGAGGATCGGGACTTCGAACGTCTTGCTCGTCTCGCCGGGGCCGAAGGTGAGCGTCCCGGCGGCGGTGCCGAAGTCCTCGGTGGCGATGGCCGTGAAGTTGCTGGTGCTGTAGTTGACGGTCACGGTGCCGATCAGACTGCCCGTGCGCTGGACGGTGATGATCGCGGTGCCGTCGCCCTCGTTGACGGTGTAAGTTGCCTGACTGAACCCGAAGACGCCGCCGGGGTCGTCGTCCACGATGGTCGCCTGCCCCTGACCGTCGGCGATAGTCGCGCCCTGCGGGTTCGAGAGGTTGACGAAGAAGTCCTCGTCGCCTTCGGGCTGCGTGTCGGGGAAGACGATGATGCTGATCGTCTTGGTCTGCTCGCCCTGGGCGAACGAGACCGTCCCGCCGTTGGGGTCGAAATCGCTCCCCGCCGTCGCCGTCCCGCTGGCCGGCGTGTAGTCCACCGTCACCGGCGTGGGGTCCGGGTTGGGCGCCGAGAGGCTGATGGTGAAGGTCGCCACCGGCGTCGGGCCCGGGTCCGGGCTCGGGGTCGGAGTCGGATTGCCCTCCGCGACCGACGGCGCGTCGCTGATTGAGACCGTCAGGGCGGCGGGGCTGGCGGCCGCGGAGTTGACGGCCGGCCGCGTCAGGAAGACGAGGCCCAGACCGGCGAGCGCGACGGCGAGGACCAACTTCACGAGTGCGGAACGCCGCATCTTCGTCGGCCTGAGCGTCGCGCGTCGTCCGTTTCTGGTCGCGGGGGACTTCATAGTCGGGCTCCTTATGCGTAGCCCTCACACATCGAGGGGCCGAGGGTGGAACGGACGAGGCGGCGGCGTTCACCGACGTTAATGCGAGACCTGACTGAGTAGAGCCGGCTAACAGACTTATGGAATGAGGGGCGGCCTTGTTCTAACGGCGGTAAGGCTGAGTGACTGAATCAGGCCGACTGACTTAACGGGCGGGAGTATGCGCGGGCTACATCTCGACTGTCAAGATTTTCCCATCACAACAGATGGGAAACGCCGTGACCTCCCGCTACTCGTCTGCTTTGGGCTATAATACGCGGCAACTGAGGCAAGACAAAAAACCTCCGCGCGCCGCGTTTCCTGACCGGAAGGCGCCGCGGCGGATTCAACAACAGGGGGGAAGTAAGAATGGCTGAAGCGAAGAACAAATTAGAGCAGACGAACGACAACCCTTTGGACGACCGCGGCACGGACGCCGCCGGCGGGCTGGAGTTGCTGCGCCGCCTGCGCGACAACGGCTTCGGGTCGGACGACGAGAAGTTCGCCGTCGCCCTCGGCCGCCCAGTCGCGGAGGTCGCGGCCTGGATGGAGGGCGCCGAAGCCCCCGACGACGACATCATCATGAAGGCCCGCGGCATCGCGCAGGAGCGGGGGATCGAAATCGAGTAGGCAGTAGGCAGCAGGCAGTAGGCAGTTGAAAACACCTTGCTGCCTACTGCCTACTGCCTGCTGCCTACTGCCTACTGTTTTATGAACGACAAGGTCAGCCGCGCCGCCGCCGCGCTCGTCGAGTCGTACGGGGGCGGCGGCGTCAAGATTCACCACCTCGACCGCAGGCCCCTGCCCTCGCGCGACGTGGCCGTGGCCGTGCTCGACGCGCTTCAGGAGCTGCTGTTCCCCGGCTACACCGGGGCGCAAGGGCTGACGGGCGCCGGGCTCCGGCTCCACGTCGAGTCGCGCGTCGCGTGGCTCTACGAGACGCTGGCCGAGCAGATCGCGCGCGCCGCGGGCCACGGCCACCGGCTCGAAGACGACTGCCCGGTCACCGAGCGGCAGGCGACCGAGTGCGCCGAGGAGTTCATCGGCCGCCTCCCGCGGGTGCGCGAAGTTTTGGCGACGGACGTGCGCGCCGCCTACGACGGCGACCCGGCCGCGCGCTGCTTCGACGAGATCATCTTCAGCTACCCCGGCCTCTACGCCATCATGACCTACCGGCTCGCGCACGAGCTGCACAGCTTGGACGTGCCGCTCATCCCCCGCATCATGACCGAGCACGCGCACAGCCGGACCGGCATCGACATCCACCCGGGGACGCGCGTCGGCCCGGCCTTCTTCATCGACCATGGGACGGGCGTCGTCGTCGGCGGCACCGCCGTCATCGGCGCGAACGTCAAGCTCTACCAGGGCGTCACGCTCGGCGCCTTCTCCTTCGACAAGGACGCCGACGGCCAACTCGTCCGCCACACCAAGCGCCACCCGACCATCGAGGACGACGTGGTCATCTACGCGGGCGCGACCATCCTCGGCGGCGACACCTGCATCGGCCGCGGCTCCGTCATCGGCGGCAACGTCTGGCTCACGCACTCCGTCCCGCCCGGCACGCGCGTCCTCCAGGACTCGCCGCGCCTCCGCATCATCACCGCCGAAGAGGCCGCCGCCAGTTGAGCCGAAGGGTTGAGGGTAGACAGATGAAACTTGCCGAACGCATCACCATCGACCCCGACATCTGCCACGGGAAGCCGTCCATCCGCGGCCTGCGCTATCCGGTGGAGATGATTCTGGAGTTGCTCAGCTCTGGGATGACTACGGAAGAGATTCTGGCCGACTACGAAGACCTCGAACGGGAGGACATTATGGCGGCGCTCTCTTTCGCGGCTCGGCTCAGCCAGGTGAAGCGCATCGAGGCCACTCTCGATGAAATTCCTCGTTGACGCCCAACTCCCGCGGCGCCTCGCCCGGAGACTGCGAGAGGCCGGGCACGAGGCGCTACACACGCTCGACCTGCCGCTCGGCAACCGGACGACCGACACGCTCATCAACGAACTCTCGGCCCGAGAGCATTACGTCGTCGTCACGAAGGATTCGGATTTCGTAAACTCATTCATCCTCAACCGCCGCCCTCACAAGCTGCTACTCATCTCGACGGGCAACATACGGAACGCGGAGTTGGAGGCGCTTTTCCTGTATAACCTCGAAAAGATGGCAGAAGGATTTGACTCGTTCGATTACATCGAGTTGAATCAACGCGCGTTGATTTTTCACATGTGATCTTGCCGCGGCCGTTCCAGGCCGATTAAAGAACCAGCAGGTTTGAAACGGCCATCCCGCGGAGGGGCGGCCCTCATCGTAGGCGCACGGCGGGGCAGGCTCCTTCGCGCCGCCGGTGCTTCTCCCAGTAGGAAGGATGCGGACATGACCCGACCGAGAAGGAGATTCATTATGAAGAGAGTGTGGAGTCCCCGAAGATTCTTGCAGGGCGCCGGGCTGTTGGCGCTGCTGCTGCTCGCGGCTGTTATCCCCGCGCGGGCGCAGGACGAGAGGCAGACGCGCTACGCCATCGAGCGCGCGCAGATCGGCGTGAGCGGGAAGATCATACAGGAGCGCGGCGGCACCTGGGACGACGTGACCTTCGACCAGTCGCGCACGCAGACGTGGCGCATCTCGGACCGTTTGACGGGCGTGCGCGGCGCGGGGCGCCACGCGCCCGGCGGCTCGAACGCGCGCGCCTTCACCTACGAGGCGACCGTCAACCACCGCAACGGGAACGTCGAGCGCGTCACGTACGAGTGGGGGCGCGGCGGAGGCGGAGGCGGCGGCGGCTGGGACGACAGGCGCGTCCCGCGCTGGCTCGTCGGCTCCTGGAGCGGCCGGAGCCCTTCGAACCAGCGGCGCGTCTCGCTGACCGTCGGGAGCGACGGGCAGGTCTCGGCCCTCTACAACAACGGCTCGCGCGAAGAGGGCAGGTACGACAACGGGCGGATACGCTTCGACAGCTCCAACCAGTGGGACGTGAGCCGCGCGGACGAAGGCTTCCGCGCCGCCTACGGCTCGCGCTCCGAAGTCTTCAGGAGCGGCTCGGGCAATAGCAACAACGACGACGATGATGACAACGGGCGCGTGCCGCGCTGGGCGCGCGGGACTTTCCGCGGGACGACCGACAGCGGCGAGAGCGAACTCGTCATCCGCGCCGACGGCTCGGCCACCGCGCGCTCGCTCTCGAAGAACCAGAGCTTCCGCGGCACCTACTCGAACGGCCGCCTGCGCTTCGACTGGGGCACCTTCGAGGTGCAGCGCGAGGGCGACGGCATCCGCACCGTCGAGGTCAACAACCGCAACAACCAGACCGTCTACCGCCGCACGGGCAACTGACGGCCGCCGGCCGTTGGAACCGGACGGCCATTAGGAGTTTCTTGAGGGCGTAAGTCAGAGAAGTTTCTCATTCCTCCGTTGGTGCGCGCCGCGACCCCCAACGTCCTTCGGGACTTGGGGGTTCGGCCGTTTCAGGGGCGGAAAGTTAAACGGAGTTGGCCGGCGGAAGGGAGCAATCCTCGATGAGCGCCTTGACGAAAAGCATCCTGCTTTTCCTTTTGAACTGGCTCGACGCGCAGCTCACGATCCTCTGGGTGCGCGGCGGCTACGCGACCGAAGGTAACGGCCTGATGGCCTACCTGCTCGACCTGGGCAACGCCCCCTTCCTCGCGGCCAAGCTGGCGGTCGGCGGGCTCGTCGCCTACACGCTCTACCGCTTCTCGCACCTCCTGGTCGCGCAGCGCGGCCTGCGGCTCGCGCTCGGCCTCTACCTGGCGCTGATGCTCGTCCACGCCGCCACCGGCGCCTCCGCCCTCGGCTTCCACGCGCCCGAGGCGGTGGCCTCCGTCCTCCATCTCCCCTCGAAGGTCCTCGCCCTCCTCTCCTAAGACGCAAGAACGCCACGCTGGAACTTTTTCGCCACGCCGCCTGAAACCCAGGCGGGGGTGCGCGCGCCGGGTGTGAACCGCGGCGCGCGCCGCTTCGTAGTAAAATCGTCTCCCGCGCGGAGAGGCCCGGACGGTAAGGTGCGCAACGTCGCCCGCGCGCGGCGGCATCTTAGTTGCGATATCGGTTCGATGGACGTTTTATGAGACCTTCAAGGAACAGAGCCATGTATAACATTTCGGCACGTCAGATACTCGCCATCGCGCTCCTTTCGGCAACCATCGCGGCGGCCGGCGTCGCCTGCTTCGACCGCTGGGGCGCGCGCCTGCAAAGGCCGGCCGCGGCCTTCAACGGCGACGAGACGACCGCGGGCATCGCCGGCGTCGCGGACCCTTCGGTCGCCACCGACGAGCAGAACAACATCGAAGTCTTCCGCGCCATCTCGCCCGGCGTCGCCTCCATCAGCACGACGCGCCAGCCGCGCAGCTTCTTCGACGCCGGCAGCCGCAGCGGCGGCACCGGCTCGGTCATCGACGAGCAGGGGCACATCCTGACCAACTACCACGTCATCGAGGGCGCCGACCAGGTCACCGTCAGCTTCGGCGGCGAGAAGACCTACCCGGCGCGCGTCGTCGGCGGCGACCCGGACACGGACCTCGCCGTCATCCAGGTCACCGGCGCGCGCGACCTGAAGGTCGTGCCGATGGGCGACAGCGACCACCTCTCGGTCGGGCAGAAGGTCCTCGCCATCGGCAACCCGTTCGGGCTCGACCGGACGCTGACGACCGGCGTCATCTCCGGCCTGCAAAGACCCATCGAGGCGCGCAACGGCCGCATCATCGAGGGCGCCATCCAGACCGACGCTTCGATCAACCCGGGCAACTCGGGCGGGCCGCTCTTGGATTCGCAGGGGCGCATGATCGGCATCAACTCGCAGATTCTCTCGCCCGACGGCGGCGGCTCGGTGGGCGTCGGCTTCGCCGTCCCCGTCAACATCGCCAAGCGCATCGTGCCGCAGCTCATCCGCGACGGGCGCGTCGTCCGGCCGAAGCTCGGCGTCTACTCGCGCTCCGTCTCGGACCTGCGCGGCGTGCGCTTCCCCGTGGACGAGGGGCTGCTCGTCGTCCAGCTCGACCCGGGGAAAG
>JADMIO010814613.1_pt1 | contig 17108 bp, 22 predicted proteins | sample 8958161 | NCBI WGS metagenome assembly JADMIO01 (sample SAMN16585339, study PRJNA669376) | soil metagenome | isolation source: Crop rotation soil | place: USA: Cullars Rotation, Alabama | collected 2011
GCCGCGACTTCAAGTCACGTGAATTCCAAGCTTCGGATCCCACTGTGCTGGAAAGACAGCCCGTCGACCAGGTCATGCTCGACGAAGCGCTCGTCGGCGCGCGCCGAGGAGACGGAGATATCGGCACCTTCCAGAGCGCGATACACCACCGTCTCCTCGGCGAGCGCGTGGATCACCCACGCGCGGCGCAGCTTGGACAACCGGAATCGGCACCGATGCTCGTCCTGTTCGGCGCGCAGCGCGTCCAGCTCCGCCAGGGCCGCTTCGTGGTCCCGGCGCAGGTGGTCGCGAATGTCGTCGAATGCATCCATGGTGCTTTCCCGGAAAACTCTACTGTCAGTGGGCCTTCTCGGCTTCCCGTTCGATCTTCTTGCCGCCGGACTGCACGTCGCGGCCGAAGCCTTCCATGGTGTTGCAAGCGCCGAGCAGGAACGACGCGCCGATGATCGCTGCGATGAGACGTTTCATTGATGCCTCCATTGAGAAGATGGCCCGCGAGGGGTTTGGGGATTCAGCCCCTCCATACTCCCGGGAAGCGCCCAAAGCCGAAATCAGGCGATGGCGGGCGGCGGTGTCAGCCGCCGCAAGAGGGCTTGTCGGCGCCTTCCTACGCGCCCCGCTTCGCCAGCCGCTGGGCGACGAAAAGCGCGCCGAGGGCGGCCAGGACCGCGGCGGCGAAGGAGGCCGCCACGCCCCATGAGGGGAGCGTGGCCGCGACCACGAAGAAGAACGCGGTGAAGCCCGACAGCCCGACCACGAAGCCGCGCACCAGCCGCACCAGCGCGCCGGGACCGTAGAGCGCGAGCGTGAAGGGCGGCATGATCGAGCCGGTGATCGGCAGCGACAGCAGGATGCCGCTCACCGCGGGTCCGAAGATCGGCGCGCTGAACAGGATGAGCCCGGCGAGCGCGAACGCCGCCACCAGGCGCAGGCGCAGCTCCATCGGCGGGATCGCCGGGCGCGTCGCCTCGCCGTGCACGCGCGGCAGCCAGCGCCACGCGCCCAGCAAGCCCGCTATCGCCATGACCAGTGCGATCGCCGGGGAAAGCGGCAGCATCGAGACCGCGAGCGCGGTCGCGGCGAACGCCGTCCATCCGCCCGCGAGCGTCGCGACCCATCCGCGCCGCTGGCCCACGTGCGCGAGCGCCATCAGGTGCGCGGCCTGCGCGAGCACCGCGGCGAGCGTGAAGAGCGCAGACTTCGCGGCGAACGCGGTGCCGAGGTCGAGCGCGAGGAAGAGCGTGATCGGGCCGCCGATCAGCGGCATGCCGCCGAGGTAGCCCGAGACCGAATGGCCCCAGCGCCGCGCCGCGAGGCTCGCGAGCCACACCGCGGCCGGCACCAGCGCGAGCCGCAGCCACGTCTCGGCGGTCACTGCTTGCGGTTGCCGCCCGCCACCATGCGGTACTCGTACAGGCGGCATTCGAGCGCGCCGTTGTAGAGCACGGTCTTGCGCGAGGGCTTGAGGCGGATCAGCTTCGCGAGGTCGGGGTCGCCGGAGAAGATGAACGCGGTCCAGCCGTCGAACTTCTGCTTGAGCGCGTCGCCGAGCTTCGGGTAGAACTCGGCGAGCTGCTCCTTCTCGCCGAGCCGCACGCCGTAGGGCGGGTTGGTGACGATCACTCCCGAGGGCGCGGGCGCCGAGAGCTCGAGCAGGTTCACCTGCTTCAGGCTCACCACCTCGGCGAGTCCCGACTCCTGCAGGTTCATCGCCGCGTGGCCGAGCGTGCGACCGTACAGGTCGGAGCCGAAGATCGGCAGCGGCTCGGGGTCGCGCTCGGACTTCTTCGCGTTCGCCCGCTGGCGGTCCCACGTCGCCTCGTTGTAGCGCGCGAGCTTCTCGAACGCGAACTCGCGGTTGCGGCCCGCGGCGCGCCCGAGCGACATCTCGGCGGCCTCGGACAGGAACGTCCCCGCGCCGCACATCGGGTCGAGCAGCGGCACGCCGGGCTTCCATCCGGCCACGCGCAGGATGCCCGCGGCGAGGTTCTTCTTCAGCGGCGCCTCGCCCACGTGGTCGCGCCGCCCGCGCTTGAAGAGCGAGTCGCCGCTGGTGTCGACGTAGAGCGTGCAGGTCTTGTCGTCGAGGAACACGTGCACGCGCAGGTCGGGCTCGCGCGTCTCGACCGAGGGGCGGCGGCCGACGGCGCCGCGAAACTGGTCGGCGATCGCGTCCTTCACCTTGAGCGTGATGAAGTCGAGGCTCTTGACCGGGCTGCGGTGGGCGTTGGTCTCGACCTTGAAGGTGCGGTCGGCGTTGAAGTACGTGCTCCAGCGCACCGCGGTGGCGCCCTGGTAGATGTCGTCTTCCTTCTTGTACGGGAACTGCGCCACGCGCCAGAGGATGCGGCTCGCGATGCGCGAATGCAGGTTGACGGTGTAGACCAGCTCGAAGGGGCCGGCGAAGGCCACGCCCGCGACATCCGCCGCGGCCTCGACCGCCCCGAGCTCGGAGAGCTCCTCGGCGAGCGCGGGCGCGAGCCCGCGCGGGCACGGCGCGAAGAAGCGCTGCAGCGCGGTGTCGTGCTTGACGAGGATGCGCGGCGCGGGAGTCGACATCTAGAAGGGTTTCACCACCACCAGGACCACGATCGCGACCAGCAGCACCAGCGGCGCCTCGTTGACCCAGCGGTAGAAGACGTGCGAATGGCGGTTCTCGTCGCGCGCGAACGCGCGCAGCAGCGCGCCCATCCACTCGTGGTACGCGATCAGCAGCACGACGCACGCGAGCTTCGCGTGCAGCCAGCCGCCGGTGACGCCGTAACCGAGCCACATCCACACCCCGGTGACGAGCGTAAGCACCATCGCGGGCGTCATGATTCCGCGATAGAGCTTGCGCTCCATCACCTTGAACCGCTCCCTGGAAACGGTGTCCTCGGACTGCGCGTGATAGACGAACAGCCGCGGGAGATAAAATAGCCCCGCGAACCAGGAAATGACGAAAACGATGTGCACCGCTTTGACCCACAGCATGGGGCTGAATCTTACAGCCCTCGCGGCCGTTGTCGCGCTGGCGGGGGCCGCCACGCCCGCGCTGGCCGCGCCCGTGGTCAAGACCGAGCACGTCGAAGCCGAGCTGGTAACGGACCGTAACAGCGCCCAGCCGGGCAAGCCCGCGGCCGTGGGCCTCAAGCTGCGCATGGCCCAGGACTGGCACACGTACTGGAAGAACCCGGGCGATTCGGGCCTGCCCACGCGCATCGAGTGGGTGCTCCCCGAAGGCTGGAAGGCGGGCGAGATCCAGTGGCCGTACCCGAAGCCGCTGCCCGTCGGCCCGCTGATGAACTACGGCTACGAGGACGAGGTGGTGCTGCTGACCGACCTCACCCCGCCCGCCAACGCGAAGCCCGGCGCCTATCCGGTCAAGGCGAAGGCCGACTGGCTGGTGTGCAAGGACGTGTGCATCCCCGAGAAGGGCGAGCTCGACCTCACCGTCACCGTCGCCGCCGCGGAGCCCGCGATCAATCCGCGCTTCCAGGCCCACATCGAGCGAGCGCGCAACCAGCTTCCGGTGGCCGCGCCCGGCTGGAAATTCGAATCCGCGATGCAGGGCGGCAACCTCGTGCTGCGCCTCGTGCCGCCGGCAGGCGCCACCGCGCCCGCGGCGATCCGCTTCTTCCCCGAGCGCGAGCTGCTGATCGAGCCCGCCGCGCCGCAGAAGCTCACGCGCGGCGCCGACGGCACGCGCATCGCGATGAAGCTCGCCGATCCGCCGCTTCCCGGCGTCGACGTCGTGAAGGGCGTCGCGGTGGCCGAAGACGGCTGGCCCGGCCTGCCGAAGAAAGCGATCGAGGTCGTGGCCCCGGTTTCGCAGTCGATGGCGGCCGCGCCCGCGGGGTCGACGCAACCGGTCGCCCCTGCCGGCGATTCACCCGGCGCAAGCGTCTTCGCCGCGCTCGCGTTCGCGCTCATCGGCGGCATGCTGCTGAACCTGATGCCGTGCGTCTTCCCGGTGCTCGGCATCAAGGTGATGGGATTCGTCGAGCACGCGCACGGCGACGCCGGCGCGATGCGCCGACAGGGCTGGGCGTTCGGCGCGGGCGCAGTGCTCTCCTTCCTGGTGCTCGCGGGGATCATGCTCGCGCTTCGCGCCGGTGGCACGCAGCTCGGCTGGGGCTTCCAGCTGCAGTCGCCCGCGGTGGTCACGCTGCTCGCGGCGCTGTTCTTCGTGCTCGCGCTCAACCTGTCGGGCGTGTTCGAGTGGGGCGCGTTCGCGCAATCGATGACGTCGAACCTGAGCGCGCGCGGCCGCAACGCCGATGCGTTCCTGTCGGGCGTGCTCGCATCGCTCGTCGCCACGCCGTGCACGGCGCCCTTCATGGGCGCGGCGGTGGGATTCACGCTCACGCAGTCCGCGGGGCTCGCGCTCGCGGTGTTCGCCACGCTCGGCATCGGCATGGCGCTGCCGGTCGTGCTGCTCGCGCACTTCCCCACGCTGCTCAAGCGCCTGCCGCGCCCGGGCGCGTGGATGGAGACCTTCAAGCAGGTGCTCGCCTTCCCGCTCTACGCGACGGTCGCGTGGCTCACGTGGGTGCTCGGCGCGCAGGCCGGCAACGACGCGATCCTCGCGCTGCTCGCGGGGCTCGTGCTGATCGCGATGGCGGCGTGGATGTACGGGCGCTGGGAACACGCGGCGAGCCCGTGGCGCGCGGCCGTTGCCGTGCTGCTGGCGGTGGCGGGGATCGCCGTGGCGTGGCCCGGGCCGAACGCGCCGGCGGCGCCCGGCATTCCGGTGGCCCGCGCGGGCGAATTGCCGTGGCAGGAATGGTCGCCGGAGAAGGTCGCGGCGCTCAACGCCCAGGGCAAGGCCGTGTTCGTCGATTTCACCGCCGCCTGGTGCGTCACGTGCCAGGTGAACAAGCGCGTGGCGCTGCACAACGCCGCCGTGGTGAGCGAGTTCGCCGCGCGCGGCGTGGTGCCGTTGCGCGCCGACTGGACGCGCCAGGACCCGCGCATCACCGAGGCGCTCTCCGCGCTCGGCCGCAATGCCGTCCCGGTCTATGCCCTCTACCTGCCCGGCGAAAGCTCGCCGCGCCTGCTGCCCGAAGTGCTCACGCCGTCCCTCGTGCTCGCCGAGCTCGCCCGCGTCCCCGCGAGCGGGCAACCCGCAACCTCGCTCACGCAATCGCCGATCGAAAGGAGCTATCGATGAGATCCCTCGCCGCGTTCGCCCTCGCCGCGCTTTCCACCGCCGCCCTCGCCAACGCGCCCGCGGGCAAGCTCGCGCCGGCGTTCACCGTCACCGACCTCGCCGGCAAGCCCGTGAACCTCGCCGACTACAAGGGCAAGACCGTGGTGCTCGAGTGGCACAACTTCGGCTGCCCGTTCGTGCAGAAGCACTACCGCAGCGGCAACATGCAGGCGCTGCAGAAGAAGTACGGCAAGGACGTGGTGTGGCTCGCGGTGAACTCGACCAACAAGTCGGCTTCCGACTGGATGGAGCCGGGCCCGCTGACCGCGGAGCTCAAGCGCTTCGACGCGCAGCCCGCGGCGTACCTGGTCGACGAGCCCGGCAGGATGGGCATGGCCTACGGCGCGAAGACCACGCCGCACATGTACATCATCGATCCGTCGGGCACCGTGGTGTACAACGGCGCCATCGACGACAAGCGCTCCACCGATGTCGCTGACGTGAAGACCGCGAAGAACTACGTCGTCGCCGCGCTCGACGAGCTCAAGGCCGGCAAGCCGGTGACGACCGCGACGACGACGCCCTACGGCTGCACGGTCAAGTATCGGTAAGGTCATTCCCGCGGAGGCGGGAATCCAGCCATGAAAGAAGATCACGGCAAGCTGCTGCTGCGGCTCGCGGTGGGCATCCTGATCCTGCTGCACGGCATCGCCAAGCTGCGCTTCGGCCTCGGCGACGTGGCGACCTCGCTCGCGCGCGCCGGCATCCCCGCGCCGATCGGATACCTCGTCTACATCGGCGAGGTGATCGGGCCCGCGCTGATGATCGTGGGCCTGTGGACGCGGCCTGCGGCGCTCGTGGTCGCGTTCAACATGCTGGTGGCGCTGCTGATCGGCCATCCGCGCGAGCTCTTCCACATGACCGACCACGGCGGCCTGCTGCTCGAGGTGCAGTGGCTCTACTTTGCCGGCGCCCTCACGGTCGCCCTCATCGGCGCGGGGCGCTTCGCCGTGGCCGGAGCGAAAGGACGGTGGAACTGATGGATACGGGCGACGACGCGCAACGCACCCTCGAGCGCAAGGCGCTGCGGAACGTGCGCACGCTCGTGGACAAGGCCGAGGCCGAGGACCGCGAGGGCACGAAGGGCGCGCTCGTCGTGGGTCTCAAGCTGCTGCCCTTCATCGTCGTGGCGGGGATCGCCATCGTCGCCGGGCTGCAGGGCTATCACATGTGGCGCACGCGCCAGGCGCCGCCGCCGCCCGCGAACGCGTCGGAGTACGTCGAGCAGCTGTTCGCCAAGATCGAGAAGCGCATCACGCGCGGCACGCGCCGCGACATCGAGAACCTCGACGGCCGCGTCGAGGTCGCCTTCGACGTGAAGGCCAACGGCTACGTCGACAACCTGCGCGTCGTCCAATCGTCCAACAACTCGATCGTCGACGGCGAGTCGACCGGGCTCGTGAAGGGCTCCGAGCCCTACGGCCGCCTGCCGGCCGGCACCGCGGCGCCGATCAACGTGAAGGCGACCGTGCTCTTCGGCTCCCACGCCGGCGGCCGCGGGTCGTTCAAGATCACCCCACGGAAGGAGGCACCATGAAGGGCAATCCCGTCGGCTGGTTCGAGATCTACGTGCAGGACATGGCGCGCGCGCGCAAATTCTACGAGGCGCTCTTCGACGCGAAGCTCGAGGAGCTGAAGGCGCCCGGCGGCGAGCTCGAGATGTGGTCGTTCCCCGGGGACAACAATTCCTACGGCACGCCCGGCGCGCTGGTGAAGATGAAGGACGCGCCCTCGGGCGGCCTCGGCACGCTCGTGTACTTCATGTGCGACGACTGCGCCGTCGAGGAGGCGAAGGTGCCGAAGCTCGGCGGCAAGATCCACCGCAAGAAGACGAGCATCGGCCAGTACGGCTTCATCACGCTCGCGCTCGACACCGAGGGCAACATGATCGGGCTGCACTCGATGAAGTGAGGGCGGCTAGCTCATCGCCTTGCGGAACGCCTCGGCCGTCGCCTTGAGGCCCGGCAGCACGAAGGACTTCCACCCGCCGTCGAGCATCGCGTGGATCGCCTGGACCATCTCGGCGGGAAACTGGTCCCAGCCCGCGTGGGTGAGCGTCGCGCGCGTCATGTCGGCTCCGAGGTCCTCGAGCTCGATCGTGACCGTGGTCTTGGGCGTGCCCGGCATGTACCAGCTGAATCGCAGCCGCTCGGGCTTGCGCAGCTCCTCGAGGTCGCACCACGTGGCGCCGGTGGTGTCGCCCGCGGCGCGCTTGCCCGGATCGGGCTGCATGTGGAAGGTCGTTCCGACCTTCATCGCGTAGTTCATGCACCCGAGCCACTGCGGCACCGAGTCCTTCGCGGTCATGACGTCCCAGACGGTGGTGCGCGGCGCCTCGATGTCGATCGAGTGCACGATGTCCTGGAGCTTCTGGCTCACTTCTTTCTCCCTTCGGCGGTTTTCTTGAGGCGGGCGAGCCCGCGGGACCAGAACGCATCGAGCCACGCGCGCAGCTCTTCCAGCGCTTCGGGCTCGAGGTGGTAGACGACCTCGCGCCCGCTCTTCTCCTGGCGCACCAGCCGCGCGTCCAGCAACACCTTGAGGTGCTTCGAGACCGCGGGGCGCGAGCAGTCGAAGCGCGCGGCGATGCGGTTCACGGGCTCGGGCCCCTCGAGCAGGGCGCGCAGGATCTCGCGGCGGGTGGGGTCGCCCATGGCGCGGAACGGGTCCGCGGCGGGCTTTCTGGTAACCATGCAGTTACGGATATTACGTAACGGAATGGTTACGAGTCAAGGGGGGTGCTTCCGCCTCAGCGCCGGACTTCGGTGCCCGCGAATTCGAGCTTCGTTGTATCGGGGCCGATCGCGGGGCCGAGCTCGTAGACGTTGCGATAGCCGTACGTGTGCAGCGCCACGTACGTGGAGACGTTGAGCGGCGCGGCGATGGCCTTCGCCGGCATCGATTCCGGCAGCCCGATGAAGTTGTTGTTGCAGTAGATCAGCACACGCGTCCCGGGGCTCGGGATCACCGCGGCGAGCGTCGCGGCGGTGAAATCCGGGAAGCTCAGGTTGACCGCGCCCTTCACGTGGCGCAGGCGGTAGAGGCGCTCGCTGCGCGCATCGAGCACGACGGTGCCCGGCTCGGCGGCCATCCGGATGAACTCGGCTTCCGAAATCCGGCGCTCGGCGCGCAATTGCCTCACCTCGGCGACGTCGCGCTCGAAGCCCTGGTAGTCGATCTGGGGATTGCCGGGATCGGCCGCGTGGACGGCGCCGGCAAGGACGAGGGACAGCATCGGGAAGTAGGGGCGCATTGCCGCCCAACGGACCGCCCGGAAGCCGGTTGACTAGGACATCAGCCGGCGGCGGAAAAGGTGCAGCGCGATCGCAAAGCCGGCGACGCCATAGGCCACGAGAACGGCCACGTGCAGCAGAGGCGCCTCGGGCCAGCGGCCGAGCAGCAACGGGCGGCCGAGGGCGATCGCGTGGGTCAGCGGCAGCGCGTTAGCAAGCGCTTGCAGCCAGCCCGGCATGTTGGTTACCGGGTAGAACACGCCGCACAACAGCATCATCGGAGTGAGCGCGAGCGTGAACCAGTACATGAAGAAGTCGTAGGACCGCGCCATCGCCGTCATGATCAGCCCCAGGCCCGAGAACGTGAGGCCGATCAGGAACGCGAGCGGCAGGATGAAGATCATCGTCCACGACTGCGCGAGGCCGAGCGCCGCGGCCACCAGCAGCACCGCGGTTCCCGACAGGAAGCTCTTCGAAGCCGCCCACACCCACTCGGCGAACACCACGTCCTCGAGGCTCACCGGCGCGTTGAGAATGCCTTCCCAGGTGCGCTGCACGTGCATGCGCGCGAAGCCCGAGTAGAGCGCCTCGAACGAGGCCGCGAGCATCGTCGAGTAGCACACCGTGCCGCCGGCGAGGAACGCGATGTACTTCACGCCCTCGACCTCCGGGACCATCGCGCCGAGGCCGAAGCCGAAGCCCACGAGGTACAGCAGCGGCTCGATGATGTTGCCGAGCACGCTCTCGGCGGCGAGCTTCTTCCACACGAGGTAGTTGCGGCGCCAGACGGCGATCCAGGCGCGCGAGATGGGAAACCCTCTCCCCGGCCCTCTCCCAGGGGAGAGGGAGACTTTGTCAGTCATCCCGCATCTCCCGTCCCGTGAGCTTGAGGAACAGGTCCTCGAGGTTCGCGCGGCGGTGCATGAAGCGCAGCGACTTCGAGCCGCGCAGGCTCGCGATCGTGGCCGCCGGGTCGCGCAGGTAGCAGAACGCGGTCTCGCCGTGCAGCTCCGCGCGGTCGGCGAGGCCGCGGCCGGTGCGCTCGAACCAGTCCTCGACACCCTCGCCGTACACCTCCACCACCTCGGGCTCGATGTGCTCGGCGATGAGGGCGTGGGGCGTGCCCTCGGCGAGCGTGCGTCCGTGGTCGATGATCTTGAGGCGGTCGCAGAGGCGCTCGGCCTCGTCCATGAAATGCGTCGTCAGCAGGATCGTCTTGCCCTGGCGCATCAGCACGCGCAGCTTCTCCCACATCTGGTGGCGCGCCTGCGGATCGAGGCCCGTCGTCGGCTCGTCGAGGAAGATCAGGTCGGGGTCGTTCACCAGCGCGCGCGCGAGGACCAGCCGGCGCTTCAGCCCGCCCGACAGCTCCTGCACGCGGCTGTCGGCGCGCGACTCGAGCGTGGCGAACTCCAGCAGCCGCGGGATGCGCTTGCGCATCTCGGCCTCGCGGATGCCGAAGTAGCGCCCGTAGACCACGAGGTTCTCGGACACGGTGAAGTCCGGGTCGAGGTTGTCGATCTGCGGCACGACGCCCACGCGGATGCGTCCTTCGCGCGCGGCCTGGGGCACCGGATGGTCGAGGAGCGTGATCTCGCCCGCGTCGGGGGTCACGAGGCCGAGCAGCATGCGCAGCGTCGTCGTCTTTCCGGCCCCGTTCGGGCCGAGCAGCCCGTAGCACTCGCCCGCCGCGAGCTCGAGGTCGATGCCAGAGACCACTTCGCGGCCGCCGTAGGACTTGCGGATGCCGCGAGCCGCCAGGATGCTCCCTCTCCCTTGGGAGAGGGCCGGGGAGAGGGTCATCTGATCCAGCGAGCCACGATCTCCCGAAGCACGTGCAGCTTGCGGTGGAAGAAGTGCTCGCCGCCAGGCACGACGATCACCGGCACCTCGCGCGGCGTGGCCCACGCGATCGAATCCGAGAGCGGCACCGTCTCGTCGAGGTCGCCGTGCACGATCATCGTGTTGGCGTAGGTGTGGCGGCCCTCGGAGCCGAGCGCGGGGTCGTGGGGATCGGGTGCCTCGCCCATGCCGTGCTCGGCGATGCGGCGAAAGCCCGGGGCGACCAGCACGAGGCGGTGGAAGTCGACGCGCTCGCTCGCGCGGGTGGCGACCGCGCCGCCGAACGAGAAGCCCGCGAGGTGCAACGGCAGCTCGCCGCTCGACGCGCGCGCGTGCTCGACCACTCGCGCCAAGTCCTCGGCCTCGCCCTGCCCTTCGTCGTGTTTGCCCTCGGTCTCGCCGATGCCGCGGAAATTGAAGCGATACGTGGCCATGCCCGCCTCCGCAAAGACCTTGGCGAGCGTCGTGACCACCTTGTTGTCCATGGTGCCGCCGTAGAGCGGGTGGGGATGCGCGATCACCGCGAGGGCGCGCGGCGATTCGGGCAGCGTGGCGGCGACCTCGATGCGGCCCGCCGCGCCCTCGATGAGCGTGCGCGTGGCGCCGGCCGCCATCGCTAGATCCGCAGGCGCTCGACGATGCGCCCGTTCACCAGGTGCTCGTCGATGATCTCGTCGATGTCGGTCTTGTCGACGTATGTGTACCAGACCTCCTCGGGGTACACGACGACGACGGGCCCCTCGTCGCAGCGGTCGAGGCAGCCGGCCTTGTTGATGCGGATCGAGCCGGGCCCGGAAAGCTTGAGCGCCTTGATGCGCTTCTTGGCGTAGTCCTGCATCTCCTCGGAACCGTGGCATGCGCAGCAGTTCTCGGGGGCCTCGCGCTTGTTGAGGCAGAAAAAGACATGGTGCTTGTAGTAAGACATCGCGGCCCCGTTGGAGCGGACGACAGGCCGCCGCTCAACAAGGGCAAATTATCTCACGGCGACCGGCGTTCACGAATGAAGAGCGCGATCAGGAAAACGAGCGCCGCGACGGGCCAGAGCTCGTGCAGGAAGCGGGTGAGCGTGGCGAAGCTGCCGAGCTGGCCGTGGGGCCAGCGGAAGAGCTTCAGGAACTCCTCGACCGGGCTGTACGCGCCGAAGATCTTGGCGAGCAGCGCGCCGGCGAGGATCAGCACGATCGCGAGGTAGATGCGCACCGGCCGCTCGAGGCGCCTCAACGGCAGGAAGACGATGAGGCCCACGGCGAGCCCGAGGATGCGGCCGACGCTCAGCCATTCTTCCGCGAAGTGCGGCTGCAGCAGCAGCGACGCGGTGAGGAACTTGAGCCACAGCGCGAGGCTCAGCAGCACGAGCGTGATCGTGAGGCTGCCGCCCTTCGCGGGCATCAGCGCCGAGACGAAGAGCCCGAAGCCGCACAGCGACAGGCCCACCGCCACCCACTGCAGGAACGCCGCGTCCGAGACCGGCTCGCCGCCGACGTTGCCCGCGCCGAAGAACGGCAGCGCGGGGTTGAGCTGCGCGAGCAGCCACAACATCATCAGCACCAGGCCCGCGTCGCCCCACGCGCCGGGCACGATCACGCGCTCGCGCATCTCGCCCAGCGGCCTGGTGAACAGGAAGTAGACCGGCGGGGCGAACATCCACGCGCCCAGCATCGTGCCGCCGGCGTTGGCGAGCAGGTCCACGATCGAGGACACGCGGTTGGGCACGAAGAGCTGGCCCACCTCCATCATGAAGCTGAACGCGGTGCCGAGCCCGATGGCCTTCGCGATCGCGTGCTTGCCCTCGCCCTCGTGGCGGAAGTACAGGCACGCGAGCGTTCCGAGTGGCACGTACGCGATCACGTTGAACGCGATGTCCGAGCGGATGATGTAGCGCGGCGTGAGGAAGAAGCCGGCGATGCCCTCGGGCGCGGGGAAGCGCAGCGGAAAGAACGGGTACAGGCTCGCGTAGGCGAGCAGCAGGACCCAGACCGCGAGCGAGCCGCGGTAACGGCTCGGAGTCATCCGATCGCTTTGAGTCCCTGGCGGTAGCGCGCCGCGCGCTCGACGTAGTGCTCGGCGATCCAGGTGTTCATCGCGATCTCCTCGGGGGTGAGGGTGCGCACGATCTTGTTCACCCCGAGCACCAGCGAGCCGTCGGGGATCACCTTGCCTTCGGTCACCGTCGAGCCCGCGCCGATGAGGCAATTCTTCCCGATGACCGCGCGGTTGAGGATGATCGCGCCGATGCCGATCAGCGAGTTCTCGCCGATCGTGCAGCCGTGCAGCATCACGAGGTGGCCGATGCTCACGTTCTTCTCGAGCGTCACCTCGAAGCCGCTGTCGGTGTGGACCACCGAGCCGTCCTGCACGTTGACGTTCTCGCCGATCCGGATCACGTCGTTGTCGGCGCGGATCGTGACGTTCCACCAGACGCTCGCGTTGCGGCCCATCACCACCGAGCCGATCACCGCGGCGTTGGGCGCGACGAAATAGTCGCCTTGGAATTCGGGCTTGCGGTCTTCGAGCTGGTAGATCATTTTTTGGGGTCGGAGTCGAATTCGCGTTTCTGTCCCGGGGGTCGGAGTCGAATTCGCGTTTCTGTCCCGGGGTCAGAGTCGAATTCGCGTTTCTGTCCGAATTATAGGACTGCGAATTCGACTCTGACCCCATTTATTTTCACGACGCCTTGAACAAATGCGCGAAAGTCCGGCTGACCTCGAGCTTCTCGGGGCGGTGCTTGAGGGTGATCTCGCGCCGTCCGGTGTCGTCGCTCGTGACCGAGGCGATGGCGCGGATGTTGACGATGGTGCCGCGGTGCACCTGCCAGAAGTGGCGCGCGTCGAGCTCTGCGGCGAGCTCGCGCAGCGTCTTCTTCACCAGCGCCTCGGCGTCCTTCGTCACCACGCGCGTGTACTTCGTGTCCGACTGGAAGTACACCACCTCGTCCACGTTGATGAGCTTGAGCGTGCTGCCGAGGGAGGCCTGCAGCCACTGCAGCCGGTCGTTGCCGGGGGCGATGCGGCGCGCGAGCTCGCCGAGAAGCTCGTCGAGCGGCGCCGCGGGCTGGCCGATGCGCGCCTTCAGGCGGCGCATGCTCGCCTGCAGCCGCTCCACCGACGCAGGCTTGAGCACGTAGTCCACGGCGCCGCGCTCGAAGGCCTCGACGGCGTAGCGGTCGTAGGCGGTCACGAAGACGACGTGCGCGGTATCCCCGATCGCGCGCGCCGCCTCGAGGCCGTTCATCACCGGCATCTCGATGTCGAGGAAGACGAGGTCGGGCTGGAACTCGCGCACCGCGTGCACCGCCTCGGCGCCGTTGGCCGCCTCGGCGACGATCTCGAGCTCGGGCCACGCCTGGGCGAGCGCCGCGCGCAGGCTCGCGCGCAGCAGCGGTTCGTCGTCGGCGATGACGGCCGTCGCGCTCACCGGTCAGGCACCTCGATGAGGCCGCGGGTGCCGCCCGCCGTGCCACCCTCGAGATCGAGGCGCGCCGCATCTCCATACAGGGCCGCGAGCCGCTCGCGCACGTTGGCCAGGCCCACTCCGCGGCCGATGGGCTCCGCGAGGCCGCGGCCGTCGTCCTCGACGACCACGCGCACCTTGCCGTCGGAGGCGCTCGCACGGATCGAGACCCGCCCGCGGCCCGTGGGCGCCACGCCGTGCTTGATCGCGTTCTCCGCGAGCGTCATCACCATCAGCGGCGGAAACGGGATGCGCGCGATCTCGTCGGGCACGTCGATCGCCACCTCGAGCGCGCCGCCCATGCGCAGCCGCATGATCTCGAGGTAGGCGCGCGCGAGCTCCACCTCGCGGCCGACGGTCGAGCTCTCGCTGCGGATCTCGGGCAACGCGGTGCGCAGGTAGAGGATCAGGTGGTCGAGCATCGCGAGCGCGTCGGGCGAGCCGGTCTGCACCAGGTAGCGCACGTTGGCGAGCGTGTTGAAGAGGAAATGCGGCTCGACCTGCGCCTGCAGCAGCTTGAGCTCGGCCTGCACGCCCTGGCGCGCGAGCTTCTCGCGCTCGGCCTCGCCCTCGAGCAGCTTCATGCGCTGCGCGGCCTCGCGCTGGCGCAGGTTCGCGATGCCCGTGATCAGCGCGAACGCCACGAACCCGAGCAGCAGCACGGCGCCGGCGAGCGTCGAGACCTTTTCGGGCGCGAGGTCGGTGAGCGGGCGCCCCGACACGAGCACGTCCACCGCCAGCGCCGAGAGCCCGCCGAGCAGCATCGTGCCGATGAAGATGACGAAGTTGCGGCGGGCGCGCGCGCCGGTCCACTTGCGGTAGCCGTACCACGCCGAGAGGTAGAACACGACGCCGCAAAGCCCGAGGATGTTGGCGAAGAGCAGCGCCCGCCCGAAATCGAGCGATCCCTTGAGCAGCATGAGCCCGGTGGTCACCAGCGCGATCACGCCGGCGTAGTAGAGCAGCCAGCGTCCCCAGTTCGCCTTCAGCTGCAGGTCGAGGGCGACGGCGTCCTCCCACTCCTGCGCGGAGAGCCGTTTGACCGCCCACGCGTCGCCGCGCGCCTCGAGGCGCTTCCACCAGCTGTCGTGGGTCTTGGTAACGGGTTCAGCCATGGCGAAAGCCTACCGGATCGCCGCCGGCCGCCGGCACCAGCCGACGAAGCGACAAAAACCCGGCGCCACCCGTCGCTACATCTGCTTGAAGAGGTGGGAGTAGATCCGCGAGACCACCAGCGATTCGTCCTTGCCCTTGATCTTCACGTGGGCCTGGCCGCGGAAATCGCGGCTCACGCCGGCGATGGCCGAGGCGTTCACGAGGGTCGAGCGGTGGATCTGCCAGAAGACCTCGGGGTCGAGGCCGTCGATGAGCTCGCGGATCGGCGTCTTGATGAGCGCCTCGCCGTCGGCCAGCACCACGCGCGTGTATTTCTCATCCGACTGGAAGAACAGCACGTCGGCCACGGGGATCAGGCGCAGGTTCTGGCCGATCGTGGCCTTGATCCACTGCAGCTTCTCCTTCTTGCCGCGCAATTGCTCCTGCAGCTGCGCGATCACCGACGTGATGTCCGCGGGCGGCGTGGGCGGCGCGGTCGCGACCTTTTCCTTCAGCCGCGCGATGGTGGTCGAGAGCCGCTCGTCGGTGGCGGGCTTGAGGATGTAGTCGACGGCGCCGGTCTCGAAGGCCTGGATCGCGTACTGGTCGTAGGCCGTCACGAACACCACGTGCGCGCGGCCCGCCACGTGCCGCGCCACCTCCACGCCCGTCATCTCCGGCATCTGGATGTCGAGGAACATGAAGTCGGGCGTGCGGTCCTCGAGCGCCTCGAGCGCGGCGGCGCCGTCCTCGACGGAGGCGATGATCTCGAGCTCGGGCCAGAGCTTGCGCAGCTTTCCCTCGAGCTGGGCCCGCAGGATCGGCTCGTCCTCGGCGACGATGGCGGTCGGCATGGTTGCGATTCTAGCGCCCCGCTTCGGGCGACGGCGAAGGCGAAGGGCTCGGAGCCGGAGCGGGAGCCGGCGCCGCGGCCATCTCGGCCTTCTGGCGCGAGCGCCGCGCGAGCCACCAGATCCCGAGCCCGGCCAGGATGAACGGCGCGAGGATCGGCGACAGGCTGATCAGGAACACGAGCACGACGAAGATCGCGACCGCGATCAGGAAGAATCCGAGGCAATAGATGATCAGCACGACGACCGCGAGCGCCGCTGCCACGGCCACGAACGCAATCACCGCACCCGCGAGCCCGATCAGCAGGCCCAGCGGCCCCGACAGGAAGTTGTCGTCCATCATCACCGGGATCGCGCCGACGCCGATGCCGACCACGCCCCCGACCGCGGCCACGCCCGCGATGATGACCAGGCCGATGTAGAGGTAGTACAGCGCCTTGCGCCACACGCGCTCGAAGGCGACGACCACGCTGCCCACGCGCGGCCAGAACGGCTCGCGTGCGATCGCGGGGCGCGGGGCGAGCGACGACGGGGCCGGCGGCGGGATCGGCGGAGGGGCCTCGGAGGCCGGGGCCGAACCCGCGCCCGAGCGCGTGCCGTCGGCCGGAACCTCGATCGTCGCGACCACGCCGTGGGGCTCGTTGCCCTCGAGCTTGAGGCTCGCCGCGGCGCCGTAGAGCGCGGCGAGGCGCTCGCGGATGTTGGCGAGGCCCACGCCCGCGCCGACGGTATCGCCGAAGCCGCGGCCGGTGTCGGCGGCGACCACGCGCAGGCGCCCGCCCTCGAGGGACGCGGTGATGCGCACCATGCCGCCCTCGCGCTGCGGCTCGAGGCCGTGCTTGATCGCGTTCTCGACCAGCGACGGCAGCATCAGCGGCGGGAACGGCGACGCCATCAGGTTCTCGGGCACGTCGATCTCGAACGCGAGGCGCGAGCCCATGCGCATCTGCAGGATCGACAGGTACGCGCGCACCAGCTCGACCTCCTGGCCCACGGTGGAGACCGACTCGCGCATCTTCGGCAGCGCGTTGCGCAAGTACTGGATCAGGTGCCCGGTCATCAGGTTGGCCTTGGCCGGGTCGACCTCGGTCAGCGCCTGGACGCTCGCGAGCGTGTTGTAGAGGAAGTGCGGCTCGACCTGCGCCTGCAGCGCCGCGAGCTTGGCCTCGGTGACCTGCTGGCCCATGCGGTGGTAGTCGGCCTCCTTGCGCTTGGCCTCGGCCATGCGTTGCGAGGCGCGCGAGCGGTCGGCGAAGAACTTGGTGATCACCGCGAGGATGAAGATCGGCAGCAGGATCAGGATCAGCGCCGCGCCGATGCCGATGCGGTACATGTCGCCGGTCACGTCGCGGCGGATCTTGGTCGCGACGTCGGGCGCGAGCGCGGGCGGCGCCGGCACCTCGGCCGCCGGCGGCACCGGTACTCCCTCGGGCGCGGGGGGGAAAG
>JADMIO010634611.1_pt1 | contig 17107 bp, 17 predicted proteins | sample 8958161 | NCBI WGS metagenome assembly JADMIO01 (sample SAMN16585339, study PRJNA669376) | soil metagenome | isolation source: Crop rotation soil | place: USA: Cullars Rotation, Alabama | collected 2011
AGCGTCGGCGGGGGCCTCGCGCGGCTGGCGGCGGACGAAGGGGCACGGATCAGCATCGCCGATCTCGATGCCGCGCGGGCAAGCGCCGTGGCCGACGCCGTCGGCGGCGTCGCGGTCGACGCCGTCGCTATCATGAGCCTCGAAGCCGACGTGCTCAGTCCGTGCGCGCTGGGCGCGATCTTGTCCGAATCCTCGATCGCGCAACTGCGCGCGAAGATCGTTGCCGGCGGCGCCAACAACCAGCTCGCAACTCCCGCTGACGGCGCCCGGCTGATGGAGCGCGGCGTGCTCTATGCGCCCGACTATGTGATCAATGCCGGCGGAATCATCAGCGTCGTGCTCGCCTATCTCGGCAATGCCAGCGCCGACGACGTCCGGACGCGGATCGAACAGATACCAGCGCGGCTCGACTCGATCTGGGACGAGTCGAGCACGACCGGGCGCGATCCCGCCGCCGTCGCCGACGCGATGGCTAACCGTCTGATCGGCCGCGGCTGAGCCCGCGCCAACAGCCGCTTTCGCGCGCTTCCGGCGTCCGCTAGACACGCGCCGCGATGCACGCCTTCGCCAATCCCGCGCGCTTCCTCAAGCTGGCCCGCCCGCTGACCGGGTGGCTCGGCTGGAGCGGCATACTGCTGATCGCCATCGGCCTGGGCTACGGGCTGTTCCTCGCTCCGCCCGACTATCTTCAGCATGAAAGCGTTCGGATCATGTACGTCCATGTCCCAAGCGCATGGCTTGGGATGGCGGGCTGGGCAGGGATCGCCACCGCCAGCCTGATGCAGATCGTCTGGCGCCATCCGCTCGCCGCGGTTGCCGCGCGCGCGCTGGCGGTGCCGGGTGCGCTGTTCGCGGCGCTGTGCCTCGCGACCGGCTCGCTCTGGGGCCGCCCGACCTGGGGCACCTATTGGGAATGGGACGGGCGCTTGACTTCGATGCTCGTCCTGTTCTTCCTCTACCTCGGGTTCATTGCGCTGAGCCACGCCGACAAGGAGCGGGGCGGGGACGGACGCACCGCGGCGATCTTCGGCCTGGTCGGCGCGATCAACCTGCCGATCATCCATTATTCGGTGCTGTGGTGGCGAACGCTCCACCAGGTCCAGAGCATCGGCTTCACCGGATCGAGCATCTCGAGCGAAATGCTGTGGCCGCTGTTCGTCGCGGCGGCGGGTTTCACCCTGTTCTTCGGAGCGGTGGTGCTGATGCGGATGCGCGCCGAGCTGGCGCGAAACCGGATCGAGGCGCGGATACGGCGGCTCGCCGAATGAACCATTGGCCGTTCATCCTCGCAGCTTACGTACTGACCATCGTGGGCGCAGCAGGGCTCGGCCTGTGGAGCTTCGCGGCGATGCGGCGCGCCGAACGCGAGGTCGAAGCGCTGGGCCGCGAGCGGTGAAACCCAAGCACCAACGACTGGTGCTGCTTGGGCTCGCCATCGCCGCCGTTCTGGCGGCGGTGCTTCTCGCGATGTCGGCGCTGGGCGATCGCGCCGCTTATTTCTACGCGCCCTCGGACATCGCGCGCGCCCATATTCCGACCGACAGGACAGTCCGGATCGGCGGCATGGTCCGCCACGATTCGCTCCGGCATCACCCCGACGGCCTCACCGTCGACTTCCTGGTCGGCGACGACAGCACCCAGGTGATCCAGGTCCGCTACACGGGCATCCTCCCCGACCTGTTCAAGGAGGACAGCGGCGTGGTCGCCGAAGGCCGCTTCGGCCGCGACGGGCGGTTCATCGCCAGCGAGATCCTCGCCAAGCATGACGAGAATTACCGTCCGCCGGTGCTGGCCGGCGACCGCCACAAGGCCGAGACGCTGAAATGATCGCCGAGCTCGGCCTCGGCGCATTGTGGATCGCAACCGCCTTGTCGCTGCTCCAGCTGCTGTCGGGTGCAACAGCGCTCCGGCCCGGCGGTGAAGCCATGCTGCCCGCCGTTCGACCGATCGCGGTCGCGCAGGCGATCGTCGCCGCCATCGCGTTTGCCGCGCTGATCCTGGTCTTCCTGCGCACCGACCTGTCGGTCGCATTGGTGGCGGAGAACAGCCATTCGGCGAAACCCTGGCTCTACAAATTCGCCGGCGCCTGGGGAAACCACGAAGGCTCGATGCTGCTGTGGGTCACGATCCTCGCGGTCGGCGGCGGCGCGGTCGCTTTGCTCGAACGCAGGTTGAAGGAGCCGACGCTGATCGCGACGCTCGCGGCGCAGGCCGCGATCGGGCTCGGCTTCTATGCGTTCCTGCTGTTCGCCTCGAACCCGTTCGCGCGGCTCGATCCAGCGCCGATCGAAGGGCAGGGGCTCAATCCTTTGCTCCAGGACCCGGGCCTCGCCTTCCATCCGCCCACTCTCTACCTCGGCTATGTCGGCATCTCGATCGCCTTCTCGTTCGCGGTCGGAGCGCTGATCACCCGCGACGTCGGCCCGGCTTTTGCGCGTGCGATGCGCCCCTGGGTGCTTGCAGCCTGGCTGATGCTGACGCTCGGCATCACCGCGGGCAGCTATTGGGCCTATTACGAGCTGGGCTGGGGCGGCTGGTGGTTCTGGGACCCGGTCGAGAATGCCTCGCTGATGCCATGGCTGGCGGCGACCGCCTTGCTTCATTCGGTGACCGTGCTCGCCACCCGCGACGGTCTTCGCGCCTGGACGGTGATGCTCGCGGTCGTTGCCTTCTCGATGTCGATGATCGGCACCTTCCTGGTGCGGTCGGGAATCCTGACCAGCGTCCACGCCTTCGCGGTCGATCCGCGGCGCGGCACCTTCATCCTGATGCTGCTCGGCCTCTACATAGGCGGCGCGCTGATCCTCTACGCGCTGCGCGTATCGACGGTGCGCGAAGGCGCGACCTTTGATCCGGTAAGCCGCGAAGGCGCGCTGGTCGCCAACAATCTGCTGATCAGCGCGATCCTCGGCATCGTCCTGATCGGCACGCTCTATCCGCTCGCGCTCGAGGCGGCGAACGGCGACAAACTGTCCGTCGGTCCGCCCTATTTCAACAGCACGGCCGGGCCGATCGCCCTGCTGCTTGCGGCGATCATGGCGGCGGGTCCGCTGCTGCGCTGGCGCCGCGACCGGCCGGCGCTGCTCGCGAGGCGGATCGCGATCCCGCTTGGCGTGACGGTCGCGGTTCTCATCCTGCTGCTCATCCTCGCGCCCGGCCTTCATCTGCTGCCGTTGCTGGGACTGGCGCTGGCGGCGGCCGCGGGGACGGCGAGCTTCGCCCCTTTGTGGAAGCGTAAGCTGCGGCGCACGCCGCTGTTCGTGTTCGGGATGGTGATTGCCCATTTCGGGATCGCAGTCAGCCTCGCCGGCATGGCGTCCAACGCCGCGTTCACGCGTGAAAGGCTGGTGGCGCTGGCGCCGGGCCAGCGTGCCGAGGTCGGGCCGTACAAGGTGCTTTTCGCCTCGGTCGATCCGATGGCGGGGCCGAACTGGACGGCAATCGAGGGGACGCTCGTCGCCCGCCGCGGGCAGAGTGCGCCGTTCATCCTCAAGCCGCAGGCCCGAACGTTCAGCGCGCCGCCGACCGAAACCAGCGAGGCAGCGATCGCAACCAAGATCGACGGCCAGCTCTATACCGTGCTCGGCAAGCCCGACGGCAGCGGCCGCTGGCAGCTCCGCTTGTGGTGGAAACCGTTCGTCACCCTGATCTGGCTCGGCGGGGGGCTGGTCGCGCTGGGTGGTGCGCTCGCGCTGATCGGGCGGCTTCGCCGCGAACGGCATCCGGCGCCCGAAGAGGCCTTCGCATGAGGAGGCTCATCCTCTGGCTGCCACTGGCGATGCTTTTGCTATTCGTCGTCATCGTCGGGCTGTTCCTTTACCGGCCGTCGAGCCCGATCATCGGATCGAAGCTGATCGGCAAGGCGGTGCCGGCGTTCACCCTGCCGCCGGCGGTTCCCGGCAAGCCTGGTCTCGACAGCACGGATCTCGCGCGTGGGCAGCCGCGGATCGTCAATGTCTTCGCCAGCTGGTGCATCCCGTGCATCGCCGAAGCGCCGCAGTTGATGGCTCTGAAGCGGCGCGGGATTCCGATCGACGCCATCGCCATTCGCGACAAGCCTGAAGACCTTGCGGCGTTCCTCAAGCAATGGGGCGATCCCTTTACGCGGATCGGGTCGGACCGGAACAGCAGCGTCCAGCTTGCGCTGGGTTCGGCCGGCGTTCCCGAAACTTTCATCGTCGACGGCAAAGGCATCATCCGCCTCCAACATGTCGGCGACATCCGCCCCGAGGATGTCGAGGACATCGTCGGCGCTTACGAGGCGGCACGGTGAGCCGCGTTCGCGCCCTCCTGTTTGCCGCGGCGATGGCGATCGCCGCGCCGGGCTTCGCCGATTCCGACCTGCCGCCCGATCCATATTCCTACACCCAGTTGTCCGATCCCAAGCAGGAAGCCGAGGCGGCGGCGCTGATGGAAACGTTGCGTTGCCTGGTCTGCCAGGGCCAGTCGATCGCCGACAGCGACGCCGAATTGGCCGGGGACATGCGCGCAATGGTGCGGCGCCGGATCGCCGCCGGCGAGCGCCCCGAAGCGGTCCGTCTATGGCTGGTCGAGCGCTATGGGAACTGGATCAGCTACCGCCCGCCGCTCGGGCCGGAGACCTGGCTTTTATGGGCGGCGCCCGTTCTGCTGATCGGCGCCGGCGCCTGGCTTGCCAGCCGTCGTCTCAGGCGCAGGAGGATCTGATGGGCTGGCTGCTTCTGCTGGCGATGGTGGCACTTGCGACTGGCGGCCTGTGGGCGGTCGGCCGAGTGCGCGGACCGGCGTTTCAGCTCGTCGCCGCAGGCCTTTCGCTCGCCATCGCCGGCTATGCCTGGCAGGGCCGCCCGTCGCTTCCTGGCCGATCGGCGGCCCCCGTGACGGCCGAGCGCGAGGTCGAGACCGACGCCTTCGCCGAGCTGCGCCACGCGATCCTCGGCCGCTTCGACCGCGCCGACACCTGGCTGACGATCGCCGATTCCTACCTGCGGCGCGGCGATAGCCGAAGCGCCGCCGGCATCCTGCGCAGCGGCATTCGTGCCCACCCCAAGGATCCGGACCTGTGGATCGGCCTCGGCAACGTCCTCATCATTCACTCCGACGGGCTGATGACGCCTGCCGCCGCGCTTGCGTTCGACCGCGCCGAAAGCTTCGCTCCCGGCAACCCCGCACCGCGATTCTTCCGCGGCCTTGCGCTCGCCGCAAGCGGACAGTTCGCCGAAGCCGAGTCGCTGTGGCGCCAGCTTCTCGCCGAAGCGCCGCCGAACCTGAGCTGGCGGCCGCTGGTCGAGGAGCGGCTGGCGATCCTGGACCGGATCAAGGCGATCCGCGAAGGCCGCGAACCGCCGCCGCCCGGCTTCACGCCGCCCCCAGGCTAAGCGGCGAGCGGCAGACTCAGCGCCTCGGCCACCGCCGGATGGCGGATTTTGCCGCCCGCGACATTGAGGCCGTGAGCAAGATATTCGTCCGCCGCGATCGCCTTTTCGGCGCCGAGGTTGGCGAGCTTGACCACGAACGGCAGCGTCGCATTGTTGAGCGCGAAGGCCGAGGTGCGCGCGACCGCTCCGGGCATGTTGGCGACGCAATAATGAATCACGCCTTCGACCTCATAGACCGGATCGTCGTGGGTGGTCGGCTTCGAGGTTTCGAAGCAACCGCCCTGGTCGATCGCGACATCGACAATCACCGATCCGCGCTTCATCGTCTTGAGCATGTCGCGAGTGACGAGCTTCGGCGCCGCCGCCCCGGGCACCAGCACTGCGCCGATCACCAGATGCGCCTGCGCGACGGCGGAAGCGATCGCCGCCTTGCTCGCATAGACCGTCTTGATCTGGCTGCCGAAATGGGTGTCGAGCTCGGCCAACCGGTCGTTGTTGATGTCGTAGATGGTGACGTCGGCGCGCTGGCCGACGGCGATCTGCGCGGCGTTGAGGCCGGCGACCCCGCCGCCGAGGATCGCGACGCGGCCGGGTGCGACGCCAGGGACACCACCAAGCAGGATGCCGCGGCCGCCCTGCTCCTTCTCGAGATAATGGGCGCCGACCTGGATCGCCATTCGGCCCGCCACCTCGGACATCGGCTTCAGCAGCGGCAAGGCGCCGGTGCGCGAGGTCACCGTCTCATAAGCAATGCAGGTCGCGCCCGACTTCATCAGCCCCTCGGCCTGGGGCTTGTCGGCGGCCAGATGGAGATAGGTGAACAGGATATGCCGCGGCTCGAGCAAAGCGATTTCCTGCGGCTGCGGCTCCTTCACCTTGACGATCATGTCGGAGCCGCTGAACACCTCGGCGGCGGTCGGCACGATCGTAGCGCCGACACGGACATAGGATTGGTCGCTGAAGTCGATGCCGAGCCCGGCACCGGTCTCGACGACGACGTCATGTCCGGCAGCGGTGAGCTCGGCCACCGAGGGCGGGGTTAGCCCCACCCGATATTCGCGATTCTTGATTTCTCTCGGCACGCCGATGCGCATTCGAGCCTCCTGGGAATGGATATGGCGTCCTTATAGGCCGGCGTCCCGAAAGTGCACGCGCTGCAACTGTCCCGGTGGCGGCGTTGCAGCGGGGTGCGCGAGGTGCTAGGTGCGCGCGCCTGTTTCACTGGCCCGTTCGAGGCGGCCAAACATGCTCAGAATCAAGGCCAGGCCGCGCCGTCGATGAACGACACCCCTAGCGCTGACGCGGTGCCGACCCAGGCCGCGGCGCATCCGCACGGCCACGGCAATGCCGGCGTTCTCAAGCTCGCGCTCGGCGCCGTCGGAATCGTCTTCGGCGACATCGGCACCAGTCCGATCTACGCCTTTCGCGAGACATTCGCCGGCCATCACATCCTCGCCCCGGACCAGGTCCACATCTACGGCGTGCTCAGCCTGATCTTCTGGTCGATGATGCTGGTCGTCACGATCAAATATGTCGCGATCATCATGCGCGCCGACAACAAGGGGGAGGGCGGCAGCCTTGCGCTGCTCGCGCTGATCAACCGCTCGACGCCCGGCCACAAGAAGTGGACCAAGGGGATCGTGCTGCTCGGCGTGTTCGCCACCGCGCTGTTCTACGGCGACAGCATGATCACCCCGGCGATCTCGGTGCTGTCCGCGGCCGAGGGTTTGACCACGGTCCAGGCGAGCTTCGCGCCCTGGGTGACGCCGATCGCGCTGGGCATCCTCATCCTTCTGTTCGCGATCCAGTCACGCGGCACGTCGAAGGTCGGGCTGATGTTCGGGCCGATCATGCTGACCTATTTCATCTCGATCGCGGTGCTGGGAACGATGCACATCGTTCGCTCGCCCGACATACTCGCAGCGCTCAACCCTTATTATGCCGTGCAATTCTTCCTGATCGATGGCCTGGCCGCCTTCCTCGCAATGGGCTCGGTCGTCCTCGCCGTCACCGGCGCCGAAGCGCTCTATGCCGACATGGGCCATTTCGGCCGCAACCCGATCCGGATCTCCTGGCTGGCCTTCGTGCTTCCGGCGCTGATGCTCAACTATTTCGGCCAGGGTGCGATGCTGCTGGCGCTCGAGCCGGCGACGGCGGCAGAGACGGTCAAGAACCCGTTCTTCATGCTGGCGCCCGAGACACTGCGCCTGCCGCTCACCCTGCTCGCCATGACCGCCGCCGTGATCGCGAGCCAGGCGGTGATCACCGGCGCTTTCTCGGTCACCCAGCAGGCGATCCAGCTCGGTTTCATCCCGCGCCTTCGGATCAGCCACACCAGCGCCTCGACCGCCGGGCAGATCTACATTCCCGTGATCAACTGGGCGCTGATGATCGCGGTGATCCTGTTGGTGCTGACCTTCCGATCCTCCTCGAACCTCGCCGCCGCTTATGGAATCGCGGTCACCGGCGCGATGTTGATCGACTCGTTCCTGATCGCCGTCGTGCTGTTCCAGCTGTGGAAATGGAACAGAATCGCGGCCGGCCTGCTGCTGGCCTTCTTCTTCACCGTCGATCTCGCTTACTTCGGCGCGAACATCACCAAAGTGCCGCACGGGGGGTGGGTCCCGCTGCTGATCGGGCTGTTCGCCTTCACCCTGCTCACAACCTGGGAGAAGGGACGCAAGCTGATGATCGACCGGATGAACGAAGCGTCGATGCCGGCGCAGGTGTTCATCAAGTCGGCGGCGAGCAGCGCCACCCGCGTTCCGGGCACCGCGGTGTTCATGACCACCTCGTCGGACGGCATCCCGCACGCGCTGCTGCACAATCTCAAGCACAACAAGGTCCTGCACGAGCGGATCATCCTGCTGACCGTGAAGATCGAGGATGTGCCCTATGTCGACGACGACGGGCGCAACAACCTCGAGGATCTGGGCAACGGCTTCTTCCGGCTGATCATCCGCTACGGCTTCATGCAGGAGGTCGACGTGCCGGCGGCGCTGGCGACGGTCGAAACGTGCGGACCGACGTTCAAGATGATGGACACCAGCTTCTTCCTCGCCCGCCAGACGCTGCACGCCTCGTCGCGACCCGGGATGGCGATCTGGCGCGAGAAATTGTTCGCCTGGATGCTCCGCAACGCCGAAAGCGCGATGGAATTTTTCAAGCTGCCGACCAACCGAGTGGTCGAGCTCGGCAGCCAGGTGGAGATTTAGGCGGCAACGTGACGCCAGAGCGTCATGGCCCGATCATCGTCACCGCTTTGTTCGGCGACGACGACTTCGGCTGGCTCCAGGGGCTGCGTCGCACGTATTATCCGGCGGAGCGGAACCGCGTTCCGGCGCATCTGACGCTTTTCTCCCACCTTCCGCCAAGCCTCGTCGGCGAGCTGGAGACGCGCCTTGGCACGCTTGCCACGAACCCGCCCCCACGCGCCACGATTGGAGCGATCATGGATCTTGGTGAAGGCACGGCATTGCGGGTCGAAAGCGACGAGCTCGACACCATTCGCGACGAACTCGCTCACGCTTTTCACGGACTGCTCGCGGCGCAGGACCTCGGCGGTTGGACCCCGCACGTCACGATCCAGAACAAGGTCGAAGCCCGCGACGCTCGCCGCCTCCAGGCGTCGCTTGGCGACCGCTTTGATCGGCGAACGCTCGCGATCAAGGGCCTGGCCATGTGGCGATATGCCGAGGGGTCCTGGGAGCCGCTCAAGAAGTTCAGCTTCCGCGGCTAGCCTACTCCATCTGGCCGACGCCGTCGCAGCTGTAATCGAAGGCTGCGAGGCCGGCGTCGAGATAGGCGGCGAGAAGCGGCATATCGAGGAGCTCGTCGATCGCGGTTTCCGGGTCGTTCTGCGAGGCTTCCTCGAACGCATCCTCCCATTCGCTGGCGTCGAAAGTGCCGCGGCCGACCCAGGCCAGCGCGAGCGTTTCGGCAAGCTGGTCATCGGCGAGATCGTCGAGGATCGCGCGCATCTCCTCTTCGACGCCGCTGTTGAGCTCGTCCTCGAGCACCGAAAGCGCCTGATCGCCATCGTCGTCGAGATCGTCGACGTCGTCGGGCTCCGCGTCCGGATCACTGGCGGGAACCTGCGCCTCCATCTCGCGGGCGCGCAGGATGATCCTGCACAGCGTCTCCAGCGGGGTCAGCAAGTCCATCCTCGGCACTCCAACAGGCGGCGGTTGGGTCGGAAACGACAGTGGAGGCGGCGGGTTCCGGCGGGGCGCGTTGACCGCCTCAGGCGGGCTGCCTATAGCGCCGCCACGCCGTGGGGCGGAGTAGCTCAGCTGGTTAGAGCAGCGGAATCATAATCCGCGTGTCGGGGGTTCAAGTCCCTCCTCCGCTACCATCAGTTTCTTCAACGAAATCAGTCGAACGGGTGAAACAAGGCGGGCGGATCTGGCAGGTTTGGACCACGCCGACCGCACGCGCTTCCGCGAATTCCGGCGATCCGAGAGGGTAATGTGACGAACGACACGCACCAATTCGACGTTCGCGCGCTGGATCGGCTGTTGAGGCCGCGGTCGGTGGCCATCGTCGGCGCATCGCCGACCCCCGGCGCGCTCGGCAACACCGTGATGCGCAACCTCGAGCGCTACGGCTTCCCGGGCGCGGTCCATCTGATCAACCCGCGGCGCGACGAGATCGACGGCCGGCCATGCCTCAATTCGATCGACGCGCTTCCGGAAGGCGTCGATGCGGCGGTCCTGGCGATTCCGGGCGCCGCGGTGCTCGACACGGTGCGCGCACTCGCCGCTCGCAAGGCCGGCGCGGCGGTCATCTTCTCGGCGGGATTCGCCGAGGGCGGCGAGGAAGGCCTCGCTGCGCAGGCCGAAGTAGCGCAGATCGCCGCCGAAAGCGGCATGGTGATCGAAGGTCCGAACTGCCTGGGCATGACCAATTATGTCGACGGCGTGCCGCTGACCTTCGCCGAGCTGCCCCCGATCAGCCTCGAGGGAAGGCCGGGCGTCGGCATCGTCTCGCAATCGGGCGCGATGGCGGTCGTCCTCACCACAATGCTGATGGGCAAGGAGCTCGGCATCTCGTTCGCGGTCTCGACCGGCAACGAGGCGGCGAGCGGTGTCGAGGATTATGTCGACTACCTGCTGGCCGACCCGAGCACGGGCGCGATCGGGATGATCGTCGAGCATTTCCGCAATCCGCGGCGCTTTCTCGACCTTGCCCGGCGCGCACGCGAAGCCGGCAAGCCTATCGCTCTGCTCCATCCCGGCAAGACCAGCGCGGCGCGCGAGTCGGCGGCAACGCACACCGGAGCGATGGCGGGCGACTGGCAGGTGATGAAGACCTTGGTCGAGCGCGCCGGCGTGCTGCTCGTCGACGGTCTTGAAGAGCTTGGCGATGTGCTCGACATCGCGCTCCGCTGCGGGGGAGTCCCGGCCGGAGGCACGGCCGTGCTCGCCGAGTCGGGCGCATTCAAGGCGCTGACCCTCGACCTTGCCGAATCGATCGGGCTCGCGCTTCCGGCCCCGAAAGGAGCGACCGAGGCGGCGCTTCGCGAGGCGCTTCCGGATTTCATTCCGGTCAGCAACCCCATGGACCTGACCGCGCAGGCCCTCGTCGATCCCGGACTTTACCGGCGCACGCTCGAGCCGTTGCTGGCCGACGATGATTATGCCGCGGTGGTGCTTGCGATTATCCAGACCGACGAATCCACCGCGCGCCTGAAGTTCGAGCCAATCATCGAGACGATCGATGACTTGCGTCCGGCCAAGCCGGTCATCTTCGCAGGCCTGGATGAAGGCGCGACGATCGCGCCTAGCTATGCGTCGCGCCTGCGGGCGCTGAACGTGCCTTACTTCCCGACCACCGACCGCGCGTTCCGCGCCATCGCGCGGCTCGCAGGGGCCTCGGCGCGCGATCATCGCGCGTCGTCGGAAGCGCCGATCACGGCCAGCCTGCCGCATGGCGGGGTCATCGCCGAGCACGAGGCCAAGACGTTGCTCGCTCCACACGGCATCCCATTCCCCGAAGGCGGACTCGCGGCGACTTTGGACGATGCCAAGGCGATCGCGGCCGCGACCGGCTACCCGGTGGTTCTCAAGGCGCAGGCCGGGGAACTTTCGCATAAAAGCGACGCGGGCGGCGTGATCGTTGGTCTTGGCGACGAGGCAGCACTGGCCGAAGGCTGGCAGCGGCTCCACGCGAACATCGCTCGCCACGCCCCCGGCCTGACGCTCGAGGGAATATTGGTCGAGGCGATGGGCCGGCGCGGCACCGAGCTCATCGTCGGTGCGCGCAACGACCCGCATTGGGGACCGGTAATCCTGGCCGGATTCGGCGGGGTCGAGGCCGAGATATTGAAAGACGTGCGCCTGCTCTCGCCCGACCTGACGTCCGAAGCGATCGTCGCCGAGCTTCGAAGCCTGAAAAGCGGCGCGCTGCTCGACGGATGGCGCGGCGAGCCGGCGCTCGATGTCGATGCGGTAGCGGCGATCATCGCGACGCTGAGCCGCATCCTGAGCGGCACGCCCGCGATCCGCGAGATCGACCTCAATCCCGTCGTCGTCTATCCGAAAGGCGAGGGTGCAACTGCCCTCGACGCGCTGATTCTCGCCGACGATATCTGAGCTGGGCCGGTAGCAACCGGCCTTCGGTCACTCCCCGCTCGATGCGGCGGTGAACGGCGTACGCTTGCCGAACTGCCGACGGGAGCGGCGGCGCCGGTCCTTTTCGGCCAGATAGGCCGGCAGGTTCACGGGCTTGTACTTGCGCCGATCGCCCTGCCGCCGATCGGCGTTCTCCTGCTCGAGCAGCAGCTCATCGGCCGGCTGGTTCGCCGCGGATAGCTCCGCTTCAGCAGTGACCGCGGGGGCTGATTTCGCAGATCCGTTCGGCGCTGTCTTCCAGACCACCCGGTAACCGCGCGGAGCGAGTTCCCAGGCACCTTCGCGCTCGATCAAGTCGACGTGGCAACGGTCGCAGCGGCCGAAATGATGCCCTGCGTTATAGATCGTTTTCGCGGCGACCTTATGGCCGGCCAGACTGCAGATCAGATGCACAAGGTGCGTCCGTCGCCGTTGAACAGACGTCCGACCTACAAATGTTAAGTTAGGATTTGGTGAATTAGCGCCGGTCGCCAGGCAGGCCGCCGTTTCGCGCGCGGCTCGCATCGGCAAGCTCGACCAGGCGGTCCGCGAAGACGGCCGCAGGATCGGGGGGCACGAGCGCGCGAATTCGAGCTGCGGCACTGTTGCCGATAGCCGAAAGCGTTTCGCGCCGCTGCCATGCCCGTTCGAGGGCGGAATCGAACGCCTCCTCGGTCGCGGCATCCGCGAGGAAGCCCGTCACGCCGTCCTCGACGAGCTCGGGATTGCCAGCGACGCGAGTGACGATCGGCACGCGCCCGCACAGCATCGCCTCGACGAGCACCAGCGGCATGCCCTCGCCGCGCGAGGGGAGCGCCAGACAATGATGGTTGCGCCAGATTTCGGCGACATCCTCGCAATGGCCCGCAAATGTGACGTTTTGCAGCCCCAACAGAGTCGCCAATCCCTGCAAGCCTTCCGCTCGACCGCCCTTTCCGAACAAAGTCAGGCTCACCGGTCGCGCGCGCCATTTCGGAGACGCCAGCACGCGGAGCAATATGTCCTGCCCCTTATGCTCAGGATGAAGCCGGCCCACGCACGCCAGGCGAAGGGCGCCGCCATCCGGCCAATCGTACCCGACGTCCCAGGACACATTGAACGGGTTGCGAACGACCGACGCGCGTTCGAGGCGCAGGCCGAGCTGCTCTTCGGTCAGCCGTTGGTTGGCCTCCGAGACGAAAAAGCATTGAACTGCATCGCCATAGGCCGCTCGAAGCATCGCGCGCCGACCGTCGGAAGGCCAGTCATTGTCGCTCGCATATTGGCTGATCAATGCGAGAGGCAGCCCCAGGCTCTGGCAGACGCGCGCCAGCCACCAGCCGTCGTGGTTGGCGCCTTGCGACACTATGACCAGGTCGGGCCGGTCACGGAGCAGGTCACGGCGGAGGCGGCGCGCGCCGAGACGGCGAAGCAGACCGGACACGCTCCCCGCGAGAGCGTTTTCAAGGGACGCAGGCGCCAGCGGAAGCTTCCAGAACTCGATGAACCGGCAGCCCAGCGAACGCAGCCGACCGAGGATCGGCACGCGCGTATCGAGCCGGTTTTTGTAGAGCGTTACGGCATGACCCCGCTCGGCAAGCACCGCTGCGGCCCGGCTCCACAGCTCTTCGCTGCCGCCCCAGACTTCGTTGCAGCTGGCGAAGGTGAAGCGAAAGCGCTTCGGCGGGGTGTCGGTCATCCCGCCGGTCCCACCGGTGCCTTTGCTATTCCGCGGCGATGGCGTCGGATTTGTGAAAGGCGGGAAGGCCGTAGAGCTTGGCCGCATTGCCGTAGGTGAGCTTCTCGATCACTTCATCCGGCAGGCCCTTCATCTGGCGCTCGATCGTCTTCTTCGAATTGGGCCAGATGCTGTCGGGATGCGGATAGTCCGATGCCCACAGCAGATTTTCATCGCCGTAGAATTCGAGCAGCCGCAGCGCCGTCGGGCTTTCCTGGAAGGTCGCGTAGATCTGCCGCTTGAACAGCTCGGAGGGTTTGGTTTTCAATGGGATCGGCCCGTCCTTGCTCCAATATTCCTGAGCCTCCCACAGCCGCCAGTGCCGATAGTCGAGCTCCTCGACCAGCCAGGGAAGCCAGCCAACGCCCGACTCTGCGATGACGATGCGCAACTTGGGATGGCGCTCCAATATTCCCCAGGCGAACAGGTCGACGAACGGATCGATGAACTGGGCGACGAAGCTCTTGGCGTGGGTGAGAACGCCGGCAACCTTCCCGCGCGCCGGATCCTCGTCCTTGGGCATGAACACGACGACGTGGAACGACAGGATCATTCCCGTCTCTTCGAGCGCGTTCCAGAACGGTTCCCAGCGTTCGTCGTGAAGCCGCGGCCGGGCGGCGGCGATCTGCAGGTTCGCCTGACGGAAAATGCCCTTCTTGGCGAGACGGTACAACTCGGCGGTCGCCGATTCGGGCTCTTCGGGAAGCATCGGCACGCCGAGCAGCCGGTCGGGCGCGACCGCGCAATATTCGGCGAGCCAGTCGTTATAAACCTGATAGCAGGCGTCCCGGAGCTCGATGTCGTCGAGCTTGATCGACGTCACCGGCCCGAAGATGACGTGTGACTGGACGCCGTCGCGGTCCATGTCGGCGAGACGAAGCTCGGGAACCGCCGGACGGCGCTCGGTCTGGTCGGTGTGGCCACCGCGGTCGAGCGCGGTAAAGATCGGCTTCGGGCCCTTGGTCGCGGGCGCATGGCCGGACCAGATTCCCCAACTCTGCCCCTCGCACATCCACAGCGCCATGCCGTCCTTGATCTCGACGTGCGGGGCACGATCCTTGAGATGGTCGGGAAGCCGGCTGGTCCACAGGTCGGCCGGCAGCTGGTTCATGTCGAGATGGTCGTCACAGGAAATCAGGGGGTGGTCCACGGCAGGTCTCTCCTGGGATCGATCCGTCGGGTCTCCGCCGGCGGACTTGCGCCTGCCATACATCGCCATGGCGCGGATATGCCAGTTGATTTCCGGCCTGCGTTCCAGCTTAGTGGGACAAAATGAGGATCGCGAACGACGATCCGGTCGACAGGGGAGAGTATGATGACGAGAGCGCAAGCGATCCTGGCGGCCGCCGTTGCCGCACTCTTCGGCTTGGCCGCACAGCCCGCTGCCGCCTCCGATGTCTGCGACCGCGCATGCCTCGAGGGCATGGTGAATCGCTACCTCGAAGCGCTGGTCGCGCACGACCCGGACCGGCTGCCGCTGGCGCAGGGCGTCCGCTTCACCGAGAACGGTCAGGAACTGCGGCTCGGCGACGGCCTGTGGGGAACCGCCAGCGGCCCGGGCAAGTACAAGCTCTACGTGTCCGATCCGGAAGGCGGCCAGGCCGGATTCCTGGGCACCGTCTTCGAAAACGGCACTCCGGTCTATTTCGCGCTGCGCCTCAAGGTCGACTATGGCCAGATCAGCGAGGTCGAGACGATCATCGCGCGGTCGGCCGCAGGATCGCCCTTTCCAGCGGCCGGCAAGACGATGGAGGAGAAAGGCGCACCGCGCGCGCAATTCCTGCACAGCGTGCCCAGGGCCGACCGCATGGCCCGCGACGATCTGGTCAGCATCGCCAACAGCTATTTCACCGGGCTCGCCGGCAATACCGGGCGCAATACCGCGCCGTTCGCCAAGACCTGCCAGCGGCTCGAAAACGGCACTCAGACCACCAACAATCCGGGCTTCGGCGGCACATCATCGAACAATGGCGGCCCGAACATCGTCGCGATGAATTGCGAGGATCAGCAGAAGAGCGGCTTCTTTCCGTTCGTCACCAGCATTCGCGACCGGCGCTATCCGGTCGTCGACCGCGAGCGCGGTCTCGTCCTGTCCTTCGCCTTCTTCGAGCATGATGCGCGGATGCGCACGATCAAGCTCACCACCGGCCAGACGGTGCCGAACCCGGTCAACGCGCCGCTGACTTTCGAGATCGCCGAGCTGTTCCAGATCGACAAAGGCAAGATCGATCAGGTCGAGGCGGTTCTCAACACCGTGCCTTATGGCATGCAGTCCGACGTCTGGGACGAGGAGCGCTAACGCCTCTATTTCGCCTTGGCGTCGGTTCCCTTCGCCCAGGAGCGAATGTCGAATCCGTCGGCGGGGGCGATGAACAAGGCGGTCACCGGCTCGAGCAGCCTGGTGATATGGCCCTTGCCGGTGGTGTCGGAGAGGAAGACCAGCTCGCCAGGGCCGATCTTACGTTTGGTGCCGTCCGACATCTCGGCTTCGAGCGTGCCCGAAAGGTTGATCGCGAACTGCGGCTGCGGCGCGTTATGCCATTCAACCTTGCTCGGGGCGTAGGACACCGCACGCAGCGTCTTGAGCGATAGCGGCGTGGCGCTGGGCGCGATCTTGAGCACCTCGAGATGCGAGATGCCGTCCGCGTCCGCATAGACGTGAAGCACCTGCGGCATGGCGGCGGGATTGAGTTGTGGCGCATTCACGGACGGAAGCACTCCTGCCTGGAGAATGAGGGCCAGCGCGGGCCCGAAAAGCGGCGATGCCATCTCAGCTCTCCTGCTTGGCCGGGAGCACGCCGCGCCGCACCTGGTCGGCCTCGATCGATTCGAACAGGGCCTTGAAATTGCCCTCGCCGAAGCCCTCGTTGCCCTTGCGCTGGATGATCTCGAAGAAGATCGGCCCGACCATATTCTCGGTGAAGATCTGGAGCAGGATACCGCCGCCGGTCTCGGGCGCGCCGTCGATCAGGATCCGGCGCTTGCGCATCTCGGCGACGTCGTGGCCGTGCCCGGGCAGGCGCTTGTCGGTCATGTCGTAATAGCTCTCGGGCGTGTCCTGGAAACGGATGCCGTTGGCGCGCAGCGTGTCGACCGTCGCGAAAATATCGTCTGTTGCCAGCGCGATATGCTGGATTCCTTCGCCCCTATATTCGCGCAGGAACTCCTCGATCTGGCTGTGCTCGTCCTGACTTTCGTTCAAAGGGATGCGGATCTTGTCGTCGGGCGCGGTCATCGCCCGCGACAAGAGGCCGGTCTGGGCGCCTTCGATGTCGAAGTAGCGGATCTCTCGGAAGTTGAAGATTGTCTCGTAGAAGGCCGCCCAATGATCCATCCGGCCGCGATGCACATTGTGGGTGAGATGATCGATCAGGGTGAGCCCGGTGCTCTTGTCATCGCGCTTCGCGCCTGCGACCGGCTCG
>JADMIO011281683.1_pt1 | contig 17106 bp, 14 predicted proteins | sample 8958161 | NCBI WGS metagenome assembly JADMIO01 (sample SAMN16585339, study PRJNA669376) | soil metagenome | isolation source: Crop rotation soil | place: USA: Cullars Rotation, Alabama | collected 2011
ACGCGACGGTGCTTGAGCTGGCCGGGCGGCGCGAAGAGTTGAAGCGGACGTTGATTGATGGCTTGCCGCACATTGAGGCCGAAGTGGTTTACGCCGCGCGCTACGAGATGGCCGCCACGGTCGAAGACATCCTGTCGCGCCGCACGCGTATCGCCCTGTTGACGCGCGATGGCGGCGCGGCGTGCGCGGCGCGCGTCGCACAGTTAATGAACGACGAGTGACTGGCAGGTGAATGATGATAGACACGCCCTTTCTTGAAACGCGACACGCCGAGCTTGCGGCTCGGGTTGACCGATTCAACCGCGAGCGCCCGCGCCACGACGCGGCCGGCGAAGACGAGCAGGCGCGCGCGCTGGTGCGCCAGTTGGCCGAGGCCGATTTGCTGGCTTCGACCGTGCCGGCGGATTTCAGCACCGCCACGCTCGACGTGCGCGCCCTGTGCGTCGCCCGCGAGCACCTGGCTTACGATTCGTCACTCGCCGACCTGATGTTTGCGATGCAGGGGCTCGGCAGTTTCCCGCTGGTCCTGGCAGGCACCGACGCGCTCAAGCGCCGCTGGCTGCCGCGCGTGAAGGGCGGCGCCAGCATCGCCGCGTTCGCCATGACCGAACCCGACGCCGGCTCGGACGTGGCGGCCATCAAGACGACGGCGCGGCGCGACGGCGGCGATTATGTAATTGACGGCACAAAGACCTTCATATCGAACGCGGGGCTTGCGGACTTCTACGCCGTCTTCGCGAAGACCGATGCCGGGGCCGGGCACCGCGGCATCTCGGCCTTCCTCGTCGAGCGCGACGCCGCCGGCTTCACGGCCGACGCGCGGCTCGAATTGATCGCGCCGCACCCGATAGGCCGGCTGCGGTTTGATGGCTGCCGCGTGCCGGCAACGAACCGTCTGGGCGACGAAGGCGCGGGGTTCAAGATCGCTATGCAGACGCTCGATACGTTTCGAGCGACGGTCGGGGCCGCCGGCTGTGGGCTGGCAAAGCGGGCGCTCGACGAAGCGATAAGCTACGCCAAACGGCGCGTGCAGTTCGGGCGCGCGATTGCCGAATTTCAGGCGACGCAGATGAAGCTGGCCGAGATGGCCACCGAGCTGGACGCCGCACGCTTACTGGTCTACCGCGCCGCGTGGCGCAAAGACAGCGGCGCCGAGCGCGTCACGACCGAAGCGGCGATGGCCAAGCTCTACGCCACCGAAAGCGCGCAACGCACCATCGACGCGGCGGTGCAGATACACGGCGGCGCGGGCCTCGTGCGCGGCGCGACGGTCGAGCACCTTTACCGCGACGTCCGCGCGTTGCGGATTTATGAAGGCACGTCCGAGATTCAAAAGCTCGTCATCGCCGCGCAGCTTTTGAAATAGCCGGCTTCTTGCGGCGGCCGCTGTAAGCCCGCCTCGCCCGTCGTGAAAAGCGTTGACTGATCCTGCCCAACATCATTTACTGTGGGTATGATACAGAGAGCACTCAGGTATGGCATGCTGGCGGGCGCCGCCGGCTTCAGCCTCGGATTCTTCGGCCCGATGTTGCTTGCCCCTGACAGTGGCAATGGCCCTCTGCTCGGAATCTTCATCACCGGCCCGCTCGGCGCCCTGACCGGAGGCGTAGCGGGAATACTCCACGAGCTTAAATTGCGACGGTCAAGCCCTCGCCCCTGACGGGCTGATTCTGCGCGACAGCGGGTCGCTCAGCGCTGTCGCCAGTTCGCCAAAGGAGACGTATAATCCGTAGCGGCTGAAAAGGAGCCCGGCAATTTCTGTCCGACAGCAGAGTACATACCTGATGAAAGGCGTAAAATAACACGGCTTTTATGAGGCATACGTCTTAGCTAGGCGCTGACGATGGAACTTGATTTACCGTTGAGCCCTTTGCAATACTTTTCGGGAATCTTTCAAGTGCATCAAATATGGCTCGGAACAAGTTACAGGACATCCTTTCTGATCTGGGGTTATCTTCTGAGCCGCAGCGGGGTGAGGTTGTAAATATCCCAGAAGCTCTTGTTGGGCTTAAAGACTTAACTGAAATTCTTTTGAAATCGCTAACGCCCCGAGAGGAAAAAATACTTAAGATGCACTTTGGACTTGGCCCGAATGGCGAAGAACATTCCGTTAAAGATATAGCGCAGCATTTTGCTATTTCGAGAACTCGTGTAGCGCAGATAGAATCACGAGCCTTAAGTAAGCTAAGACACCCATCGCGTAGCGCCTTATTAAAAGAATTTATTAAACAGACAGAAAGGCTATCGCCTGAACCTGAACCTGTACCTGTTGAAATAGTGCCTGTTATCGAGAAGGTGAAGAAACTAACTCCTGCTTTGATTGAATACCTACAGGAAAATGAGAAAGAACTAGATAAGATTCGATGGGATGTCTTTGAACATTTGATTGCAGAATTCTTTGCTAGTTGGGGATTTGAGGATGTACGCCTTGTAGGGCGCAATTCTATGACTTCAGCGGATGTTTTTGCCGCATATACGATCAACCCTGCTGGAACTAAAGTTAAATATTTTATTGAGGTGAAAAGGAGAAAAGATAAGATAGGAGTTCAAATTATAGATCAAGTATATGGGGCCATGATAAGTGAGAGAGAAAAATTTGGATGGCATGCTGCAATGATAGTTTCCATAGTTGGATTTACAGACTTTGAAAAATATACTCGTGATTCTTTAGCCCTAAGAGGAGTGGAATTAAAAGACCGTGATGATCTTCTTGTGTGGTTAAAAAATTACAAACGCAACAAAAATGGCCTTTGGTTGCCTGCACCTGTTACAGATTTTGAATAAACCAGCCAGCACAAGCAACATCGCGCCTAACAATGCGTTGCAGCGGAGGCCGCGAAGCAAAGTTCTCATCCACATCGGAGTGTCTCACACGGCCCCGGTCCACTCGGGCGTTATGAGGCATACTTCTTAGTTATGCCGCTACTTTTTACGGGTTGGCGGCGCACAACCAGACATAGGAACGAAATCCGAATCTTTGTACCCACAAACAATGAAGACAACGTTATCCGTCATCGAAATCACCGCCATCTTGGTTTTTGCCTATTCGGGAATGACGCATGCCCGCAAGAGCGGTTTCGATTACATCGGCGTATTGACGATCGCTCTGGTGACGGCATTCGGCGGCGGCACGCTGCGCGACCTCCTGCTCGGCAATCATCCCCTTTACTGGATAGCGCACTGGGAGTTCCTCATCTACGTACTACTGTTGTCGCCGGTCGCGCTCTTTCTACTGCGATTCAACAAAGATTTTTCGAGCCGCCGAACTTTAATGTTGATTGACGCGCTCGGCTTGGGTTTGTTTACGGCTTCCGGCGTAGGCATCGCCTTGGAGATGAAGACGCCGATCTTGCCGGCCGCTTTTATCGGCGTCATTACGGCGACCTTCGGCGGCGTATTGCGCGACGTCTTGTCGAATCAAAAGCCGCAGCTTTTTCAACCGACCGAGCCGCTTTATGCGACTTGCGCTTTCGTCGGCGCGTGGATTTATATCTCAATGCTGCGGCTCGATGTTCAGCCCACGTTCGCCTTGATCGTTTGCATCGCGGTAACGTTTCTGCTCCGCACGTTGGCGATCATATTCAATTTAAGACTTCCGTTTTGATGCGGAAGGTGAAGCGCTGCGTAGGGGCGAAGGCACGTCCGAGATTCAACAGCTCGTCACCGCCGCGCAATTGCTGAAGTGATCGCTCATAACAATCAACTACAGCTTAACGGTCACCGCGCACGGCGCTGAACAGGCGACTGCGTGGACGCGATCAGCAGTTTCCAATCTTCAATCGGCGTCCCTTGCGGGTTGAGCCGCGAGGCGAGATAGAAGAGCCGCTGCGTGCCCGCCGCATTCGGCGCCTGCTCGAACCGCTGCATCAGGTAATACGGCGGTATGGATTGATAATAGAGCGTCGCCCGCACCTGGAGCTTCGACGGGTCAACGCCCTTTGGCAGTTCCGCAAGCGGCACCTGATACCGCAGCTTGCTCGTGCCGCTGCCGTCGGCGTAGGTGGGATCGTTGGCGGCGTCGCCTTCGGGGAAGGTCGAGTGAAGGAACTCGCCGAATAGTGAAGGGCTGGGGCCTTTGGCCGACCACCCCTTCGGCAACAGGCGATTCTCTTTGACGATCTGGTCGCGGCGGATGAAGCTCGTCGTGAAGTCGCCGTCCGCGTCCTTAATCAGCTCTTCGTAGATCTGCACCTGCTTGGAAGAGGTGATGACGTAAGGCGGCCTGGTGCCGTAGAAGTGCGGCTGGTAAGGCCCCTTCTTATTGCGGCCCGTGCCGACGTATTCCGTCTCAAGAATTTGGCCGTCCTTATCAACGATGAAGCCCTCGCTGTTGGTCGCGCCCGACGACCAGACGATCTTCGGCTGGCCGGTTGCGGGGTCGGTCGTGGCCGGGTCAATCACGTCGAACTCGACGAAGGCGCGGCGGAACCCGACGCCGCTCGGGAAGCGGTGGCCGGTCTTGTTGGTGACGGTGACGTCGGCAACCAGGCTCTGGCCGGCGACCTGCGGCGTGACGTCGACGGTCGCCGCGTCGTTCTGCGCGGCCTGCACGAAGTTCAGGATGGCGTTCGGCAGGTCGTTGTTGAGCGTGCTCATGAAATCGCTCTTGCGGACGCCGAGGATGTCGTTGGAGTAGTTCGGCGGGTTGCTCGTGTCGGGCGTCATGAACTGATTGAACATCTCAAGCAGGAAGACGTTCAGCCCCTGAAGCTGGTGCCGCACGAAGCCCTTGTCACGGAAGCGCGCGCGGACCTGATCGAACGGCGCGAGGTGATCGGCGGCCGGGTAGGTGTCGTCCTGTACGTCGGCGAACGTGGCTTGGATCAGCGGCACGTAAACCTTATTCTGACGGTTGGCGTAGGACGACGCCATATGACAATCCTGGCATGACCTCGCGTTCGGCCCCGGCTTGAACTCGGTCTGGAACTCGCTGTTGAGCCACTCCAGGTAGGTGGCCTGTTCAATCGAGTGCCCGGCCGGCTTCTCGTCCATCACCGGCAGGTTGATGGTGTGGCAGTTGCCGCACAGCCTGGACGTCTTGATGTAAGGGTTGTACTTCGGGTCAACGCCGAGCGATTCCTTCATCGGGTGGGGCGAGATGGCGTTATCTTCGAATGGTCCGTACAGCTCGTCGCGCTTGCCTGTGGTGAACTGGCCGGTGATCGAGTGCTCCAGGAAGTGCCTGAGCGGGTCCTGGCCGGGCGGCGTCTTGTCTTCGACGATGTGGTGGCAGGCGGCGCAGCTCACGCCGTCGCGCGCCAGCGCGCCATACTTAAAATTCTTATCCGTCAGTCTGGTGTTGTAGACGAAGTCGAGGCTGAAGTTCGGCTCGGGCCGCTGCGGGTCAGGCGAAGTCGGGTCGTAGCCGTGGTCGGCGTCGAGCTGGCGCTTGCCCATCACGCCGTGACAGCGGAAGCAGGTGTTGACGACGGCCTGCTGATCGTCCTTGCGGTCCTTCAGGTAGGCGAGCTCGCTGTCGAGTTGCGCGTAGAAGATCGGGTCGCGGCCCGCCAGCCCCATCGGCGACCAGCGCCACTCGCCGTAGGGCGAGACGTTGACCGGGTTAGCGGACTTCGGCTCAAGGATCATCGAGAACTTCTCGCCGAACCAGGCGTTGCCGCTGTGGCAGACCATGCACTGGTTGGAAGTGATGAACTCTTCGGCGCCACTGGGGCCGGCGATGACGTGGTCATAGGTCTCTGCGGGCATCACCAGCAGCGCGTCGTTTTCGGGCGAAGGGCCTTTGAAGAACTTCAGGAATTCACTGTCGGTGGCCCAACCCGTGCGCAGCTTCGATGGCGGCTTGACCTTCTTGTGGTCCGGCGGCACGTGCGTGACGGCCTGCAACATCTGGGCGAAGGAAGGCGTTCTCCAAGAGTCGTCGATAAAATAGCTGATGGGGTTGCCGGGAAAGCCTTTGATGTTGTCGGTCGAGACGAACGTGCTCTCCTTCTCCGACGAGGCGTGGCAGTGCATACAACTGAGGCCGAAGCCTTCGTTGAGGACGTTGAATGGCGGCTTGTAGCTGTCGCTGGGTTTCGGCATCGGCGGGTCGCTGGCCCACAGCCCGCCCCAGAACCAGCCGTCCTTCGAGCCCTTCGAGTCCTTAATCATGACCGTCCACGAGGCTGGCTTGAGCGCCTGGCCATCGTACCGGGCCGCGGGGCCGGGGTTGTACATCTCTTTAATGATCATGGCACCGTCCGGGACGCTGTTGATGCGCCCATTGACGAGCCAGTTCATGATGGCCGGCGAATAGTAGATGCGCACTGCCGGGTGGACGCCGAGGTAGTTCGAGCTGACGAAGGGGCCGGTGTCGCGCACGCCTTTATCCATGCACCAGTTCAGCTTCACGTATTCGGTGTTCTGCAAGAAGGCCAGGAGCTTATCGTGAAACTCGTCGGGCGGCAGTGAGCTCGGCAGCGGCAGCGAGCTTTCTTTGGCGTCCGGGCACTGGGCCGTGGGCGGCGGCCCCTGCGGGATGCTGCTTTGCGAGTCGGCAGACGCGCCGTGGCCGGAGATGAGTAAGGGAGCCATCAGGAAGATCGCGGCGCACACGTAGACGACAAGCGCCAGGGATTTGGTGAGGGTGTGCATTTGTCTTCTCCTAGTCAATCCGAAGGGCGTTAAATGTTTTCGCTCGAAGAGGGGGCCAATTACGTATCCGACTAAACCGGCGCGCTAAAGCTGGGGCGCCGCACGGTCATGGATTGCCTGTACCTGTTTGCGCGGTAAGCTATACCACTTCAGAAACCAGAAATCCAGTGTTCAAAAATCGCGTCACGACCATCCTCTCGGTCAGTCGCCCTTCTTCAACCTGATCGAAGTCACCTCGGCGGGCGCGTGGTAGCGGGCAAGGCAACTCGTTCCGCGCCCGAAGTGACTCGCGCCGTTATCCGGCAATTCGTGCCACAATCCTTGTCCTACGGCCGGCAACCCCTCTACAGTTGAGCCGCGATTCGCAAACCGACAACTAAGAGGTGAGAAAGGTCTTCATGCAGAACGCCCCTCAAAAGCAACTGAGCCGGCTGGCCGCCCGCGTTGACGCCATTGACCTGCTGCGCGGCGTGGTGATGGTCATTATGGTGCTCGATCACACGCGCGAATACTTCCACCGTGACGCGCTCAACTTCGACCCGACCGACGTGACGAAGACTCACGCGCTGCTCTTCTTCACGCGCTGGGTCACGCATTTCTGCGCGCCCGTCTTCGTCTTCCTCGCGGGCACCGGCGCGTATCTGCGGGCGGCGCGCGGCGAAAGCAAACCCTCGCTGGCGAAGTTTCTCGTCACGCGTGGGCTCTGGTTAATCGTGCTCGAGCTGACCGTCCTCCGCGTCCTCGTCTGGTTCAACTTCGACTATCATTTCGCGTTCATGCTGCAAGTGATCTGGGTCATCGGCGTTTCGATGATCGTGCTGGCGGGGTTGATCTACCTGCCGCTGCGCGCGGTCGCCGCCGGCAGCATTGCCATCATCGCGCTGCACAACTTGCTCGACCTGATTCCGTTCCGGCCGCATAACCCGACGACGCTGGCGGACGCCATCTGGCTGCTGCTGCACCGGCAGGGCTTGATCTTTCTGCCGTCGGGCGTCTACGGGTTTGTGATTTACCCATTGATCCCGTGGGTGGCGGTGCTGGCGGCGGGCTACTGCTTCGGCGCGCTTTATGAGTGGGAAGCCGAAAGGCGGCGGCGCGTGTTGCTGCGACTGGGCGCGGGGCTGTTGATTGGCTTCGTCGCGCTGCGAGGCTTGAACGTTTACGGCGACCCTAGCCGTTGGAGCGCGCAGGGCGACGCCGTGCGGACGGCGCTCTCGTTTCTCAACGTCAGTAAGTACCCCCCGTCGCTGTTATTCCTGCTGCTGACGCTGGGCGCAGGCATACTCGGCCTGTGGTGGTTCGAGCGCGCGGGCCGCGGCCGTCTCGCCCGCGTCTTCGTGACGTTCGGGCGCGTGCCGATGTTCTTCTATATCGGGCAGTGGCTCGTCGCGCACGGCCTGGCCGTGCTGGTCGGCTATCTGGCGGGGCAACCCGTCGGCTGGCTGTTCGCCACGGTGATGGATCAGCCGCGCCCGAACCCCGGCAATCTGGGCTTCTCGCTGTGGGTAGTCTACGCCGCCTGGCTCGCGGGGCTGCTGGTGCTCTACCCGCTCTGCCGCTGGTTCGCCGGCGTCAAACGTCGCCGCCACGACTGGTGGCTGAGCTACCTGTGACGCGCAATGAATCGGCGCAGACCGGCAGAGCGGCGTCGTCCGCTTTGACCTGATGCGGTCGCCCGATTCGATCATCGCGTGTGCCGGCTGGCCGTCCGCGCGCGCTACTTCTTCGGCGGCTCGATCTCGTATTTCAGCTTCAGGTAGACGGTGAACTGAACGACCGGCTCAATGACGACCGGGTTGATGACCGCGTCAAAGCCGTCGGCGGTCAGCGGGTTGAAAAAGAAGGTGCGGCTCTTGCGCGCGCTCTGTATCGTGTAACGCTCGCGGTAATAGTCGGGGCTGACATCTTCCGACTCGTACGCCGTGTACGAGTCGTACATCTCGGTCGGGTAGTAGGTGCTGTGTCGCTCGGCGTAGACCTGCGCCGGCGGCTGAAGCCGCACGCCCAGCAGCCGTTCGTAGCGCGCCGACTTCTGCTTGACGACCTTGGCGGCCTCTTCCATCAAACGGTTCTGCACGGCGGCGGCGTCGCGGACGACGTAATCCACCTTGATCAAGTCGAAGATGTTCGACCTCGACGCGGCGATGATTAGCTTGTCGAGCAGCGCCTTGTCGCGGTAGTGGACGGCGACGTTCTTCTTCAGCTCGAAGCCCGACAGCCGCTGCCGGGCGACCGTGCCCGTCACCTGGTACGAGTAGATTTTATTCTGCGCCGCGAAGTCCACGAAGAGGTCGTCTTTGCCGACGCCGAGCCGCTGCGCTTCGGCGGCAAAGGCGGCGACGGTCGCGTCCATCTGCTGATTGCAGTCCGCGACGGTCGTGCATTCCTGGTTGACGGCGAACAGGGCGACGTATTCGTCGGCCTTGACGTTCATCAGGACGCTGGCCTCGACGAACATCGTGGTCGCCGTCGGCGGCACGTCGGTCGGCGCCACGACGCGCTTGTTGCGCTCGTTCTGCTCGGCGCGCGCCTGCCCGCCCTGTTGCGAGTAAGCGACGTTGCCGCTCGCTTGCGCGTAGCCGGTCAGCGCGCCTCCCATCATCATCAGTGAGATCAAGAACACTCTTGTCATCCACAACTCCCTTCCCTGCGACGACGCGCGGCGGAAGAAAAAGAGAGCCGCCGCCGTCTAATCCGCGAACCATTCAACCCAACTTGCGAGGCTGAGTATGAACGACCAGGCACCGTGCCAGGAGAGCCGCCGCCGATTCCTTAAAGGCGCGTCTCTCTTTGCCGTCTTTCTTCCGTCGCTGATTATTCCAGCGAGTTCTTGCCGGGCGCAAACGAAACCGGCTTCACCGGCCGCCAAAGTCGGCGGCGGCTGTGACGGGTGCGAAAGTATTTACGAAGGGATGCCCGCCCACTTGAGCTGGGAGACCCACGTCGCTTCGTCTTCGGAGCCGGGCGAGCCGATAGAGATCAGCGGCGTCATCTACAACGCTGATGGTAAGACTCCCGCCGCCGACGTGATCCTTTACGTCTATCACACGGACGCGCGAGGTTACTATTCGCCCACGCCTGAGCAGACGGGATTGGCGCGGCGCAATGGCCACCTGCGCGGCTGGATGAAGACCGGCGCCAACGGCGAGTACCGCTTCTATTCGATAAGGCCCGCGCCCTACCCGAATCGCGGCGTGCCGGCGCACATTCACCCGATCATCAAAGAGCCGGACAAGAACGAGTATTACATTGACGAATACTGGTTCGACGACGACCCGTTGATCACTGCCGACAAGCGCGCGCAAATGGAAAAGCGCGGCGGCCTCGGCATCATTCATCTGAGCAAGAACGACAAGGGCGTCTGGGTCGGCAGGCGGGACATCATCCTGGGGCGCAACATCCCGGACTACAGATGAACCTGAAGCGAGGCGCCTCGGTCGCGGGCCAGACTAATTGACGACATCGCCGACGGTCGGGTCTTGGACGTAGCGGCCCAGTTGCAACGAGCGGATCACTTCGGCCCAGACCGGCGCCAGCCGCGCCGCGTCTTCGGGCCAGTAGTCGAGCGTGACGAGCGCCTGTATGAGCGAGCCGCGGGCGATGCACAGCCGCGTGTAAGCCGCGCGCTTCAACACGGGGTCCACGAAGCGGTAGTCGGCCCACGCGGCTTCGAGGTCGGACCGCTGTTTGTGAACGATCTCGCCTTCGCGCACGGGATTGCGCTCGTCGCCGTTCAGCGCGACGTTGATCAAGTCCGCCAGCGGCAGGTTGCCCCAATCCACGTGCGGCGGCAGGCGCAGATAAGAGCAGGCCAGGCGGCAGTTGTCGTCCGGCGGCTTCACGTCGTAGAACTTGATCGAATCCGAATCCGGCTCGATCACCCAGCCATCGGGGATGTTGAACCGCACCGCGCCGCGGTCGGCGATGAAGATGCGGTAGCCGTCGGGCGCTTTCCAGGTGTGATTCTTCTTGAGCTTTAACTCTTCTTTCAACCAGTCTGCCATACCTCTTTACTCCTGTCGCCGGTCGGGGCCGACGGCGGCGCTCACTCGTTCAGGGCGGCGATGGCTTCGATCTCGATCTGAAAGCCGTAGTGCAGCTCTTTGACCGGCACGATGGCGCGGGCCGGGCGGTGATCGCCCAGCACGCGCGCGTAGACCTGATTGACCGCGCCCCACAGGTCCATGTCCGAAACGTAGATGGTGACTTTCAGCAAGCGGCTCAGGTCGCTGCCGGCGGCGCGCAGGATGGCCGCGACGTTCGCCAGCGCCTGTTCGGTCTGCGCTTCGATGGAGCCGAGCACGCGCTCGCCGTTCGGCTTGATGGCGAGTTGGCCGGCGACAAAGACGAGGCCGTTATAGACGACGGCTTGCGAATAATGCCCGCCGGGCGCGGACGAGTTTTCGGTCAATACGGTTTTGATCTCCATCTCGATTCTCCTCCAGGATTACTCAGGATGATAAGGAAGAATGAAACCACAGATGAACACAGATGGACACAGATAGAATAACAACAAGAACCTCTCTCTTCTATCTGTGTTTATCTGTGTTCATCCGTGGTTCCTACGTTTCTTCCGGCGGCGCGCGACGCGCCATCTTGTTCCGCCGAACAGAACATGTCAAACTTCCTTGCGCATGCTGAACGGTAAAAAGATCACGGTCGTGATGCCGGCTTATAACGCGGCGGCGACCTTGCGGCAGACCTGCAACGACATGCCGCCGGAGGTCGTTGACGAAGTCATCCTCGTCGACGATTACAGCGCCGACAACACCGTCGAGCTGGCGACGCGGCTGGGGCTGCGCGTCTTTCGCCACAAGCAGAACCTCGGCTATGGCCGCAACCAGAAGACCTGCTACCGCGAGGCGCTGAAGACCGGCGCCGACATCATCATCATGCTGCACCCCGATTATCAATACTCGCCGCGCCTGATCGTGTCGCTGGCGGGGATGATCGCGTATGGCGAATTCGACCTGGCGCTCGGCTCGCGCATACTCGGCGTCGGCGCGCTCGCGGGCGGCATGCCGCTCTACAAGTACGTCTCGAACCGCGTGCTGACCGCCATTCAGAACCTGCTGATGAATTATAAGCTCTCCGAGTATCACACCGGCTACCGCGCTTACCGCCGCGCCTTTCTCGAAGAGATGCCGCTGGAAGAGAACTCGGACGATTTCATCTTCGACAACGAAGTGCTGGCGCAGGCCGTCTACTTCAACTACCGCATCGGCGAAATCTCTTGCCCGGCGCGCTACTTCGCCGAAGCCTCCTCGATCAGCTTCACGCGCAGCGTCCGCTACGGACTGGGCGTGTTGGCAACGTCGCTGAAATTTCGCCTGCAACGCATAGGCGTCGCTCGCTTCAAGCTCTTCACCCGCACGGGCAACAAGCTGGCGCACGATTATTACGAGCGCGTCACCGGCGCCGGGTCGTGAAGCGGGTGCGCGCCTCGCTTGCGCCGCCGGCCGAGCAGACTGATCCCGATCCACACCAACACGCTGATGGCCGAGAGCGTCTTGCCCACGGCGCGCGGCCAGGTGTCTTCAAAGCCGAGCGTAACGCTGTGCTCGCCCGGCGCGAGCGTCAGTTGCAAGTTGCCCGTGCTCGCCGGCGCGAGCGCCGCTCGCTCGCCGTCAACCCGCGCCACCCAGCCGGGATAGTAGAGCGGGCGAAAGACGATTGTCGATTCGGTGCTGGCCGTGATCGCGTAGCTCTGCCGTATCCCCGTCGGGTCGAGCGCGCGAATGCTGGCGTCGCCTTGATCGACGAGGGCCGGCTCATCTTGCCAGACTTCGCGGCGCAGGTCGCCGTCCCACCAGATGGGGCGATACTCGCGCGTGTCGCGGCGCGTGAGCCCGGCTTGCAACCCTTCGCGGTCGTAAGTCGCGCGCGCGATGACCAGCGCACTGACGATCACGTTACAGACCAGCGCCGCCGCCAACGCGCCGCCCCACACCACACGCCCACGGTCTTTGCCGAGACTCGCAAAGGCCGCCGCCGCCAGCAGGCCGGTGCCCACCGCCGCCATCGTCATCCAGCGATACGGGTAGTAGACCTGCGCCATCCCCGGCAGCACTCGCCACAGCCACGTCGTCAGCCGCGTCGTCAGCAGGTAAGCGAGCAGCGTGATGAGCCACACGGGGCCGACCCACCGCGCCCGGCTGGCCGACACGCCGCGCCGCCAGATCACCAGTGAGCTAATCAAGAACAACAGCAGCAGCGGCGCCGACGATATTTCATTGTCGAGCAAGTAATCGTGCGGCGTACCGTCGGGCGCGAACCAGTACCGCGCCCACGCTTCGCCGAGATGGCTGAACAGAAAATAGTCGCGATAGTCGAACTTGAAATAGAACTTGGCGTAGCCCCGCTCGAAGACGATGGGCAATAGAAAGATCGCGCTCAGCCCCGCGCCCAGCGCGAAGCCGGCCGCTATGCGCGACAGCCGGCGAACGTCGCGCGTCAGCATGAGCGCGTAAAGCGGCATCACCAGCGTTGCCAAGAAAGCGACCGGCACGTGCGTCAGCACCAGCAGTGCGTAAGCGCAGGCGAGCGGCGCGATGGACGGCCACCGTTCGCTCGCGGCAACGCGCCGCACGCCGTCGAACAACAGCGGCAGCCAGGCGAACGACCAGAACTCCGAGACGGTCGCGCCCTGATAAAGGTCGAGCAGGTGATACGGCGCGAGCATATAGACGAGGGCGGCCATCAGGCTCAGCGCACGACCGAGCCATGCGCGGCTGAAGACGTACATCGTCACGCCCGACAACAAGAGCGCGAGCCAGCAACTGAGCGTCATGCCTTGCAACGTGTCGCGCGTGACGAGCGAGAACGCCGCGCCGGCGTAGAACGTCAGCGGCGGGTAGTAGAGCACGGCGGGGCTGCCCTGCGCGTTGTTGGCCGTCGGCAGCCAGCGCGGGAAGAACGCGCCGTCGCCTAGCGCGTCAATGAACTGCGAGGTCCAGCGATAGTGGCGCACCGAATCGAACGCCGCCGGGAATCCTTTCACGAAGACCGGCGCCATCAGCAGCGTCGCCGCGATGACGATTGCGGCCAGAGCCGGCGCGTCGCGGCGCGTCAGCCGCGCCGAGTCCGCGGCGTTCTTATCGGCGTTGGTTTTCGATGAGGCGTGCATGCGAATTGTTTTCTTGCGCGTTGGCCATCGGCGGATGGCGACGACGCATCATTCTACATCAAGCCGGCGGCGATTGCGGAGTCGCCGGCGCGTGGCTTCGCGCGCCGCACGCCGCATTTGTTATACTCACCCCAATCGTCGCGGCGGCTCACGGAGAAACGAATGTTTGAACCCATCACGGCATCACTGGGTTTCATCGGCTCGGCCATCCTCAGCGGCACGTTCGGCAATCGCGCTGACGCGGTCGTGCATCAGCGATGGCAGACACTCAAAGTGAACTTGAGGAATCACCGCGCGGACGCCAACCACGAATTGCAGGGCGCGGTCTATCGCGCTTACCTGCTGGCGCAGTTGGTCGCGCGGCGAGTGGCAGGGCGCGCTCACGGCGATGAGCGGCGAAAGCTTGCGGCGCATCGAAGAAGCGCAGGCGTGGTTGAGCCGGCAACAACAAGAAGGCTTGGCCCGCGTCGAAGCTTTACTGACTCGGCTATTGCCGCTGCTCGCTTTCGCGCGCGACGAAGCCTCGCGCGGCGAGATGCTAACCGCGCTGATTCGCGCAGAAGGCGCGCAGACCCGAAGCGTCGTCGTAGAAACAGGTGATCGGGTCATTGCGGAGATCAAGGCCGAGATCAATAAACAACCACCGCCACCGCCATCAAATCAACCGACGCCGCTCATCCACAGTCTCCAGATCGATAAAGAGATCGAAGGCCGAATCAACGAATGCCGCATCATCCTGCAAGCGATGGCCACGAGCGCGGCGCGAGTGCTTGGGTTCGCCGCGCCGGGCGGCTTCGGCAAGACGGCGTTGTTGACGCGGCTCGTGCAGGCGCTCGCGCCCACGGGCCGCATCCTTGAGCGCGTCACCTTGCCCGGCGGCGCGACGGTCGAGCCGCGCGTGCAGGCGCTGCTGCACTTCGATTGTCGCGGCGGCCTGCCGATGAGTGTCGTGTTTCAAAAGGCAGGCAGGCTGATCGGTCAGGAGCACGCTTTCACGGACCTCTACAACGCGCAGGAGTTGTCGCTAGCGGACAAGATGCAGCGGCTGTTCGAGCAGGTGACGGCGCAGGGCGCGCGGCGCGTCTGGTTCGTCTTCGATAACTTCGAGACGTTGATGGCCGACGACGGCACCGTGGCCGACGAAGCGCTGCGCGAGTTCTTCAAGTGCATCGCCACCGGCCCGCACGGCGCACGTGCTCTGATCGCGGCGCGCGACATCCCGAAGTTCGGCTACAGCGAGCGGCAACATCTTTATGTGTTGAAAGAGATCGGCGACGCGCTCTACCAAGGCTTGCCGCCGGCAGAGTGCGTCAGCTACCTGCGCAAGAACGACGCGCACGTCGGACTGCGCGGCAGCGACGCGGATGTTGACCGAGTGTTGAACGACTTTGCCGCGAGAGTCCACCGGATGCCGATGGCGCTGGAGTGGGCAGTCGGTTATCTCGAAGACGTGCGCGACGGCGGCGAGACGCTGGCGACGCTGCTCCGGCAGGGCGAGCGCTTTTTCAGCGAATTTGATAGACGGCAGATGAATGACGGACTGAAGCGCTTGCATTACGAGCAACTGCGCTTGCAGCCGGCGGAAGCACTCCCCGTGCTGCGCCTGCTCGCCTTCTTCAACCGCGCCACGCCGAAAGGCGCACTGGCACATTTGCTTGATGAAGCCAAATTAACCGAAGCGCTGGCCAGCTTGGTCCGTCGCAAGCTGGTTACGCATAAAGAGACCAGTGACGCCTACACGCTTTACCTTGGCGACCCGTTGGCAGTAAATCTCTACAGCTTGCATCCGATCATCTGCGAGAACGACTTCTTCAAGGAACTTGACGACCCACAATCCCTCTACGAAGCCGCTGCTAGTTCGTGCTGGAACAAAGCCTACACGGCTAACGAACTAAAGCGCTTCGCTTATGCGATGGCCATGTATGAGTGCGCCGAAGCGCTTTACGCGCATCTGGTCGCCGAACACAAACGCCCCGACTTATGGAACAGTTATGCTGCGATGCTGATGAACAAGGGCATTGCGCTGGATAGCTTGTCCCGACTGGCAGAGGCGCTTGCCGAGTACGACAAGGCTATCGCTATTCGCGAGCGTTTAGTCAACGAAGAAGGTCAGACGCATCTCGCCAATAATCTGGCGACGGCTTACGGTAATAAAGCTATTGCATTGGAACAGCAGCAAGAGTGGGATGCCGCATTTGCCTGTTATGACAATGCGATCAGGATTCGGTCGGTATGCGTTGCACAGGGCAGGTATTGGGTGATGCCGTCATTGCTAAAGTTTTTGAACTATCAAATAGAAGCGCGGCTACGGCTGTGGCAATGGCGAGAAGCGGCGGCAGATGTCAGGGCGGTGATTAGTCACCTCAAATCATTCATCAAAGACGAGCGCATCCACGAGGAACTGAAAGAGGCTGCTGCACAGGAAAGAGAATACCTGCTTCGGCACTTACGCGCACTGAAACCACGCGAACGCAAAAAGCTTTATGCCGAACTCGGTGAACTGGCAGACACTGTCAGACAGATGGTTGAAGATGATGGCGGATGAAATGAGAGAAGCTATCTCATTTCATCCGCGTTTCATTCGCATCTACTTTATCGCGCGCCGTGTCACATCGCGTCGAGGGCGGCGAGGACGTCGCCACTGTGTTCTGCCGGGCTGACCTTCGCAAAGACGTGGGCGATGCGACCGCGCTCGTCAATGATGAACGTCGAGCGGCGTATGCCCCAGATCTTGCGGCCATACATATTCTTCTCGCCCCACGCGCCATAACTCTCCGCCGTCTCGTGCTCCGCATCAGTCAACAACGTGAATTGCAGGCCGTGCTTGTCGCGGAACTTCTGGTGCGTGCGCGCGTCATCCGTTGACACGCCGATGACGACGGCATTGCGCTTGTCGTATTCGCTCAGGTCGCTTTGAAAGGCGCACGCTTCCTGCGTGCATCCGGGCGTCAGGTCGCGCGGGTAGAAGTACAACACGACGCGCTTGCCTTTGAAGTCCGCCAGTTTCACCGCGCGCCCGCTGGCGTCGGTCAATTTCCACGCGGGCGCTTTGTCGCCGGCTTGCAGCATATTCACTCTCCTCGTTCGTTCTCGACTGGCCGCCATGCTAAAATGATTGGCGATTGAAGCCGTCATTATACTGGCAAAATTCGTGAATCAAAACCGCGACCGCCGCGCCCTTAGCGCAGATGCATTTTCAACTGCACGCAACGCGATGCCTGCGTGCGGCGGGCGGCGCGGCTGGAGCTAATCGGGATGAAGAAAGAATACATCGGCTTTGGCGTGATCGGCATAGTGGCGGGGCTGGTCATCGGTTTCTTTGTCGGCAACGCGGTCTATCCGGGCACCCACGCGGCGCAGCAGCAAGCGGCGACGGCGGGACA
>JADMIO011485924.1_pt1 | contig 17105 bp, 13 predicted proteins | sample 8958161 | NCBI WGS metagenome assembly JADMIO01 (sample SAMN16585339, study PRJNA669376) | soil metagenome | isolation source: Crop rotation soil | place: USA: Cullars Rotation, Alabama | collected 2011
CGTGTAGCCCTTTGGCGGCATATAGGTCTCCTGATCCCAGCCTAAGACGGCTGCGGAGTAATTCAGATCGGCTGCTCTTTGAGTGATTTCCTGATAGCGGGAATACAAGGGTAGGGGAATTAAGAATTAATAATTAAGAATCGGGGCACGACAGCTCTGATCATGAAACGTTCAATCAGCTCACAGAGACCGGTGGCTGTCCGCCTATTCGTCTTCGGAGCTTTCAAGCCGTTCCACGCTGGTGACACCGTCCAATTGGCTCAGCTTCTGACAGAGTATATCGAGCTCACTCCGATCATGGACATATACCTTGATGGTACCGGTAAACACGCCGTCCTTACTGTCCAGGGACAGGGAGCGCATGTTCATTGTCAGGGAACCTGAAATGACGTTTGTGATCTTTTGGGCCATGCCTACATCATCGAAGCCGGTGAGACGCACGCCACTAAGGAACGAGATCTCCTTGTTCACTGCCCATTTAGTCTTCACGATCCGGTGTCCGTAGTGCGCCAGCATTTGCGCGGCATTCGGGCAGTCCGTGCGATGGATCTTTAATCCCTCTCCGGATGTTACGAAACCGAACACATCATCTCCGGGAATCGGCTGGCAGCATTGCGCCAGCTTGTACAGGATCTTGTCGGAGCTTTCGCCGAAGATGATCAATTCCGCGCCTTTAGCCGGCTTGGCGGTCGTCCTGGACTCTTCTTCTGCCTGCTTAGGCTCCGGCTTCTTTTCCTTCTCTTTCGGGATGAGCTTGTCGCCATGTACCGTAAACTCTTCCTTCAGCTCTTTCACATCAATGGAACCAACGGCTATTGCATAGTACAGATCCAGCATGGAGGCCTTCTTGTAGTGCAGGCAGAGCTCATTGATATTCGCAGCGCTAAGAGGAACGCTCATGTGCGAGAGCTTTCGCTGCAACACGGCCTTTCCTTCTTCGCCTATCTCGCGTTTTTCCTCCTTGAGATAGTATTTAATGCGGGCCTTGGCCTTGCCGGTCGTTACGAATGAGAGCCAGTCCTCACTCGGCTTTTGCTTCGCAGAAGTGATGATCTCCACCTGGTCTCCGCTCTTCAGCACATAGCTTAAAGGCACCAGCCGGTGGTTCACCTTGGCGCCAATGCAGCGTGCGCCCAATGCGGAATGCACATCGAATGCAAAATCGAGAGAGGTCGCACCCTTCGGCAAAACGCGCATCTCGCCTTTGGGAGTGTAGATATAGATTTCTTCTGTAAAGAGGTCAAGCTTGAAATCCTGTAGAAAGTCGAGCGTATCCGTATCCGGATTTGTAAGGATCTCCCGCAGATGCTTGAGAAAGTGGTCGAGTTTACTTTCCTGTGCCGATGCTGCTGATGCCGTCCCTTCTTTATATTTCCAGTGTGCCGCAAGCCCTTTCTCGGCGATATCGTTCATGCGCTTACTACGGATCTGCACTTCCACCCAACGCCCAAGCGGTCCCATCACCGTGGTGTGCAACGCTTCATAACCATTTCCTTTCGGTACACTCACCCAGTCCCTCAGCCGTTCGGTGCTCGGACGGTAGTAGTTCGTGATAATAGAATATACCTTCCAGCAATCCGCTTTCTCCCGCTCCGGCGGAGAATTAAGAATGATGCGGATCGCGAACAGGTCATATACTTCCTCAAACGCCACATGTTTGGTGCGCATCTTATTCCAGATGGAGTGGATGGCTTTGGGACGTCCGAAAATTTCAAAGTGGAAACCACTTCTCTCCAGCTCTTCCTTTAATGGCCGGATAAACTCATTGATGTATTTGGTACGCTCGCGTTTTGTTTCCTTCAAGCCTTTCGAGATATCAACAAATACCTCAGGCTGTGTATACTTCAAGGCAAGATCCTCAAGCTCGCTCTTGATCTCGTACAGACCGAGACGGTGTGCGAGAGGAGAGTAGATATAGGTGGTCTCCGACGAGATCCGTAGCTGCTTTTCGCGGCTCATGCTATCCATCGTCCGCATGTTATGCAGACGGTCGGCCAGCTTGATAAGGATGACTCTCGGATCATCCGCAAGGGTCAGCAGGATCTTCCGGAAGTTTTCTGCCTGGATCGTAGTCTCTGCCTTCAGATCTACCACATTGCTGATCTTGGTCAGGCCATCAATGATCTTGGCGTATTGCTCTCCGAATTCGCGCGTAATGTCCTCCAGGGTCATTTCCGTGTCTTCCACTACATCATGCAGCAATGCGCAAATGGTAGAGGTGACACCGAGCCCGATTTCTTCCACCACGATCCTGGCGACAGCCAGCGGGTGAAGGATATATGGTTCGCCGCTCTTCCTGCGGGTATCCTTGTGGGCATCGGCAGCTATTTCAAAGGCCCTGCGCAGCAGGTCCCGATCTCCTTTCTTTATTCGCTGCTTGAGTGCCCGCAGCAAGGCACGGTATTCTCTGAGAATAATTCGTTTTTCCCGTTCGTCTCTATCCAGGGTTGCTTCGGCGATAGTATGCATATTTAGCTGCGCTGTCCAATATGTAATTTAGGAAAAGCGCGCGGAATATGGTGTCAAGGATTTGTTGCCATGATCACTTTGGCCGCTACATGGCAGGAAGGGCCCATATCTGAAATCGCGGACCGGGAAAAGCCCCGGGACTATCCCGGTTCCGGTCTCCGGCGGGAACTCATCAATAATGTGACCGGTAAAAGACCATATAGGTTCCGATCATACCGTCACTTTCCAGCTTCCTGTAATTGTTTGCCGATATGATGAACGTCTGATATTCGTTGGGCTGATACTCGCGCACGAGCATTTTGGCAGCCTGGAACATAGACATATAGCTCTTGGCAGCCGCCGCGTTCTTAAACGACTTCACGACTATGGCAACCTTACCTCCGGCCATGGGCTGGATCTCAGTCGTTAGTCCGTCACTATTCGCTGTGAACTTATTAAGGTCGCCGATTCCTGCCTTCACTCCCATCACCTTGCTTTCCATCTTGCCGACAGAAAAGATAAAGTAGTGTCGATCCTGGGGCTTGTACGAATAGTCAGTAGGTACGGGGCCAGTTGCAGTATCAATCGGAAGTTTTGCCGACGCAGGATTCGCAGGATTAGCGGGACCGGCCGGCCCGGCAGCATTCAACGTATTGTTGCCCGCACCCGGTGTTAGAAGAGCTGCCGGAAGCGAAGCGTCTGGAACACGCTTAACCGTATCGGCCTTGCGCTTTTCGGTAACGAAAGCCAATACCCGCTCTGCCCATGGCAGCAGGATGTCGCCCGGATGTGTCTTGATGAACGTTGTGAGGAGCGTATCGGCCTGACCGTATTGCGCAGACCCGGCATAAGCCATTGCCTCTACGATCCTGAAACGGTTTGTATACGCCTGGTCGGCCGGGAACTGACGCCTTGAGTTGCGCGCCCGTCCCAAAACCTCGCCGTATTCCCGGCGTTGCAGCAGGCTGTACGTGTCGTCGTAGTATTCCCCGATATTGCCCGAGGATTTACCCTCGTTGCCGGAATTGTCCGGCGGAGCTACCATCTCTGCCCATTGCGATGCCGGGAAGTCCGCACGAAGCTTATTGCTTAAGGCCTGAGCATCTTTGAGGTTGTTGCGGCGCAGGGCAATCAGATAGCGTAAGTAAGTTGCTTCGGCAGCATAGGGATTGGAAGGCCACCTCCTGTCAAGCGTGTCGAGCATGGCGGAGCTCCGGGTATAATCTTCAAACTGCCGCAGATAGGCCGTGCTCATGTCCACATAGGCCCTTTGTAAGGTACTGGTAGCTGTTGCCCGGGCTTCCGCGCTAACAGGGATGTAGGACATCAATGTCTCTTCTGAAGGCAGGCCAACGTCGGATACTCCGGCATTTCCCTGGTCTGTTCCGGTCCCGGAACTGCCCTGAGGTCCGCCGGCAATATTATTTCCGGTGGCTGCAAGAGCAGCGCTTCTTCTCCAGTTATCGACTCCCGGCCTATTGCCCCACTTTCTCTTAAACTCCGTAACCCCTTGCTGGACCAGGGTAGGAGTGGAAAAATACCAGGTCATCGCACCGGGATCGCCGCTGCCGTCACCCGTTACTACAGCCGGAGTCCCTGCTCCGTTTTCCGCACGGAAGGCACTGTCGGCCTGCTTCCTTTCGAGCGAACGGATATAGCTGCGAACGACAGAGCGCTGTTCTTTTTCACTCTTTTTACCGAGGGCCAGCAGACTGTCCTGCTGATGAATAATGCCGGCCGGCTCCGCGATCTTATCTACCACCAGCGCACGTGCCGAGGCGAGCATCACACTACTGTCTTCCGCAGCGTACTGCGCCAGTTTTTTGACACTGTCAAATGCGGTCTTGGCCCCGGCATAGTTGCCCGTATTGAAATAAATATTACCGAGGGCTGCAAAGGATACAGCCTTTTGTTTCTTGGTGCTCTTTGGCGCTGAGATGCCTTGCTGCAGATAGGCGATAGCGCCCTGATTGTCTCCGCTGTTCGCCGAGAGGCGACCCAGTACATAATATATCTGCTCGTAGTAGCTCCTGAACTTCCCGTCGTTCAACATGCTTTTCAGGGAAGCGATGGCATCTTTCTGCACTCCGCCACTCTGCATAAGCGCATAAGCCCGGTTGCGGCGGGCATAGAAATCCATGTCGATCTTGGGATGCAGTTCCGTAACCAGCGCATACTTGTCAGCAGCCGAATTATAGTCCCCTGATTCCTGCAGGATCTGCCCGTCAAGATAGGCAGCGCGCCGGCGCAGATCGGTTGGCAGGCTCTTGTCAGCTGCTACAACGGCCAGCATGGCCGCCGCTTCCTTGTCGTTGTGCTGTTTCAGGGCGAGATATCCCTTTTCCAGTGCCAGCCTTCCGCGAAGATTCTCGGGAAACTTAGAGTCGGCGCCCAGCAGATCGATCAGCGATTCCGACTCATTGTACTTGTCGTAGGTAGTGTAGGTGCGCGTCAGCCAAAGCAGCGCCTCATTATTGGCAGGATGATGCTTCAGGAAATCCAGCATCCCCTTGTCCTGGGGAGTTACAATGCTGGATGGCTCTTTCTTGCCTCCACGTACCGTGCGATTGCTTAATGCATTCTTCTTTGCCTCGTCCGCCTTGGCCTTCTCCCGAAGGGCCACAATATACTTGAACGAATTGGCGGCGTTCTCCGCATCTCCCTTGTAGTAATAGGCCTTGCCCAGCAACAGGTAGAGATCATCCCCCCACTTGGTCCGGGGATCATGGATCTGTATACCCAGAGATGCTTTCTGGATCACGCTGTCCATGTCGGCCGAGAAACGGGTGGAGTCTTTGGATGGATCCAGCGAAAAGAGCGGAATACGCGCGTCCCAATCGTCCTTGGCGGTACGCTGCATATTGTCTTCGGCCTCCTCCATCTTCCGGTTGGCGTTGAAGTAGTAGTTGTAGTGCGTAAACGTGTTCTGGACAGCTTTCCGGGGAACACTCCACTTCTTCTTCAGCATGTTCTCGTTGCTGTATACCGAGCGCTTCTTTTTTATCTTTAGATCAATGGCAAGGTCAAATTTGTCCTTGGCCTGTTTCTCCTTGATCTTTTGCTCCCGGGCCTTGTTGTCCTTGTTCTTCGCCATCGCGGCTGCTTTATCCTTGCGGACAGCGGCCAGCGAATCACCATGGACCTTGCGGGATGCGGCAAGACTGTCGGTGACCAGCTTCCTGGCTGCCTTCAGCTTCTCGAGATTTTCTTTTCTTGCCGCTGTCAGGCTGTCGGTATACGCTTTCCGCGCATCGTGAAGACTGTCCATCCTGACCCTACGAACGATCGCCACGCTGTCCGTGAATCGTTTACTCGTGCGGTAGCTCCGTATGCGGGTAAGGCTATCGGCGCGCTGTTGCTGAATCCGTTTCCGGACCGCCGTTTCTGCTTCGCGGACGGCAATCAAACTGTCTGAAGACCGTATCCTTGCCTCCTTCATGCTATCCAGACGTGCGGCCTGGACCTCCCGGATCGCAGCAATTTTTTCTTCCCTGGCTGAAGTGACACTATCCCGATAGGCACGGCTTTCACGGTGCTTACGTATGGCCTGCAGGCTGTCGGTCCGGCGTTGCCTTGCTTCCTTGAGATCATCCAGCATTTCCTGCCTCGACTCCCTTGCCGAGTCCAGTGCCCGCTTCTGAGCGTCGCGCATGGCAGCGATTAATGCCTGCTGCGCCTCGCGTGAGGAATCCTGACGGTGTTTCTGGCTTGTCCTCGCAATATCAAGTGCCTGCTTACGGGCACGGCTTGCGCTGTCAGCGTTAAATGTTTTTTGGGCATACAATGTATTGCCTCCCGCACACAAAAACAGGAAGGCAAGCAGGAAACAGGAGAGTCGCCGGATAGAAGTTGTCAATTTAGAGATTGGCACGCTACGATAATAACTAAAAACCGGGTAAGATAGTATGTTTTGAGGGGTCAAACCGATGTTAAGGAGCCGAATAGCCAGAAAAAATGCGTCTAATAAAAAAACCTCCCCTGCAAAGCAAGGAAGGCTTTTTCATATTGGCAAAAATCTATTTCCTACGACCAAACAGGTTCAGCAGCATGAGGAAAAGATTGATAAAGTCAAGATACAAGGTCAGCGCCCCCATGATGGACAGCTTTCGTACGCTCACGTTGCCGATGCCGTCATATTCGAGACCGATAGAGATGCGCTTCAGCTTTTGAACATCATATGCGGTAAGACCGGTGAATACGGCTACTCCTACGATGCTTATGAGATAGTTCAGCCCGGGACTCTGCAGGAACAGGTTGATCAGCACAGCAACGACTATCCCGATGAGGCCCATGGTCATAATGCGTCCAAACGAAGTAAGGTCTTTGTTGGTCGTATAACCCATTACAGCCATAATTCCGAACATGGCCGCGGCAGAGCCGAAGCATCCGATAACAGAGCCGGAGGTATAAACCCTGAGAATAAAAGAGAAGGCAATCCCGTTGATCGCGGCATAGGCCAGGAATAGAATCGCCATCAGGGGAGAGGAAAGCCGTTGGTATCCGAAAGACATAAGCAGAACAAAGCCGATCGGGGAGAACATTACCACCTTGCCAAGGAGGCTCAGGCCGCGGTTGTCAATGAGGTAGCTCAACAATACATCGTTAGATGCAAACAGGAATGCGAATACGGTGGAGATCAGCAGCGCGCCAAACATCCATAGAAATACATTGGCAAAAAAGGTCTTGGAAACGCTGTGCGTTACGCTTTGCTCAAGCGTATAGTCCGAAAAGATCTGAGGTTGTTTCTGGTTATCCATGTGTTGTTTTCAGGGGAATTTGTCCCCATAAATGTAAGAAAGTGACGCGAGGCCCGTTGCAATGAAATGTGAAGCTTGTTTAGTCGGGTAGGGACCAATCGATCGGCGTCAAACCTTTGCTCTCCAGCCATTGATTCGCCCGCGTGAAATGCCGGCAACCGAAAAAGCCATTATAGGCCGAAAATGGCGAAGGATGCGCCGCCTTCAGGACCAGATGTTTTGAATCATCTATCAGTGCTGCCTTCTCCTGCGCAAACCGGCCCCATAACATGAAAACCACGGCATCGCATTGGTCGGAAACCGTGCGTATAACGGCATCTGTAAACCGGTACCAGCCTATGCCGGAATGGGAGTTGGCTTGTTTGGCCTCTACGGTCAGGGAAGCATTCAGCAACAGCACACCCTGATGGGCCCAATATTCGAGATTCCCGTGCCGGGGAATGGGCAATCCGGCATCTACGTGGATCTCCTTAAATATATTGACGAGCGAGGGGGGCGGGTTTATCCCTCTCTGCACCGAAAAGGACAGGCCATGGGCCTGATTAGGGCCGTGGTAAGGATCCTGACCCAGGATAACCACTTTTACCGAGCTCAGCGGCGTCTGGGCAAAGGCATTGAAAATATGAGACCCGGCGGGATAGATCGTCTTACCTGCCTGCTTTTCCGATTTCAGAAATTGAACGATCCCCTCAAAATAGGGTTGCTCGAACTCTCCTGAGAGTGCAGCCTTCCATTCCGCTGCCAACTGAACATCTGCCATTGATCCTGATGCCTCTAAGGCGAGGGCAAAATAAACGGAATTGCAGCAAGTCAGTGGCTTCGGCGTGCTCCTTATGGAACGTACGGCTTGAATTTGATCTCGCCTTTGCTACGGTCTGCTGCCAGCAGGCAGACGGACCCGCAAAAATCCTTGTTCTTCAGGCGAGTCATAAACGTAAGCAGATAGGTATCGGTCCGCTCCGGTACAAACTCATATATAATGTAGTTGGTAGGATCGTCGCCATGCCTTTTGGTCACGAAGCGCTCATCCAGTTTATTATCGGCTCCATCATACATCACGATCTTGTGGTTGGTGGCCGCCGCTTGTCCGACAAATACGATCTCATAGAGTTGTCCGCGCATCAACTGGACCATGACCGGAAAGGGCTCCATGCTCGACATATTGATCATAGCGTCGCGATAGACGACGAAGCCCTGGGATACATAATGCTGCTTTATTTCGTCGGCCTGCTGACGCAGGATGGGGTCCATACACCCGACAGGTTGAACGATCTTCTTTTGAGCCCCGGCTTCCATTCCGCCGTCAATCACTGTCCCGGCTACCACTGCGAGGATTAATAGACATTTTTTCATGCTCCGCGAAGGTGAACCCTTTCCGGTGTTTGGCATGCGCAATCTTTGCAATAACATCGTTAATAAATGTTCATTTTACGAACAGCTCCAGTACGCGCTGACCCTCCAGAAAGGCTTCCAGCTTGTCGTGAAGGGCAATCGGACCGACACCGGCCGGGGTGCCCGTAAAAAACAGGTCACCGATGTTCAGGGAGAAGAATGTGGACGCATAAGCCAGGACCTTGTCAATGCTATTCAGCATGTTCATGGAATTCCCCTGCTGAACGGTGATGCCATTCTTGTGAAGCTCGAAGCTGTAATCCTGCACGTCCTTGGCTTCCGGAATGTCTACAAAACGCCCGACAGCCGCCGAATCATCGAAAGCTTTGGCAATCTCCCAAGGCAGGCCTTTTTCTTTTTGCTTTTGCTGAACATCGCGGGCCGTGAAATCCAGCCCTACCGTTATCTGTTCGTAATACCTGCGGGCGAACTTCTCGCTGATATGCTTGCCGTTTTTGCAGATCTTCACCACGAGCTCGGCTTCATAGTGAATATCATTACTGAATTCAGGGTAGTAAAAGGGCTTTCCGGGAAGGAGCAGCGCATTCTTTGCTTTCATGAACAGCACCGGGGCCTCGGGAATGGCGTTGCCCAGTTCTTTCGCATGATCCGCATAATTTCGGCCGACGCAGATGATCTTCATAAAAGCTGTGAAATAATAAGATGCGGGTAAAAATAAAATTTCCTGCCCATAGTCCTTTGGCAAGTATGCATATCCCCGTGCGGATCGGTGATATCAACTACGGAAATCATGTCGGCAACGATGCCATATTATCGATCCTGCATGAAGCCAGGATGCAGTTTATTGCCGGGGCTGGTCATACCGAGATCAGGCTCGGAAATCACGGTCTGATCATGGGCGATGTCATGATCGCCTACCGCGGAGAAGCTTTTTATGGCGATCAGCTATTGGTTGAACTATATGTCGATGAGCTCACAGCACGCTCGTTCGATTTTCTCTACCGGGTCAGCACGACGAGAGCGGGAAAGCAGGTGGTGATTGCCGAAGCAAAAACCGGGATGATCTGTTATGATTATAGTGCGAAACGGATCGTCGAAATGGGCCCGGAGCTCGAAAGGCTGATCGGGGCAAATAAGAATTAAGAAAAAACAAATCCGGAATGGTAGTATGGTCGTATGTATGAGGCAAAAACCACTTTGTACATCAAAAACTGACATCTCATGAACAACAATCTGGACATTGTCAAGCAAGGTTATGCTGATTTCCAGCAGGGCAACATTCCCGGTATGCTCGAGGTCCTGAGCGACGACATCGAATGGACACTCCCCGGCTCGGCAGGAGTCAACTTTTCCGGCACATTTAAAGGGAAAGAGGGGGTGATGAAATTCTTCGAGAACGTTGCCGGAGGCAACGATATGAAAGAATTTATGGTGGATACTTACATTGCCGAAGGAGATCACGTAGTTGCTCTGGGGCATTTATCGGCCATTGCCAGGAACACAGGTAAGACTTCCTCCAACAAGTGGGCACATGTCTGGAAGCTGAAGGACGGCAAAGTCGTCAGTCACTATGAGTACGCCGATACGGCAGAAATAAGGGATGCGTTTTCCAGTTGAATAAAGTGAATATTCGCTGGCGGGTCGCAAACCCGTTCAAGAAAAATAGAGGTCGTCTCACAATTTGGTGAGGCGGCCTTTTTTGTTTTCGGTCCTTTGATCGATTCGCAGTCTGAAGGACTTAGTTTCTGGAACATACCTTGCACTTGTGATCGGCGACCATACAGTAAGAGCAAAACCTCCAATAATCAATTGAGATGTTGCAAAAATCCCTGGTCCTCTGGCTTGTGTTATTGCTCGGGGATTCGTGCACCGGCAGGTGCGGCTGCATATATGCAGGCTTTAGACTTTTAGACAAAATAGACTATGGAATAGAGATAACGGCCACCTTTTCTTTCGGCTATCAAGGCACATGCCCTAGAGTTAAAGGCTATTACAGCCAAACAAGCAACGACACTGTATACCTACGAGCGTATTATGATGTTCGAGGGATTTGGCCTGGTGCCTATTGTACGCACAAAGACACTGTTTTTCCTGTCGGGGTAAATGCGAGAATTAATTACATTACCGTTTCATACAACGAGATTGGATATTCAAAAGACAGCTTACATCCTAATGTACCCGACACATTGCACAATTATTTTGATTCCACATTTTCGCTGACTGCTTTGGGTATTAGCTCTTCTAAGAATAGTAACATCATTTCGATTTCCCCGAATCCGACTTCTGATTTTTTAACCATTACTTGCCAGGCTGGAGACTTGGACTCGATTACCATTTTTGATCTTGTCGGGCGTCGAGTCCTTTGCCGGAGTATTTCCGGAGAAAAAGAAATCATTAATTTAGAACAACTACCCGCAGGTCTGTATCAAGCGCGAATCACCTCAAATAGCGGTTCATTCGTTCGGCAAATTCTACGACAATAGTCTCTAATCTTGATTCGAGCCAGAAGCACTTGAGTGTGATAAATCACAAAAAAATGAAGCGTTTTTCATTAATTGGAGTTTTTATCCTTGTTGGGATACTAGGCATTCAATGTCAGTGCCTAAACGTTCCAATAGATTTCTTTTCATCCGTTGTTGGGGAATTATCGCGAGGGACAAATGATTTGGTGATAGTCAAGGGAAAAATAATCGGCCTGACTCCAGATAAATATGGGGTCAGGTTCTTGCCTTTTCACAAGTTCTTTGGTGCACCTTTAAAGGATACTGTTACAATATGGGGTGGCTACGGTGGTGATTGCCGATTTGGAGTAACTGGTCTGTATCAGCCTCCAAAGGACACATTCATTTTCGCTATGCGAAGGATCAATGGGCGATTAAGTGCAGCAGAAGATCCAAACGATTATGCTATCAGCAATTGCGGCCACAACTATGTATATGTGACTCAAGATTCTGTATTCGGTGGCGGATTCGGAGCGTTTACATATTCGGGCTTCCCATTGCCAGAATTTGAAGATTCTCTCGAGCGTTTTTCTTATACGCTAGGCATCGAGGAAAGTACAATGGCAAGCCCCTTTTCTGTGAAATGTGCACCAAACCCCGCACTAGATAAGATCATGGTAAATGTTCAAGGCCCCAGAAGGACCCTTAAACAAGTAATTCTCAAAAATAGCGCGGGACAGATTGTAAGCTGTTTGTCGGACATACCGGAAACACCCAATGGGAATTATGTCATTAGCTTAATACAGTATCCGCCAGGCATATACTTTCTCACAATTATGGTTGCTGCCAACGTAAGTTCAAGTTTTAGAATATTAATACAATAAGTTAGTGCAGTCAATGGGTACGTTGCACGAAAATGTGGGCATTGCTAATGCATGCGACTCGGTTACCAATAGAGTTTTCATTTCGCCGTGAGTCTCAGTGTTGAACCATAAACATAATGGGTAAGGAAGCGCTTTTTCCCTTTAACACCAGGTAATACATTCCATTCGTGAGATGGGAAACAGAAAGCACCTGCGCTGACTGCGCAGTAAGAGCACTATCGATCACAATCTGACCGACAGAATTTGAAATAGCGTAGCGGTCGAATTGATTTGCACATTCTGTGTAGAGTCTCAATTCGCTTGATGCAGGATTCGGATAGATGCCGTATTTCTCAATGAAGGGCTGGTTTACTGCAACTCCGGACTTAGACATTTTTGCTACAAAACCATTTCCAATTGTACCGCTATTGAAGCAGGTTGTAGGTCCAAAACTTAGAGAGGTGCCGCCATAAAATTGTCCAACAGTAACCACTTCATCTGGCTTGTCTGCCGAGATGCCAAATGGTACTGCGCCACAGCTACTGGTCCCTTCCGTTTGCAACCATGCAAGATTTCCGCCAGACAGGTATTTGGCCACAAACATGAACCCTACTTGGCTGGACGGAGGAAAATGAGCCGTATCGGAATCAAACACCCGATCATTGTAATACTCACCAGCCAGGTAAATACCACCAGCGTTGTCACATGCGATATCGTAGGTGTAATCCGACGAAGTCCCTGCGGTGATCTTAGCCCAAAGGCGATTTCCCGTTGGTGAAAACTTTGCAAACCACATTCCAACTACGTTGGTAAAAGAAGGATCGGGCATTATCGTGCTACTGTCAAACTTTACACAACATCCCCCATATTCACTTCCGATAATCGGATATCCATTGTTGTCAACCGCCACGAGACTAGGAAAGAGACCGCCTCTACTTGATCCCCCAGGTTCTTTATATCCGCCCACAGTAGTAGCCCATATCACTTTGCCGCCAGAATCATATTTCGTTAGAAATACACTAGCCGAAATATTCCCGCTTGATATATTATTCAGCTTCAAAGAATCAAAATAAACGTTCGTGTAAAAATTGCCAGCAGCGTAAATATTATCTGAAGCATCAATCGCGAGATCTGTGCCTCGATCTCCGCCTTTACTTAAACCTTGCTTGGCCCATATAAGTCGGCCCGTGGCATCATGCTTTACCATGAAAGTTTGCGGAATTACCAAACCGCCACTCCTTAAAGTCGAAGAGCTGAAATGAATAGTCGTATCCGAAAAATAGCCGTTGAAGACTACACCAGACTTTGAATCCGTAGACATTCCACCAATGATATCGTCGCCTACTGCACCGTATACATTAGCCCATAAAAAGTGGCCATTAGAATCAAACTTGGCAAGAAAGATGTCTTTTGAGCCAGCACTTGTATAAACTGCGGCTCCAAGAAAGATTGACTGGGTAAAAAAGCCTCCAACATATAGATTACCATTTCGATCGGCGCAAATAGCATTTGCCGCTACTGAACCTGTACCATTGATCCCATTAGACCAGAGAAAATTCCCGTGTCTATCATACTTTACCAAGTACAGACCCTGGCTGCCTTGTGCGGTGTAATTCGAATCTTGAAATCCAATAGTTCCCGAATAAATACCAGCAGCATAAACATTTCCATTTCGATCCTCCGACACCTTTGAAAATAGCGCTGACTTGGTGTTGTTGCCGTACTTAGCCCAATCCCATGTGGCTTTTTGGGCAAAGCCGTCAACAGATAGCAACACTAAAAGGAACAGAACCAATTTCTGACTCATGTTGATAGCGAGTAATTTGGGAACAAGGTATACATGAGGGACAACCGAGCAAAAAGACAGTCTCTCTCCGCGCTGCCATATGCAAGAAGGTATTTAATTTGTGATTATTAAAGTTAACGGCCTGTACATCGCGCACAAAATAGTAAGGTTATGAGAAGCCCATTGATCTCAATTTATTAAGTCAGACACGATCTGGTTCCAACAAGACTCGCTTATGGCATGGAGTTTCGAAGGACGCCCTTATATTTCAAAACGGTTGTATTTTTCAACTTGCGGCGTACTCTTTCATGAGTCATGGGGGGCCTCCCCAACCACCAATTTACTTTTACAAACTGTTCAATTACGAGAACAGCACAGGGCTTTTGCGATTAATTGCTATTTCGTTTCCGGACAACGACACCATTTACTACAGGAGGCAATAAGCCTGAGTGTATAGGTTGTTTCTTGTCGCCAACCGGGCTGAGCACACTTTGTTTAGTTTTTTGGGAGACGGTATTTAGAGCCTGACTAATTTGCCTGTTGTATCAATAGTCCGTTCGCTGTTATCTCAGGACGAATATTCCACCAGAATTCAAGGATAAAGCTAAAAATGGTTCCAAATCCCAAATAATTATGATATTTTGGGATTGAAATCCCAAACTACTATGTAATTTGGGGATTGGAATCCCGAATCATGATAAGACGAAGTATACAGAAATCTATTGAAGCAAGGCTTTTCAAAGGCAAGGCTGCATTGATCTTTGGAGCCAGACAATGCGGTAAATCAACATTGGTCGAAACAATCCTGCACGATCAAAACCAGCAATGGCTATATCTCAATGGTGATGATGCTGATGTCAGAGACATTCTTACCAATACAACATCTACCAAACTGAAAGCAATTGTTGGCAATAAAAAGATAGTCTTCATAGACGAGGCGCAACGCATCCCAAATATTGGATTGACGCTAAAGCTGTTTACGGATCAGATCAAAGATGTTCAGGTAATAGCAACCGGCTCCTCTGCTTTTGAATTGTCCAGCCAGGTAAATGAACCTTTGACGGGGCGGAAATATGAGTTCATGCTTTACCCCTTAAGCTTTGCCGAAATGGTTGAAGAACACGGACTGCTGCAGGAAAAACGCATGCTAGAGCACCGGATGATATTTGGTTACTATCCTGAAATTGCAACCAAGCCGGGAGAAGAGAGGGAGTTGTTAAAGCTACTTGCCGGAAGCTATTTGTATAAAGACCTGCTAACGCTTGAGCAGATAAAGAAGCCGCTCATTCTCGAAAAACTGCTTAAGGCACTGGCCCTACAGGTCGGCAGTGAAATCAGTTATCAGGAAATCGCCCAGACCATCGGCAGCGATAACAAAACCGTTGATAAATATATCGACCTCCTGGAAAAAGCCTTTGTGGTATTTCGTCTGCCTGCGCTGAATCGAAATGTCCGTAATGAGATCAAGAAAGGCAAGAAAGTCTATTTCTATGATTGCGGTATCCGCAACGCGATTATCAATAATTTTAAGCCGCTTGGTTCAAGAACTGATACAGGTGCGCTATGGGAGAATTTCGTGATCTCGGAGCGAATGAAATTTCTTCGCTATCAGAATATTGACGTGTCGCATTATTTCTGGCGTACCACTCAGCAGCAGGAGATTGACCTGATTGAAGAAAGTGAAGACGGCTTGAAAGCATTTGAATTCAAGTGGGGTAGGAATGAAAAGGTTCGCTTCCCGCAAACCTTTACCAGTAACTACTCCGGCGCCGAGACTTTTGTAATTACGCCGGAAAACGTCGACGAATTTTTGATGGTTCAGGAGTGATTTAATGAAGACGAAAGAATGTTGCAGGACTAATCATTCTAACAAGAGACTTACCACTTTATGGTGCTGCTCCATACAGCAATCAGCTTCGACTCATTGGCCACTAGATTTTTTTTGAAGCGAACGTTTTCTCTAACACTAATAGTGATATTGGGGTTGGCCTCCTGCAATGACCATAATAGAGTTAGTCGGGAACGAATTCCCAATAAGAAAGTAGAATTAGTCAAATACAGAATAGCTGCAGGAGTGGATAGCGTTATAGCAACTGACTACGGGGGAAGAAAGCTTCAAATGTACCGTTTAGAAAATGGTATCGAAACAGGGTGGCATTATTGGTTTGGTTCAGATGGCAGCGTCGAGGAAAAAGCATGGGTTTCTCAAGGTGTCTTGGACGGACTAGACTCAACTTTTTATCCAAATGGCCGAGTTGAAACAGTTTCGCTTAGAAAAGGAGACAATATTTTAAGTATATCGAAAAGTTTTTACCAAAATGGTCAAATTCAAACAATTAAAAAGCATTTTGTCAAGAATGGCAAAAGCTTTCTTAATGAAGTAATATCATTAAGATCAAATGGTGATACAGATAAGTTGCAAAGCAACTATATTGAATATTATGCAAGAAACGAGAATCTGTCAAAAAAGCGTCCTTATATTTTCATGATTAAGACTATTAGCATGTTCAGGCACGCACGATTATGTCTTTACAATTTTGACAGTCTGGATATATCTTCTTGCAGCGAGGTTTTCGATATTACCAATAATGTTATTGGACCAATGGCATTTTACTATCCGAAACTAGGTCGTAATGTACATCGAGGTGAAATACAATATTGGAACGACGATAGCAGTAAGCACACGTCGCTTTATTTTAGAGATACTTTCTTCATGAATTGAGGAACGATTGAACTCATAGATAAGTAGACCACAATGCTGCCACAAAAACAGCCGTTGTAATGAGGATGCGATTTATATCCCCAAAAACTCTCGGTTAGTTTGCATTGAGCAAACGGAGGAAGAAGGGCTCGTGTGGAAATATGAGGTCACGTTCTCTTCCTAAGAAATCAAATCAGCACTTATGCTAATGACCTAATCCTCCGCAGTACCTACTACCAAAAACAAAAGGAGCCACTCCTGAAAGCAGCTCCTTTACTTGTAGCGGAAACGGGAGTTGAACCCGTGACCTCAGGGTTATGAATCCTGCGCTCTAACCATCTGAGCTATCCCGCCATATTTTGGGAGCGCAAAGATAATCATTAGGATGAAAAAAAGGCCGTCCTTTTGGGACAGCCTCGATATTTTCAGAATTTTTCAAGCCTAATTTCCGAGGTAACTCCTCAACAATACGCACTTGTTCTCATCACGCAGACGCGTAATGGCCTTATCCTTGATCTGACGCACCCGCTCGCGGGTAAGCGCAAACTTTTCACCAATGTCTTCCAAGCTCATCGGATTTTCTACGCCGATCCCATAAAACAACACCAGCACATCTCGCTGACGGTCACTCAGGGTGCCCAGGGAGCGGCCCAGCTCGCAACGCAACGAATCTCCATACTCCAGACCGGCATCGGCAGCATCCGCATTCGGATTTACCAATACATCCAGCAGGCTATTTTCTTCTGTTTCGGCAAA
>JADMIO011283468.1_pt1 | contig 17104 bp, 16 predicted proteins | sample 8958161 | NCBI WGS metagenome assembly JADMIO01 (sample SAMN16585339, study PRJNA669376) | soil metagenome | isolation source: Crop rotation soil | place: USA: Cullars Rotation, Alabama | collected 2011
GCATGCTGAGCCCGCCGATGGGCAGCCCCGATGGGCTCAGCGGCGCGACGTCGAAGCGGCCCCAGCCGCGCAGACTGTTTGAGCCCCCCAGGAAATAGCGTTTGAAGAACGGGACGTTCGGGGAGCTGCCGCGCCCCTGGATGTCGCCCAGTCGGACGCGATTGGCCCACACGAGACGTTTGGTCAGCTGCAGGTAATGACGCGCCTCGCCGGTCACCTCGACGTAGTTGTAATCGCCTGGCAGCCACAGCCCCGCCTGCTCCAGGTGCGAGCTCACGATGTAGCCGTGGCGCGCGTCCAGCAGATTTGTCGTCGTGTCGCGACGCAGGTCCACCGCGAGATTCACCAGCGTGCCGTGTCCGGCTCCGGTGCGGGGGTCGAGGCCGAGCGCAATGAGCTGGTCTCGAATGGTGAGGTCGGCAAGCGCCGCGCTGGTGATGGCGAAGCTCTCGTTCTCGACACCGGCCGAGACCGACACGAACGTTGTCACGCCGAGACCGGTAATCGGGTCACGGTTGGACCGGTTCCGGTTCAGGGCCACGCGCCCGCCGCGCGTATCGAGGCTGTAGGCCGGCTCCCTGAGGAACCAGCTTTGCCCGGTGACGGCCAGGCTCTCCCGGACACCCAGAAAGAACGGCTGTTCAAAGTTGGCGCGCACGCCGCGATCGAGCGACGACCAGCGCGCCTCGAACCCGGCATTCCGCGCATCCCCGAGGAAGTTCCGATGACGCCAGCCGATCTCGGCGCGCGCCTTCTCCTCACTGCCGTAGCCAACCGAGCCCTGCAGCTGGCGCGGCTTGCCCTCGGCCACCGTAATACGGACGGGAATCTCCGGGTCGTCGTCGGTGACGCGCGGCTCGACGTTGGCGTATTGAAACAGCGACAGATTGTAGAGGCGTCGTTGTGTTTCGCGAATCGTGCCGAGGTTGAACAGGTCGCCGGACTTGAATGCCAGCTCGCGGCGGATGACCTGCTCGCCGACCCCGACATTGCCGGCCACATCCACCGGACCGAAGTGCGAGAGCGGACCGGGCAGCGCGATGAGCGTCCAATTCACCTGATGCGTGCCCGCAACCGGATCCTGCCGCGACTCGACCACGGCGTGCGCGTAGCCGTGGTCCTGCAGCTCGCGAAGCGCTAGATCGCGGCTCGACTTGATTTGCGCTTCCTTTTGAATCTGTCCCGGTTGCAGCGGCAGCAGGCCCCGCAGCCGGGTGAGATGTTCGGAAGGAATGATGTTGAATCCTTCAAATGCCACGCTGCGCACCCGCGTCGGCTCGCCTTCACTGATGGTGACCTTGAGGGCGATTGTCGACTCGCCGTGCAGCTGCGCGTCGAAGGAGACGACCCGCGCATCGGTATAGCCATTTTCGCGATAGAACTGCTCGATCCGCTTGAGATCCGTCTCAAAATCCTTGCGGTCGAAGAAGTGCGGCCGGCTCCAGGGCAGCCGCCCGGTGGCCTGGGTGGCGATGATGGCTTTGAGCTCACGCGCGCTGAACGCCTTGTTGCCCGTGAAAGTCAGGCTCGACACCTTGATCGTGCCTTCCTCCTTACACGCGACTGCAAGCAGCACGACGGCCAGGATGAATGCCGATGTGCGACCTCGACCCATATTCCCGGTCGGTGGTAAGCACGCGCCAGGCCAAGTAACAGCCCGGTTCAGCGTGTCGTGCTTTGCGTCCGAACTGACGCGACGGAAAACAGTTCCCGTCGCATAGCGAGGCCGATTGCAGGCAAACACGCCGGCAAGGCCCTTGCACTATCTCCACAACGCGCGAATGGGAGCGCGCCCCGCGCCATGCGCGGTGCCAGGACGGAACGCTGTTTACATGAATCGATTGTCGCTGCTGCGAAAACCCGGTCGCGGTCGTGTACTGGTCGTCAACGGGGACGACACCTCGAGCAAAGCGTTGCAGCTCATAGTCGCCTTCGACGGGCACGACGTGCGCCGGGCGGCCGATGCGTCTCAAGCGCTGGGTGCCATCGACGAGTTCCGGCCGCACGTCGTGCTGCTCGATGCGGCGCCGCTCGATGCGGAGCGCGCGCTCTGCGGCGAGCTCGCCGAGCGCGCCGAGCGGGCACACACGTCGATCATTCTCACGTCGCCGCCTCGCACGCGCCTCGATCGGCGGCTGCGGCGCTGGGCGGTGGCCACTGTCACGCGCCCGTTCGATTTCATGGAGCTCCGGCTGCTGATTTCGCGCGAGGTCGGTCGCGCCGAACTGTAGCAGGCGCTCGCGACGCTGCGCGGGCCGCTGAAGCGATGGGCACGCGCGGCCACACCTGGCGTGATCACTTCTGCGGCGACGTGCGATCACCGCGCCGTCCTACGACGGTGATACGCCCGCCATGCCCCGTGGATGATCGTTGCGGGGACGGGTGCTGTCCTCGGCGGACGGCGTCGGCCGTTGTGCCATGCTGTTGCTGATTCCAACCAGGATCGCCGCGATGCCGACGACGCCGGCTGCCACTGCGCCGATGCGAGCCCACCGCTGGGCCGCAGGATTGGGACCTGCCTGGCTCATGAGCCGCGCGCCAAGCTTCCACATCACCACGGCGGAGGGAAGCGCCTGGCCGACTGCCGCAAAGCCCGGACTCAATTCGTTGTCCATCACACGTATCTCCCGGCACGGACGTCCCGCGCCGCATTCTGGTTATCTCCGCCGCGAGGACGCAAACACGAGGCCGACACCGACCACCAGCGACGCGACTCCCCACACGGCCGGCATCGGCAGGCGCTCGCGGTGCGTCGTCTGTATCTCAAGAGGACCGGCGTCGAGCACGGTCTTGTGCCGTGTAAATGACACGCCTCCAACAAGCAGAACGACGACACCGAGCACGACGAGAACGAGACCGAGCGCGCGCACGCTACACCCGGCCCATCAGCACGAGCGCGATCAACACAATCAGCAGCAGGCCCAGCACACCGCTTGGGCCGTAGCCCCAGCTCTGGCTGTAGGGCCAGGTGGGAAGCGCCCCAAGCAGGATCAGGACGAGCAAGACCACCAGAAGCGTCACCATCGCGCGTTACCTCCGCTTGCGCTGAGTGCAACCGAGATGCCGTTCCAGCTCCGCAGCACGGCGGCCGCGCTTTGAGGATCCGCAGGTTGGGTTGTACTGTTTACACGGACCGTATCGTTTGAGCCCAGTCGATGACTTCACAGGTGAACCCGACCGTGCCGGACGCCTCAACCAGGACCGAGTTGGACGACCGCCGAGCGCTCGAGGCGGAGCTGTGGCGGATCCACACAATCCTTGCGCCGCATTGGCTACACGCGCTGCGCGGGTCGCTCAATGCCATGTCGCTGAACCTCGTTCTGCTCGGCTCGGGGCCCGGCGGGCAGCCCCGGCCGGCGCAGGATCCAAGTTGGCAAGCAATCCGCACTCAGCTCAAGGAGCTGGACGCCGGCTTGACGCGCCTGCTGGACCGTGGCGCGTTTGAAACCGAGTCCGAACGTGCGGAGCTGGTTTCGTCGGTGACCGCCGCGCGGGCGCTTCTGGAGCCGTTCACCAAAAAGCGACAAGTCAGCTTTCAGAGCCACGTGGCGGAGTTCGGAGTGTGGGTCGCCATGCGCCCGCAACTGTTTCACGGCGTCCTCGTCGTGCTGCTGCACGGGCTGGCCTCGACCCTTCAGCCCAAGGGGGCGCTGACGCTCGAGGCGGAAGCTGCCGGTGGGGTCGTGCGCCTCGACATTGCGGCGCCGCCAGGTCCGGAACCACAGGCGTCAGAATTACTGTCCGACGTCGTACCGCTCATCGAGCGCGTTCTGCAGCGAGCCGGTGGCTCGCTCACCTGTAACCAGACTGCTGACGGCGACACGTGGCGGATCGCGCTCAACGCGGCGCCGCGCGAGCTGTCCTGAGGTTCTTTCGATGCCCCGTGCCCTTATCGTCGACGATCACGAACCGACGCTCGCCTCGCTTGCACAGCTCGTCCAGGGCGAGGGGTACGGCATTGCCCGCGCCGCGTCCATGGAAGATGCGCGCACGGAACTCGGCAACTCGAAATTCGACGTCGTGCTCGTCGATCTGAACCTGCCCGATGGCAACGGGCTGGGCCTGCTCGAAGAGGCGCGCAATGCCGGATCATCGGCCGTGGTACTGATTACCGGCCAGGCCAGCGTGACCTCTGCCGTCGAGGCGTTGCGGAAGGGCGTCACCGACTACCTGACCAAGCCGGTCGATTTCGAGCGGGTTCGGTCGATCCTGACCGAAGTCACGCGGTCGGCGGGGCTGGCCGATGACATTCGCACGCTGCGCGATCAGCACAGCGAGTCCGGGCGCTTCGGCTCGCTGGTGGGACGATCGCGGCCGATGCAGCAGATCTACGATCTGATTGCCCGCGTCGCCCCGAGCAGCGCGACAGTGCTCATTTCCGGCGAAAGCGGCTCGGGCAAGGAAATGGTCGCGCGGACGCTGCACGATCTGAGTCGGCGGCGCAGCTCGCCCTTCGTGCCGGTGAATTGCGGCGCCATCACGCCAACACTGATGGAGAGCGAGCTCTTTGGTCACGAGCGCGGCAGCTTTACGGGCGCCGACCGCCGCCATCGCGGGTTCTTCGAGCGCGCGCATCGCGGCACCCTGTTCCTCGACGAAGTCACCGAAATGCCGCAGGAACTCCAGGTGAAGCTGCTGCGGGTGCTCGAGACGGGCAATTTCACGCGCACCGGGGGTGAGACCCCGATCGAAGTCGATGCCCGGATCGTGGCCGCGACCAACCGCAAGCCCGATCAGGCGGTGGCGAAAGGTTCGTTGCGCGAGGACCTCTATTACCGTCTGAAGGTCTTCCACATTCCGGTTCCGTCGCTGCGCGAGCGCACCGACGATATCGAGCTGCTGGCCGCCTACTTCCTCGACCTGCTCGCCGAAAAGGAAGGACGGCGCAAGCATCTGACGACCGACGCCATCGAAGCGATGCAACGCTACGCGTGGCCCGGCAACGTTCGCGAATTGAAGAACGCCATCTACACGGCGTACCTGCTCGCCGATGGCGATCGCATCGACCGGCGCGCCCTGCCGCCGGAAATCGAAGGCGGCACCGAAGCAACCCTCGATCGATCCGCCGTGCACATTCCGGTCGGCACCACCGTCGCCGAGGCGGAGCGGCGCCTGATTCTCACGACCCTCGCCCACTACGACGGCAACAAGGTGAAGACGGCCGAAGTGCTGGCCATCAGCCTGAAGACGCTCTACAACCGGCTGCACGAGTACGGCTTCTGGTCCGGGGCGTCCAAGTAAGCCCGGTTGTGGTTCCTACAAAGCTCGAGCGCTGACGCGCCCAGGACGGCCGTGTTTCGGCGCCCTGGCGCGGTCGCAGACGTGGCACGTCCCCTGCTATTTCCTCCCGTCAAGAGACGGGCACGCGGCTGGTGCACACCCGCACCCGCGTGACTGGTCCGCGAAGGGGGATCGCAATGCTGTGGACACTGTTCGTCATCCTTCTCGTCCTGTGGCTGCTGGGAGTTGTCAGCTCCTACACATTGGGCGGGTTCATCCATATCCTGCTGGTGCTTGCCATCGTGGCGGTTCTTGTGCAGCTCATTCGCGGGCGGACTGTCGTCTAGTGAGGCGCGGTGATACCGACTCGATCACTGACAACGTCCGGGATGCTCGTCGCGCCGATGACGCTCCGTATCGGCGGTTGCGGCAAGACGATCGGCGATGTGTCGATCACGACGCGGGTCAGGAGGGCGCTGGTGCCGGAGGGCCCCAGCGTGGCTCCGCTCACGATCGACAGATCGATACCTTGATCCGCAAAACACTTCGGGTATCTGGGAGGTGAAATCCACGCTGCAAGTGATTCCTGCCGGGGGTGGCCAACAATGACAGACGTCCGTGGCGGATCGAGCCCGGTGCGGCGCTCCGCCACGGCGTCTCAGGAAGACGGAGGCCTGTGGTCGGGTGCGGCGTTGCCCAAGGCCAGCAGCGCCAGCACGTCAGCGGGTTCAACGGGTTTTACGAGATGGGCATCGAACCCCGACGCGTGGGAACGCTGGCGCTCGACATCCCCGCCGTAGCCGCTGAGCGCGATGAGCAAGAGCGGTGTGGGTTGGCTGCCACCGCTGCGCAACGCGCGGGCCAGCTCGTGCCCGTCCATACCGGGCAATCCGATATCGACCACAGCCACGTGCGGGCGAAACCGGGCCGCGGTGGTCAGCGCCCCGTTGCCATCGTACGCCACGCTCGTATCGAAGCCGTGCAGCGACAGCAGCATGGCGAGCGAGTCGGCCGCGTCCTGATTGTCGTCGACGATCAGCACGCGGCGTCGCTGAGGCAACTTGTCAGCGTCAGGTGAGCGATCGTTTGCAAAGTAGCGCAAGAACGGATTCAAGAAAGGTCCTGACATGTACGGGAACACCTCAGCGAGCGACGGCTGGCCTCCAAGGCAGGCGCTCCCGCTGTTGATCCCGGCTCAGAGCAAGAGCAACGCCATTCGCAAGAGCGTTGATTTCCCTTGTGAATATTGGGCATTCCGTCAGGGAAACGCTCGATTGGACCCGGCTGTCCCGAATCCACGTCGTCGGGTGGCCTGCCTGGCGGACGTGGCGTGGCGTTAGCCGTCGGCCCGCGCGATTTCACAACCGAGCATTCTCGATGGTCGCGACCCGAGCGGGTTCACCACCGCAGGCGCGCCAGCACGGGAAGATGATCGGAGGCCTGCGGCAGCATCGGGTCGCCTGTGATCACGTCACAGGCGGCAATGCGGTCGACGTATGTCGTAGACACGAACACGTAGTCGAGCCGGATGTGTGGATCCCACGAGGGAAACGTGTGTCCCGGCGCCGTCTCGTGCGATTGCCGGAACCCGTCTTTGTATCCCGCCTCGAGCATCGCGCGGATCGTGCGCCAGCGGATCTGCCCGCCACCCAGCCACATCAGCGCACGAAGACGCGGCGGCAGCCGGTGAACCGGAAGGCTCTCGCCTGGCGCAAGCGTGTTGAAGTCCCCCGTCACGACTTGAAACGCATCGCGCGTCTCGCGCAAGCGGGCGAGCAGCGCGCGTATCTCCCGAACGCGCCGGGCTTCGGTCCAATTGGAATGGATGGCGCTCAGGTGTACGCCATATACATGCAGCTCCTGGTACGCACCAGCGAGTCGAAGTTCGAGAAATGCGCGACGCCCGAACCACGGGTGGTGCCATCCGCACGATTCGATCGGCACGCGGCTCAGGAACGCCACCGAGGTGCCCGCCCGCGATGCCCAGTGCGGATAGCGGAGATTCTTCGCGATCCGCTCCACGACGGCTGGCGTGACGGCCTCCTGCAGGATGACGAGGTCCGGCGCGCACCGGCCCACGATGGCTTCGATGAGGCGCTCGCGCCCTGCACCTCCTTCGCGGATGTTGTAGGTGAGGAGCCGGATCTCATTCGGCATCGGTCGATTCGATCAGCGTGAGATAGGGCTGGTCGAACAAGTGGTCGCGCACGTACATCACGAAATCCCGTGTCGCCTGAATGTTCACGGGCCTGCCCACCATTTCGACCAGCCGCTGGCGAAGTGGCAGCAGATCCGGCGCGATATCGAGATCCTTTTCGCTGAGCGGCTTGCTGTGAATGCCCGGCAGGTAGAAGCCATCGAGGATGTAGTGACCCATCACGTCGGCACCGACCAGCGTCAGGTCCATATCGCTCGTGCCGGGCCCCGCCGCATCGAACGGCGCACCGTCGTCCCATCGTTGGCCGGTGACGGCACTCCCGCGGAGGACCACGCCTGTCCCATCCGGCAGCGCCTCCTTCAACACGCGGCAGAAGTCGTCGAGACGCCTCGCGTCGCCGCCAAAGACAAGATCGATGACGCGTTGACGCATTTCCTCCTGCGTTAATCCCGCAGCTTCTCCAGGACGACGGTCCTTCTGCTCCGACACGGTGTCTCCGGTTCCGCGGCACGCCGACGGCTGAAGCCCTTGCGCGGGTCCGCCGGGGTCGGCCGAAGGAACACACGAGCAATGTCAGTACCGGCGAGGCGATGAGCAGCCGTTCGCCTGTCAATCTTGACGAGCGGGTGAATTCGAGCGACCTTGCAGACCAGGCGGCCGCGGCTGGACGGCATCTGCACGTCTCGGAGCGGAGCGGGACCCTGAAGCGTGAAGCTGAAAGCCTGAGCCATGTTCTCATCGCGTGTGTTCCTCCTGTCCCCTGCACTGTGCAGCGGTCGCCGGGCGCAGCTGCTGTTGAGGCGCGAGGCGGCGTTCCCGCTTGCGCTCGATGTCGCGGCAGGGTGCGCTCGGCTGGGCGATGTCTTCGCGTTCCTGAGCGGCTTGTATTTTCGCGGCAAACTCACGTACGCGCGGGCATTCGGTGCAGCCGACGTCGGACTTGCCGTCATCACGCCGACCCGCGGTCTGCAGCCGCCCGACATGCCTGTGTCTTTCGATGTGCTGACAGAGTTCGCAGCGGTCGACGTCAGCTCAGCTGACCCGGCCTATCGCGTGCCGCTGGAACGGGATGCGCGGGCCCTGGCGACTCGACTCGGTCCCGGAGCGGAAGTGATACTGCTCGGCAGCATTGCTACCGACAAATACATCGACGTGCTCAGTGGCGTCTTCGGAGCCCAGCTCCGGTTCCCCGCGGCTTTCGTCGGTCGCGGAGACATGAGCCGCGGTGCCCTCCTTCTGCGCGCCGCCACGGAACGCCGTGAGCTCAGCTACGTCCCGGTCCTCGGCTCGGAACGCCGTGGCCGCCGCGCCCCAAGCGCCGTGCGGCCCGGCGGATAAGCACACGCGGGTCGATCTGACTTTGCGGAAGCTGCTGAACGTGATATCTACGCACGGGGTTCGAATCCCAGCCGTGCTTGGCACGGATGAGAACGCAGGCAATGGACCACAGGACCTACACGTTTTCGTCGCTCGACCACGCCCTCGCGGAGATCGATCGGCTTCGGGCACGCGTGCGCGTCCTGGAGCGGCAGCTCGAAACAGCCGCCCACCAAGCCGGCGCGGCAGAGACGTCGGTCGACGACGTGCTGAGCTCATTTCCGTCGGAACGACCGTCTCCGGTTGTAAACGACTGGACCGGGCAGACCGACTGGACCTTGCCGAGGACGGACCCCGCGCCAATCAAGGCCGTGCGCGAAACGGCAACGCCGTTCATGGAGGTGCTGACCGGCAACGATGATGTGGCAAACAGACATCTGGCGGAGTTGCGGGCCGCCATCGATCGTCTCCGGGAGGAGCGCGCCCAGGCATCAGCCGAGCTCCTGCACTTGACGCGTTTGAATCCGCAGCGGCTGTCCGCGCTCGAAGCACAGATTGCCGCGGTGACATCGGCCGAACCACCTACCCACGCGGAGCCGCCTCCGCGTCCCGAGCCGCCGCGGACGGAGGCGCCGCGGGCTGCGGAACCGGCCCCGCCGACCGCGATTGAACCCTCCGCTGTTTTTGCGGAGCCGGTCCGCTCCGCAGAGGTCGTTCCGCACCCATTGAGTGCCTTCCCGGAAGCGCGTGCAAGCGATGTCGACAGCGTCGCGTCCGCACCTGTTGCGGGCACCGCGGAGACCGAGCCCGAAGCCACTCCCGAAATCGGCCCTGGAAGACGAGACGAGCCGCCGTCGGTCGCCGACGCGGCGCAGGTGGCGGTAGGCGACGCCGAGTCGCGGGGTGCGGCATCAGCCCTCACGGCGCAGGATCCTGGGCCGGCAGCACCCGTTCAGCAACCTGAAACGATGACACCGGGCGACGTGGCCGATGCCGTGCTCGCGAAACCGAGTGCCGTCGACTTCCCCTCATCGGACGAGTCCACGCCCCGCTCGCGGGCGTGGCGCGGCCCGCTCGTCGCAGCCGTCGTGCTCGTGGTGGCTGTCGCGGCGGTGTGGTGGTTTTCGCGCCCAAGCGCACCCGCTTCCGTGCCGGATTCACAGCCGGGTGGTGAACGTTCCACTTCCCGGAGCCCCTCGGAGTCCGAACCGGCTCAGAGCTCGCCGCCCAACGCGGCGGGCACTCCAGGCACGATGCCGGACGGCGGTGCCGGAACTCCCGCTGTGGCGGGCACCCCGGCCGCGGGGGTGGATGCCGTGACTCCACCGGCGGCGACGACGAGTGCCCCCAGCAGCACACCAGCGTCGCAAACGACCCCCGTGCAATTCACGACGTCGCGGGAAGTCTGGCTCCGGGTTGTCGTCGACGGGCATCCGGCTCTCGAAGCCCTGCTCGGTCCCAATCGCACGGTCACCTACGACGCCGCCAAGTCGGTCGCGGTGAGGGCGGGCGATGCCGGAGCGGTCAGCGTGACGGTCGGGGGCAAGCCGCGAGGGACGCTCGGCGGCGATGGGGCGGTCGTGTCGACCACGATTGACGTCACCACGGCCGCCGCGGCCCGCTGACGAACCCGCTTAAGGACTCACTCTGGGCATCGAGGCGCCCGCCCGGCAAGGCGCGAGGAGCGCGGACTCGGACGCCCGCCGGCTTCTCGGCGCAATCCACGATCAGACCCCGCCGGCCAGCGATTTCCGGCCCGATTGCGCGAGGTACCGCGCTTGCACCCGTTGCTCGGGCGTCTTGCGCCCTCTGCACGCGAGGTGTGTCGTGACAGCACGGAACTTACGATGGTGGATCGCGTTGGCTATCGTCATGGTGTGGACAGCCACACCGGTCGGTCAGACTCCACGGCTCGGGTCATTGATGCGGGAGAAGCTGCGGCACGCGCAGGCGCTTCTGCAGTCTGTGGTGACCAGCGATTGGGCGGGCATCGAGGAGCACGCGCGACAGCTGCACGCCGCCACCGCCGATCCTGCCTGGGTGGTGCTGCAGACGCCGGCATACACGAGACATACGGAATCGTTTCAGCGTTCGACCGCCGAACTTATCGAGGCCGCGAAGGCACACGACATGGAATCGGCGTCGCTCTCCTACGTCTCGATCACACTGAGCTGCGTGCAGTGCCATCGCCAGGTGGCGCGGTCGCGGATCGCGCAGAAGGCCCCCTCAGCAGGCGCCTTGTCCAGCCTGACCGCGCGATAGCTGCCGCCAGGTCCGTCCTCGGCGCCCGAGGGGCCAGGCGCGACTCGAGCGGGCGACTTCGGCGCCCACCCCCATTCGCCTCGACCCGACAGGACGATGAGGGCGACACCCGTGGTGTTGACCGGTCTCGTCCCATGAAAAACAGTTGTCCGGGAACGCCCACCGGCTGACAATGCGGTGACCTCTCGAGTGGACCCGCGTCTCCGCCTCGGTCTGCGGGGACGGAGGAGTTTTGTATGCGATTGCGCTGGATGGCTGTTGTGTTCCTGCTCACCTTCGCGCTCGAACCCGGTCGCGCGATCTCCGCCCTCGATGGACGCGACACGGCCGACGCGCACGTGGCGGCGGCTCGTGCCGCCGCTGGTGACAATTTCCAGGGCCTGTTCAATCGAGTCTGTTACCCGGACCGGCCGGTCACGTCGACCGCCAAGCCAACAGATCGGACCACGTGGCACGCTGACCCGGCGCGGGTGTTCGACAACGTTTATTTCGTGGGGCAGAAAGAATACTCCGCGTGGGCGATTACCACCTCGGCCGGCATCATCCTGATTGATGCGCTCTACGACTATTCGGTCGAGGACGAGGTCGTGAACGGCCTGCGCGCCCTGGGCCTGGATCCGGCGACGATCAAGTACGTGGTCATCAGCCACGGCCACAGCGATCACGCGGCGGGTGCCAGGCTGCTGCAGGATCGGTTCGGCCCGCGGGTGGTCGCCTCTGAAGCCGATTGGCAGTTGATGGCAGAAGACACAGGCGCCTGGCCCAAGCCGCGGCGGGACGTGGTGGCCACTGACGGTCAGCGACTCACGCTCGGCGAGACGACCCTCACCCTGTATCTGACACCCGGCCACACGCCCGGCACCATTTCGCTGCTGATTCCGCTGAAAGACCGCGGCACGCCGCACGTGGCCGCGTACTGGGGCGGAACGGCATTCAACTGGGTCCGGGGCCCGAGCCGGTACATCTCGCCCGACAAGCCGCCCCGCTTCTGGTTCTCGCTGTACCGCGACTCGGTTCGGCGCTTCCGCGATGTGGCGGTGAAAGCCGGCGCCGACGTCGTGATGTCGAACCACACCGAGTTCGACGGGGCAACCACGGTCAAGCTTCCCGCGCTGTCCCGACGGAACGGCGCGCAACCCAATCCGTTCGTGGTGGGCCCCAAAGGCGTGGAGCGTTATCTCACGGTAGGCGAGGAATGCGCTACCGCCGGTCTGCTGCGGCTCGAATAGGAGCCGCCGCCGCACGCGCGCCCAGAGCCAGGAGCTTCCATGCATGCGGCTCACCCCGCGACGGGCACCACCGCAACCGCTCCGACATCGGCGGCGTCACGCGTGCGTGTCGCGACTGTCCGCGCGCTGGCGCTCGTGATCCTCGCCACGGTCGCGCCGCCGGCAGCACTCGCCGCACCGCGTCCGCCAGCCGATATTCACGCCCTCGATCACGCGTGGGACGACGGCTCGCAGGTCGATCTGCTCTGGACCTTGTCGCCCGATGACGCGTCGGTACAGGAATATGTCATCAGCCGGCGGGAGCCGAATGAACCCAGGTTCGAACGGGTGGACAGTGTCCCGCGTGGCACCACGTCGCTGATCGTCGAGGGTCTTCGACCGGATCACGAGTACACCTTCCAGCTTGTCGCGGTCGGTACCGACGCGACCGAGTCGCCCGCCATCATCAGCGCGCCCGTAGTCCCGCGAATGGACTGGTTCGACGGCACGCGCGGGTGGTTTCTTCTGACATTCCTGCTCTTCTCCGGAGCTGTCCTCCTCTTCATTCAGCTCGCGCGCCGCGGCATTGCGCTGCGCTTGCGCCCGATCGCGGGGCTCAAGGCGATTGACGACGCGGTCGGACGGGCGACCGAGATGGGTCGCAAGTGTCTGTTCATCCCCGGTACCCAGGACTTGAATGACCTGCAGACCATCGCGGGCCTCAGCATCCTGTCGCGGGTGGCCAAGACGACGGCGGAATACGATGCAGCGCTGGAGGTGCCCACCTGCCGGTCACTGGTCATGACCGCCGCGAGGGAAACCATTCACAGCGCGTTTCTGGAAGCGGGACGCCCCGAGGGGTTCAACCCCGACGATGTCTACTACGTGACCGACGAGCAATTCGGCTACGTGGGCTATCTCCAGGGCTCGATGATTCGCGATCGTCCGGCCGCTTGCTTCTACCTGGGCGCGTTCTATGCGGAGTCGTTGATCCTCGCGGAAACCGGTAATCGTGTCGGCGCCATTCAGATTGCCGGAACGGCAGAACCTGCGCAGCTCCCCTTCTTCGTGGCGGCCTGCGATTACACGCTGATCGGCGAGGAGTTTTTTGCGGCTTCCGCATACCTGTCGGGCGAACCGGACCAGCTCGGCAGCCTCAAGGGGCAGGATGTCGGTAAAGCCATTGTCGCTCTCGGCATCATTGCGGGGGTGGCCGCCGCGACATTTGTGGCGCTGACCGGCTCTCCGATCCTGGGAGCGGTGCTCGACTACTTCGAGAATCACGTGCTGGGGTGACCAACAAGGCTCAGGGCTTCAGGGCGTAGGCACAGCGGCGCAGGGTCGCCCATCACATTGGGGCGACGCCCGCCCGGGTCGGGTTGTGCAGAATCGGCCCCGCATTCGTTTCCTTATTCGGAGATGGTACGAACGTACCAAGACTGGTGCTAGGAGTCGCGGTGTGGCACCAGACGGACCTTCGCAACCAGCTCGAGACGGGATGACACCTCGAGCCTGTGAAATAATGTGACGAGCTCATTCCGCACAGTCTGTTCGCTCAGCTGGAGCCGCTCGGCAATCGCGCGATTGCTCCGGCCTGCGACCAGTTCCGAGACGAGTTCGTGCTGGCGTTTCGTGAGTTTGAACGGGGTTCCCCAGTCGGCAGTCACATCGCCTGAAACGTCGAGCGCTGGACGACCGCACACGTACGAGGGTGTGCACGCCCGAACCATGGAACTGCCGCGATGAGGCGGATGGGGAATGTCTGAGTCACCGCACGATGTCGCCGCCCGGCGGCCAAGCCCGTTGCCCTACGCGCCTCTCGCGGGCGGAGAGACGTCGATGGACTTGCTGGAGCGCGCCCGGGCCGGCGATCGGTCGGCTCTCGAGGCGCTGCTCGCGCGCTATCTGCCGCGGCTGCAGCGCTGGGCCAGCGGACGTCTGCCCCGCTGGGCCCGCGATCTTGCCGATACCGAAGATCTGGTGCAGGACGCGCTGCTGCAGACACTGAAGCGCCTCGATGCGTTCGAGCCGCGGTACGAAGGCGCGCTCCAGGCCTACTTGCGACAGGGAATTCTGAACAGGATTCGCGACGAATTCCGCCGCGCCGGTCGCCGGCTCCCATCAGAGACGCTCAGCGACCACCTGCCCACGGCCGCCGCGTCGCCGCTGGAGGAAGCCGTCGGCGCGGAAGCCCTGACACGGTACGAGACGGCTCTGACCCAGCTGCGTCCGGAGGACCGCGAGGCCATCATCGCGCGCGTCGAGATGGGCTGCTCGAACGAGGAGATCGCAACCGCGATGGGCAAACCATCCGCCAACGCGGCGCGGATGGCGGTCGAGCGGGCCCTGGTCCGCCTGGCAGAGCGCATGCGCCCGGACCGGTGATGTCAGGTGACACGGCAATTTCCAATGGGTCAGAACGACTGTCCTCCGTCCAAGCGGATCGCCTGCCAGCGGTTCGGCCATGAGTGAACGCGAAGCTCTTCTCGCCGCAGCGCGTGCCGTGGCCGCCGGCCTGCCCGTGAATTGGGCTGCCGTTGAAGCGAGCGTCGGCGACGAGTCGTTGCGCGCCGCGATCCGTGAGCTGAAGGTTGTCGCGGTCATCGCGGACTTGCATTCCCAAGCGGCCGCCACGCCTCCGTCGCCGTCGTCGTCCTCTTCATCCCCATCGCCGTGGTCTCCGTCATCGCTTCCGGTAACCCCCACCGTGTCGTTGCCCATTGCACACGTCACCGACGCGCGGCGTGAGACCTGGGGACCGCTGACATTGTTGGAACTCGTAGGGCGCGGCTCATTTGGCGAGGTGTATCGCGCGTGGGATCCGCGTCTGGATCGCGAGGTGGCGCTCAAGCTGCTCCGCCGCGACGAGTCTGCTCACCATGCGCTCGGCTCGGCGGTCATCGAAGAAGGCCGGCTGCTCGCCCGCATCCGGCATCCGAATGTCGTGACCGTCTACGGTGCCGATCGGATCGACGGCAGAATCGGCCTGTGGATGGAGTTCGTGCGCGGCCGGACGCTCGAAGAGGTGCTGCAGGCACACGGCCCCCTCGCTGGACACGAAGCCGCGCACATCGGCATCGACTTGTGCCGGGCGCTGTCGGCGGTCCATCGCGCCGGCCTGATTCACCGCGACGTCAAAGCGCAGAACGTGATGCGTGAAGCCGGTGGCCGCATTGTCCTGATGGATTTCGGCGCGGGGCGGGAGCCTGGCGGGCCGGCCGGCAATGGTCAGCCGCAGCTGGCCGGAACGCCGCTCTACCTCGCTCCGGAGGTCTGCGACGGCGAGCCGGCCGATGCCCGTGCGGATATCTACAGCCTGGGCGTGCTCCTGTACCGCCTCGTCACGGGGACGTTTCCGGTCAACGCCCCGACGTTTCGTGACATCCGCCAGGCTCACCACCAAGGGTCGAAACGACGACTGCGCGACGAGCGCCCCGATTTGCCGGAACCGCTGATTCGCGTCATCGAGCGGGCGCTCGAGCGGGAACCGTTGCAGCGCTTCGACAGCGCGGGCGCCATGGACGGAGCCCTCTCGCTTGCCGTCGCGGCGGACCTGACGGTCACGCCAGCCACGCCGGCAATCGTCAGCGTCCCTGCTCCCGCTGTGACTGGATTCTGGCCCGGTTGGCACAGCGCGCGGTTCTGGGCCGCTGCCGGCGTGCTGCTCGCGATGGTCCTGGCCGTAAGTGTCGTCTCAGGAATATGGCGTGGAGTGATCACAGCGACCGCGCCCCCTGGAGACGAGGCATCAGCGCCGGCGGCCGGGTCGCAGCTGACTGGAGCCGTCCCACCCCTTACCGTCAAGCAGGTGCTCCTGCCGGGCCAGTATCTGATCCTGGGCCGCCCCTCGCTCGATGGCCGGCTGTACCCGTTCATCGACGGCCACGCCGACGTGGCGGTCAAGGAACTCGACAGCGGGCGCATTCGTGTGCTCACGACGAAAGGGAAATCAGCTGAAGGCGGCGCGGGACCGCCCCTGATTTCGCCCGACGGCCGCGTCGTGGCCTATCCCTGGACCACGCTGGACGGGGCGACGGAATTGCGCGTGATCGGTATCGACGGCGCGTGGCCGCGCGTGCTCCTGCGCCGTGAGGATGTGGACACGCCTTATCCCGTGGAGTGGTCGGCCGACGGCAGCCACATCCTCCTGCAACTCGAGATGAAGGGGGGCACGCGGGACATCGCGCTCATGAGCGTTGCCGATGGCACGCTTCGCACCGTGATCACGGAAGGCACCAGCCACGCACTGGGAGTGACGCTTTCGCCGGACGGGCGGTTCGTCGCACTGGATCGACTGGCTGGTCCGGCGCCGTCCACCCGCGACATCGTGGTTGTCGCTGCGGATGGATCGGGCGAGTGGCCGGTGGTGCAGCACCCGGCACAGGACATGTTTCCGTTCTGGTCTCCGGATGGCCAGCGGATCTTCTTCACGAGCGATCGCACCGGATCGCTGGGGCTGTGGATGGTCGCGATCGACAACGGACGGCCCCTAGGCGATCCGACCGTGCTCAGTCGAGACATGGGGCGGATGACGCCGCTCGGGCCGACACGGACCGGCGCCTTCTTCTTTCGGCAGGAAACGGGCCTCGTCGACGTCTACACGGTGAAACTCAATCCGGTCACCGGACAGGTCGCCGGCAGGCCGGCATCCATCCAGCCGAATCGCGTCGGGTCGAACATCTCATCGAGCTGGTCGCGTGATGGCCGTCTCGCGTATGTGAAGATTCAGAATCCGGCCGGGGCGGCGCAGACCGAGGCGTACTCGCGGACGCTCGCGATCCGGAACACGGCCACCGGCGAAGACCGCGACGTGTGGCCTGCCCTCGCCTTCTTCATCGCACCCCGCTGGTCGCCTGACGGACACACGGTTCTCGTCACCGGGGTCGACCTCCAGACCCGCGTGGGTCTGCACCGGATTGATGCGGTGACGGGGCGGGTT
>JADMIO011583468.1_pt1 | contig 17103 bp, 16 predicted proteins | sample 8958161 | NCBI WGS metagenome assembly JADMIO01 (sample SAMN16585339, study PRJNA669376) | soil metagenome | isolation source: Crop rotation soil | place: USA: Cullars Rotation, Alabama | collected 2011
CGCGACAACTTGTCCACGTGGAATTCTAAGCTTAGGATCCCAATGTGCTGGAAAGACGGCGGTAGCCCAGCAGTTTGGCCAGCCCGCCACAGAGGTAGTTCCCGATGAGCGAGCCGATCATGATCCAAAACAGCGCCACCACGCTGGCATGGTTCTGATCGGAAACCGGCAGGCTCTTGATTTCTGCCAGGCCGCGGATGTGCTTTTGCTGCCAGAACAGGAAAGCCCAGTGCGCCGTGAGCGACACTCCGCAGATGAGCAGGGTGCGCCAGGTGATCCCCCATACCTTGGGCCCGAACAATTCACGGACGCGCGGCGGCGGCGCTCCGCCTTTGGCATTTTCCCATTCCTCGGTTTCCGGCACTGCCTTGCGGATCCAGAGGGTGATCAATGCGGGCAGAATGCCCACCAGAAACACCAGCCGGTGTGATTCATCACCCTCGAACATCCAGCCCGCGAAACACGCGACCAGCACCCCCACGTTCACAGCGCTCTGCAGCGTGGCGGCTATCCACGGGCGCCATTTTTTAGGCCAAGTTTCCACCAGCAGGGATGCCCCCACGGCCCACTCTCCGCCGATGCCCAGCGCCGCCATGAAGCGGAACAGCATGAGCTGCCACCAGTTCTGCGCCATGGAAGACAGTCCGGTGAAGCAGGCGTAGGTCAGAATGGTGAACACCAGAGCCTTTCGGCGCCCCAGCAGATCGCCAATACGACCAAAGAAGGCGCCTCCCAGCGCCCAGCCCACAAGAAAGGCCGCCTGGATGATCGATGAGCGCGAATCCACCATGTTTCGCTCCTCGGTCGAAAGAGTTCCCGAAAGCGAGAAGCCCAGCAGCGTGGTCACGAACGGCGTGGCCACCAGCGTGTACAGGTGCATGTCCAGCCCGTCAAAGAGCCAGCCCAGCCATGCGGCCAGGCCGGAGCGTACCTGCTCCTTGCTCAAATCGCGGAGGCGCGTGATTTCGTTGGCCATGGACGACGAGGTTCAAGGTTTCGCGTCCAAGGTTCAAGAAATAAAAACTACAGTTTCATTCCTGACCGGTTCATCATTGCGCCCATGCGCCGGCGCGCTCGGCCTTCGCCGCCGTGGAATCCTTCTTGAGGCTTTGGACATAGTCGCGGGCCGTTCGGCCGGCCTCGGGCATGGCCCCGGGCGCCACCCCATGGGGAGTGGCATATCCCTTGCGCACCAGCAGCTCGCCCAAGTCCTGCTGTTTTCCCGGCTCGACCTCCACGCGGACAAACGCGTAGTAGCGCTCGGTTTCCGGCACCCGGCTGAACTCGGTGTAGACGATGAACGGATGCTTTTGCAGCAGCTTCGTGACCCAGTCGAGCGCATTGGCTCCCGCATCCAGCAGACGCGGTGCGGCCACATTTCCAAAATAGACTGCCTGCTCCGCCACTGACTTTGGATGCGTCCAGCTTTTCTGCGCCGCATCCACACCATAGAGGACGAAGACATCCTCCTTCGGGCCGCTGCGGATGCGCAGGGTTCCCGCCTCGTTTGACCGGCAGTCCACCAGTTGCGGATGCGGCAGCACCCAGAATGAACCGCTCTTGTAAGCCCGCGGCTCCGCGATCTGCTGGCCCAAAGGAATGGCCTTGGGCACGTTGGCCGGCGAGGCGTTCTGCGCGGCCTCGTCCGCCTTGCGCTCGGAGGGCAGGCGGTAGCGGGCCTTGAGCAGCAGCGCGATGATGAACATGAAGAAAAGGATCACCACCGTGATGGCAAGATTGCTGATGGCGGCGCGCGGAGGCATGGACTAGAAATAAGTCTCAAAATTCAAAGCTCAAATCTCAATATGACCCAAGATTGGAATAACCTTTACGCCACCGGTGAAACGCCCTGGGACCGGGGCGCGGCCACGCCGGTCCTGGAAGCAGTCCGCCAGGTGCACCCGCGGCTCTTCCATGGCCGCGTGCTGGTTCCCGGCTGCGGGCTGGGTCACGATGCCCGCTGGCTGGCGGAGCAGGGCTGTGACGTGACGGGACTGGACATCGCGCCGCTGGCCCTGGAGCGCGCGCGCACCCTGGACACTGGCCATCGCGTGGATTTCCGGCTGGAGAACCTTTTTGATCTGCCGGCGGAACTGCGCGGCTCCTTTGACATGGTCTGGGAGCACACCTGCCTCTGCGCGCTGGATCTAACCTTGCGCCCGGAATACATCGCCGCCGTCCGCTCCGCGTTGAAACCGGATGGAATCGTGGCCGGTGTGTTCTACATGAATCCCGATCTTGATCCCGGAGAGACAGGACCACCGTTCGGTATTTTGCTGGAGGATCTGATCAAGCTTTGGAAGGGCGGCGGGTTCGAGGTGGAAGAGCACTGGGTGCCTGACGTGGCCTACGAGGGACGCCAGGGACGGGAGCGCTATATGCGGCTGAAAAAGATGCGGATGCCGAAACGGCGGCGCGCCCCTCAGTCGATATAGCTTGTCGAACCGTCCTTCAAATACTTGTAGTCCTTCGTAAAAATCTGATTGAGCTTTAGCTTGAGCGCGGCCTCATAATTCTTGGCCACGGTTTCGGAGCTGCCCGTCACGTTCAACACCTTTCCTCCCGGGTCCTTTAGCACAAACAGATATCCCGATGCGCGGAGGCCTTCATAAGCATCTGCCCAATAGCGCAGGTGCACGGGTTTCTTCATCTCGTAATTGAAGGTCTCGAGTGCCTTCGCCTCGCAGTCGAACTCTTCGCGGCTGACGACCTGGGTCTGGTCGTTGTAACGCACCACCTTGGCAAACACCAGGAGCGTGCCATGCCCTTTCTCCAGCGACCGCGTGGGTTCGGTGTTCTTGATTTCCACCCGATAGGAAATCTTCTGCTCTTTTTCGTAATAGGACTTCGCGTTCTGCTCCTGTTTTCCGCTGAAAATTTTCACGCCCAGGCGCAGCGGCGCGGTGGACGCCGGAGTGCCGGCCGCCTTGGTGGCCGTGGGCGCCGAGGTCTCCTTCAATCCGTTCTTCTTGAAATACTCGATGTCCGCCTGGCTGAACGCCGAGGCGCGCGCCTTGAAGGTCTGGCCGTCTTCCCTTTTGATCGTGACAAACTCTCCTTCCGTAGAGACCAGCTCCCCGCGAAAGGTGCGTCCGGTGGTGTCGGTAAACACGCGCGGCGCGGCATGAAGTACCGTGCAAAAGATCATCCCGAGGCTCACGGTTCTGATCCAGTCTGGCAGGTTGCGCGCATTCATCGGATTCGACGGCTTCAGTTGATGTAACTTCTCGATCCCTGCTTGATATATTTGTAGTCCTTCGAGAACACGGCGTTCAGCTTCAGATTCAACGCGGCCTCATAGTTCTTGGCCACGGTTTCGGAACTGCCGGTCACGTTCAGCACCTTCCCTCCGGAGTCCTTGAGCACAAAGAGATAGCCGGACGCGCGCAACCCGGATGTCATGGAATCGGAATCATAGCGGAGCCGCAGCGGCTTCTGCATCTCGTATTTGTAGGTCGTGATCGCCTTGATGTCGCAGTCAAACTCCTCGCGGCTGATGACCTGCGTCTGGTCGTTGCTTTGCATCACCTTGGCGAAGACCAGAAGCACCCCGTGTGCCTTTTCCAGGTCGCGTTTGACCTCGGTGTTCTTCATCTCCACACGGTACGAAATTTTTTGCTCCTTCTCGTACCAAATCTTGGCCTGCTGCTCCTGCTTGCCGCTGTATACCTTCACATCCAGCCGGATGGGGGCGGTGGAGGCTGGCGTTCCCGTGGCGTTGGTCGCCGTAGGCGCCGCGGCCTCCTTCAGCCCATGCTTCTTGAAATATTCGATGTCCGCCTGGCTGAACGCCGAGGCGCGCGCCTTGAAGGTCTGGCCGTCTTCCCTTTTGATCGTGACAAACTCTCCTTCCGTAGAGACCAGCTCCCCGCGAAAGGTGCGTCCCGTGGTGTCGGTAAACACCCGTGTCTCAGCATGAATCGTCGTCGCAAATAGGAACACGCCGAGAATGCAGTACGCGAACTTTGCCGGGCGGATGCGTTGAGTCATGGCGGCAGGAGTTGAAAGACACTAGGGGCTATTGGGAAAATCCCGACACCGATAAAAACATACACAGGGGATAATTGCAAGACGACTGAACCCTTTGTTTTCTTGGGTCTTTTTAGGATTTTTCGACAGTGACCGGGGATTCCTTGATTTCATCCCATACCTTGTCGAGTTCCTCCAGGGATAGATCGCCTGGCGCCTGCCCTCGCGCCTCGATCCGCCTCTCCAGTTCCTGAAACCGGTTGGTGAATTTCTCATTCGCGTTTGCAAGGGCCACCTCGGCCTCCACACCCAGCTTCCGGGCCAGGTTCACCACGCTGAACAGAAGATCTCCCACTTCCTCTTCCACGCCGGCCTGGTCCTTTTCCGCCATGGCTTCGGCAATTTCGTCCGCCTCCTCGCGGACCTTCTCCAGGACGGGGGCGGCGTCCGGCCAGTCGAAGCCGGCCTTGGCGGCTTTCTTTTGCAGTTTCTGGGCCCGCATCAGTGAGGGCAGCGCCTTCGAAATGCCGTGGAGCAGGGACTGCTTCGAAGCACCCTTCTCCGCGCGCTTGATCTGCTCCCACTGTGTGAGCACGCCCGCGGAGTCCGCCACCTGCGCATCTCCGAACACATGCGGATGGCGGCGGATGAGCTTTTCCGTGATCCCACGCGCGATGTCGTCCAGTGTAAATGCGCCGGACTCGGAGGCGATCTCCGCATGGAATACGGGCTGCAGCAGGAGATCCCCCAGTTCCTCCCGCAGGTGCGCCAAGTCCCCGGAACGCGCCGCCTCCGCCACTTCATAGGCTTCCTCGATGAGGTGCGGCACCAGGGACTCGTGGGTCTGTTCCGCGTCCCACGGGCAGCCACCCGGAGCGCGCAGCCGGTGCATCACCGCGCGGAGTTCGGATATGGGATCGGAAGCGGAGGTCTCGGGCATCCGCGAAGATGGCGGCGCAGCGTAGCTTGGCAAACTCCATTACCGCCACGCCATTCCCTGTCACCTCATGGGCGGCTGCTGAGCGCGCAGCGTCAGATGATATTTGCGGGATAGTTCCTGGAAATCGTCCTCATCCATCTCCGTCGCCTGCCCGTCAGCGGTGGCCACGATGCGCTTTGGGCTGGGAGGGAGCAGCGGAGGATATCCCAACCAGGATTTGATGGTGCGTGTGATCGCCCAGCGACCATCCTTCAGCAGGGGAGAGATCAGAACCGGGTGATCCGGTGGCGACGAAACGGAAAGGCCGGAGATATAGATCCAGTCAAGAGGGCCAGGGGCATCCCTGGATGCCCAGGGAGATTTCATCAAAAAATCGAACACATCCTCGCTCAAGTCTTCTGCCGGTGTTGGAGTGACCAGTTCCTTCAATTCATTCGGATAGCGGCCCTCATGAGAGCCGGCGTAAAATTTGAGGTCTTTCATGAGCATCCGGGCATTGGCGGCCGTCCTTGCCATCCTGCTCTGGTAGGCGGAATGCTGATCTTGGCGCTGGACCAGAAAGGCCACGGCCAGCAGCCCCAGGAGCACCACCACCCAGAGCAAATTCATCCGTTTTAGAATCATGGGCGGCCGGCGCTTCTCGGTCATGGATTTCATTGCATCTCTCTGCCACTTCCAGCATAGGAGATGCCCTCTACCCGCCGCAAGGGCACATTTCCCTGCGAAATCGCAATAAGCGCTCGACGACCGCGTTAATTTCTGCCTAACTTTTCTTCCGGCTTTTTTAACCAAACTGAAATACCGAAACCAACGACACCATGGCCAAATTCAAAATAAACCGCCGCCGATTCATCGCGAAGACCTCCGGATTCGCTGGCGGCGCGATCTTCGCCCCGAACCTTTTGCTCGGACAATCCGGCATCTCGCCGAACAATAAACTGCGCGTCGCCTGCATCAGCATCGGCGGAAAGGGAGAGTCCGACTCTTCCGCGGCGGCGGGTGTGGACAAAGACGGCAAGCCCGGGGCCAATCCGGAGGACATCAATGATGTGGTCGCCATCGTGGACGTGGACAACGCCCGGCTGGACAAGGCCAAGACCAAGTTCACCGGCGCCGAGGCCTTCACGGACTACCGGAAGATGTTCGAGGAGATGGGGGACAAGATTGACTGCGTCACCGTCTCCACGCCGGACCATACCCACTTTCCGGCCGCGATGATGGCCGTCCGCCACAAGAAGCACGTCATGGTGCAGAAGCCCATGTGCAACTACATCGGTGAAGTGCGGGAACTGCACAAGGCCGCCAAGGAAGCCGGCGTGGTCACCCAGATGGGGAACCAGGGCCGCACCATGGAAGGCCAGCGCATGGCCAAGGAGTGGATTGAGCAGGGCGCCATCGGGACGCTGAAGGAAATCCGCCTGTGGACGAACCGTCCCATCTGGCCGCAGGGGCCGCTGAAAAAAGTGGGAGTGCCCACACCGGCCGGCCTGAACTGGGACACCTGGCTCGGCGTTGAGCCGTTGGAGCCGTACTTTGAATTCGATCTGGCGCCCGAAGACGTGAAGAAAGCCAAGAAGGGCAAGAGCGTGCATCCCTTTAATTGGCGCGGCTGGTGGCAGTTCGGCTCCGGCGCGCTGGGTGACATGGGCTGCCACATCATGGATGCCACCTTCAGCATTCTGGGCCAGCGCATTCCCGTGAAGATCGAAGTGGAAAGCAGCGAGATCAGCGACACCTGCGCCCCCATCTGGACGAATCTGAAATACCACTTCGCCGCCACCGACAAGTATCCCGCGCTGGTGGTGAGCTGGAATGACGGCATCAAGGATGGCAAGCCCAACAAGCCCGAGCGTGACGAACGCGTGTCCGAGGATGCCTTCACCAAGGCCTCCAGCGGCATGATGTTCATCGGCACCGACGGTGTGGTCTTTGAAGGCGACGCCTACTGCGGCAGCCCGCTCATCTATCCCCTCGATCGCTACACCGACGTGCGCAAGTCCATGGCTGATGGCACCATCAAGAAGACCGAGGCTCGCAGCGTCCGCCCCAGCGAACCCCAGAAGGAATGGACCCACGTCATCCGCAACGGTGGCACCACGAGCTCCAACTTCGACTACGCCGCGCCGCTGGCCGAATTCGTGCTGCTGGGCAACCTGGCCGTCCGCGCCCAGGAAACCATCGTCTGGGACAAGGAACAGATGAAGGTGACCAACAGCGACAAGCCCAACAAGTTCATCAAGCGTCCCAGCTACCGCTCCGAATGGTTCAAGGCCTAGCCTTCAGGACCATTGCCAGTTAATTCAATACGCCCCGCCGTGCCTCGCGCATGCGCGGGGCGTTTTGTTTTGCGCTTCCCCCCGGGCAAAGTCACTGGCACTCGGTGACTGAGCATGCTACGCTCTATTTATGAGCGGGATCTCCTATGTTTCGAATTCTGCCGGCAAAAAGACCGCGGTGCTGATCGATTTGCGACAGCATGGCCAATTGTGGGAGGATTTCCACGACGGTCTGATGGCAGAATCAAGGAAGCTTGAACCCAGGGAGTCTCTCGCAGCGGTACGGAAAAAGCTCGCCGCGCGTCGTCAACGAGCCCATGCCTGATTTTAAGATTACTTTTGCGCGCTCGGCGAGAAAGGAGTTGGAGAAGCTCCCGCCGCAGATTGCGGACCGAATTCTGGACGAAATCGAATCTTTGGAAAAGAATCCGCGCCCGGCAGGCAGCATAAAGCTCAAGGACTTCAAAACGCTATGGCGCATCCGCGTCGGTGATTACCGTGTCGTGTATGAGGTGGACCCGACCGGAGTTCCTTGTGGACGTCACTCACATCCGTCACCGCAGGGATGTGTATCGTGATCTTTGAGGCATGGCGTTCGAGTCTTGAAGGTTCGGAATTTGCGGCTTCAATGAAGTGCCTTGTCCGAAACTGAACAACTGGACCCATCCCCGTCCGTCGCGATCCATGATGCCCGTGAAGCGCTGAGGAAGCACTTTGGCTTCCGGGCGTTTCTGGACGGGCAGGAAGCGGTCATTTCCGCGGTGCTGGCCGGCCAGGACACGCTGGTGGTCATGCCCACCGGCGGTGGGAAATCCCTCTGCTACCAGCTTCCCGCCATGGTCATGGACGGCATCAGCATTGTGGTAAGTCCCCTCATCGCGCTGATGAAGGACCAGGTGGACGCGCTGCATAACCGGGGCGTTCCCGCCACGCTGATCAACAGCACGCTCTCCCTCGAGGAACAAAAACAGCGCGTGGCCGCCATGCGGCGCGGGGAGTACAAGCTGGTCTACGTGGCGCCGGAGCGGTTCCGCAGCGCGATGTTCGTGGACTCGCTCAGGCAGGTGGAGATTGCCCTCTTCGCCGTGGATGAGGCGCACTGCCTCTCGCAGTGGGGGCACGATTTCCGGCCGGACTATCTGCGGCTGGGGCAGGCCCTGGAGAAACTCGGAAGGCCGCAGGTCCTGGCCCTCACGGCCACGGCCACGCCGGAAGTGCGCGCCGACATCGAGCAGACGCTCTGCCTGCGTGACCCCCACGTCAGCGTGCGCGGCTTTTCGCGGCCAAACCTTTCCCTGAATATTTTGCAGAGTGAGAAGGTGAAAATGAAATACGACCGGCTCCGGGACATCATCTCCCACTGGAAAACCGGCATCGTCTACTGCGCCACACGGAAGAAGGTGGAGCAGGTCACGGAACAATTCTCCGAGTGGGGCATCAAGGCTGTGGCCTATCACGGCGGCATGGATGACAAGGAACGGGAACTGGCCCAGAACAAGTTCCTTCAGCGCAAGGCCAGCATTGCTGTGGCCACCAATGCCTTTGGCATGGGCATTGACCGCAGCGACGTGCGCTTCGTCATCCATTTCGACGTGCCGGGCAGCATCGAGGCCTATTATCAGGAGGCGGGACGCGCCGGACGTGATGGTGAGCCATCCCACTGCGAACTGCTCTTTAATTTTGCCGACACGAAGACGCAGGAGTTCTTCATCGAGGGCAGCAATCCCACGTATGAAACCATCCGGGACATTTACCAGAGCCTGTTGAACTGGGCGGACAACAGCCATGAGGTCCACGCCACCATCGATGACATAGCCGATCACGCCGGGGTGAAAAACTCCATGGCGGTCAGCAGCGCTCTCAGCCTGCTGGGCCGCCAGGGCGTGATTGAGCGCTTCGACATCCCGGGCAAGCGCATGCGTGGCACGCGGCTGCTGCAGCCGGACATGCTGGCGCGGGACCTGGAACTGGACCGGCGCGCCCTGCTGGAAAAAGAAAAGCGGGACCGTGCCAAGCTGCGATCCATGATCGAGCTCTGTTATGCGGACAAGTGCCGCCAGCAGATGATCCTGGAATACTTTGGCGAACCGGATGCCTCCTCCTGCGGCAACTGTGATGTCTGCCGGCGCGGTGGCGTGACCGCCGTCGCACGCACCGGAACACCCGGAGAAGTCGAAATGCTGCGCAAGGCTCTGAGCGGCGTGGCGCGCATGTGCTTCCGGGCTCCGGACGGAGGCTGGACGCCGAGGTTCGGCCGCGGACGCATCGTGTCCATGCTGCTGGGCAGCAAATCCCGGGAAGTGGTGGACGCCGGGCTGGATGAACTGAGCACCTACGGCCTGCTCAAGGATGCCGGCAGCGGCCCGGTGAACCAGCTCTTCAAGGAAATGGAGAAGCACGGCCTGGTCGAAACCGTGACGGAGGACAACTACCCGCTGCTGCGGCTCACCCCGCGCGGTTCGGAAGCCATGCGCGGCGGGGCCTCCGGCGTGAAGCTGCTCTGGCCGGATCTCAATTCGATGGTGAAGGAGGAGAAGCCCGGGAAGCCGGGCGCACGCGCCACTGACGTCGTCGCGGCGGAACTCGGTTTCGACGAGGCACTTTTCGAGAAGTTGAAAAAGAAGCGGCAGGAGATTTCCCAGCGGGAGGGGGTTCCCGCGTTCATGGTCTTTCACAATGCCACCATCGAATTTTTCACCCGCCTCAAGCCCAAGTCACTCGATGCGGGCCGGAAGATTCGTGGCGTGGGTGAGGCCAAGGCCCAGAAGTATCTGGCGGAGTTCATTGAGGTGATCGCGGCCCATCATTGATCCCGCGCGCTCGAAGTCAGAAATTCTCTTGGCTCCGGCGGCGTTGCGTTCCATAGGGTTTCCCATGACCTCCGGTCCCATTTCACAAAAGCTCTTTTCGCTCGCCAAACAGTACATCCCTGGCGGCGTGAATTCGCCGGTGCGCGCGTTCCGCAATGTGGGAGGCGAGCCCTTCTTCGTGCGCCGTGCCAAGGGTTGCCGCATCTGGGATGTGGATGACCGGGCGCTGATTGACTACGTCGGCACCTGGGGGCCCGCGATCCTGGGGCATGCCCCGCAGTGCGTGATCGAGGCGGTGCATAATGCGGCGAAGGATGGCGTCAGCTTCGGCATTCCCAACCCTTCGGAAGTGGAAATGGCGAAATTGATCTGCGAGTGGGTGCCGGGAGTGCAGAAGGTTCGCATGGTGAACAGCGGCACGGAGGCCACCATGAGCTGCATCCGGCTGGCCCGGGGATTTACCGGACGCGATCGCATTGTGAAATTCGACGGCTGCTACCACGGCCATGTGGACGCCCTGCTAGTGGCGGCCGGCAGCGGAGCCCTCACGCACGGCAGACCCGACAGCGCGGGCATTCCGAAAAGCTATGCGGAGCTGACCACCGTGCTGCCCTACAATGATGTGGCCGCGTTGGAAGAGTGCTTTGCCAAAGACGGAAACGAGATCGCCGCCATCATTGTCGAAAGTTATCCGGCCAATGCCGGCCTGATTCTGCCGCAGCCCGGCTATCTCCAAAAGCTGCGGGAGATCACCCAGAAGCATGGCGCCCTGCTCATCTTTGACGAGGTCATGACCGGCTTCCGCGTGGCCAAGGGCGGGGTGCAGGAAATTGAAAAGATCATGCCCGATCTCACGGCGCTGGGAAAGGTCATCGGCGGCGGGCTGCCGGTCGGTGCTTTCGGCGGACGCGCGGAAATCATGGACATGCTGGCGCCGGATGGCCCGGTGTATCAGGCCGGCACGCTCAGCGGAAATCCGCTGGCCATGGCCGCCGGCCTGGCGCAATTGCGCGAACTGGACCGCCATCAAGGCTGGCGGAAACTGGATGAGATGGGCGCCATCATGGAGGACGCGGTTCTTGAAGTCCTGAAGCGGACGGGGCGGAACTACCAATGGTATCGCACCGGCAGCATGTTCTGCCTCTTCTTCACGGAGAAACCGGTGCGGAATCTCGATGATGCCAAGACCAGCGACCTGGCCGCCTTCAAGAAATTCTTCCTGTACTGCCTCGACAAGGGAGTCTACTTCGCCCCTTCACAGTTTGAGACTGGCTTCCTCAGCCTGGCCCATGGAGAAGATGAACTGGCGCGGACGGCGGAGGTGGTGCAGGAGGCGTTGCAAAGTCTGTAACGCGCGACGCCGTCGCGGATCAAAGTACATCGGCGGCCCTCCACCGATCTGGCCGCTTTCCCCTTACCTCCGAATCAATCGACAGTCGCCCACGACGCTACGCCTTCTCTCCGTCATCCCTCTCCGAATCACAATCCCCTTCCTCCTCCACCTCTTCTTCCACTTCCTCATCAACATCCACATGCTCCTCGTAGAGCTTCCGGCCATACCCGGCCAGCGTGCCCGTCCAGACGTAGGAGCCGTACACCGCGCGAATTCGTTCCGTGCGTGCCGCCACCTGCGCCGTCGCTTCCGGCACGCGCGGATCCACCTCCTCGGACAGTGCATACAAGCAGTAGGCCGCCACCAGCGGATGAGGATCTCCCGCATGGACAAAGCAGCAATCGGCCGCCTTTTCTCCGCGCTCCCGCATGAAATCGCGCAGCAACTCCATGGGCAGCGGCGGCAGCGCCAGTGAATCAGCAGGTCCTTCGTAAACGGTCATCACCTCCTTGCCGTCGATCAGCGATCGCGACGCTTCGAAGGCCTGCCGCAGTTCCCGCCACGCCTCATCCACCGCCATGGCCCGGACCAGATTCAAGCGCGTCTGTCGTTCCCTGGCGTCCGCTTGCTGTCTGGCTTTCTCGTTCATGGGCCCAGATACCGCGTTTCCAGCTGCGTCTCCACCACCTGGCCTTCGACCAGTTCCACGCGATACGCCGCTGCCACAGGCCGGGAGCTGATGGCCTCCACGAGTTCGGTTCCGTGGAAATGCAGCGCGGCACCGTCATCCGCGGCGTAACCCGGCTGCAATCCTTCGCGAATCAGACGGTGATAGGTTGGCCGGCGCTGCGCCTCTCCGTCGTAATGCGGACAGGCGGTGGCATCAATCAGCCCCAGACCGTCCTGCAGCATCTCCAGGTCCCCAAACGAATCGGTCACGCCGCCGCGAAACCAGCAGAGCATCCCCGCGCTGACGCCGCAAAGCACCGCCCCGCGCAGCCATGCCTCACGCATCACCTGGTCCAGCCCATGAGTCCGCCACATGGCCAGCAGATTGGCGGTGTTCCCTCCTCCCACGTAGATCACATCCTGACCGGCCAGATGCGCCGCCAGCTCGGATGTTCGCGCCGGACGGCGCGGCAGAGCTGGCGGATCAAACAAGGTCAGGTCGCTCGCAATAGCCCGGCCACTCAAGGCGCGGTAAAACTTCACCAGATACGGAGCCGAATCAGCGCTGGCGGTGGGCACAAAGCAAACCCGTGCCGGCTGACGCGGCGAGAGCGACAGGATGAAATCATCAAGCAGCGTGTTCTCCGTGTCGGAGGAGAACCCGCCGCCGCCCATGGCGACGATATGACCGGGGTGGTCAGGTGAAGACATGGGGCTGCTATAGCAAAAGACCAGGGTTCCACAAGTTGAGCAACACGGAGGCCGGCAGCCCGGCTTTCTACCGGGCCATGGTCCCAAAATGACATTAGTTCGGAATGAAGAGCACTGAAAAGCAGACTCATTCGGTCCCGCGCACTATGCCGCAGAACCTCCGCGAACGGGCCAGCAGCAGGCTCTGGGCACAGGGCGGCTCCATAAGCCGGCCGGACTGGCCCGCTTCGCGGAAGGACTGGCATTGAAATGTCAAAGATCGACGGCCCGGCCGGCGCCCGGCCCGAGCGGCCGCGATTTTCCGTCGCGGTCTAGTTCTTTCGTGAAGGAGGTCTGAGCAGGTTTGATTTGGCCTGAGTTAGCTTGATTTGGTTTGATTTGGTTTGATTCAGCCTGATTCGCCTGGATTCATCATGATCCGGGGCGTTGACCCGGTTGGCGGCTGACGAGAGAAGGGCAGGGAAGTCCCACCGGAGGCAGGAGGGCTGGGGCGGCGGACGTACGGGCAGGCGCTCAAGGCCTGACTAGCTTTGATTTGGTTTGATTCGGCCTGATTCGCCTTGATTGAGGGCCGGGAAGACCTGACTTTTACCCACATTCTACAATCTGGGTGAGGATGCGGCGTCCGGGACTCTCCGGTAGCGCTGAGCATCCCGCCGGCGCACACAGCGGAGACTGAGGCCGCCGTTGGGGCGGCCGCGGTGATACGGTCCCATCTGGAGTTCATGGGAGAGGGCTGTGAATGATGCGGCGCCAGTGGCACGTCCAGCAGTCTGCCAAAGAAGTGCCGCCGGGCACGGCGGCGCTCCCAGGTACAGGCTGGCGGCCGGCTGTCATCAATTGAAAACCAAGTGTGGAAATGACCATCATTTCGAGAACAGGTCCAAGGTATCCGCAAAAGCAGCAGAGTAAAGGGGAAAATTGTTCACGTGAACATGTTTTTATTTAGACACGGATCGATCTCCCGCTGAAACCCCTCCCCGCTCTCGGTCCCGCAAAAACTTCTTGTGTCAGGAGCTGGGGCAGTGCCAACATCGTCTACTTTACTGCCGCCTTCTCCATCCAACTATGCCCGGCGAAGCTCCCCAACTTGTTGCGATCAACCGTGACGACTACGCTGCGCGGCACATCGGACACACCGCCGACGGCCGGCAATTCTTTCTGACCACGCCATTCGAGCCCGCCACCGCCGTCCAGCCTGGTGCAGAGTTCATTGCCCTCTATCTTTTCGACAGCCAGGGCCTCCTGCTTGAAGCCAGAATCGACGAACTCGGTCCACGCGCCGCTTTGGACCAGGAAGCCGCGAAGAACCTCTACCACCAGCGCCTAGGCGAGCTCGGTCCCGTCACATTCGGGCGCATCGAAATCCAGCTATTTCAGGTCGAACGCTTCGGCACCACCTTCGGCTTGGTGCCGCGTGTTCCCGAGGAGGAAGACGATGTTTGGGCCGTCGAAGCGCAGCCCGGAAACTACATGGCCTTCTTCGAGCCTTTTGACAGTGGGGACTATGATACGTGACGAGAAGGCAAGTTAGGCTTGCATAGAGACCGACACCCGTTCGACCATTCACAGCTACTGTTCGACGGAGATCACTCGCAAACAGCCTGTCAAATACGCATGAAAAAAAGCAGCAATCTCAGGAAGCTTACGCCTTTCGAAGATCGGATCATTGACGCCTGTCTCCCGCTTATGTTCTTGCCTTTGGTTCGCAAAGGTGTCGTCGATGCATCGCACTTTCACGATGCTCATGCGCTCTATTGCCGGCTCGTAAAAAACGGCCGACTGGCCGCCCGAAAAATGATGTGGCTGGTCTGCTTTGAAGACCCATTTTTGAAGAAAAGTCTCGATCTTTGGCGTCAAGGAGATCGTGAGGTATCTATCGTTCTATTTGCTTCAGCTGTTGAGCAACATGTGAACCAGTTATATCAGCTCATCCTGTCTTCTTTAGGGTGGAAAAAGCCTCATGTAACCGCACTATTGAGGGCAATCAGCACTGAAGGAAAGCTCACGTGGATGCTTGAATCGTTTACAAAGTGCAAATTACCACCCCGGTTGGTCAATCGTCTGAATTTAGTATTCGCAATTCGCAATTCGCTAGTTCATTTCAAAGGGGAATTTGGCCACATTGATGGCGAAGACAACAGTGCTTTTAAGGTCAAACAGTCCATCAAGGCCCTTCGTAGAATGAGCCTATCGAAAGCATTTGAATCTCTTCGTAGGTCATTTTGGAAAGCATTGATCAAAGTGGATCCGAGCGTGGAGTTGGCGGCAAAAGCTGCCGACGTAGTTCGGGAATATCGAAAAACCAGATCTTGATGCCCTCCCCCACCACCACCATCATCTGGGACGAAACCGGCCAGGGCATTGTTCCTGTGGAACTCCCGGCAGGCTGGAAGACGGGCTCTGCCTTCGATTCGCTGCAGCGCTACCGGAGGGGGTAGAACGAGGCAAAGTAGACGTAGAGTGCATTCGCATCTCAGCAACAAGCCGCCTGATCGGCGGAGGGCCGCCGATCCACTTTAGAAGCCCAGCCACGCCAACCACCCGGGTTTGGCATGGGTGATTTTCCCGGACCGGCAGGCGCGCACATCTGCAATCGCTTTGCGGTCTACAACATCGCGATGAATTGTGCAGCCGGCGCCAGAGAGAACGCTCTGTTCCACCAGCGCGGTGGCCTCGGGACGAGCGCTGGCGGTGGTGACGAAGAGTTTGCTGCCGCTCACCTGCCGGCGAATGGCAGCCGAGTCCTCCTTTCGTGTCCAAAAAGGACCATCGACCCTGGTCATGCCGCTGACCGAAACCACCCGTTCCGGCTGATGATTCCACACCGGACCTTTTCCTGGAGCGAACTGGCTGAGGGGCGGCGAAGCTTCCCGGGCTCCCTGGCGCAATACGGTCTGGAGATTTCCCGAGGCCCACACTTTCACGCCGGGAACCACGCCGTGCCGGGCGATGGCCTCGATGGCCGTGCTCTTCTTTGTTCCGCCGGAATAGAGGTTGTTGATGAACTGGAAGCGGAAGCTCTTTCCTTCCCAGGTGCCATTGTTCTTTTCCGTGCCGGCGCCGTAGCGCGATCCGCTGCGTTCGTAGTCGAACATGACATTGTTCACCGCCTCCATCTTCACGGTGTAGTCATCCTTCGGCAGCAGGTCATTTGCTTCGAATTGGGGACCGCGCATGACGAAGTGGGCGAAGAGGCAATGATGCACGCTCAGGGTGCTGGCACTGGCGTTGATGGGGAAGGCATGCCTGTCCCCGTAGGGATGCAGCTTCGGATCCGCCAGCGGCTCGCTGAGAATGCACCACTGAACCGTGACATTCTGACAATGGGTGACGCCGAAGATTTCGTCACAGCTCCAGGAGAGCGAGCAGTGGTCGAAGGCAATGTCATGCGAATCATCCAGCGAGACACAATCGAGTCCCGCGGAATGCTGCGGTCTCTTCGCGTGCTGCTCACGACGCTGCTGTGCCGCGGCCTCTTCTCCCAGACGAATGCGCACCTGGCGCACGATGATGTCATGCGTGTCCCGGAACATCAGGCTGCCGCCGCGGATGCAGATTCCATCTCCGGGCGCGTCCATTCCATCCACGGTGAGGAAAGGCTCCCGGATGATGATGCGGTCCTTTAACTTAATATCTCCACTGACAACGAACTTGACTGTGCGCGGCCCCTTTTCCTTCAACGCCCAGCGCAGGGAACCGGGCATGGGATGTTTCGGATCATCGTCCTTCCGAGTGACCAGCAGTACGCGGCCGCCGGTGCCGCCGCGGGAATGCTCCCCGAAACCGAGGATAGGAGTTTCCTGGCCGGCGGCCAGGGTCAGTCCCGCCACAAGACTTATGCCGGAGATCAAGAGCAGCCTGTACATGGTTCAGCATCATTCCGGCCGGACTACCTCTCGCGACCAAACAGCAGGCGCAGGCTGTTGAGGCACACCACCACGGTGCTTCCCTCGTGCGTGATCACGCCCAAGGTCAGCGGCACGATCCCAAAGAGCGCGGACAGCGCCATCACGCCAATGGCGCCCAATGAAATGAAAAGGTTCTGCTTGATGATCGCGCGCGCATTCACGCTGAGCCTGCGCGCCGTGAGGAGCTTCTCAATGCGGTCCTTCATCAACACGACATCGCTTTGCTCCAGGGCCGCATCGCTGCCACGGGCGCCCATGGCCACGCTGACATAAGCCGCGGCCAGGCTGGGCGCGTCGTTCACGCCATCGCCGATCATGGCCACTTTCCGTCCCTCCTTGGTGAAGCCTTCGATGACATGCACCTTGTCCTCCGGTTTCAAGCCCGCGCGCACCTCGCTCAGGCCCAGGTCCCTGGCCACCTGTTCCGCGCTTTCCAGCACAGTGGGATCCGAAGCTTGGAATTCACGTGACTTGAAGTCGCGGC
>JADMIO011121725.1_pt1 | contig 17102 bp, 15 predicted proteins | sample 8958161 | NCBI WGS metagenome assembly JADMIO01 (sample SAMN16585339, study PRJNA669376) | soil metagenome | isolation source: Crop rotation soil | place: USA: Cullars Rotation, Alabama | collected 2011
TTCCTCACCACAGATGTAGGCGCCGGCGCCCCGATGCAAGAACACATCGAGGTTGAAGCCCTTGCCCAGGATGTTCTTGCCCAGAAGATTGTTGGCGTACAGCTCATCGATGGACCGCTGCAGGACACGGTACGCCTTACCGTATTCATAACGAATGTAAAGGTAGGCGGTGGTGGCGCGGGTCGCATAGCAGGCAAGCAGAATGCCCTCGAGGACCTGGTGCGGGTCCTCCTCCATCAAGATGCGGTTGTTGAACGTACACGGCTCCGATTCGTCGGCATTGACGCACAGGTAGATCGGGCCGGGGTGGTCTTTTGGCAAGAACGTCCACTTGAGGCCGCACGGGAAGCCGGCGCCGCCGCGGCCGCGCAGGCCGGAGTTCTTGACAAGGTCGACGACCTGCCCGGGCGTCATTTCCTGGATGGCCCTGGTCGCCCCCCGATAGCCGCCGTCGGCGCGATAGGCATCCAGCCAGGGACTCGCCTTCTGGTTGATGCGCTTCAAGAGGACCGGTTCGAATTCCGGCATGGAATCGTGTTTCCGTTTAGTGTGGCAGAACTATGAAACCGAAACCTAAACAGCGCCTAGCGTGTAAGTTCCGCGACCAGCGCCGGGGCCGCGTCCGGCGTAACGTTATGGCGATGCTCGTCATTGATCATCACCGCCGGCGCCCCCTCGCAGGCGCCCAGGCATTCCGCGAATTCCAGCGTGACGTTGCCGTCGGCCGTCGTGCCGCCGGGCTGCACATGGAGGCGCTGACACAGGTCGCCAAGCAGCTCGTTGCCGCCGCGCAGAGCGCAGGCCAGGCTGCGGCACACCCAGACCCGATTGCGGCCGAGCGGGGCGTTCTCCTCGCGGAAGAACTCGTAGAAGGTCATGGTGTCGTGGACCTCGGCCGGGCTCAGGTCCAGGAGGTCCGCGATCTCCCGAATCGCCTCGCGCGATACGCAGCGCTGGGCGTCGTGCACCAGGTGCAAGGCCGGCAACGTCACCGCCTGCTTGCTCGGGTAGCGCGGTACATAGGCGAGGATCTGCTGGCGAAGCTCGTCGCTCAGGGCTGGCATCTTGATACCTCGTGCGTCAGGAAACGAACGATGAACGGAGAACCGAAAATGGAGAACCGAGCATGACGACGTCACGCTGCAATAGGAATTCATTCCTCATTCTCGGTTCCTCATTCTCGGTTCTCGGTTCCTCATTTTAGCGGTCAAGCTCCGCCGCGATGATGTTCAGGCTCCCCAGCACCGCCACGATGTCGGCGAGCTGGTGGCCGACAATTAGATAGGGGAACACTGCAAAGTGGATGAACGACGGCGGCCGGGTGCGGGCCCGGTAGGCGACGCCGGTGCCGTCGGACACCACGTAAAAGCCCAGTTCCCCGTTGGCCGTCTCGTTGGCGCCGTAGACTTCGTCGACCGGGGGCTTCCACTGGCGGTTCGGCATGATTAGCTCAAAGTGCTGAATCATGCTTTCGATCGAGCGGTAAACTGATGTCTGGTCGGGTACCACCACCTTGCTGTCGACATCCACGCTCACCGGGCCGGACGGCAGGTTCTCGATCGCCTGGTTCACGATCTTGAGGCTCTCGAGCATCTCGTCCATGCGCACCAGGTAGCGGCTATAGCAGTCGCCGGCGGTCGCGCACACGACCTTGAAGTCGAAGTCCTTGTAGGCCAAATACGGCTCGTCTTTGCGCAGATCGCGAACCACTCCTGACGCGCGGGCCAGCGGTCCGGTGCAGCTCAAGTTAATCGCCATTTCCCTGGTCAGGACGCCGATGCCGCGCGTCCGCTCGATAAAGATGCGATTGCGGTTCAACAGGCGAACCATGTCGTTGTAGGTCTTCGAAAAGTCCTTGACGAAGGACCGGACCTTGCGAACGAAATCGTCGGTCACGTCGAAGGCCAGGCCGCCCACGCGCGTATAGCTCGGGTGGAAACGCTGGCCGGCCGCCGTTTCGAAGATGTCGTAGAGCAGCTCGCGCTGATAGAAAGCGTACAGGAACGCGGTGAATGCCCCGAGGTCGAGCGCCGCCGCACCGCAGCAGAGCAGGTGATCGCTGATACGGGCCAGTTCCGCCAAAATCACGCGCAGGTACTTGCAGCGCGGCGTCAGTTCGATGCCCATCAGCTTCTCGACCGCATGGTGCCAGGCCACTTCGTTGGCGCACGGCGAGATGTAATTCATGCGGTCGACGATGGTCACGTACTGGTTGTAGTCCAGGTCCTCGCCCAGCTTCTCGAAGCCCGAGTGCAGAAAGCCGATGTCGGGCACCGCCTTCACGACCCTTTCGCCGTCCAGCGTGACCACGATGCGCAAGGTGGTGTGCGTGGCCGGGTGCTGGGGGCCGAAGTTGAGCGTCCAGTGGTACTCGTGCTCCGAGCCCTCGACAGAACGGGATTGCAGTTGCAGAGGCATGCGTGACTCTTGTTTATTGGCGCCTCTCGCGGAGCGAAGGCGACACTAGCTTTCCGCCCGCGTCAAAACTGGGAAGTTATGGCGTTCCCCCCTGCCGCGCAGGGGATAATCCTTGCGCAGGGGGTAACTGGTGAACTCCTCGGGCATCAAAATGCGGCGCAGGTCCGGATGGCCGGAGAAAACGATGCCGTACATGTCGTAGACCTCACGCTCCATCCAGTCCGCGCCCTTCCAGAGCGAAAAGACCGAGGAAAGGCTCAGGTCCGGCTCATTCAAGAATGTCTTGACGATCAGGCGCGCCCCGGTCGCGATGTTCACCAGGATGTACCAGATGCCGAAGCGGTCACGAGCCTCCGGATAGTTCAAGTAATCGGCGGCACCAATTTCGGCGAGTTGCTGAAACCCCTGCTCCTCCTTGAGGACCTTGAGCATGTCGAACAGCCGGGCGGCCGCGACATGAATGCGGCGATTATCGCGAAACTCCGACGTCGTGAACGACTCGGGCCCGAAGCGCTCGCGCAACAGGTCGCAGGTCGCCTTGAAGTCAGACATGATTCCTCCATCAGGCGGCGACGCGGCGTCAGCCCGCCCGTGTCGCGATCTACGGCAGGCTTACGCGCGCCGCTCGCCGATCAATTCAAGCTCACACGTCGCGATTTCGTGTAATCGCCAGGCGCCACGATCGTATCCAGCGGAATGCCCGATTCCTGTCGCGGCCCTTCGGCTGTGGTGCGCTTGCGAAACTCGGTGCCGTTGAGCGTGCCGGAGCGTTTGATCTTTTCTTGCAGGTCGATGATCGATTGGATCAGCTGCTCGGGTCGCGGCGGACAGCCGGGCACGTACATGTCGACGGGCATGAAGCGATCGATCCCTTGCACCACGGCGTAGGTGTCGAACACGCCGCCGGACGACGCACACGCTCCCATGGAGATGCACCACTTCGGCTCCGGCATCTGCAGCCAGATGCGCTGCAACACCGGCAGCATCTTCATCACCACACGGCCTGCCACAATCATCAGATCGCACTGCCTGGGGCTGAAGCGCATAACCTCCGCACCGAAGCGGGCCAAATCGTGCCGCGAGGCGCCAGTGGCCATTAGCTCGATACCACAACAAGCCGTGGCGAACGGCATGGGCCAAAGGCTGTTGGAACGCACCCAGTTGGCGAGCACATTGAGCTTACTGAGCACGACGTTTTCTGGAATGTCTAGCGCCACTTGAATACCCCTTTCCGCCAGTCGTAGATGTAGGCGACCAAGAGGAGAAAAAGGAAAACGAGTACGCACCAAAACACCGGGACGCGCAGCACCTCCGGGATACCGCCCTCCTGGTATGCCACCACCGCCCATGGATAGAGAAAGAGCAACTCGACGTCGAATACCAGAAACATGATGGCGATCAGATAAAACTTGACGTCGAAGCGCTGATGCGCGTCGCCGATCGGGTCCATGCCCGATTCGTAAGTCATCTGCTTAACGGCCGTCTTGTGGTGCGGCCCAATAATGTGCACGGCCACCATCGCGGAGATGGCGAAACCGATGATGACAGCGAGGTAGAGAAAGATCGGATAATAGGTGGAAAAATCGAAGGTCGGCTCCATGATGCGGACCCCGCCAACCCTACTTTGTGATTCTTTTCACAATGTAGGGCAAAAAGAAACTCGACGCAAGGTCGAGGATCGGTTGGCCGCTTGCAGTTTCGCTCTTCGTTCTTCGATGCGGTATCGACGAGTGAGCGCGAAGCTGCAAGCGGCAATTCGTTAGCGCTTCGAGAACTGGAAGGACTTGCGCGCGCCTTTGCGACCGTACTTCTTGCGTTCCTTCATGCGTCCGTCGCGGGTCAGGTAACCCGAGTCGCGCAGCTTCTTCGCCATGCCACCGCCAGCTTCTCCTTCGGGCGCCGGCGTTTCTGGACCATGGCCGAACATCTCCTTCAGAGCGCGGGCGGCCCCCTGGCTAATAGCACCGGCCTGGCCAGTGATGCCGCCGCCTTCAACCTTCACAATCATATCGAGGCGGTTACGCATCTCGGTGACCATCAGCGGTCCGACCACGGCATTGCGGTCCTTGTCCTCGGTGAAAAACTGTTCCAGGGGGCGGCCGTTAATCGAAATTTGACCGCTGCCATCGAACAGGCGGACGCGGGCGACAGAGGTCTTGCGCCGGCCCGTTCCCAAATAGTACTTCTTCTTGGTTGCTGCCTCGGCCACGGATATCTCCCTACTTACCAGCCAGGCTGGAAAGCCTGACCTATTTTAAAGTTCGAGTTTCAGTTCCTTCGGAAGCTGGGCCTGGTGCGGATGATTGGGACCGGCGTAGACTTTGAGTTTGTCCATCTGCTTACGGCCAAGCCGATTGCGTGGGACCATGCGCCGCACGGCCGCTTCGAGAATCCGTTCAGGATGCCTTTCGCGGACTTCCTGGGCGGATTGGACCTTGAGACCGCCCGGGTAGTGGGAGTAGGCCGAGTAGGTCTTCTGCTGCCACTTCTTGCCGGTGAACTTGACCTTTTCTGCGTTGATGACAATGACATACTCGCCGCTGTCGATATGCGGCGTGTACAGCGGGCGGTGCTTGCCGCGCAGGATGTTCGCGATGGCCACGGCCAGCCTGCCCACGACCTTGTCGGTCGCATCGATCAGGTGCCAGCCTTGGGGCACCTCGCCGTTCTTTGCCATGTAGGTCGACATGAGTCGCTTCCAGTCCTTTTTCCGAACGCTTTTAGCAAATAGGTATGATAAGATGCCGCCTCGCACCGTCAAGGGAGGTTTGACATGCACGAGACCCTTCGGGCCGGCGACATCACTGCGGTCGTCGGCGACAATACCGCCGCGGGAGGTCACCGCGCTGGTTATAACGGCCTATGGAGCCTCACTCATCGTGCTGAGCCGGCCAACCTGTTCGTGCGCACGGTGGCCGGGCTCAACCTCGAGCACATCTTCGACGGCGACCGGATGGACATGGGCAACGCACGCACGATCTTTTTCGAGCCACGGCATGCCCGGATGAATCTTCGCCGGTTATCCGAATCCGCCTGCGAGCTGCACCAGCCGCCGACGCCGACCTTCCACCTCGAAAGCTGGACGCGCTTTACTTTGGTTGCTCCCCATTATGTGGACATGGCGTTTCGCTTTCGGGCCACGCAGCACGTATTCAACCACGGCTACATAGGCCTGTTCTGGGCCAGCTACATCAACGCACCACAGGACAAGAGCATCTATTTTCGCTCGGCTGGCAGCTGGCAACAGCTTTGCAGCCAGCGCCACAACGACGAGAGCACCGTGCGCCACGTCGCCGACAAGGTCGAACTGCGCTTTAGCCCTGGTTATCCGGAATGCCTGTACCGGAATTACTCTCCCATGCGCTACGACGAACCGTTTTATTACGGCAACTTCCGCGAGCAGGTAGCCATCGTCATGTTCGAGGGCATCGACGGAGTACGTTTCACCCATTCGCCTTCGGGCGGCGGGCTGTCGAAAGAAGAAGAAACGACGAATCCAGCCTGGGATTTTCAATACATTCTGCCGCGATACGAAGTAAACAAAGAGTACACGCTGCGTGCGCGGCTGGCCTACCGGCCGCGCTGCGGGCGTGCCGAGATTCGCCGTGAGGTAGCCGCCTGGCGCGAGGCCTTGACCCGTTGACCACGAGGACACCAATGTCGACGATACCAATCCAGCCCCAGCGCCACGCCTTGGGCTTGCCCGCCGGCAGCATCCGGGCCGCGCATACGTTGTTCATCGTCAGCCTATTCTGCGCCGCTCTTCTGGTGCCGACTTCGCGATTGCAGCCCGTGCCTCCTTATCTGGTGTACCTGCTGTTCATGAGCTTGGGCCACTATTTCGCGCACCGTAGCGGCAGCCATCTGTCAGAGAGCCATCCGCTGCACCTGCCGCGCGGCTTTGTGCGCTTTGTGGTCACGATTGGTTTGGTAGGAACAGTGGGCTGGTGCCTGTACAGCAACCAGGAACGCCTCCACGAACAGTTCGAACTGTCTCTGGATGCTCTCAAGAAAGAACCACTTTTGCCGCTGTCCATGCTGGGAGCGTTCTTCCTGGGTGTGATCATCCGCGCCGTGGTCGGGCGCACCAATCCGCCGATGGCCCTGCAAGACATGGAGGCCTGGCTCTCGCTCATCTCCATCCTGGGACTATGCGTGGCGGCGATCATTCACCTCATCATCATGCCGTCGGTGGAGAACGCGATCTCCATGCCGATCTGGGAAGCAGTGCTGGCGTCGATTATCGCGTTCTATTTCGGCGAACGATCCTGAGCCCCAGAGCCCGTAGGGTGGGTCAAGCGTACTCGGGCGTACCCACCGCGCCTGTGCAAAGATTTCCATATCGGCGAACGATCCTGAGCTTTCGGTTTTGACAGTGGACGCACGGAATCACCAGCGTGCGCGCGGATTCATCAGCTATTTGCAAAGGCGCGGTGGGACTCCACGAGTACGCTTGATCCGCCCTACGATTTCCTGATTCATCCGACGGCGCCATCAATCCGCAGAATTTCCCCATTTAGTAATTGACGTCGGCCCACACACCCCCTGATAATGGTTACTTCGACATATCGGTAACTTCCCCGGCTTGCCGCCGGGCCAGGCGCCGGCTATGTCCAAAACGAGCATCAATTACTTAGAAGACGAGGTCCGCGGCTTCTCGGGTGGCACGTCTGGTGTCGCCGGGTCGTCCGTGGGTATCCCCAACCGACGGAACTGCACCACACCGAACAACCACGGGTTTTCCATGACGACTATTTGGTTCCTGATGGTGGCTCTGGTGCTGGGAGGCCTGCTCGCCAGCCTCTGGTATCAGGAGACCAGACGCGGAATTTGGTTTCGAAAAGTCCGTGTGCGCGTGCCTGCCCGCCGCGCCCGCGGAGCGATAGCTAGATCGGCCCAACGACGACTCACCAGCGAACGATTGTCTCCGCCCGGTCTCATTGCCCGCGCGGGGCCGCGGGGCCGCTTTTTCGAATGATTGCGCGCAGCGGTTGACATGTCCGTAGTGCAGGCGGCTCGCCTGCATGTGCAGGCTATGCCTGCCCTGCCCTACGACAAGGTTGCGGTATTCCACGACCGATCCCGTGGTGTCGCCTTTGCTCCGCGAAAGGTCGTCCTTTCGCAGGGCAGAAGGCAATACTACCTTCGCACCCCGAAAAGCATGTCGGGCCACGTAAGGAGTGGCCTCCATGCCCGAAACGGTGGTTTGGATTTGCCTGGCCGCTCTCCTTGGGCTGGGTGCTGGGGGCGGTGCAGCCTGGGTGTTGATCCGCCGCACCGATCGACAAAACCTCAATAGTGCCGAAGCCCGTGCCCGAGAGCTGGTTATCCAGGCAGAGAAAACCGCGGAAAATCTGCGCAAGGACGCCGAGCTTCAAGCCAAGGACGAACTCTTCAAAAAACGCGACGAATTTAGTCGCGAATCCGAGCAGATCAAGAATGAGCAGCGTGATTTTGAGCGCAGGCTCGAAAAGAAAGAGGACGCTCTCGAACAGCGCCACCAGGCGCAGCAGAAGAAGGAACGCCAGCTCCAGCACAACGAAAAAAAACTGCACGAGCGCAAGGAATCCCTCGACAAGCGCCTCCAGGAGGCCGAGGTTCTGGTTGCGGAACAGACCAAAAAGCTCCATGAAATCAGCGGGTTGTCGCGCGAGCAGGCCGAGCACGCACTCCTCGAACGCCTGGACAAGGAGCTGGCCGACGAAGTCGCCACGCGCATCCACCAGCATGAGGAGATGCTCAAGGCGACCGCCGAGGAGAAGGCACGACGCATCCTGGCCGTCTCCATTCAGCGTTATGCTGCCGAGCACACCGCCGACACTACCGTCAGCACCGTCGACATTCCCTCCGACGACATGAAGGGCCGCATCATTGGCCGCGAGGGTCGCAACATCCGCACTTTCGAGAAGGCGACCGGTGTCGACGTCATCGTCGATGACACGCCGGGCGTGGTCATCGTCAGTGCCTTCGACAACATCCGCCGTGAAACCGCCCGCCTGGCGCTTACCAAGCTCATTCAGGACGGCCGCATCCATCCAACACGCATCGAGGAGGTCGTCAAGGAAACGCAGGAGGAGATGGAACGGCACATCCTCGAGCTGGGCAAGCAAGCGGTGCTGGAAGCCAACATTGGCACCCTGCATGAGAAGCTGATGCAGCTTCTGGGCCGGCTCAGGTTCCGCACCAGTTACAGCCAGAACGTGCTGCAGCACAGCCTCGAGGTGGCAGCCCTGTGCGGACTGATGGCGGACGAAATGGGGCTCAATGGCACGCTCGCCAGGCGCTGTGGACTGCTCCACGACGTCGGCAAGGCGGCCGACCACGAAATGGAAGGCGGCCACCCCAAGATTGGCGCCGAGCTCGCCAAACGTTATGGCGAGACCAGCAAGGAGGTGCTCCACGCCATCGCGGGCCACCACGACGACGTCACCATCGACCACGTTTATACGGTGCTGGTGGCCGCTGCCGACGCCATCAGCGCCTCGCGTCCCGGTGCTCGCCGCGAAACGCTGGAGAAGTACGTCAAAAGGCTCGAGGAGCTGGAAGCGCTGGCCTCGGGCTTTCCGGGCGTGGAGCATGCCTTCGCCATCCAGGCTGGCCGCGAGCTGCGCGTCATCGCCAACGCCCACCAGCTTTCGGACAACGAAGCGACCAAGACCTGCCGCGAGATTGCCAAGGCGATCGAACAACAGCTCAACTACCCCGGCGAGATCAAGGTCACCGTCGTGCGCGAGACGAGGACGGTGGAGTTCGCACGCTGATTGGCCGCTTGCGGCTTCGCGCACGCTCGCCGATGCTGGGTACAGCGCATCGACAAGCGAGCGCGAAGCCGCAAGCCGCCGGAGATCCGCCATGCGGCTTTTGTTCCTGGGCGATATCGTGGGTCAGCCCGGCGTCGACATGGTGCGGGCCGCGCTCCCCTGCCTGCGCCGCGTCGAGAAACTCGATTGCGTGATCGCCAATGCGGAAAACGCCTCGGGTGGCTCCGGCATGACGCCACGCGTCTACCGGCAGCTCAAGGACGCGGGCATCGACCTCTTCACGATGGGCGATCATATCTACAAGAAGCAGGAGCTGATCAAGGTCCTCGACGAGGACGATCGCATCTGCAAGCCGGCCAACTTCCCGCCCGATGCTCCCGGTCGGACCTGCATCACGACAGCGCTTGCAGACGGCGCCCGAATCGCCGTCTTTTCGCTGCTGGGACGCACGTTCATGCGCCCGGTCGATTGTCCATTCCAGGCGGCCGACCGAATACTTCGCGATATCGCGGGCAAGGCCCAGGTCATCGTCGCGGATGTCCATGCGGAAGCCACTGCGGACAAGTATCTGCTCGGCCATTATCTCAAAAGCCGCGTGACGGCCGTGCTGGGAACGCACACGCACGTGGCGACGGCCGATGAGCAGATCTTGCCGGGCGGCACCGCGTTTATCAGCGACGTCGGCATGACGGGGCCGTACGATAGCATCCTGGGGCGACGAATCGACCGGGTACTATTCACGACCAAGACGTTTATCCCTAGCCCGTTCGACGTGGCCGAGGGGGACGCCAGACTGGCCGGAGCGGTGGTCGATTTCGAAACGTCCGGCAAGGCGACGGCGATACGCCGCATAATGATCGATGAGCGCGGCCTGCAAAAGTTGCGCGCGGGCGATCTGGTTTAGGCCGGAGCCAGAAGGCGAATATCGCGGTTTCGGCGCATGTAACGAATCAAACATGAACTCCTATAAGTCATTTTGCATGATGGTTTGCGTCTGGCGATTCCGTTGCGCCCGGTTTGCGGTGATATGCCTGCTGTGCGCCGCCGCGGCAGCGGGCCTGGCTCAACCGGCGCCGTCCGACGTCGCGTTCGAAACCCACGTCAAGCCACTTCTTGCCAAACACTGTCTGGCATGTCATTCGACGAATCTCAAGAAGGGTAGCCTCGACCTCGAACGGTTCGCCACAAGCGCGGACGTGCGCAAGGATGTGAAGCCCTGGCAGGTGCTGATCGAGCAGGTGGAAACTGGCGAGATGCCGCCGCGGGACAAGCCGCAGCTTAGCGAGGCCGACAAGAAGCAACTGCTGGCCTGGGTGCGTGGATTCCTCGACGCCGAGGCACGGGCGCGCTCGGGCGATCCCGGCGTGGTGCCGCTGCGCCGACTGAGCAACGCCGAGTACGACGCCACCATCCGCGATCTGACCGGCGTCGACCTCAAGCCCGCCCGCGAGTTCCCGGCCGATGGTGCAGGCGGTGAAGGCTTCACCAACTCGGCCGAAGCGCTCTCTGACATCTCCCCTGCCCTGGCCGCCCGCTATCTGCAGGCGGCCAAGGAGATCGCCGATCACGCCGTGTTGTTGCCCGACAGCTACCGCTTCTCTCCGTCCAAGACGCGTCGCGATTGGACCGACGAGGGAACGGCTCGGCTCCGCAAGTTCTACGCCGACCTGTTTCCGCCCGACGGCAAGCTCAACGTGCAGCCCTACCTGCTGGCGACGATCAGACAGCGCGACGACCTGCGCGCGGGTCGATGGCAAGAAGCGGCGGCCAAGGAAAAAGTGAACTCGAAGTACTTGCGTATACTCTGGGAGGCGCTGAACGAGACAGCTCCATCGCAACCGCTCGATTCGATTCGCGGGCAGTGGAAAACGGCGACTGAGCAAGATGTGCCTGCACTCGTTGCCGAGATTGCCGCCTGGCAAGCGGCGCTGTGGAAGACGGTCAAGGTCGGCAACTATATCAGCGCCAATTGGCACGCGGCGCCGGACAGTGCTTATCTTGAGAGTCTATCGCGGCACGCGCCAGTCGATCCACCGGCGAAGACAGCGCTCGCTTTGCGTGTGCCGGTCAAGCTAGCGCCTGGACAATCAGAGGTGCGCCTTTACCTGGCGGCGCGTGAAGCGTCGCCATCCGCTCGGCGAAAGGACGGCCTTGCGCCGAGCGAATGGCGACTCGTCTGGCAGCGGCCGCGCTTTGAAGGTGCCGGCAAGCCAACACTTCTCCTCCGCGATTACGCATCGTTCGGTCCGGCGTTCGAAATCGATTACCGCTCGGCGTTTGCCCGCACCGCCGCCTATCTCGGCGCCGTGGCGGAGGCGGTCCACGATTCAGGTGCGACGCTGGATAATCTGGCGAAGCGACATGGCCTCGACACGACTCTTCTCAAGAATTGGAGCAAACTGCTCGCCCTGAGTCCGCGCCGCGAAGTCAAGGGCACGACGCGGCCAGCGGCGCCGCTGGAATTACTCGACGACAAGGTGGATCCGACGCCGCACCGGCCGGCCCTGAGCGGCTGGAAGAAGAAGGGGATCGACCTGCCTACCGTAGTCGCCAACGCGTCCGATCAAACGTTGCAGATTCCAGGCCGCGTCTCCGCGCGCACAGTCGCGGCCCATCCGACACCGCAAGAATTTGTCGGCATTGCCTGGAAAAGCCCGATCGACGGCGCCGTGCAGTTGACGGCCCATGTCGCGCACGCCCATCCCGCCTGCGGCAACGGCGTCGCCTGGTGGCTGGAGCAGCGGCGGGGCGAGCAGGCGACCCTGTTAGGCGATGGCCTGATCGACCTGGGCAAGGAAGCAAGGCACACGGCGTCGATTCAGATCACGAAGGGCGACCTGCTTGTACTGGCGATCGATCCACGCGACGCCAATCACATCTGCGACATGACCGAAGTCTGGCTCACCATCACCGAAACCGACAAGCCGGGTCGCGTCTGGGACCTGGCGAAGGATGTTTCCAACAATCTCCTCGCGGGTAATCCTCACGCCGATTCGCATGGCCGCGCTGGCACTTGGAGCTTCGTTCGTGGTCCGGCGGCGAAGAAGAGTGGCCCCTCCGCTGGCCCAATTCCCGTCGCTTCCGTCCTGGGCAAATGGCGCTTGGCGGCGGCTGATCCAGCGCGCAGATCGGAGTCCGAAACCCTCGCACGAGAAGCGGAGTCGCTACTCACCGGCCCGCGCCCCGCGAACGAGAAAGCTGACAATCGCGCAGTTTACGATCGGCTCTCGGCGCCGGACGGACCGCTGTTCACCGGAGTCGATGTGACCAAGATGGCGAAGCGGCATCCTGGTGAAGGAGGCTTCGGCCTTTCAAAGGAGCGTTTTGTCCCGCCTGAGCATGACGGCATTACTGCGATCAGCGGCCAGGACATCGAGATCCGTCTGCCCGCCGCCCTGTTCGTGGATCGTGAATTTGTGGTCGATGTCCAGCTCGACGAAACGGCAGCGGACGGGCTGGTTAGGGTGCGTGCTGCGACCACCCCGACCGACACGCGCGGGGATGGACCAGTGCTCGGTGATGCGAAAGGCGCGGCCTACAAGCGGCTGGTCGCCGGCCACGCCGAGTTTCGCAAGCTATTTCCGCTGTTCGTATGTTTTCCGCAAGTAGTGCCGACCGACGAGGTGGTGACGCTCAAGATGTTCCATCGCGAGGACGAGCCGCTGACGCGTCTGTTTCTGAGCGAGGAACAGACGCGCAGGCTGGATCGCATGTGGGACGAACAGCGCTTCATCAGCCGGCAGCCGAAGGCGGAGTACGACTATCTACCGCAGTTCATGGGCTTCACTACGCAGGACACGCCCAAGGCGTTTCAGCAGTTCTTCATCGACCGTAAGCCATTATTCAAGAAGCACGCGGACGAGTTCGTCAAAGCAGAGGACGACGCCGTGCCTCGCCAGCTCGATGCGCTCCTCGACTTCGCCGGACGAGCGTATCGCCGGCCGCTTTTGGAGAAGGAAAAGGCGGAACTGCGCGGCCTCTACGAGACGATTCGCAAAAAGGGACCGGATCACGGCGAGGCATTCCGCGGCGTGCTGGCTCGCATCCTGGTGGCTCCGGCGTTCCTGTTCCGCATCGAAGTGCCTTTCCCCGGCAAGGAACCCGTCGCAGTCAACGACTGGGAACTGGCCACGCGGCTCAGTTACTTCCTCTGGTCTTCCATGCCCGATGCCGAGCTACGCCGCTGGGCTGCCGACGGCAAACTCCGCGAACCGGCCGTCCTGGAACAACAGGTGCGGCGCATGCTCAAGGACGAGCGCACGCGCATGCTGGCCATCGAGTTCGGTACGCAGTGGATCCACGTGCGCGGCATCGACGATCTGAAGGAGAAGAATGAGAAACTCTTTCCCACCTTCGACGCCGGGTTGCGCCAAGCGCTCTACGAGGAAGCGATCCTGTTCTTCCAGGAGTTGTTCAAGGGCGATCGGCCCGTCACGGACGTGCTTGAGGCCGATTACATGTTCGTCAATGAACTCCTGGCGAAGCATTATGGCATTCCGGGCGTCGTCGGCGCACAATGGAGACGCATCGACGGCGTGCGCAAGTTTGGCCGCGGCGGCATCCTCGCCATGGGCAGCGTGCACGCCAAACAATCGGGGGCGTCGCGCACTAGCCCGGTGCTACGCGGCAACTGGGTGGTCGAGACGCTGCTGGGCGAGAAACTGCCGCGGCCGCCCGCGAACGTGCCGATCCTGCCCGACCAGGAAGGGACCGATCGGCTGACGACGCGACAAATGGTAGAGCAGCACGTGTTGAACCCGTCGTGTGCCGCCTGCCACGCGCGCATTGACCCGTTTGGCTTCGCGTTCGAAAACTTCGACGCCATCGGGCGCTTTCGGATAAAGGAAAGTAGTGGCCTACCCGTCGACGCCCGCGCCAGGCTGCGTGAGGGCACCGAGTTCGAGGGGATCGATGGCCTGCGCCACTACCTGGTGACCAAGAAAAAGGACGTGATCACGCGTCTGATCTGTCAAAAGCTGCTCGGTTACGCCCTGGGTCGGGCCAAGACGCTGTCCGACACGACGCTGATCGACACGATGGTGGCTGAGCTGAACAAGAACGATGGTCGGATGTCGGCGGCCGTGTTCGCGATCCTGCGGAGCCCGCAGTTTCGCATGATACGCGGCAAAGAATATATCCCGTAGGTTGGGTCAAGGAAAGCGCGGACCCACCAGCAGGGTTTTGCAAAGACGTCCGAGTTGAACCGATCGCAGACGCCGTCGCAAAGGCGTGGTGGGGCGGGGCGATTACGCTTGGGCCACCCTACGGTCCAGGGTCGAAACGGAGTCCTACATGAATATGCCCGCGCTCTTCTCCCGCCGCACCTTCCTCCGTGGCCTTGGCGTTAGCATGGCGCTGCCGTGGCTGGAATCGCTGACCGCCTTCGCCGACGAGGGGTCCTCGAGCCGAGATGGACGGCCGCCGGTACGCTTCGCTTGTTTGTTCTCGGGCAACGGCTTCCATCATCGTGAGTGGTGGGCACGCGGCGAGGGCTCTGCCATGGAACTGGGCCGCGTGCTCGAGCCGCTGCGTCCGTTCCGCACCAAGATGAACTTCATCTCGGGCCTGTACAACGCGGAGGCGCTGATCGGCGGCATCCATAGCTGCCAGACCGGCAACCTCTTGACGGGGGCACACCTGGCGCCGGGGGGCGAAATCCGTTCGGGCATCAGTTGCGACCAGGTCATCGCCCAGCGGCACCGCGACCAGACCAAGGTGCCCAGCCTGGTGCTCGGTTGTGAGCCGTCGATCGCGGCCATCCACAAGAATTACTCGATGGTTTATAGCTCGCACATTTCGTGGACTTCGCCGACGACGCCGACGCCGCTCGAAGTCTTCCCGGCGCTGGCGTTCGACCGGCTCTTTCGCGACAACGTCAGCCGGGCCGACCGCAGCGTGCTCGACGCCGTACTCGAAGACGCGCGTGGCCTGCGCTTGCGTGTCAGCGTTGCCGATAAGCGCCGCCTGGACGAATACCTGTCGTCGGTCCGTGAAGTAGAATCCCAGATTTCCCGGGCCGGTCAGGCGGGCAGACTGCAGGGCTGGCGGCCGACGCTCGACCGTCCCAATATGTCCCGCCCCGCCGACGGCATGCCGCAGGATATCGATCAGCACATGCGGCTCATGTGCGACATTCTCGTGCTGGCCTTCCAGACTGACAGCACGCGCGTCTGCACCCTCAAGCTAAACAACGATCATTCGTCACTGCGCTTTCCAAAGCTGGCCGCCTCGAGCGGTCGCGGCGGCATCGACTACATGATCCATCACCTTCTGTCACACACCAACAACGACGACTGGCTATGTGTCAATCAGTTCTTCTTGCAGCAACTGGCTTACATCGCCGGCAAGCTCGACCGCATCCAGGAGGGCGAGCGTACGCTGCTCGATAACTCAATGATTCTGTTTTGCTCGAGCATGATGACCGGCAACCACGACAACAATCAGTTGCCGCTCGTCCAGCTCGGCAGCGGCGGCGGCCAAATCCGCACCGGCCGCATTCTTAACTACATGGGCCGCCCCAACCGCAAGATGTGCAGCCTGTACCTGTCGCTCATGGACAAGGCGGGCGTCCGCCTGGATCGATTTGGCGACGCCGACCGCCGCCTGGAAGAGATTTGATTTCAATATCTTCGCCAACTCGAGGACGGCTGCAGGCTTTCCCTTTAGACCGCAGTAGTCGAAACGACTATCAGATTACTCGGTAAACGAGCTATGCCTTTGTAGCCAAAGCCTTACGTACTGCAGCCAAGCTGAGTCCAAGAATGTCGGCAATATCGCGCGCCGCCAGGCCGCGCGCCGCCAGTTTCGGGATGGACTTGAGCTTCTCCTGTCGATTGCGCTCGCGCTCAGTGTTGACTCCTTTCTTCAGCCCTTTCTCAATGCCCTTCTCGATGCCCTTCTCGATGCCCTTCTCCAGGCCTTCTTCAAAGCCCTCCTGACGGGCTTCCTGGTAGACGCGCGTTTCACGAATGTCGTTTACTTGGAGCATGGCTTGAATTTCCTCACGGCTCAAGCGCGGTAGCTTGTAGATGATCACCGTTTCGATCAATTCTACCAGGTCGGCACTCAGAGCTGCATCGGCAATCTCACCGCGGGCACGAGCCACGAGCGCACGGGCGGCTAGCACGGCCTTTTCGGGCTCCTGTCGTATTAGCCCCAGGATAGCCAGGCCCAGCGGCGCATCAGGTATATCCGCCACCTCGTCAAGAAAGACGCGGCGCAACAGCCCGGCTTCAAGCAAGGGCTGGTAGGGAGTCAGCACCTCCGGTTCCAGAGCGCGGGCGGCAAACAGTACGACGGCGGAGAATTCTTGCGTCGGGTCGTTTTGCTTCAAGTAAGTGTAAGCCTTGGCCAAGATGTCCGCGTAAACGCTGGGAAGTGCATAGAACTGCACCTCTACGAAGTAAACCGGCAGGTCCGGCTCTTTGGGCTGAAAAACTCCGTCGGCGCGGCGCGCAATTTCCTTGAATTCGAGGGCAAGGTACTGGTAACGCAGCGCCATGGACTTGGCTCTGTCCGCATCCAGACCCAGCACAAGGAAGAAGGTCTCCGGACTCGTCTCGAACAGGCGATAGAATAAGGGGTCGGTGATCATGTGAGTGGTTATCATAACCAGACAGAAGGGAAAGCGCCATGCCCAACACCATCCAAGTTGGCGTCATTACCAACGCCGAGGGCGCCCATCTGGATCTGTATCTTGCCGCCCTCGCCAAGACCGAGGAGGTGGCCGGCGTCGCCCTCGCCGATCCCAGTGGCCGCATCGTGGAGCGGGCCCGCAAGGAACTGGGGACCAAACTCCGCAGCATTCATAAAGATGCGGCCGACATGCTCAAGCAGGTTCGGCCGGCCATGGCGCTGATAAGCCTCGAAGCCGCCCTGGCCCCGGCCGCCATCGATCAGGCGCTCGACGCCGGCTGTCACGTG
>JADMIO011127003.1_pt1 | contig 17101 bp, 15 predicted proteins | sample 8958161 | NCBI WGS metagenome assembly JADMIO01 (sample SAMN16585339, study PRJNA669376) | soil metagenome | isolation source: Crop rotation soil | place: USA: Cullars Rotation, Alabama | collected 2011
TACCCGGGTACCGGTATTGGCCTTGCCATTTGTGACAAAATCGTCCAAAAGCATCAAGGTACTATACGGGCCGAAAGTGAATCCGGGAAAGGTGCGGCGTTTATAATCATACTTCCAAAAACGCAGGATAAATCATGACAAACGATATACGTGTTCTAATTATAGATGATGATGAGGATGATTATTTTATTACAAGCGATTATCTTAAAAACATTGCCGGGAAAACTTTTATCATAGACTGGTGCTATAATTATAAAAATGCCCTGGATGAAATAAAGCGTGAAAAACATGATATTTTTTTAGTTGATTACCGCCTTGGAGCCAAAACGGGTATTGACTTAATAAAAGAGGCTGTAAAGCTTGAAACGGATGTGCCTTTTATATTGCTTACAGGAAAAGGTGATATTAATATTGATGAGGAAGCAATGAAATTAGGCGCTTTTGATTACCTGGTTAAAGGCGAGCTAAGCAGCGAAAAACTTGAACGCTCCATACGCTATTCAATTGACAGAGCGGGAACTTTAAATGAGTTAAAAGCCAAAGAAAAAAAATACCGTAACATTTTCGATAAATCAAATGAAGCCATATTTGTAACAGACGATAAACTTTGCTTTACGGAAGTGAATGCTGCCTTTGCCAATATGCTTTCTTGTGAAGAAAAGCTTTTGTTTAAAACCAAACTTCCTGACTTATTTACTGATAATTATATATCAAGAAAATTAACAGACCAGTTAAAACAAAAAGGCCTTATCGAAAATTGCCAGGCTGAAATTCATTATAAAAAAAATAAACCTGTGCCCTGTATTATTTCCGCCACTAAAGAAAAAGACGTTGAAGGAAAAACCTATTACCAGGGCATTATTCATGATATAAGTTTAATAAAGCAGGCAGAGCGCTCTAATCTGCGTGCAGAAAAATTAGCAGCGGCCGGCAGGCTTGTGCGCACACTGGCACATGAAGTAAGAAACCCTATCAACAATATAAATCTTGCGTGCGAGCATTTGCGCAGTATAGATACTTCGGAAGATAATGCCCTCTATTTTGATATAATATACAGGAACAGTTGCCGTATAAATGAACTTATTAAAGAATTGCTTGACAGCTCACGGCCGACTGAAATGCAGCTTAAAGACTGTGTTTTACAATCGTTGATAGACGAAATTATAAATGCTGCCAATGACCGCATAAGCCTTAAGAACATTAACCTTCAACTTGATTACCCGGTTGAGTTTATTAATGTTTATATTGATTTTGATAAAATGGTCATAGCCTTATTAAATATCTTAATTAATGCTGTTGAAGCAATAGAAGTTGACCATGGTAAAATTTCAATAAAAGTTAAAACTGATAAAGAAAGTGCCATAATAGAAATCAGCGATAATGGTTCCGGTATAAGTGAAGATAAAATCCCGAGATTATTTGAACCCTATTATACTTCTAAAAGAAATGGCATTGGCTTAGGCCTTGCTTCAACCTTAAATATTGTGCAGGCACATAACGGCACTATCGAAGTAACATCTGAGCCCGGTAAATCAACCACTTTTACAGTTACCTTGCCCATAAAGGCAAAAACAGCTTAACATTTAACGCATGGTGATAACAAAAAATTTGTTGTATAGAAGATAAGATAACTGGCACATTTTTTTCTTTTTAAATCTCATTAACATTTTAAATTCACAAAATATGAGAAGCATTTTGTACATCATTGCCGTCATTCTTATAATAGGATGGTTGCTTGGCGTTTTTGTTTACAGCGTAAGTGGTTTAATACACATCTTACTTGTTCTTGCAATAATATCTATCTTAATCGGCTTGATAGGAGGAAGGGGGACCCCATAAAATTGGTTATGTCTATACTTACAGTTAAACACTATTATAAACCGGCTTAGCGCCGGTTTTATTTTATGAAAACGTTAGTAAACTTTAGCAGAAAAAATGCCTCTCTTTACACAGTTTATATTACTTAACAATCATTGCTTCTTGGTTTAAATTCTACTCTAAATTACCCATAATGCGAAACAATATAACACCAGCAGCGTTACTTGCATGCGCAGTAACACTATTTGGCTGCACAAAAGAACCGTTGAACAATCTCACAACAGAAGAGTCAAGAATTTATGTAACAAATGCCGATACAACTGTAAGCTTCAGTGCATTCAATACCTACAGCATTTCAGACTCGGTTGTTGTGCTTGATAATGGCCAGTCCTATAAAGATCTGCAGGCACCTGACCAGGCCTATATTGATGCTGTAAACAAATACATGCAGCAAAGAGGTTATGTGAAAGTGTCAAAAGAAAATGATCCTGATATTGGTATTGATGTAAACAGGATCTATAATACGTCAACAGGTTATTTCAGTTACGATGATTACTGGGATTATTATGGCGGATACTGGGATCCTTATTACTGGGGCTATGGTGGCTATGGTTACTATGTTCCTACATCCTATGGCATCTATCAAATAACAGAAGGCGCAATGAGCATTGATATGCTTGATTTAAAACATGCAGCCGAGAAAAATAAAATAGATGTTATCTGGAACGGGCTTATAAGGGGCGAAGACATCTTTAATTCCTCAACAGCCGATGGTTCAATTAAAGCTTTATTCGACCAATCAACCTATTTACAAAGCAATTAAAAAATTATAATCATGAAAGCATTGAAATTATTGCTTTTTGCAATATTCATTTTTTCGGCAGCACAACTACAGGCGCAGAAAGGTGTAGTTAAGTTGAACCTGCAATACAGTTATGCTTTGCCACTTGGAAGTTTTAAAAACGATGTTATAAGCGAAGGTTCGCCACGCGGTTTTACAGGCGATATCTTATATGGAGTGAGTAATAAATTTGCTGTTGGCCTTGGTCTTGGCTTCCAGGATTTTTACCAAAAATATTCAAGGGCTTTGTACAACACGGGCGACAAGGAAGTAACATCTGCCGTATTAAGTAACTCCGTACAGATTATACCTTTATTGGCAAAAGGCGAGTTTTATCCGCTTAATGGAGGTAAATCTTTTATACAACCATATATATCTGCAGGTGCCGGTTTAGGTATTTCGAGCTTTACACAATACCTCGGCGAATTCGGCGGCACTGATAATGCAGGCGGATTTATGTTCCAGGGTGGTGCGGGTGTCTCAATACCTTTTAGCAAATACAGTAAAGCAGGTTTAAGATTAGGCGCAAACTATAATATGGTTTCTTATAACAAAAGTGGTTTCAGCAATTTTAATAATGTGAGTTTCCAGGGCGGTTTATTTTTTCCGCTTAAATAAACATTCTTTATAAGTCATCATTTTGCTGCTAATAAAAATACCGGTGAAAAGCAGCCGGTATTTTTTATTAAAAACATTTTTATTGATCATTGGTGTCCCGGTGAAAAAAAATTTGGCATTCAGCCAGGGCGTATCACTCAGTAGTGTTTACTATGCCTGGTTGCAATTAAATTTATAGTAATGTACTCTCTTACTATAAACAGTTTAAACATTCAATTTTAAACAACAATAACTCCATCTTTCATATGCAAAATCCTGTCGCTCATTTGCGCCATTTCTTCGTTATGGGTTACAATAAGAAATGTTTGTTTGAATTGATTGCGCAGATCAACAAACAAATTGTGTAATTCTTTAGCGTGAACTGAATCGAGATTGCCTGTTGGTTCATCAGCAAAAACAATATCAGGTTTGTTGATAAGCGCTCTTGCCACGGCAACACGCTGTTGTTCGCCGCCGCTGAGTTGATTGGGTTTATTATCTATCCTGCCTTCCAGGCCTAAGGTTTCAAGTAGTTGCAGCGCCTGTTGTTCTGTTTGTTTTTTACTGTTGCCTGCAATCCATGCAGGGATGCAAACATTTTCCAATGCAGTAAATTCAGGCAATAAATGATGGAACTGGAAAACAAAACCAATATGATGATTGCGGAAGTCGGCAAGCTTTTTATTTTTTAAAGTGTGCACCGGAATATTATTTAAAAAAATCTCGCCGCTGTCAGGCGCATCCAATGTACCCAATATATGCAGCAGCGTGCTTTTACCTGCACCTGAAGAACCAACAATACAAACAATTTCGCCACTATTAATAATAAGGTCAACACCTTTTAAAACTTCTACCTGTGCGTATTTTTTCTTAATGTTTTTTGCAACCAGCATATATATATAAAATCTGCCAAAGATAAGGGAAGGGTAATCGAAATGTTAGCAGGCAATTTTGGAATAAATGACGCAGCTTTATTATAAAATCAAACATTACATTTAGTACTGCTGGATTTTAAACAATAACAGTACCATCTAAAGCACGGAAATATTTGATGAAAGAGGATTATACATTTTTTTTAGACTCATCGGGATAAATCACCTGCTACAATAAACCAATTGCAAACACTTAATTTGAACGTATTATTTTTGTTTACCGGCGATATTAATTTATAAATTGCTTCAATCGCTTACAATGAAACAATACCTGGCAACATATACGCTGTTATTCATCTTTATCATTTTTTCCTGCAATACAAAAACTAACGAAAATGCAACTATCGCATCAGCCGATGTAAAAGAAATCTTGGTAAACCCCGAAGGAAAAGATTCTATGCTGCTGCTTACCGACAGGCCGCCAAATCTTGAAACGCCATTGAAATATTTTCTTGAAGATTATACGCCCAATAAGGTTTTCTTCGTGCGATGGCATTTGGCTTCTTTGCCATCAAAAGTTAATATTGACACTTTTCGTTTAAGGGTGAATGGCAATGTTGCAAAGCCGCTGGAGCTTTCTTTGGAAGACTTAAAGACTAAATTCAAACCTTATACCATAACCGCCTTATGCCAGTGTGCCGGCAATTCAAGAAGTTTTTTTGATCCGCGTGTGCCGGGCGGCCAATGGAAGAACGGCGCTATGGGCAATGCTAAATGGACGGGTGTTAAACTGAAAGATATTCTTGATATGGCGGGTGTAAAAAAAGGTTCAGGAGAAGTTAGTTTTAACGGGCTTGATGGCCCTGCAATGAAAGGCACGCCTGATTTTGTAAAATCGCTGCAATATGAACATGCTGCAGATGGGGAAGTAATGATTGCTTATGAAATGAATGGTGAACCATTGCCTTTGTTGAACGGTTATCCTTTAAAACTGGTAGTGCCCGGTTGGTATGCAACCTATTGGGTGGGTATGTTGAATGAAGTGCAGGTGCTTACTGAACCCTTCAACGGTTTCTGGATGCAAAAGGCTTATCTAATACCAAAAGGTGTTGCCAATGGTAATGAGAAACCGGATTCACTGGGCAAAGACATGGAGCCGATCAATAAAATGGATGTACGCTCATTATTTGTTTTTCCTGAACCCGGTAACATTATCGCTGTTAACAAAACCACCAGTATAGAGGGCCTTGCTTTTGATGGAGGCGATGGTATAACGAAAGTTGAAATTTCAGAAGACAGTGGCAAAACATGGAAACCGGCAAGCTTAGATGAAGATTTGGGAAAATATTCATGGAGGCGTTGGCATTATAGTTTTATGCCTGCAGAAAAAGGTGATTATGTTTTTTGGGTAAAGGCAACCAACAACCAGGGATTAACACAGCCTTTTCATCAATGGAACCGCAGTGGTTATATGCGCAACGAAATTGAGAGCCTGGCCATTAATGCACAATAATAAATATCTGGCATGAGTTATAAAACTATGATAGTAACCATTGCTGCTGTACTCTTTATAGCATGCAATAACAGCAAACCTTCTGAACCGGTTAATACTGATAGCGGTGTTACCAATCTCAACGCTATCATAACAGAATTGCCTGATAAACCTGGTTATGCGGTTTTTAAACAAAACTGCATGAGCTGCCATTCTGCACGCTATATACAAATGCAACCCAATCTTACTGAAAAGGCATGGACGGGCATTGTAACCAAAATGCAGAAAAATTTTGGCGCACCGGTTACTGATTCATCTGCGCAGGAAATTGTAAAATATCTTGTGTTGATAAAAGGAAAAGGATAATCACAAAAGTGTTCTGCTTTCCAAACGCATCCGGCATACAACGAACCGAACCCAATCAGGTCGCAGACAAATTCCATTTTGATGAGTTGAATTACTGTATTGTAACTAAAAACATTCAAAAGAAATCTCGATTTAAGGAATGCCGTACAAACAGGATAATTATATGCATTTGAATAAATTAATAACATTTGAATTACTATAACATTTTTGAAAAAAACTGCATTTGGTTATTTCGGCACAACACTTACTTTTGCGCAAAATTTGAAAGGCAATGTTTTGGACTTTAGAATTAGCCAGCTATTTGGAAGATGCGCCCTGGCCCGCAACAAAAGATGAACTGATTGATTATGCAATACGCTCGGGTGCACCTATTGAAGTAGTTGAAAACCTGCAGGAGCTTGAGGATGAAGGTGAAGTTTATGAAAGCATTGAAGATATTTGGCCTGACTACCCAAGCCAGGAAGACTTTCTGTTTAATGAAGATGAATATTGATCATTAACGTTACCAAAGCAACTGTTTAAAAGTATTAACTAACAACCCCGCAACAGCGGGGTTGTTTTTTTGAATGATAATTTTATTCAGCTATTTTACAGGCTGATAAAATAATGTTCAAATAATTTTTAACTTGTCACGCTTTAGCCCATTGGTCACGTTCATCAGGCGAAAATTTCCAGGGGGCAAAATTGTTTTCAATGTTACCAAACATAGCGTTCCATTCCTGCGGCGCATTGCTTTCTTCCATCACTAAAAATCTTCTTAATTGTATAATAATGTCTAAAGGGTTTATACTTACAGGACATTCTTCAACGCAAGCCTGGCAGGTTGTGCAGGCACGCAGTTCTTCCGGTGTTATATAATCATGTAAGAGTGTTTTATTATCATCAACATAATTTTTATTGGTATTGATGTTTCGTCCTACTTCTTCTGCTCTGTCTCTTGTTTTCATCATTATCAATCTTGGACTTAAAACTTTACCTGTAATGTTTGCCGGGCAGGCCGCGGTGCATCTTCCACATTCGGTGCAACTGTAAGCATCCAATAAATTTTTCCAGCTTAGATCGAATATATCTTTTGCACCAAATTTTTTATGGTTTGCTTCGGCTTCTGTTGGTGCTAACTCTGGTTGCATCGCATACAAAACTTCCTGCTGAATTTCAGGCATATTTTCAAATTTGCCCTTTGGTTCCAGCTTGCCATAATATGCATTTGGAAAGGCAAATAAAATGTGCAGGTGCTTGGAGTAGGGGAGATAGTTTAAGAAAGCAAATATGCCCGTAATGTGCAACCACCAGCAGGTTCTTTCCCATATCACTAATGTACCATCGCTCATATTTGTAAACAATGGTTGCAAAAAGTGAGAGAAAGTAAAATCACCTGTCTTATGTTCGACATATTCTCCGTAACCGCGCAGTTGCAAAGTTGTATCAGCGGCATTCATGGTAAGAAAAAAACTCATCAATAAAATTTCAGTAATGAGAATATAATTGGCATCGCTTTTAGGCCAGCCGTTAAGCTCTTTCATCCATAAACGTCTTACATGCAAAACATTTCTTCTTATCAAAAAAATAACGCAAACGGCAAGCACGCCAACCGCTAAAAATTCAAACGCATCAATAAGCCAGGGATAAAGAACGCCCAAAGGTTTTGCAAAAATCCTATGTGTGCCAAATAAGCCATCAATGGCAATTTCAAGTACTTCGATATTGATGATAATAAAGCCTGCATAAATTATAAAATGCATTACAGCCACCAGCGGGTTGCGGAACATTTTCTTTTGCCCGAAAGCAAGCAATAAAATATTTTTCCAGCGCTGCTTTTTGTTATCGCTTACATCTTCATCTCTGCCTAATAAAATATTTCTTCTTACCTGGCTTATTTTTTTTGTAAAAAGCCAGGTTGCTGCAATGGCAAGCGCAATGAATAATAACTGTAAAATAACCTGCATAAAATTTTATGTATTACGAAGATAAAGTTTGCATAAAAAGCTTAATATAAAAACAGTTATCTTATTTTTATAACATGCAAACCAGAACCATATTAACCGCAGAAGTATCTGAAGAAAAATTTCACCGCATGTCACTTGAAGTGGCAGAACAACTGAGCGAAGACGATGCCGAACTTATCATTATAGGCATTGAAGGCGCCGGCAAATTTGGAATGGAGGGCGCGGGAAAACTTATTGCAACCAAAGTAGCCAATCATTTAAAAAAATATATTGATGCGCCCGTAAGAACCATTTCGCTGCACCTTGATAAACATAAACCCGCTGTAATTACATTAAGCGAAGAAACAAATTTTGACGATAAAAATGTTTTGCTGGTGGATGATGTAAGCAACAGCGGTAAAACTTTGATGTATGCTTTAAAGCCTTTTATGCAGTATCATCCCAAACGTATACAAACCATGGTATTGGTAGAACGCATGCACAAACAATTTCCTATAAAACCGGATTACGTTGGTTATTCTATTGCCACCGCACCTGATGACTATGTACAGGTTGAAGAAATGGAAGGAAATATTTCGGCTTCAATTGTTTCAGGGGAATAGTTTTGAGTTACTGTTACTCTATATGGTGAGATGAAAGATGAGTGAGATGATTTAATAATTTATTTTACGCCACATTCAACGACCAACTGTCAAACGCCAACTGTCAACTATACGCCCTTAGCTTTAGCCTGGCATTTCAATGCCGATCTGTTTCATCAGCAAATAAGCATTCATGCTCGTGCAAATTCCCGGTTTCAGTTTGTAATCAAAGAAGAGTTTTTCATCGTTTACCGCAACGTCAAAGTGGTAATTTTTAATTGCCTGCGGATAATCGTATTCAAGCTTTGATAATTCAATATCATGCGTTGCAATTATGGCTGCCGAATCTTTTCTTATTAGTTGCTGTATTAAAGCTTTTGAACCTGCATGCCTGTCTAAAGAGTTTGTGCCGCGTAAAATTTCATCTAATAGAATAAAGGTTTTGTTTTTTGTATTCACCGCATCGATAATGGTCTTTAGCTTTTTTAATTCTGCGTAGAATGTAGAAGTATTTTCCGCAAGATTATCTTCAATGCGCATGCTGCTCATCAGCTCAGCAACAGAAACGGTGAAGTTTTTCGCGCAAACGCAGGAGCCTGCGTACGCCAGCAGCATATTCACACCAAGGCTTCTTAAAAATGTGCTCTTACCTGCCATATTGCTTCCGGTGATCAAATCAACTTTTGCTGTACCCAGCAAAACAAAATTGTTGGTTACACTTTGTTTTTTTGCCAATAAAGGATGCCCGATCTCCTTTCCTGATAATGAAAAATGTTCATCAGCAATTACAGGAAAACACCACTCAGGATTATTAAAACTTAGTGTTGCAAAACTGCCTGCAACTTCAAGTTCCGCAATAACATTAAACCAGTTTGATACGAGTTGCCTGTTTTGTTTTTTCCATTCTATAAGCGCAACCATCTGCCACAGGTCCCATAAGCAAAATGTATTAAGTAGGAAAAATGCAAATGCATTAAGGCGAACATCAAAACGGTTTAAAATTTTTTGCAGGTGTTTTATTGATGCTGATGCTGTTTTATCAGTTGAACCACCTAAACTTCTTTTAAGTCCGCTTAAAAAAATGTCATCAAATTTTTCTTTTTCAAAACAATGCAACTGGTTATATAAAGTTAACACCACTTGCTCTTGTTTTGAGAGTAACGTATACACAGGCTGAATCTTCCTGCTTATGCCAAGGCTTATTAAAAAGAATACAAACACCAGTAGAGTAAACAACGCTGAAGGCAAAAAATCATCTAAGTACAGGTAAACGCAACTCAGTGTTATAAAAGGATAGATATAGGCCAACAATTTCCATTGGGGATTTGTATAAATTTCAACTTCCGATGCAAGCCATTTATTTATCCGCTGTTCAGCATCTTTTGTAATTTTTTCATGTATGCCATGTGTATGAAATTGCTGCCACCAAGCTGGTTTGCCTCGTATTTCTTTCACCGCTTCTTGCTGCTGCAATATTTCTTCCTTTTGCAAAGGCGTTAACAATCTTGCAGCCAGCAGTTTAATAGCCTGTTCGGCACTGCACCTGTTTATGTATTGAAACAAAGAAGCTTTGCCAAATACATCAAGGTCTTTTGCATAAGCATGGTCTGCAGGTTGCAGATCTTTTCCGTCATACTTCTCATAAAAATTATGATCGAGATAATCGATCTCATCTTTATTGATTGATAAAAGTGTTTCCAGGTTTTTTATGGAAGTTTTGTTATCAGCATCTTTTGATACGGCAATAAGAAACAGCGCAATGCCAACAATAATTCCTGATATAATTGCTGTCAACCCAACGCTCCATAATAAATAAACGCTTAAACAGGTTAAAATAAAAATGCCAAACCGCAACCAGGCAATGCGGCTTCTTTTTGTATATAAAATTTTTAGTTCATCTTCAAGTTTTATAATCCTGCTTTTATAAAAATCACGCGGCGCTTCATCCTTCATATTCGGCGAAGATGCGTTTTAAATATTTTTTGCAAAAAATCATTTGTAAATTCGCCGTTCGTTCTTTGAAAAACGTGCAGCTTGTGGCTTGAGGCCCGCAGCTCAATGCTCATAGCTCGCCGCTTTCTTACATGGGGCTGTATTGGTTTTGACAGCATCCGTTGTGGTAAGTGTAAGCATGCCGTGCGTTGTACTATTAGCACGATAATCTGAAAGTTCAAACTACAAATGGCGAATCTAACTTCGCTATGGCTGCCTAATCAGTGATTAGTTAGTCATTAGGGCCGCGTTGAGCCGGTTGTTCTGTTACCACGCTCCGCCGCCGACTCAAACTAAAAACAGGATGCTGCAACAGAAGGCTGTGACTGTTGCAAAAGACTATGCAGCTAAGCGGGTAATTGGTTGGTTTGTTCCCGGTTATTTGCCGACAATCAATAATGAACTAAGCATGTAGAAAGCTTATGGCAAAGATGTTTGGACAGGGGTTCGAGTCCCCTCAGCTCCACAGAGAAGCCCGCAAATTTGCGGGCTTTTTTTTGCAAGCAACTTTAAGTTATTTGATTTTTGGTTACCGGCTGATCTATGCATGGCGTCACGGTTGCGTCGCATTACCGTCATCTACATATTTTCATGGCAACTCCGGTTTCATATTCAAAGCGTATAACGTAATGCTGTTCCACCACTTCTTCAGGAATAATTGGTTAGTAGATTCAATAAAGATAAAAAACCCAAAGCGTTCAGGAAGAAAAGCTTACTGCTAACATTTGAAGGTTCTGTCTGCAAGCTGTTCCCAACAGACCAATGAAAGCAATATGTTCATTAGAGATCATTTAATGAACATTAATCCATTTATTTAAACACACACTTTACTACAGCATCTTACAAATGAATTATGATATTAGCATAATGAAATCAATTACGATATTATTTTCATTCGTACTACTCAGCTGCGCACCAGGCCATAAAACAATGAAAACTTCAGCGTTTGATGCAGAAGGCCATCGCGGCTGCCGTGGTTTAATGCCTGAAAACACTATTCCTGCAATGTTGCACGCAATTGACCTGGATGTTACAACACTTGAAATGGATGTGCATATTACAAAAGATTCACAGGTTGTTGTTTCACATGATGCATGGTTTAATCCTGATATTACAACAAAGCCTGATGGCAATTTTATAACTGCGAACGATCATAGTTATATTCTATACAACATGAATTATGACAGCATCAGTAAATACGATGTTGGCTTTAAAACGTATGATAAATTTCCTCAACAAAAAAAGCTTTATGTATCAAAGCCATTGTTGAGTGTTTTAATTGATAGTGTTGAAGCCTATTGCAAGGCAAAACATAAAACTGTTTCATACAATATTGAAATAAAGTCTTCACCTGGTGGCGATAACATTTATCACCCTGAACCTGCAAAATTTACGGAGCTGCTAATGGCTGTTATCAATCAAAAACAAATTCAGCAACGCGTAATTATACAGTCTTTCGATTTCAGATCATTGCAATACCTGCATGCAAAATATCCTGCAATAAAAACGTCTGCCCTAATAGATGCAAACGATAAACGCTCTTTAGATAAAGTAATAAGTGATCTTGGTTTTATACCAACAATTTACAGTCCTGTTTACCAGTTAGTGACTGATAAATTAATCAGTGAATGCCATCAAAAAAACATTCATATAATACCGTGGACAGTGAATGAGCTTGCTGAAATGAAACGTTTAAAAAATTCGGGTGTTGATGGGCTTATAAGCGATTATCCAAACCTCTATAAGAATTTATAAATAGTTTACCTGTCGGGGGAAATAGTTTTGCTATGCGACGGTGTATTTGGCTGGTAATATTGATAAACCGGGTAATTGTTTCTTTCAACACTTATGCTGCCGGAAATAGAAAAGGTTTTTGCATCATTCACATACGTTAAACCGGCTTCTACTCTTGAATATAATCCAAGCGCATTCTGATTAAATGAATGCTTGTTAACATTCGTGTTGAGAAAAGTAGTTTGATTAAAATTTATATAAGCCGGGGCAACAGCAATACCTGCAAAAGCGTACAGGTTATCATTTAGCCTGCGGTTTAATTGCAAGCCAACCGGCGCTGAAACAACAGTGGCGTTACCACCTTTATAAAAGCTGAAACTTGTTGAAATACCGGCATAATGCGTAACAAACCATTTTTTATTGAAGCTGCTGTCGTTAGTGTTAATGCCGCGGGAATAAAATGGCCTTTGAGCAAAATTGTTAAACCCAATTACAGGCACCTGCGCATTTAACGCAGTTGAAAAAATTACAGCGGCTATTATTACAATTAAACGCATACACCTATTTACCCGGTAAAAATAAGCCTTGTTGCAATAGCGATTTATAATAAATGTTTAAGTATTCTATTTTTTGCAATACTTTTTCAAACAGAATTTGTTGCTTCCTTGCTGCTGCTGCATTTTTGAGAAATGCGATCTCTTCTTATTGTTTCCGTATGGATACTTTCTTTTGCTGCGTGTAAAAAACCGCAATCGTTTGAATACCGCGGCATGCAAAATTTAAAGGTTGACAGTGTTGGCCTTGTTAGCAGCAAGATCAGCCTTGAACTGGTTTATTTTAACCCAAACAGTTTTGGTGTTGATCTTAAAAACGTAAACTGCGATGTGTATATCAACCATAACTACCTCGGCAGATATGTGCTGGATACAACCATGCATATTGCGAAGCGCAGTGAATTTGTTATTCCTTCTTCAATGAATGTTGATATGAAGAATGTTTTTAGAAATGCTTTAAACGCCTTTCTTTCAAACCAGGTATTGGTTGAATTAAAGGGCTCAACAAGGGTTGGAAAGAGTGGGATTTTTATTACTGTGCCTTTTACTTATTCGGCTATGGAAAATTTCAGTATGTTCTGAAAGTTTGAAGTTTCAATCAGCCTATTCAATATTCAGTTGACATATATAATCTTAAAGCTTGAATATTATTCATATCTCAATCTCCCAATATCTCAATCTCCCAATATCTCAATCTCTCAAAATCTCAATCTTCCAATATCTATTTACCAAATCTTAATCCTTTTATCTTCAGGTAGGTACATTTTATCACCCGGCTGTATATTAAATGCTTTGTAAAAAGGCGTAAAGTTTGCAAGAGGCCCGTTCACCCTGAACATGGCAGGCGAATGCGGATCGACATTTGCGTAAAAACGCATTGTTTCCGGTTTTAATTTTTCGCGCCATATCTGCCCAAGGGAAATAAAGAACCTTTGATCTGGTGTAAAGCCATCTATTTTTGTTGTGTCTTGGCCCTGTTTTGTCATTTTAAATGCATCATACGCAATAGCAACCCCACCAATGTCTGCCATATTTTCACCGGTTGTTAAGGCACCGTTTACATGCACGCTGTCAATTATAACAAAGCTGTTATAGAGATCAATCACCTGTTTTGATTTGGCTACAAATTTTGCACTGTCATCTTTGCCCCACCAGTTTTTGAGATTGCCTTCTTTATCATATTGTGCACCTTCATCATCAAATCCGTGCGTCATTTCATGGCCGATTACCATGCCGATGCCGCCATAATTTATAGCATCATCTGCCTTGGGGTCAAAGAAAGGAAACTGTAATATGCCGGCAGGAAATACGATTGCATTCAATGTTGGATAATAACCTGCATTAATGGTCGGCGGTGTCATATCCCATTCCATCCTGTCAACGGGCTTACCCACTTTATTTACCTGGTATGCGTATTCATTCCTGGCACAGGAAACAAGATTTTCAAAATACTTGCTGCGGTCTATAGTAACCTTACTGTAATCCCTCCATTTATCTGTAAAACCTATTTTCTTTAAAAATGCATGTAATTTATCCTTTGCAGTTGCTTTGGTGCTGCCACTCATCCAATCAAGGTTATCGATCCTTTTTTCAAATGCCGCCTGGAGATTGTTTACGAGATCGAGCATTCTTTTTTTTGCATCTTCATTAAAATATTTTTCTACATACAATTGTCCCAGTGCATCACCGAGGTTATTATCTGTATTTACAACCATTCGCTGCCACCGTGGCCTTAATTTTTGTTGCCCGTTTAAGGCTTTGCCATAATATTCAAAGCGTGCATTTACAAAATCACTGTTTAGTGAACTTCCTGCATCATCGAGTACATGAAATTTGAGATATGATTTCCATACATCCACAGGTATTGATGTTAACAGTTGGTTTAGTTTGAGATAATAGCCTGGCTGACTAACATTAACTGAATCTGAGTGTACACCAAGCGTATTCAAAGTATTTTTCCAGGCAAAAACGGGCATTTGTTTATCAAGGTCTGCTACAGGCATTTTATGGTAGTTGCTTTGCGGGTCTCTTAACTCTACATTGGTTTTATGGCTTGCTGCCATTTGCTTTTCCAATGCATACACCTGTGCCGTTTCTATTGCGGCTTTTGAACTGTCATCGCCAACAAGCATGAATAGTTTTTTCATATAAGTTGTGTAAGCATCAACAACTTTTTGATTGGCGGAATCTGCTTTAAAATAATAATCGCGATCAGGCAATCCTAATCCAGATTGTACATACAATGCAATATTTACTGAACTGTTTTTCTCATCAGGTGCTACACCCTGGGCGAATAAAAGATTTTCATTTTCCAGCTGGCGCTGATTTACAAATTCCATTACGCCTTTGGCATCTTTTAAGGCGTCTATTTGTTGCAAATAAGGTTTTACGGGATCATAGCTACGCTTTTCAATGGCAGCCGAATCCATTCCGGAGGCATAAAAATCAGCTACTTTTTGTTCAATACTGCCTTGCTTTTGTTCGGTTTTTGATATTGAATCCAATAATTCATGCAACCTGTCTCTCGTTCCATAATACAGGTCATCCGCTGCGCCAATACTTGATTCTGTTTCAGCAATATGAACTGTGTCTAACCATTTACCGTTTATAAATCGAAAGAAATTATCACCGGGCTTAACCGCAGAATCCATGTAGCCCGTTTCAATAAATTTCCCCTTTGCCTGTTCATTATTGCTTTTACATGCGGTAAAAAATATCAAGATAAAAGCTGCTGAAAGCAGTTTAAAATTCATAGTAAAAATTTTAAGGGGTGTAATGTAATGTATTTGAAAATATATGCCTGCAGTTATTTGATGAGTGTATTACGAATACTCATTTAAAGCATGTTAATTAACAATGCTGCTGCAACAATGCCGGCAGTTTCAGTGCGTAGCCTCGTATTACCTAAGGTTACAGGAATAAAATTTTTCTTGAGTGCAACTGTTATTTCGGCAGATGAAAAATCGCCTTCAGGGCCAATGAGTATTAATTTGTTTTGTTGTTGCGTTATTACGTTGCCTACAGGTTTTTTCTCCTCCTCAACACAATGTGCTATCAGTTTTAATCCATCAAAATCTTTATTAATAAACACATTGAAATTTGTTGGGTGATGCAATGCCGGCAGCCATGTTTGCCTGCTTTGCAACATTGCCGAAATAAGAATGTTTTGCATCCTGTCAATACGCAAATGTTCTTTTTCTGTATGCTCGCATAACAGCGGTATTATTTCATGCACGCCTATTTCAGTGGCCTTTTCTAAAAACCATTCAAAGCGTGAAGGATTTTTTAATAATGAAATGGCAATAGAAACGCCGCTCAAAGCTCGTGGCTCATAGCCCGCAGCTTCCATCTTCACCTCACAATGTTTTTTATCTGCCTGGATAATAGTTGCCCTGAACAAATTGCCTTTTCCATCTGTTAGTTGCAACTGCTCCTTTTCTTTCATGCGTAACACCTGCACACAATGCCGGCTTGTTTCTTCACTTAAAGTATGTGTTGGCTGTAAAATATTTTCTTCGTAGAAATATGGAAGTTGCATCCGTTGCTTTTTACATTGACGATAAAGCTGAGGCAATATTACAACGGAATCCAGGCATCGCAATTACGCTTGACTTCTGTTAGTGGTTTATATTTTATTTTAACGGGGATCTCGCTGCAATCCAAAGGATCGGTCATAAGCGTGAGTTCAACCAGGTGTGATCTGCCGGGTGCATCATAGGTTTGTTTAAAGTTGTCGTATTCTTTTACAAGTGCATTTAAACGTGCCCGCCGTTGAAGCTTAGTCTCAAGCCATTCAGTACAGGCTTCAAGGGTTGTTTCTTCCAAAGGAATTTCATCAGGTAAGGCGTTTACTGCATTTTCATAGCTTTTGAAATAACGTTCCGTTAGGCAGGCATTATCTTTTGCGTGTTGCATCTCGGCGTTGCGTACGTGTTCTTTTAATTCACTGTTGTTTTCTGCCGGTATAGATAAGGTTGTATCGCCTTCACCTCTACAAGTCAAGTATGCACCGCTGCTAAATTGCTTAAGCCGGGATTTTGAAATGGTAAGCGACCAGGGCTCCGGTTTTAAAATATGCAAGACACTTTTTGTTGTGATATCAATGTTTTTATTTGTTACTAAACAATGTTTTTTTCTGAAAACGCCGCGCTCTGTTATTGTTGTTTCTGGCAACGGGAAAATTATATCCATTAAAACCTCACGATTCCATTGTTGGTTATTAGAAAGCTCAATGTTACTAATAAACAAATCTGTCTTTCCAGCACATTGGGATCCTAAGCTTAGAATTCCACGTGGACAAGTTGTCGC
>JADMIO011319588.1_pt1 | contig 17101 bp, 12 predicted proteins | sample 8958161 | NCBI WGS metagenome assembly JADMIO01 (sample SAMN16585339, study PRJNA669376) | soil metagenome | isolation source: Crop rotation soil | place: USA: Cullars Rotation, Alabama | collected 2011
TTCGCTTTCATCGCTTCCATCCATGGTGGCGCATCTGCGATCTGCGCGCCGCGACCATAGATCTCACTCGCTGCCTGGTAATCGTGTTGTTGCCAGTAGATGTAGCCGAGATGGTGATAGAGCCGCCACGCGTTTGGATTCGCCTCGATACCTTTTTGCGTGATGCGGATCGCTTCGTTAACGTTAATCGAGGGCAACACGATCGCCGCATATTCGTAAGGATCGATAAACTCCGGATCGAGTGTCGTGGCCGTGTCGAGCAGCGGCGCCAGCAACTTCAGATTGAGCAATCCGAGATTGTCGAGCGGCACATCGTTATCGTTGATTAGCTTTTTGCCGACGTATTGCAACGAGCGCATCCAGTACCAATCGGCGGCGAGGCCGTTGAAGCCGAGACTGATGCGGCGCGCAGTTTTGCCGTTCACATAAAGACTCTCATCGATCGCATTCGGATCTTCAGGCGGACGCAACGTATCAAGGCGACGAACCAGAACCGCTGCACACATCATTCCGATCACGACGACGAGTCCGAGCGCGAGAGTCTTTGTTCGATCGTTCATCGTTATTTGAAGTTGCGACGACTGAAGACGAGTGTCGCGGCGGCGAGGATCACGGCGATGTAGACGAGCGCATACAAGCCGGTGGCGAAGACAAATCCGGCCGAGGGTGCGCGACCGTGCGCTGCCGGAGTGATGAAACTGTAGTTCGCGAGGTTTGGCAGCAGATAGTAGAGAGCTGTGAACAAAGTGCGTGCGCCGCTACTGCCGAGAGAGACGGCGAGGCTTTTCAAGTCAGCGCTGAAGTGGCCGATGATGAAGACCATGAACGTCAACAGCGCGGAGAGTGCTGGTGACGAGAAGGACGAGAAGAGCAGTGCGATTGCGGTCAACAGCATCAGCTCCATGTAGATCAGCAACACTGCCGGCCAGATCGTTGGAATCAGCGGATCCCAGCCTTTGCTGACGTAGAGCAATGCGAGTGATACTCCGACGCCCATCACGAGTACGTTAACCAACAGCGTTAGACACAGACCGAGATATTTCCCGACGAGGAATTCACCCCGACCGACGGGTTTTGAAAAGACGGCGTAGATCGTGCGGCGTTCGATCTCTTTGTAGACGAGTCCGACACCGACGAAGATCGCGATGAAGACGCCGAAGAGGAGCATCGCGCTGAGACCGAGGTCGACGATGACTTTTCGTTCCTGACCGCCGGATAGTTCACCGATGAAGATCGAGGCGCCGGTTAGTATGAGAACGAAGAGGACGAGGTTGTAGAGCACGCGGTCACGCACGGCTTCGCGGAAGGCGTTGCGGGCGATGGCGGCGATGCGCCAGAACTTGCCCTGGCGCTGTTCCGTGCGCGTTGTTGTGTGTGTGATGGCTGCGGTGCTTTCCACGGTGTTTACGTTTGGTTTTCTTTGCGCCTTTGCGCCTTTGCGGGAGACTTATTTCCCCGAATAATTTTTCCCGCAAAGGCGCAAAGGCGCAAAGGCGCAAAGAAAGATCAGAGCTTTTGCCACTGCGTCACGACAAAGCATGACGTGAGTTTTGTTTGAAGCTTATTCACCCACGGCTCGAGCTTCATCAACAGCGGCGCGAAGAAGCGTTTACTCTTGGGAGGAATGCGGAATATCAATGAATTTAAAACCAGTAAGAATGCGATGTTGCCGAGATACTTCACTTTCCTGAGCTCGAAAGCATTACAGAAGTCTTTCTGCAACAGACCAACGTCGATCGCTGCTTCGTTATCAGAGAAGAACCGATCGAACCGATACCAGACCTTTCGCACTACATCTGGCAATGAACCACTGTGCGGCTCCATGAAACAAAAATGCCCGCCCGGCTTCAGCACGCGATGGATCTCGCGCACGGCTGCCTTCACGTCCGGATGAATGTGGTGCAACCCGCCGACGACTGCCACACAGTCGAAACTATTCTCCGGCAGTCCCGAATCAAGCAACGATCTTTTCACGACGTTCGTCCCGGTCCAACGAGACTGAAAAGTCTCCACAACCTCGTTTGAGATATCGAGTCCCGTCACATTTGCACCGCGCGTGAGCAGGAAGCTCGTGGTTTGCCCACTGCCACACATCGCATCCAGCACCTGCATGCCGTCAAGCTTTAGACCATCGAACATCGGCTCGTAAATAAACTGCCGACGATACTCAACACTCCATTTGTCGCTATAGTGCGTTTCGTAATCAGCAGCAATGCGGTCGTAGTGTTCCTGCTGCAGCAGTTCCGAGGTGCCAAGCTGTGCCTGCCACGTTGTCGCGGCGATGGGTGAGTCGTTAACCATTGCGTTGTCTTCGTCTGAACGGCACAGCCAGCGCGCCGATGATTATTAAACCGCTCAAACTGCTCATTGTCGATATTTTTGTTTTTCGAGGTTCGCGGAAGTCGAGATCGACTGAGGTTGCGTTTTGCGGCAGAGAGATCAGGAGGGCGCCGTCTTTGTCTGGTCTGGTCGGCAGCGAGCCGGCTTCACTCATTGCGATCCAGTGTGGGTAGTAGAAGGTTCTGACGCGTGCTTCCGTGGCTGGACCAGCAGCGACTGAAAACTTGCGGTGCTCCGGTCGCCATGAGCTCACGGTTACATTGCGACCGTCGACCTCAACTTCCGTCGACATCTTTCTCACATCGGCGCGCGCCCAAATCGGAAACCAGTAGTTTACGCACGAGCTGCCGCGTACTTCCGTGGCCATGGTTTCAAATTTCTGTGGTGGGAAGTACTGCGCTTCACGCACGACGTGAGACAGCGTGAACGCGACCGCGATCGCCATCGCGCCGAGCACCAGCATCCGTTTCGCCCGGACGCCGTTCGAGATCAGCGGCAAACCCGCGGCGGCGAGAATCGAGCCACCCATCGAGATCAGTACCATCCAGCGCCAGGGAAACTGTGTTTCCTGAAGTGGCTTTAACACTATCCAAATTGGACGGCTCAACGGAAGCGCCATGAATAATGCGAAAAGCGTCAGCGCCACTACGGCCCTCACCGGCGTTTTGGCCACCCGTTTCGTGAGAAGTAACAACGCTGGGGCAAAGAGCATCAATGTCATCAGCGCCATAATGTTCATCCACCAGACGTTGAGATTCTCGGGTGAGAACGTCGAGAGCAGAAAATTGATTCTGTAATCAACGGATGGATCCGGCTGCATGTCGTTGACTCCGATCCAATGCATCTCCGTAACCATCGTGACCCAGTAGATCGCACTCACGCTCAAACCCAGCACAGCCCCAATCGCAAGTTTCGTGAGCTTACGAGGCTCACGAACTTTAACGAGCGAATAGACGAGGAGCGCCAGCGATCCAATCACCGCCAGTGGCAAATGCGTGAACACCAGCAATCCGTATGTAGCAGCGAGACCGGCAACATCTCTGCGCCGTCCTCGTTCACAGACGCGATCGACAAACCCAAACACAAAAGGCAACACAGCGCTGCTGGCCCATTCAGCCAGCAACGTTGCCTGGTAGAGTTGATTAAGGTGATAAGGCGCTAGTGCGTAAAAGAAAGCAGCCCAGCTTGCACTCGAAGAAGACAGCATCGACCTGGACCAGAAATACATTCCGAGTCCGCCAACGATCGATATCATGACGTAAACAACCAAAGTCGCCCCGTACCAATTGCCGATCACAAACCGAGCCGCAGCGAGCAGGTAATAGAGTGCAGGTGGATAAAAGCGGAAACTCGGATCGCCGTAGCCGCCATTCGACTCGGCCAGCCAGCCGGGATACAAGTCACCAGCGGCTATCGCATCGTAGAAGGGAAGTGCAAAACGGAAGTGATTCGTGAGATCGAGATTGGAAGGAACGCCCCAGAGGATCGCGGGCACCATGACAACAAATGAAGCGGCAACAGCGAAGCCAACGGCGGGACGCCAATTGGTGAGTGCCGATTTCCAGGTCCCAATTCCTGGTTGGGGTGTTTCAGTTATCGAGCGCATCCTGATAAAGCTGGAAATCGCCAATTGCCAATCGGTGGCGATCCGATTGGCAACCGGTAGTTGAGGGGGAAAGAGAGAGTTGGGAAGTAACTAAGTTCAATCAACCTTGCTTAATTTCCAAGAACTGGCAAAGCACGAATGTCGGCGATGGTATTTGGTATCGCACTGAGATCCGGATCGCCATGCATCACGCCATCTTCAGTGGTGCCGAAGGTGCGAGTGCCAGTCTGTGACACGCCGCTAGTCGTAAGCGGAAATGCATAAACGCCGAATACGGCAGTGGAATTGACGCCGGCTTGTTCGACTATCTCAAAGTGATAACCACTCTTATTGCCGTTTCCTAATACAGTGTCAGTGAGAGTTTGAGTTCTTAACACGGCGAGGCTACCTGCGTAGGCTCCGGCTCCGGCGGTCGCCTGATACACAACCTGAGCACTATGGATCGTGCGGATTGATGACTGGGCCGACCCTTCGTTAGCAGCGCGGCGTGAAGCCATGAGGTTGGGGATGGCGATGGCGGCAATAATACCGATGATCGCAACCACGATGAGAAGTTCGATCAGTGAAAAACCATCTTGTCGTTTATTCTTCATAGACTCTGCTCCTTCAAGAAACCGGTTCCTTTCTCTCCGCCCCTTGATCGTTTCTTACTTCCTGCGGAGCACGATTTCTTACGCATCTACATAACAAGATGCGTGCCAAAAGAGTGCTCTAAAAACAGCGAACATTTGTCGGAATATTGGGCCATATTGACGTTAAAACGTCGTGAGGATTGGACCAGTGACAGATTGTGTCAGCATGAAAGACAACTTTTGTGAGTGCGCTTTCTTAGCTACAAGTTACGCAGATGTCGGCAAAAAAAGAGAGGATGGAAATTGCTCTCCATCCTCTCGGGGGCTGTGCCTGAACCAACTTAATTAGTTGCCAAGCGGAGCCATCGGCGCGCCAACGATCAAAGCGCGCGTGTTGGGAATCGCGGCCAGCGTGTTGTCGCCATACATCACACCAACTTCAGTGATGCCGAAACGACGGGTACCGGTTTGAGAAACACCACCGGTGGTCGCCGGGAAACCATAAGCACCGAAGACTGCGGTTGCGCCGGTGCCGGCCTGTTCAACGATTGCGAAGTTATAACCGCTCTTCGCTGTTGCGCCTGAACCGGCAAGCACTGAGTCGATCAGGTTCACGCCGTTGAGCGTAGCGAGGTCTGTGGCATACGCGCCGTTGCCTGACGTAGCCTGGTAAGTGGCCTGCGAACTGTGAATCGTACGCAGGGAAGACTGTGCCGAACCTTCATTAGCGGCGCGGCGTGAAGCGAGGAGGTTAGGGATAGCGATTGCGGCGATGATGCCGATGATCGCGACGACGATGAGGAGTTCGATCAACGAAAATCCTTCTTGGCGTTTGGTAGTCATGCTAATTTCTTGCTCCTTATATTTGGGTATCTGAGTTCAAATGAGTTAGTTGCCAAGCGGCGCCATCGGCGCGCCAACGATCAGTGCGCGTGTGTTGGGGATGGCCGCGAGCGTGTTGTCGCCATACATCACACCAACTTCAGTGATGCCGAAACGACGGGTACCGGTTTGAGAAACACCACCGGTGGTTGCCGGGAAGCCATAGGCGCCAAAAACTGCGGTCGCACCGGTGCCGGCCTGTTCAACGATTGCGAAGTTGTAACCGCTCTTCGCGGTGGCGCCTGAACCGGAAAGCACTGAGTCGATCAGGTTCACGCCATTGAGCGCGGCCAGGTTGGCGGCATACGCGCCGTTACCTGACGTAGCCTGGTAGGTGGCCTGCGCACTGTGAATCGTACGCAGAGATGACTGTGCCGAACCTTCATTAGCGGCGCGGCGTGAAGCGAGAAGATTGGGGATAGCGATCGCGGCGATGATGCCGATAATCGCGACAACGATCAGAAGTTCGATCAACGAGAAGCCTTCTTGGCGTTTGTTAGTCATGCGAAATCCTGCTCCTTAAAAGATATGGGGGTTCCTAACTTGCTCGCGCCATCGGCCTTCGTTCCCTTGGTTGAGCCGCGCAAAGCGCGAAGTGTCGGCGTCCTCTAGAACAACCGTTGTGCCAAGCGGGATTTGGGGGAAAACGAGGAAATTTCGATCTTTTTTGATCGAAATTTTTAGTCTGGAGAGTTTATTGAAATGATCCTGACAATTTCCGGCAGCAGGAAAATGCCACAAAAAGGCACTAACAAAAAAGTTCAGAGTTCAGCCTTTAGGCTGCAATCTCGGGCTGCAAGCCCGCAAGCTGAAGCTTGAACTCTGAACTTTTTGTTAGTGCCTTTTGCGGCTAAATATTATCCCCGGCCCCGGCAGCGAACTCGCCCGTGTCTTCGGCGCGGCGCCGTGGGCCCTGGTCCGTGACCCGGCGGCGCGGAGTGGATTCTGGACCACGACGCTCATCACGCATCTGAGCAGTTAGACCACGAGCGCCATGTTTGTCGAGCAGGTGCCGCAGCGAACGCACTGAGAGACGCAACAACTCCGCGGCATTTGTTTGATTACCCGCCGTGCGGCGCAGCGCCTCAAGCACGTAGGTTTTTTCGAGCTGGTCCAGGTGCGCGGTGAGGTTGATTCCTTCCTCCGGAAACTCCATCGCTTCCGCCACACGATACGGATTGTAGTTTGTGATCTTCTCCGGCAGACGTTCGGGCTCGATCGAGTTGGTGCGTTCGAGCGCGACTGCTCTTTCGATCGTGTGTTCCAGTTCACGGACATTCCCGGGCCACGAGTAGCGTTCGAGCAGTCGCATCGCATTCTCGCTCACCGCGAGCGTTCGTCCGGTTGGCGCACAAAACTTCTGCACGAAGTGATTGGCAAGCTCAGAAATGTCTTCCGCGCGCTCGCGCAAAGGCGGCAGCTCGATCGGAATCACCGAGATGCGGTAGTAGAGGTCCTCGCGAAACGTGCCCGTTGAAACCATGCTTCCCAGATCGCGATTCGTTGCGGCAATCACGCGCGTATCGACGATCGTCTCTTCCGTCGCGCCCACTGGCCTAACTTTACGCTCCTGCAACACGCGCAGGAGTTTCACCTGCATCGCGGGCGACATCTCACCGATCTCGTCGAGAAAGATCGTGCCGCTGTTGGCTGCTTCGAAGAGTCCTTTGCGATTCGCGTTCGCGCCGGTGAACGAGCCTTTCACATAACCAAACAATTCTGATTCGAGGAGTGTCTCTGTAAACGCACCGCAGTTAACCGACACGAATGGTTTCTCAGCGCGTGGACTCAGATCGTGAATCGCGCGCGCGACGAGTTCTTTTCCAGTGCCCGACTCGCCCGTGACGAGCACCGTCGACTGCACCTGCGCAACTGTTTCGACCATCTGGTAAAGGGCGAGCATGCGATCGCTGCGGCCGATGATGTTGCCCAGACTACCGCGTGTGCGTTGGCCCTGAATGAGTGCTTTGTTCTCTTCGAGGAGAGCTTCTTTTTCTTTGAGAAGCGAGATCTTCTTGAGCGCGCGTGCAACAGTCTCTTTGAGCAGGTCGTTGTCGAAGGGCTTCTGAACGAAGTCGTAAGCGCCGAGTAGGAATGCTTCACGCGCGGTATCGACGTTCGCGAACGCCGTCATCATCACGACTTCCACTTGAGGAAGCAGCGCGCGCGCTTCGCGCAAAAGGTCTACGCCGCTCATGTCAGGCATTCTGATGTCAGAGATGATCAGATCGGGCGCTTGCTGGCGTAGTTGCTCGAGAGCGTCGCGGCCACTTTCCGCAACGCGCACAAGGTGTCCTTCGCGCTGGAATAAATGCGTCAGAAACTGCCGCATTCCGAGTTCGTCGTCAACGATCAAAAGATTGGCCATAATTAATTCGACTGGTCAGGAGCGTCATTGCCATTGTTTGTGGATACCGGTAACTCGACGGTTATCGTGGTTCCCTGTCCCACGAGACTGCGGACATTGATTGTACCACCATGATCGCGAATGATTTGATAAACAATTGAAAGCCCGAGACCCGTGCCGCCCGTCGTCGATGAGAAAGGTTCGAACAGGTGTTCAACTTGATCGGGCGACATGCCGCGTCCGGTGTCAGTAAAAGTAATACGAAGTCGTTGGTTGGAATTGTTTTCCAATGTCGCCCGCAGTGTTCCGCCTTGCGGCATTGCCTGTAAAGCATTGCGCGCGAGGTTCCAGAACACCTGCTTCAACTGGCCTTCATCAGCTTCAGCGTAAAGCGGTTCGTCCGGCAACTCCTCGACGATGCTCTGATTCGCGCCGATCTCCGGACTGTGCCGCATGAGGGCAAACGTTTGGTGCAGCAAGTCTCCGACGTCCACACGCGCCTGAATGAGTGAGCGCGGCCGCGCGTAACTCAAAAAATCCGTGATGATGCGGTTCAAGCGATCTGACTCGCGCAGGATGATCTCCATCAACTCGGTTTGCGCGGGATCGCTGTTCATCTCCGAACGCAGCATCTGAATCGAGCCGCGCATCGCCGCAAGTGGATTACGAATCTCGTGAGCAATCGACGCCGCCATTCGGCCGATCGCCGCGAGCCGATCCTGGCGCCGCGACGTTTCTTCGAGACTACGCACCTGAGTCAGATCCTGAAAGGTGATGACCATGCCCGTCGTCTCGCCGGCTTCCGTCGATAACGGCGCGACGCTGTAGCCGAGTCGAAGACGCATGCCTTCCGAAGTCAGGCAGCTCGTTTCGAAGCGCGGGCTGTTCTCGCCTTTTTGCAAAGCGCTCAACGTCTGGGCGATGTGGTCTTTCAGCTCGATGAAAAGGATCGAAGCATCCTTTCCGCGAATCGTCTCTTCCGGATAATGTGTGATCTCCTGTGCGGCAACGTTGAAAGTGAAGATGCGACCTTCCAAATCTGTTGTGACGACACCTGATCGAATCGACGCGACGATGCGTTCATGCAACGCGCGGAGATTCGCCAGCGACTGTGTGGCCGCCGCGAGGCGCACGTCAGAGCGCGACTGTCTTTCTGCCAGTCGTGCGGACAGCAAGCCGACGACGAAGAATGAAACGTCAAAGAGTCCGACCCACTGAATCGTCTGCGATACAGACCCGCCGACGAGTCGAGATGGATCGGCAGCTCCAGCGAAACCGGTGATTTGGAGTGCGCATGCCGTGAACGCCACCGCGCATCCGACCGAAGTGACGACCGCTTCGCGTGGTCCTAAAAACAGACTCGAAACCGCGATGATGACGATGTAGAGCGCGACGTAAGGCGACTGAACAACGTTGGAATTCCAAACCAGCCACGTGACGAGCAGAACGTCAATCGTGAGCTGAAATCGCGCCTGGAAGAGAATGTTTTTCGAGATACGAAAGATCAGCGCGTAAGCGATCGTGAGACACGCGACGATCGTCAGTAGTCCGAGGCTTTTGTTGATCGACTGTGAGGCTTGTCCGGTCCAAAGAGTTCCGACGACACTGAGGAGGAGTGCGACGACGAGTCGCCCGGCGATCATCCAGCCGAGCTTCGATCCTGCGGTCCGACTCCAATCGCCAGTGTGTTCCAGCGTGGCCATCGGGTGGACAGCCTAACAAAATCTTGTTCATCCTGTCTAAAAACTTACTCGTATCGCAGGGCGCGCAACGGATCGATGCGCATCGCCCGTCGTGCCGGCAGATAACACGCGAGCAACGACACAATTACGAGCAACAACGAGATACTCGCAAACGTCGTTACATCAACTGCCGCGACACCAAACAGCAATCCGGACAACAGACGCGTCAACCCGAACGCCGCTGCCAATCCAATCACCACACCAACGATCGTCAACGCCAATCCTTGCTTTAAGACGAGCAGCAACACCTGTCGCGGTTGTGCGCCGACAGCAAGCCGCAGTCCGAGTTCGCGCGTTCGCAACGCCACCGAATAATTCATTACGCCGAAGATGCCGACCGCTGACAGGAGGGTCGCGAGTCCGGCGAACAGTCCGAGCAGCAGCGTGTTGAAACGCGAACGCGCTACCCACTCCGACATCACCTGATTCATCGTGCGAACGTCAGACAGCGGTTGATTTGGATCGAGCGCACGGATCTCACGTTGGATCGCTGGAGCAATCGCGGTGGGATCGCCGTCTGTGCGCACGACAAGCGTCATGAACGGATAAGCGAGATCAGGATGCGGAAAGTAAACCGCCGGTGGCGCTTCATCGACAAGGCTGTCGTATCTCACGTTGCCGACGACGCCGATGATCTCAGCGGGCGTCGGATTCTCAAACATCGCCACGTCGAGTCGTTGTCCAATCGGATCCTGGTTGGGGAAATGTTTTCGCGCGAGGGCTTCGTTGATCAGGATCACGTGCTTCGCTTCTCGCTGTTCGCTATCGGAGAAGTTGCGCCCGCGCAACAACGGAATTCCGAGCGTGCCGAAGTAACCCGAGTCAGCAACGCGCACGTCTGTTGATGGTTCCTGGCCGGGCGGTGGCTCCGGTTGGCCCAGGATCTTGAAGCCCGTACTCGAACCGAGTCCGCCGTACAACGGCAGAAAGTTGACCATGCCCGCGGAGCGAACTGTCGGCAACTGTCGCACGCGTTCGAGTGCCGAGGAAAAGAATTGGATGAGCTGCGGATCCTCGCGATAACGCGCGTCCGGCAGCCGGACCACCATCGTCAGCACGTTGTCAGTGATGAAGCCGCGGTCCACTTGTTGTAGACGAACGAAACTTCTGATCAGCAGACCAGCACTGGCAAGCAGTACGACGGCGAGGGCAATCTCGGAAACGACGAGCGCGTTGCGCAAACGACGGCTGCCACTCGCCTGTCCCGATTCGGACTTGCCGCCGTCTTTAAGTGAGTCGTTGAGATTGAGACGCGAAACGTGAAGCGCCGGAGCGAGGCCGAATATGATTCCGGTCAGCAGCGACACTCCTAGCGTCCAACCGAGAACGGTGAAGTTCAAACCCACCGTTTGCAAACTGACGAGATCGCGCGGGCTGATCGCGACGAGGGCTTTGATACCCAGCCATGCGAAGCCCAATCCGAGGACGCTGCCCAGCAGCGCGAGCAGAAGACTTTCAGTCAGTAGCTGCCTGACGATACGCATGCGACGCGCACCCAAGGCTGCCCGCACCGCAATTTCTTTTTCACGAGACGTAGCAAGCGATAGCAGCAGGTTGGCGACGTTCGCGCAAGCGATCAGTAACACAAAGCCAACTGCGCCAAGCATCAGCCACAGCGGTCGTCGCACGTTGCCGAAGAATTGTTCGCGCAACGGCAGCACTTCGGCGGTGTAGTTTTTGTTGAATTGCGGCGTCTCGTCTGAAAGACGTGCCTCGATCGTGCGCATCTCGGCCGCGGCCTGGTCTACACTTACGCCGTCTTTTAAACGCGCCACAGTACCGAGGAATCGACCGCGCTGATTTCCGGTGCCGCCGGCCGGCATCGACAGGATGGACCAAAGCTCCGCGGGTCTGCCTGTGCCAGATCGTTGTTTGATGTGAAACTGAAAACTCGGCGGCATCACGCCGATGATCGTAAATGTCTCGCCATTCAGTGTTATTGGTTGGCCAATCACAGTCGACTCGCCGCCGAAGCGACGTTGCCACAATGCATAACTGAGCACTGCCGGCGATTGATCTGCTCTGTCGTCGTCGGGCAAAAACGTGCGACCGAGAATCGGATCGACGCCGAAGATCTTAAAAAGCTCAGGAGTGGCAAACTGGACCGACAACTCTTCGGGCTCGCCGTTGCCGGTAAGGTTCACGCGTTGATCCGTGAATGCCGACATCGAGCTAAAGCTCGTGTTCTGCTCACGCCACTCGCGAAAGTTTGCACGCGAAGTGGTGTTCTGATGTCGGCCTTCGGGCGTCACTTCCCACACCGTCACGATACGATCGGCGTCGCGATAGGGAAGTGGGCTCAGTAGCAGCTCGTTCACGACGGAAAAAATCGCGGTGTTCGCGCCAATGCCGAGTGCGAGTGTGATAATGGCTACGGACGTGAACGCTTTGTGTTTGACGAGCATGCGCACGCCGTAGCGAATGTCCTGCGCGAGTGTTTCGAAGATGCCGCCGCCTTTTACGTCGTAAGCCGCATCGACCGCCCGGTTCACATTTCCAAAACTACGCATGGCTTTTTCGCGCGCCTCGAGTTGTGACATTCCCGCCTTGATGTTTGCGTCGACCTGCATCTCGAGATGCAGACGCATTTCACGATCGATATCGTTGATAACGTCTTCGCGCTGCCGCCACGCCCTGATTCGATCGCGAAGAATGTTGAACCACTTCATTGATAATGCTTCCTTCTTTTGTGGCTTATGTGCCTTGTGTAGCCTGTCGGATTTTCGCGATCGCGAGGCAGAGTCGATCCCAGCTTGCTTCTTCAGTCTCGAGTTGCTTCCGCCCAGCACGCGTCAGCTTGTAAAACTTTGCTTCACGACCCGTCTCGTGTACGTCCCAACGTGCCGACACCCATCCTTTTTGCTCGATGCGATAGAGCGCGGGGTACAACGATCCCTGCTCCACATGCAACATCTCGTCGGAAAGCTGACGAATGCGCTGAATGATTCCATAACCATGCAGCTCTCCGAGCGAGAGCGACTTGAGAATGAGCATATCGAGCGTTCCCTGTAACAGATCGGCTTTGTTCTTCGACACCTCGGACTCCTTCGCCATCGATACCTAGAGAAGGTAGGCATGATACGTATCCGATACCTAGATTGTCAAAGTATGTTGTCGACGAGTAGCGCCTTAAATTGGAACTTATCACTGCGGTTCTCTGCGTACCTTTGCGTTCTCTAAGTTAAAGGGCTATTTCAACGCAGAAGTCGCAGAGGTACGCAAAGAATCGCAGAGAGATTTTTCAAAATTGGGTCATCACCCGTCGACGCTTTTACGTCGCGCTGCCACAAGAATTTTGAGTTTGCGACGACACGGATCCGTGATGTACAAGCGCCAAACTCATCGCACGGAGGAGACTTATGACAACACCAAAACAGACACGCGAAGATGACTTGAAAAAACTGCGAGATCTGATTAAGGAAATCGACTTTTGCATGCTGACGACGGTTGATGAAAGTGGCGATTTTCACAGCCGCCCGATGTCATCCAACGGCGACATCGACGCGAATGGCGATATCTGGTTTTTTACAAACTCTTCGTCGCACAAAGTGAATGAGATCGCGAAGGTGGCAAAGGTGAATGTCAGCTTTGCCGATCCGGACAACCAGCGTTACATATCCGCGAGTGGAACTGCACAACTTGTGCGCGATCGAGCGAAGATCGATGAGCTCTGGCGGCCCGAGTTCAAGATCTGGTTTCCGAAAGGCAAAGACGATCCGGAAGTTGCGCTGCTGCGCGTCGGTCTCGAAAAGGCGGAGTACTGGGACAGCCCGTCGAGCACGATCGGATATGCGCTGAGTTTTGTTTCGTCGTTAGTGACGGGTAAAGAGCCGGATCTTGGCGAGAACCGGAAGGTCGATCTCCAATAATCAATTAGAACGAACAAGTCAGGAGTTTAGAGTTCAAGCTTTAGCTTGCGGACTCGAATCCAATGTACGCAAGCTAAAGCTTGAACTCTAAACTCCTGACTTGTTCTATGCTTTCGCGCCGGTGTTAACTTGATGGTCATGGATGTCGACGCCTACCTGAAACGGATCAACTACAATGGCCCACGTGAAGTCTCGGCAGAGACGCTGCGTGCGCTACAAGTTGCGCACTTGATGAGCGTGCCGTTTGAGAACCTGAGCATTCACGCGGGTGAGTCGATCGTTCTCGACGAAGACGCCCTGTTCACCAAAATCGTCGACCAGCGACGTGGCGGATTTTGTTACGAGTGCAACGGCTTATTCGCCGGCTTGTTGCGCGCTCTTGGCTTCGATGTCGCGATGCTGGGCGCGGGCGTAGCACATGCGACTGGAGGGTTTGGGCCAATCTTCGATCACATGGCGCTGATGGTTACGCTCGATGAACGCTGGTTGGTAGACGTCGGTTTTGGTGAGTCATTCGTTGAGCCGCTCTTACTCGATACACACTCCGACCAGGTGCAAGGCACGCGCGCGTTTCGCCTCGTTGACGCGGACGATCATCTCGTCGTCATGCTTCGTAATGATGGTGAAGACTGGCAACCGCAATATCGTTTCAAGCTTCAGCCGTACACGTTTCCTGATTACGAAGAGATGTGCTATTTCCATCAAACGTCGCCGGAGTCGCACTTCACCAAAAACGTCATCTGCTCGCGGGCGACCGCAGATGGTCGCATCACACTCAGCGGTATGCGCTTCATTACAACCTCTGGTCCGCAACGAGCTCGAGACGAGCGAACGTTATCAAACCGCGAAGAATACGATCGTATGCTGCGTGACGAGTTCGGCGTCGTGATGAAGAATCCAGTGCGTTTCGGAATTTAATTTTGCCGCAGATGAATACAGCTAATTATTCCGCCGCGCCACGCTGGCGGCGACGGCGCAAAGTTCCGTAAGCTCCACGGGTTTCGGCACGTGCATGTCGTAGCCGGCGCGCAGGGCCTGCAAACGATCTTCGATGCGTGTGTAGGCGGTCAACGCAATCGCGGCGACCTTCGCGCCTCGTTCCAATGGAAGAGCACGAACCTGCCTGATCAAATCGTAGCCGTCTGTGCCGGGCATGCCGATGTCGCTGATCAGGATGTCCGGCACGGACGACATTATTGCGTCGATCGCTTCCTCAGCCGTGCCCACGACTTTAACCTTCGCGCCGCAATACTCGAGACCCTGCTTCAGTAGTTCGCGCGTATCCGCTTCGTCATCAACCGCGAGAATTCTTAGACCATCCAATCGATCGGTAGTGTCATCGGGAGGCATCAAGTCACGCGCCGCGGGGTGTACGCGCCCGCCAGACGAGTCGACTTGATAAAGCGGCGTGATGGGCAACATCACGACGAACGTGGCGCCCTGGCCTTCGCCATCACTTTGCGCACTCACCGTGCCGCCGTGAAGCTCGACCAGATGGCGCACGATCGCCAGACCCAATCCCATGCCACCATGCTGCCGGCTCGTCTTCTGATCTGCCTGCCGGAATCGATCGAAAACGTGCGGCAAAAACTCCGCTGAAATACCCTGGCCCGTATCACTCACCACGATCTCGAGATGTGAATTCACTCGCTCCGAGCGAATTTGCACACGCCCACCACGCGGTGTGAACTTGATCGCGTTCGAGAGTAAATTCCAGACCACTTGTTGCAACCGCACGGGATCGCCCGGAATCGAGATGTCGCCCGTGTCGATTACCTTCTGTACGCGCACGCCTTTCGCTTCGGCCGCGGGTCGCACCGATTCCACTGCCGCGTCGATAAATGAATTTGGATCGGCTGGACGCACGTCCATGCGCAACTTGCCCGTGATAATGCGTGATACGTCGAGCAGGTCATCGACCAGTTGAGCTTGTGCGCGTGCGTTGCGCTCGATCGTGTCGAGCGCTTTGGCAGAGTTCTCTGGCGAGAGTTGGCCCAGTCGCAGCATCCTCGCCCAACCAAGAATCGCGCTCAACGGAGTTCTCAGTTCGTGTGAGATCGTGGCGAGAAATTCTTCCTTGAGACGGCTCGACTCTTCTGCCTGCTTGTACAAGCGCTCATTCTCGGACGCTGCGTGTTCAGCCTGCGCGCGTGCTTTCTTCGCCGCTTCGTAGAGACGCGCATTGTCCATCGCGATCGCAGCCTGTGAGGCAAGGCCCGAAACGATGACCTCGTCGCGCTCCGTAAACACGGCGGTATCCGGATGACCAAAGAAGAGTCCACCAAGCACTTCGCCGGAACGTGAGACTACAGGAACTGCAAGGTAGCTCGTGACGGGTAGATGGCCGTCAGGCATTCCGTAATACGGTGAGTTCTTGCCGTAACGCGGATCGAGTTTTACGTCGTCAATACGGACGACACCTTCGCCGCGGAAAGTTGGACCAAACAGATCAGTCGCGCGCGGCATCGGGAAATGCGCAAACGCTTCGATCGGCACGCCCGCGAGCGTGTAGAGCATGTACGACGCGCCTTCATCGTTCAAGACGTTGTAGAAGAATGAACCAAACCGCGCTCCAGTCAGCTCCGTTGCGGCATCGGTGACAGCCTGCACTGTGTTGTGCAAATTGAGCTCGGCAGAAATCGTTTTACCCATTTCATACAGCGTGCGCAGCGCTTCGGCCTGCTCGAGGAGCATTGCTTCGTTTGCTTTACGCGTTGAAATGTCCTGCACGACGCCCAACATTCCCGTTACCGATCCATCTTCAGCGTACAGCCCCCGACCCTTCGCTGAGACCCACGCATCGTTCTGCTGGAGGCGATATTCGATGTCGTAATCGGTGTGTTCTGCGAGAGCTTTATCAACGACCTGATTTGTAAATTCGCGATCTTCTTCCTTCAGAAGCTCACGCATTTGGGTCCGGGTCATGATTGGCGCACGAGTAACGCCGAGAATCTCCGCGGCTGTTTGAGACAGCGTGACGATGTCAGTCTTTGCGTCCCATGACCAATCACCCAGCCGTGCGGCACTGAACGCGAGTTTCAAACGTTCGGACGCTTCGTCGAGCGCCTGGCGTGCTTGTCGTTGTTCGGTGATGTCACGAGCGATCTTGGAGGCACCGATGATTTGTCCGTTTGGACCTTTGATCGGCGACACGGTCAACGAGATGTCGATGAGCCTTCCGTCCTTTCGCACACGTATGGTCTCGTAGTGCTCGATACGTATTCCGGCGCGGAGTCGCGCGAGGATCACTGGCTCCTCGTCGATATGATCTTCGGGGATCAGAATCGTGACGGACTTGCCGATTGCCTCGTCAGCGGTGTAGCCGAAGATGCGCTGTGCCCCGGCGTTCCAACTCGTGATGATGCCTTCAAGCGTCTTGCTGATGATTGCATCATCCGCAGACTCAATCAGGGCCGTCAGCCAATACGGCGCCAGTTCAGGACTTTGGAGATTGGTGAGCTGCTCTTTTCTTACATAGTCATCGGAAGGCCGGACCTCTGGATACTTTACGGACATAGTTCTACAAACTCTCGTGCGTCTTCGAAGGAAGAGTGCTCAAGGGGGGTGTGCAGGGGTGGAAAGGATTATAGCAAACGGAAAAGTGAAGTAGCCACTAAGAAGCACAAAAGGCACAAACAAGTAAAACCTGTGTGCCTTTCGCGCCTTTGGCCTGAATTGGTTTACTCTGGCTTAGTGACCCGTCGAGAGTTTGCCGATGAGGGTAAAGAGCGGCAGGTACATCG
>JADMIO010987983.1_pt1 | contig 17099 bp, 16 predicted proteins | sample 8958161 | NCBI WGS metagenome assembly JADMIO01 (sample SAMN16585339, study PRJNA669376) | soil metagenome | isolation source: Crop rotation soil | place: USA: Cullars Rotation, Alabama | collected 2011
GCGTACGATCACCGTCACGCACGGCAACGACGGCGACATCGAGATCCATCGCAACGGCAGGCACATGCGGATCATCACGCCGGAGGTGGTCGTGCCGCCGATCCACGTCCCCGACGTCCGCGTCCCGCGCTTCCGCGAAATGCGCCTCGGCACGGTCTTCGTCTGCCCGAAGGACGGCACCACGCTGCGCATCCCCGACGCGAAGGAAAAGAACAAGGAGTACAAGTGCCCGGTCGACGGCACGACGATGGAGAAGAAGAAGGGGAGCGGTTTCTCCTTCTTCTTCGACGACGGCGACTTCGAATCGTTCGACCTGTAGTCAGCGCACGTCGATCGTCGCGAGCGTTTTCCGTTCGTTCGGCCTGGCGAGCGCCGTGAAGAAGTCGCGGCGCTCGCCCCGGTTGTAGACGACGACGTGGGCGAGCGTTTCGAATCCGGGCTCCGTCGTATCGCCGGAGTAGTACTGCAGATCGATCTTGTACGTGCCCGGTCGTGAGCCGCTGAAGTAGATCTCCGGACCGAATCCTTCCGCGGTCCAGCCGATCATCGCGCTGCCCGAGGCGCCGTGATCGTGGTCCCACGTCACCTCTTCGCCTCCCGGCTCGATGACGTGCAGATCGACGAACGCGTAGTTGCTGTCGAACATCAGCTCGATCTGCAGCGGCGCGGCCGGATCGAGCCGCCGATCGCGCGTGGTGCGCGCCAGCTCGTGTTCGAGAATCTCGTTGATCTCGTCGAGGCGCCAGTCCTTCTCCGCGACTTTGAAGCGGGTGTGCAGTGCGTTCAATTCGTCCGGATGTCCTTCGCGCGCTTCGAGGAGCATCAGCTCGCGCCACGATTGCGGTTGGCGCGGCGCGATCTCGATCGATCGCTGGAAGAGCGGGCGCGCGAGGTCGCTCCGTCCCCAGCCGTCGAGCACGCGGCCGATGATGCGCAGGGTCGGCGCGTCGTCCGGATACGCCTCGGCGAGGTCGGTCATGATGCGGATCCCGAGCTCGGGCGAGAGCTCGTGAATCGCCGCCGCGGCGTTCGCGTGGAACAGCTTGTCGCCGCCGAGGACCGAGCGCGCGGCGAGGTAGTAGCGCAGACGGTCGTCGATCGATTGCAGCGTGCGCAATTTCTCCACGACCTGCTCCGCGGTCGCGATCCGTTTCTCGATCGTCTGTGCCACTGCCGCCTCGTCGTCTTCGATCGGCGCATCGTTCACCAGCGCAGAGAGAAGCCGGTCGGCGAGCGCTTCTTTCGACGGCGCCACGAGCGAGGTTGCGCGCCGGTCGTCGATGTTGCTGTTATCGCTTTCGGTCACCGGCGCCGAGGCGGTCACGGTGATCGACTCGGACACGGCGGTCAATCGCATCAGGATGTCGACCACCATGCCGTTCGGCGGCTGATTGGGAAAGGAGCGCGTAGCCGGGGCGAATCCTTCCAACTCTGCGCGGATCGTCGCCGACTTGGGCGCCTTCTCCGCGGTGACCCAGAACCGTCCCTCGGCATCGGTGACGGCGTACCGCGCACCCTGTTCGGTGGTCAGCGTGATCGTCACGCCGGGCAGCGGTGTGCCGTCCGCAACGATCACGCGACCCTTTGCGAACCATGCGGCCGGTCCTTCTGCCGACTTGCCGCTGACGATGACAAGGCTCGGCAGATTGCGCCGCGCTTCCTCCTGCCTCATTTCTTCCAGCTCCGCATTGCGCTGCGCGATGACGTCAGGCGGCATCGGCACGTGGTACATCTCGTAGTCGTGCCATGAATCGAGTACGAGCAGCGAGGTGCGCGGCGTCAATTGATTGAAGTGCCGGCCGTGCTCGAGCACCGCGTCGGGCGTGCCGGAATCGAGCAGCGCGCGGAGCCGTGCGCGTGCCCACGCGCGGCGGATCATGTCGCCGGCCTCGGGACCGGCATCGCGGACGACGAGGTCGCGTCTGCGCATTCCGGCGATGACCGGCAGCGCGAGGATCCGTTCCGCCGATCGCGCGTTGACCGTCACCAGCTCGTCCGCCGAGGTGACGAGCGTCGTGGGGAGAATGTCGCGGACCATCGGGTATCCGCTGCTGAACGCGATCCGCGCGGGGCGGTGCATCGCCGCATCGACGGCGACGCGCGGCTCGATCTTTGTCAGGTCGAGATACCAGCCGCCGGTTGCGCGCGCGATCGATCCGAGCATCGCGTCGTCAGGTGACGACGATGCATTCACGACCGTGATCGGCCGATGCAAGCGGCCGAGGCGCGATGCTGCTTCGCGCACTCGGGAGGTCTCGGTCAGCGACTCGACGCCGTCGGTGATCAGGACGATGCGCGAGCCCGCGTCGATCTGCGGCAGCGCGTCGAAGAGCGCGGTGAAATTCGTCGCGCCGGCGTTCGGGATCGAGGCGAGCGTCGTCATCACCTCGTTCGCCGCCACGTCGCGCGCCGCGTCGACGCCGACGTGGAACGGCACGATGCTCACTTGCACGTTGGGCGACTGCTGCGCGAGGAACGCGTCGAGGAACTCGCGCAGCCGCGCGTCGTCGCGCTGCACCGCGCTTCCGGACGCGTCCCACAGCAACGTCACGTGCGACGACGGCCCCTGCTCCGCGGCGAATCCGGCGATCCGCATCGCCGCCGAGGCGTACCAGAGCTTGTCGTCCTGCGACCAGGCGACGAGCGCGCTTTCGTCGTTCTCGTTGCGCGCGATGCGGATCGTGGTCGCGAGCGGTGCGTTCTCGATCTTCACCGGTCCGTCGACGACCGGAGTCGCATCGCTGTCGATGGTGATCGATGCGTTTTCGACGCGCCCCCAGCGCAGATCGAGTGTGTATGGCGACGAGGTCAGCTCCTGGTCGTACGCGAAGTGCACGACCTTGGTGCCTTGCTTCGGAATCGGATAGACGTCGAAACGGAATGCGCGTCCCGAGGTCCATTCGGCGAGCGCCGGATCGACGCGGCGGTGTACGGTTTCTTCGTACGCGGTGCGCGCCTGCACGCGCTCGATGGCCGCCGCATGTCTCAGATGTCCGTTGAAGTACAACCCGAGGTCGCTCACCTCGGCGTCGGCGGGAAGGGGAAAAGAGAAGGTGCCGCCGGCGTCTTGATCGAGAGCGCTGCGAAATGTCAGCTCGAACGTCGACCGCGCAAGATGGCCACGTACAAGCACGTGCACGTCGACCGCCGCCAGCGCGAGCGCCATGTTGCCGTCGTCACCGGCGACCGTCAGCGAAGGGATGCTCGCGGCGTTCGCGCGAAACTGATTCGCGCGAGTCGCGCCGAAAGACGGAATCGTGATGACGAAAATGGCGATGACAACCAGGCGTCGCATGCGGCACCTCCTGCGCGGAGGCATGCTTCATCGCAGGTGCCATGCAATTGCAGAGGGGAGCACGCGGCGAGGGTTCAGCTTTTCGTTGTGTGCGTTCGCGAAAATGAACGCCGTGTCCTCTTCAAAGGAACTTTCCTATTCGAGATCACGCAGCGTGATCTTGAATATGCACTCCGTGATTTTGAATACGAACTGTCTGATCTTCAATAGGAAGCGGCTGATCTTGAATACGAACCGCCTGATCTTCGGATCAGCGGCGGTGATCGCGCATACGGATTTCGTGTTCCGCAATACGCGGCGTCTGATCTGAAATACGCGCAGCGTGATCCGCGGATCAGCAGCGCCGATTTCGAATACGGATTTTCTGATCCGAAATGGACCGCGCGTCAATTTCCACGAAACATCGGCGTTCGTTTCTCAAAAAATGCATTCATTCCCTCTGCTGCGTCATTCGACGTGAACGCGCGTAGTTGATGCTCGCTCTCCAGATCGATCTGAGTTTTCAGATCATTCACCTCGGCTTGCGACAGCGCGCGCTTGATGCCGGCGATGGCGAGCGGCGGACCGGACGCAATCGCCTGCGCGAGCGTCTCCGTCTCCGCCGCGAGCTCCGCCGCCGGCACGATGCGTTCAATCAATCCGATGCGCAGCGCTTCATTCGCATCGACCATGCGCCCGGTCATCAGCATCTCCATCGCGCGGCCGCGCCCGATCAGCCGCGGCAGCGACCACGTGCCGCCCCAGTCGGGATGCAATCCGATTTTCACGAACGACTGGCTGAACTTCGCCGCGTCGGATGCGATGCGGTAATCGCACGCCAGTGCGAGGTTGCATCCCGCCCCCGCCGCCACGCCGTTCACGCACGCGATCACCGGTTTGTCGAGCGCCGCGATCGTCGTGATGATGTCGCGTCCCGCATCGAGCAACTTGCGGAACGACTGCACATCGCCCGCGCGCCGCAGCCCCGACATGTACTCCACGTCGCCCCCCGCGCAGAACGCGCGCCCCGCGCCGGTGATGACGATGACGCGCCCGTCTGCCGCACGCAGCGCCGCGAGCAGGTCCTCGCGCATCGTGCCGCTGAAGGCGTTCAGTTTGTCGGGGCGGTTGAGGGTGATGGTGGTGACCGCGTTGTTCGTAGCGCTGGTGATCATTGGTGAATGATAGTTGCCGGTTGCCGGTTGCCCGCCGGGGTTGCTCGGTTGCTGGGTTCCTGAGTTGCTTGGTCCCACCCAGCAACCCAGCAACCCAGCAACTCCACCTTCCGCAACCGCCCGTCAACCGTCAACCGTCAACCGTTATCATCCCCATCGCATGAAGCGCATCGCCCACTGGCTCGTCTACGCCACCATCCCGGCCGCCATCGCACTCGAATTCATGCACGGGAACCTCGTCTGGCAGTTCGTGCTCTCGTGCATCGCCGTGCTGCCGCTCGCGGCATGGATCGGCGTCTCCACCGAACAGCTCGCGCATCGCATGGGCTCGACCTGGGGCGCGCTCTTCAACGCCACCTTCGGCAACTTCGCGGAGATGATCATCGCCATCTTCGCCATCCGCGCCGGACTCTCCGACGTCGTGCGCGCGTCGTTCGCCGGCTCCATCGTCGGCAACATCCTCTTCGTCGCCGGCCTCTCCATGATCGCCGGCGGCATGCGGTACGAGACGCTGAAATTCAACGCGCTCTCCGCCGAATCGCAGGCGGGGCAGATGATCCTCGCCGTCGCCGCCATGCTCGTCCCCGCGCTCTTCTTCCGCAGCGCGATCCGCACGCATCACGAAGAGCTGATCCACCCGGTCTCCATCGGCACGGCGATCATCCTGCTGATCACCTACCTCTGCGGCCTCTGGTTCTCGTTCAAGACGCATCGCACGCGGCTGCAATCGATCGCCGAAGCGGCGGAGCTGGAGGAGGTGTGGCCGCTGCGCAAGGCGATCACGCTGCTCGGCGTGGCGAGCGTGCTGATGGGCGTCGTCGCGGAAGGACTGGTGCACGCCGTCGGCGAGGCGGGCCGCGCGTGGGGGATGAACGAAGTCTTCCTCGGCTTCGTCGTGCTGGCGATCGTCGGCAACGCCGCCGAACATTCCACCGCCGTCCTGCTCGCCGCGCGCAATCAGATGGACACGGCGCTCAACATCTCGATGCAGTCGAGCGTGCAGATCGCGCTCTTCGTCACGCCGCTGATGGTCTTCCTCTCCTATCCACTCGGCCACCCGCTCGACCTGCTCTTCACGCCGTTCGAGCTGCTCGCGGTCGGTCTCGGCGTCGCGATCTTCGCCTACCTCGTCATGGACGGCGAGACGAACTGGTACGAAGGAATCCAGCTGCTCGCCGTCTACGCGATCATCGCCGTCGCGCTCTACTTCCTCCCGGTGGAAGTGCCGGCGGCGCATCCATGACCAACGCGCGCATCGACTGGCGGCCGCACGGCTACGAGATCGTCATCGTCGCGAACCTGCTGCTGATTCACGCGCTGCTGATGCGCCACACGAATTCCGTGCTGACCAGCCTGCCTGCGACGTTGATCACGGCCGTGCCGTCGATGCTGATCCAGGCGCTGGTCGCGGTGCTGATCCGCCTCGGCATCGCCTACGTTCGCGGCACCGGTCCCGAATACCTCCGCGTGATCCGCAATCCGGCGTGGATCCTCGAATCAGCGCGCCTCCTCTTCGGCGCGGTGCTGATGCTGCACGTCTACGGCTGGATCAAGCTCGCCATTCCGCTGCTGCATCCGCGGCTCTTCGATCAGCAGCTCTGGGACATCGATCGCACGATCTTCTTCGGCATCTCGCCGAACATCTTCTTCCTCAACCTCTTCTCGAACGCCGCCGCGATGCGGGTGATCGACTACGCGTATGCCTACATCTTCGTCACCGGACTCTGCGTCGCGATCGGCTACTTCGTGTCGTCGCCGAGCAAGCGGCTGCAGGTGGCGTTCATCACCGGACACGCGATCATGTGGCTGGCCGGCGCATGGCTGTACGTGCTCGTTCCGGCGCTCGGTCCCGCCTATCGCTTTCCCGACGTCTGGCTGCAATACGTGCACGAGCTGCCGATCACGGCCGGTCTGCAGGCGACGCTCTGGGCGAATTATTCGAACGTGCTGAAGATCCCGCACGGCGTCAACGCGCCGGTCAGCATCCTCTTCGGCATCGCCGCGTTTCCATCGATGCACGTCGCGTTTCAGCTGTTCATCTTTCTCTGGTTCCGCCGCCTTTGGACCTGGGGCGAAGTGCTGTTCGCGATCTTCGTCCTGGTCATCTTCCTCGGCGCGATGATCACCGGCTGGCATTACCTGATCGATCTGATCGCGGGACTGCTGCTGGCGTGGCTGACGTGGTTCATCACGTCGCGGCGATACAAGATCGTGCGCTTCACACAGCTGAGCCGCGTGTTGTGAATGAGGTGTGGCGCCGCCGACCCGGCGGGCGATCCGCCGGCGAGGTCGCCGGCGCCACACGGTCCGTGAATTTCAGCGATTTTTCGCGCGTTCTTTCACGCATGCCCACGTTGATGAAATCGACCCTCGGCGACGTGTTGTCCGTCCGGACGACCGAGGGCGAGCTGTACGAGAAACTCGAAAACAAATCGCTGCGATGCTTCGCGTGCGGGCATCGCTGCAAGATCCTCAACGGCCTCCAGGGAATCTGCAAAGTCCGCTACAACGAAGACGGCGTGCTGAAAGTACCGCGTGGATACGCCGCGGCGCTGCAGGTCGATCCGATCGAGAAGAAACCGTTCTTCCACGCCTATCCCGGCGCGCGTGCGCTCTCGTTCGGCATGCTCGGATGCGATTACCACTGCGGCTATTGCCAGAACTGGGTGACGTCGCAGGCGCTGCGCGATCCGGTCGCCGGCGCGCCGCCGACGGACGTCGAGCCTGCCGATCTCGTCCGTCTGGCGAAGAAGCACGGCGCGAAGGTGATCACCTCGACGTACAACGAACCGCTGATCACCTCGGAATGGGCGGTCGAAGTGTTCAAGGAAGCGAAGCAGGCCGGCCTGGTCTGTTCGTACGTGTCGAACGGCAACGGTACTCCGGAAGTGCTCGACTACATCGCGCCGTACGTCTCGCTCTACAAGATCGATCTCAAGGCGTTCACGCAGAAGGCGTATCGCGACCTCGGCGGCCAGCTCGAGCCGGTGCTCGAAACGATCAAGGGACTGAAGCAGCGCGGCATCTGGCTGGAGATCGTCACGCTCGTGGTGCCGGGCTTCAACGATTCGAACGAGGAGCTGACGAACATCGCGGAGTTCCTCGCGTCGGTCGACCGCGACATCCCGTGGCACATCACGGCGTTCCATCAGGATTACAAGATGACGTCGAACGCGAATACGGACGCGCGCACGCTGCTCCGCGCGTACGAGATCGGCAAGCGTGCGGGGCTGCGCTACATCTATCCGGGCAACATCCCGGGCGCATTCGGCGATCGCGAAGGAACGCACTGCCCGAGTTGCAACGCGCTGGTCATCGGCCGGACCGGGTTCCGCGTGACGTCGTATCAGCTGACGGGCGAGGGGAACTGCACGCGCTGCGGTACATCGATCCCGGGCCGCTGGTAGACTCCGCGCTCTTGATGTCTGATTTCATCGATGTCGGCTCCACGAATGATCTGCCGGCCGGACGCGTCAAGCTGGTCACGGCCGGTGGGACGAAGCTCGCGCTCTGTCACACGAAGGACGGTTTTTTCGCGCTCGACAATACGTGTCCGCATCGCGGCGGGCCGCTGGCAGAGGGGGATGTGATCGGCAACGAGATCGTCTGTCCGTGGCATTTGTGGGGATTCGACGTGAGCACGGGAACGTGCGGCGGGAATGCCGACCTTTCGGTGAGCACGCACGAAGTTCGCATCGAAGGGGATCGCATTCTGGTGAAGCCGTGAATCCGAAGCCATTACGACACGTCGATCTCTACGGAAGCGCCGGCAGGCTGGAGGCGCTGTATCGCGATTTGCAGGACCCGGCCGCGGTCGCGGTCGTCTGCCATCCGCACCCCCTCGGCGGCGGCACGCTGCACAACAAGGTCGTGTTCCGCGCGGCGCGCGGACTCGAAGCGGCGAACGTCGCCACGCTCCGCTTCAACTTCCGCGGCGTCGGCGCGAGCGCGGGCCGTCACGAAGAGGGCGAAGGGGAGCAGCAGGACGTGCAGACGGCGATCGACTGGTGCCTGCGCAAGCACCCCGGCAAGAAGCTGTTCGTCGGCGGCTTTTCGTTCGGTTCGTGGGTCGCGTCGCGCGTCGCCTGCGAGCTGCCGATCGTCGATGCGATCTTCCTGATCGGTACGCCCATCAATAAATACGACTTCGGCTTTCTCCGCCACTGCGAGAAGCCGATCCTCTTCCTCCACGGCACGCAGGACGAGCACGGCGACGCCGCGAAACTGGAGACGCTCGTGCAACAGGTGCGCAACGCCGAGAGCGTCGTCTTCACCGGCGCCGACCACTTCTTCACCAAGCAGCTCGATGCGGTGGAGGAGACGATGCGCACATGGGCGGAGGAGCGGATCTCGGGGTAGCCGGCATGAGTATTCGCATGAGATGCCGCGCAGGGTTCGTGTGTCTCTACAGCCAAACCAGACCGGGTAGCTCCACAACGCGTGGCTCGACTCCCCAATGCGTAGCTCACGCGGTGTAGCTCTACAACGCGTGGCTTGACTCCATAAGGCGTAGCTCCACGCGGCGTAGCTCCACAACGCGTGGCTTGCCTCCCCAACGCGTAGCTCCACGCGGTGTAGCTCTACAACGCGTGGCTTGCCTCCACAACGCGTAGCTCCACGCGGCGTAGCTCCACAACGCGTGGCTCGACTCCCAACGCGTAGCTCCACGCGGTGTAGCTCTACAACGCGTGGCTTGCCTCCACAACGCGTAGCTCCACGCGGCGTAGCTCCACAACGCGTGGCTCGACTCCCAACGCGTAGCTCCACGCGGTGTAGCTCTACAACGCGTGGCTTGCCTCCACAACGCGTATTCACGCGGTGTAGCTCCACAACGCGTGGCTCGACTCCCCAACGGTCCAAAGGTTAACCCGCGCGGCCAGGGCCCATGTGACTACGGCAGCGCGGCGCGCCGCCTGCCTGCATTTTGAAGTGCGCGATGCGAGCGGCGTGACGCCGTTCAAGTACCACTGAACGAGCCGGCTCGGCCGGCGGGCCGAAGCCGGGCCGCGACGGGTTCTACCTCGAGTTAGCCCGCCGCACGCGTGGAAATTCTTGATGGATTGTTTGTCGACGCAGATAATCGCCTGATGCTTGAGTGGCTCCGACGCTTATTCAAACGGCGTTCTGCGCTCCCGTTTCAGCCGCGCAATCACCTAGAGCGGTTGCTCGTGAGGGCTTCTACGGAACCTGCTGCGCGACCCGAGTTCCTGCGGGCGGTCATGGATTGCACACTCTGTGTTATCGGCCAGGTAGGCGACGGGCCGCCCGCGGAAGAAGAGCGGCGTGTTGTTCGAAAGGGCGAGTTGCTGCACATCCTAATGATTTCCTATCAAGGCCGTTCCGTATTGGCCGTCTTCTCATCACCTGAGCGCGTCGCTGAATTTGCTCCCGGAAGCACGTACGTAGCCATGACCGCCCGCGAGCTTCTCGAGAACATAGGGTCACAAGAACTTCTGCTGAATCCAGGATCCGCCTATGGGAAGCACTTTCTGGCCGAAGAGATCCAAGGTCTTCTGGATGGATCTGCGTTTCCGCCGCGACAGCGGTGGGTTGCAGAGGAAGACACTCGGATGCAGATTGGCCGACCGGCGAAGTACCCAACCCAATTGGTGGAGGAACTCCGCGCACTGTTCGAGCGGCGCGGTGACGTTACGCGAGCATATGTCGCGCTGATATTGATTCCGAGCAGAAGCGCGACGCCGAATTATTTCGTCGCAATCGAAGCTGATGGCGACCTTGCGGCGATTGCGGCTGATTGCGGCATCGTAGCTTCGGCGACACTCAGGGCAGGCGAGTACACCGACATAGGATCGACAACGATTGCTCCCGATTATTTCGCCGCCGATGAGCCTTTCTACACGAGAAGTTGACAGATCTTACTGGCGTGAGATGGGAAAACCGCCGCCATGGTTCGATTAGCAGAACTAACTTGTGCCCAGGACCTCACGCGCCGAAGTGTCTCGCGACAAATTCGCAGGGATAGCCCTTCCCAGGAGCGGATCGGGCCCACTGCCGTTGGCCGCATCTGCAGTTGCCGCGGAGGCGGCCTCCTTTTCCGGTCGGGCTACCGCGTAGCTCCACGCGGCGTAGCTCTACAACGCGTGGCTCGACTCCATAACGCGTAGCTCCACGCGGCGTAGCTCCACAACGCGTGGCTTGCCTCCACAACGCGTGGCTTGCCTCTACAACGCGTAGCTTGCCTTCACAACGCGTAGCTCCACGCGGTGTCGGCGGTCTCTCTACAGCCAGCCGTCAATGACGTCGCTCCAGAAGCGAATGCGGCGCTGAGGCGTCCGGATGGCGTCTTCGTGTGTCATGTCACCGAATTCGTGTGCGAGGTAACGACGAAGATCCGAACCGTAATAGATGATGTCGGTTTGATAGACCGAGAGGACCGGATTGCCAGCGTCTGCAGGTTCGGCGAAAATCGGAATCAGCCGAGGGGTCAACGACACCTTCTCGCGGGCGAGCTCGATGGCATCGGAGAGTCGCTCGGGGCGCGCGCCCCATGCCGGCCACCAGAAGGCGTTGTGCTCGATATCGAAGGCGATGCCGTCGAACGGCCACTCGATCCGTCCCCGCAACTCGGGTGCATCCAGATTTCGCCACTCGGGGAAGCTGTCACCGAGCGGAAGGACCTGCTGCAGGAAGCTCGAAAGGTCGGGCGGAAGAGGACACTGCAGGTACTCCTCCACCGCCGCCGTCTCGTCTGCACTCAAGCCAGGGTCGAGCGACACGCCGCGGTTCTGCAGAATGCGGATTTCATCAGACCACTCGTTCAGTGTAGCTCCGCAAGAACCGCAGTCCGTCGATCGTCCGCACGCCGTGCCACGTGAAAAGGTGTCCCGGGAAGGGCCCGATCGTGCGGACATCGATGGATTGCGCATCGTCTTCCGTAAACGCATACGGCTCGTCCGGAAGAAAGATCACATCCGGCCTGCGTTCGAGCACCTCCTCCAGCGCGAGTGACGGATAGCGCGTCTCGTTCATCACGTTCGTGCCGCCCGCGGCCTCGACGAGGTGCGAGACGTACGTATCGCTGCCGCACCACATCCACGGCTTCTTCCAGATCGGGACGGCGAACGTGAACGCGCGCCGCGCCATCGAATCGCGTTCCTGTTGCAGCGCATCGAGCAGCGGCGTCGCGTCTTTTGCGTGGATGCGCGCAAGCGTGACGAACAGCTCGCGCACGTCCTCGATCGTCCGCGGCTCGCTAACCTGCACCTCGGCGAATTGCGCGATCTCGTCCGCGTGCCGCTTCAGGTTCTCCTCCGAGTTCATGTAGACGAGATCGGGCCGCAGCGCGCGGATCGCGGCGATGTTCGGGTTCTTCGTCCCGCCGACGCGCGGCAGCGTCAGCCCGGCGGGGAAGATGCACCAGTCGGTGATCGCGACGACGCTCTCGCCGGCGCCGAGGGCGAAGAGCGTTTCGGTGAGGGAAGGGACGAGCGAGACGACGCGCATCACGGTTTTGGGGAATCGAGGAACAGGCTCGTCAAGCCGCCGCCCGCGATGTCGACGAACGCCGGCTGCTTCGGATTCGCTGCGAGCCAGTCCGGCAGCGTCGTGCCGGGCGGCAGCCGGACCGCACGCGGGTCATACACGATGGTCGACAGCTGCTCGCTCATGATCTCGCAGCCGTTCGCGACGCTCGTCGCCTGATCGAGGTTCTTGTAGTGCTCCAGCACCGCGCGGAAGAACGCCGGATCGGTGCGGCTCACGCCCATCAATCCGTACAACTGCCCCGCAGGCGCGGCGTGCGCGACGAGCTCCTTGAACGCCGCGTCGGCGCTCTTCGATCGCGCGAGCACGCGGAGCGAGAGGTAACCGTCGGATTCGATGCCTGCGTAGCCGACATGCGGATATTCGAACGTCCGGGTAGTCATCAGGTGATGCATGGCGACCTGCTCGGCGGGAGTGAAGGTGAGCGCGAGCAGGAGGAGCATGAACATGCCCACAGTCTACATGCGTGCTTGACACGATACATCGCATTGCATAGTATGTTGCCATGGCAGAGCCACTCGACAACTGGGAAGCGCAGATCCGCAAAGGCTGGCTGGAAGTCGCCATCCTCTCCACGCTTTGGTCTGGCAGGCTCTACGGGCTCGAGATCATCCGCGCACTCGAAGAGCGCTCCGACCTCATCGTCGCCGAGGGCACCGTCTATCCGGTGCTGACACGCCTCCGCAACGATGGCCTGGTCGAGGCGGAGTGGGAGGAGAGCGACTCCGGACATCCGCGCAAGTACTACTCGCTCACCGCGGCGGGGCGCCGACGCACGCTGACGCTGGCGAAACACTCGAACGAGTTCCTGTCGAAGATGACGGCTCTGATCGAGCCGTTGTTGAAGGAGACGAAGCGATGACCACACTCGATCAACCGCTGCAGACGCGCGTCGACGCCTACCTAATGCGCTTGCGCCGTTCCCTCGGCGAATTGCCGCCCGAGGAAGTGAACGAAATCCTGCGCGAGATCCGCAGCCACATCCTCGATCGCGCCGAAGCGTCGGGCGAAATGACCGACGAAACGCTCGCGCGCATCCTGAAGGAGCTCGGGCAGCCGGAAGACATCGGTCCGCTCTATCAGGCCGACGCGATGGTCGCCCGCGCGCGCTCGAGCTTCTCGCCGATTCTGATTCTGCGCACCACGATTCGCTGGGCGATGATGAGCATCGGCGGATTCCTGACGTTCATCGCCGGCCTGCTCGGCTACGGCCTCGCCCTCGCCCTGATCATCTCCGCATTCCTGAAACCGTTCATGCCCGACCGCATCGGCGCGTGGGCCAGCTCCAGCGGTTTCGTGATCGGCGTTCACGACCCCGCAGTGCGCAGCGTCGACATCCTCGGCTGGTGGATGATCCCGGTCGGCCTGATCCTCGGCGCAGCGTTTCTGATCATCACGACGCGTTTCCTGCGCTGGATGCTGCAGTACGCGTCACGACAACCGCTCCTCGCGTCATCCCGAGCGTAGTCGAGGGACCCGGGGGCTTGGGCGGCGCGCCACCTCCCGCCCAGGTCCCTCGACTGCGCTCGGGATGACGGCTAACAGCTTAGAGTTGGGCCGTCGCAAATCTCACGACGTACTGCACGCCAGACGCAGCCTACGCAGCCGATCTCAGATTCTCACGAATTACGCGAGGATGCCTGGCCGCGATGCGCAACAACGCGATCGCAGGACCCTCCGGATGACGTCTGCCTTGTTCCCAGTTGCGGAGAGTGTGGACGCTAATGCCCATGGCCTTGGCAAATTCTGCCTGCGTAAGACCCACAAATTTCCGCAACATTGCGACATCAGCTCCTGATTGAAATTTGTCCGTTCATGAGCCTTTTTCGTGCACGCGCCGAGATGGCTCGATCGAGTTGCGCCCTCGTGAGTGCAGGAATCTCAGTCATGTTCTCTCTCAGCGTACTCGTGAAATGAGAGTCGTTCAGGCGGCTTCGCCCATCGTGCGCTAATGATCCTCACTTCATCCTCTTCTCGTTCGGTCCATACGATGAGAATGATTCCGCGTCGGATCGGTCGCCAATCGCTATGAATCGATCTTCGGTCTCTGAATGTTCGTCGTCGAAGATCTCGAGATAGTCCACGCCGGACGAAAAAAGCACGCTGGCTTCCTGAAAAGATACGTGATGCTTCTTTTGGTTTGCGACATTCTTCGCCTCGTCCCAGACCACTCTCACTCGTTCTAGGTGTAAGCCAACGGCTTACCGAGGCCAAGGAAAGCGCCCGGTCAACTCAGCATCTTCCGGTACTTCGGATCGAGCGCGTCGATCAGTCCGTCGCCTAGAAAATTCAGTCCCATCACGGCGAGCATGATGGCGATGCCGGGATAGATGGCGAGATGGTTCGCCAGTCCGAGGTAGCGGCGGCCGGCGGTGAGCATGGCGCCCCACGACGGCGTCGGCGGCTGCACGCCGAGTCCGAGGAATGAGAGCGCGGCCTCGGAGAGAATCGCGCCGGCGAGTCCAAGGGTCGCCATCACGATCACGGGATTGATGACGTTCGGCAGTACGTGGCGCAGGATCACGCGCGGCGAGCGTGCGCCGAGCGCTTTCGCGGCAGTGACGAATTCCATCTCGCGCACTTTCAACACCTGGCCTCGGACGAGTCGCGCGTAACCGACCCAGCCGATCGTCGCCAGCGCGAGGATCACGTTGTTGAGACTCGGCCCGAGGACCGCGACGAGTGCGATCGCGAGCAGGATGCCGGGGAAGGCGAGGAGGATGTCGGTGATGCGCATGACGATCGTGTCGGCCGCGCCGCCGAAATAGCCCGCGATCGCGCCGAGCGTGATGCCGATGACCGACGCGAGCACCACGACGCTGAATCCGACGCGCAGCGACACACGTGCACCGAAGAGGATGCGCGAGAGGACGTCGCGCCCGAGATCGTCGAGTCCGAGCGGATGTTGTTTCGATGGAGGTTCGAGTCTGCGGAACGTGTCCTGCGCATTCGGATCGAACGGCGACAGCAGCGGCGCCGCGAGCGCGACGAGAATCAACGCGATGGTGAGGATCGCGCCGGCGGTGAAGGCGAAGTTGCGGAGGAGGCGTTTCATTGGTTGCTGGGTTGCTGGGTTGCTGGGTTGCTGGGTTGCTCGGTGGGGACCAGCAACTCAGCAACCCAGAAACTCAGCAACCCTTCATTCCAGTTTGATTCTCGGATCGACCACCCCATACAACAAATCCGACGCAAAGTTCACGATGATGTACGTCAGCGCGATCACCAGGATCGACGCCTGCACCTGCGGGTAATCGCGTGTGTTGATCGACTGGATCAGCAGGCGTCCGAGTCCCGGCCACGAAAAAATCTGTTCGGTGATGATCGCGCCGGTCAGCAGCGAGCCGAATTGCAGCGCGATCACGGTGATGACCGGGATCAATGCATTTTTGAGGGCGTGACGGAAGATCGCCTTGGCGCGCGTGACGCCCTTCGCGATCGCCGTCGTGACGTAGAGCTGGTTCAGCTCCTCGGCGAGCGATACGCGGATCATGCGCGTGAGGATCGCCGCGAGCGCGAGCCCCATCGTCAGCGACGGCAGCACGATCGAGCGCAGCCCTTCCTCGCGTCCCGACACCGGGAACCAGGTGTGGTTGATGGCGAAGGCGATGATGAGCAGCGGTCCGAACCAGAAGCTCGGCATCGAGACGCCGATCAGCGCGAAGAAGCGCGCGACGTTGTCGATCCACGAGTTTCGATAAATCGCCGAGATGATGCCGAGTGGAAACGCGACGATAAGCGCGACCAGCATCGCGCCGAGGGCGAGCTGGATCGTCGCCGGGTAGCGCTCCGCGATCGCCTGCACGACCGGGTCGCCGGTGTGGAACGATTTGCCGAGGTCGCCATGCGCGATGCGCACGAGGTAGTTGACGTACTGCGTCCCGAGAGGCTGATCGAGCCCCAGCGCCTTGCGTACCGCGACGATGTCCTCGGGGCGCGCCCCTTCGCCCGCGATCTGTACCGCCGGATCGCCCGGAATCAGATGGATGAGCGAGAAAACGAGCGTCAGGATCCCGAAGGTGATCGGAATCATCTGCAGCAGGCGCCGAACGATGTACTGCGTCAAGAGCTCTGTTTCCCCGTGAAGTTCCAACTGCGCACTTTCACGGTCGGTGCAATGTTCCCGCCGAACATGTTGAACCAGGTCGCCACGCGGCGCCGCTCCTTCGTCAGACCCTCCACGCGCCCCAGCGCTTCGACGATCGACTGCGTCCAGCGGAGGTTCGGCAGGCGGGCCACGACTTCGCCGTCGCGGATGAGGAACGTGCCGTCGCGCGTGGTGCCGGTCATCAGCGCCGTCTTCGGTTCGAGCAGGCCGTTGACGTAGTTGAAGCGCGTGACCCAGATCCCGAGCTTCGTCGATGCGATGAGCTCCTCGCGCGTCGCGTCTCCGCCGGCGACGTCGATGTGGAACGCGCTGCCGTGCTCCGGCGAGCCGAGGTGCCAGGCGTTCGCCGTCGGCTGCATCTGCAGGCGATCGGCCCAAGCCTTGTCGAGGACCGGCCCCCGCACCACGCCGCGCTCGATCAGCGGGATGCGGCGCTTCGGCAGTCCTTCGAGATCGAACGGGAAGGGGAGGAAATCGGGATCGAGCGCGTCGTCGGCGATGGTGATGTTCTCGCCGGCGATGCGCTTGCCGAGGTTGTCGACGAAGAACGACGAGCCGTCCTCGTACGCCTGGCCGGTGAACGAGATCATGTTCATCCACTCGAACACTTCGGCCAGTGCGGGCGGTTCGAGGATGACGTCGAATGCGCCCGGTTCGATCTCTTCCGTACGTCCGAGGGCGAGCGTCGCTTTCTGCGTCGCCTCGTCGCCGAGGCCGAGGATGTCGACCTCGTTCGCGCGCCGGGCGCAGCGCGTCGCGTAGCCGGAGCTGTCGCTGCGCAGCGCGATCACCGTCGCGTCGGAGAACGTGAGCTGCGCATAGCGATGCACGCCGTGCGAGTTCGCGGTGGCGACCGACGACGTGCTGGTGAGATAGGCGCCGGCGAACTGCACGCCCGACTCGCGTCCGCGCTCGAACATCACTTTCAGGTCGTGCGCTTTTGCCGCGGGGGAGAGGTTCGCGGTCTGCGGATCGAACGTCGTCAGCTGCGGCACCGGCTCGTGATCTTTGTAGAGACCGGAGAAGTTCTGCAGCGGATCGG
>JADMIO010972862.1_pt1 | contig 17098 bp, 15 predicted proteins | sample 8958161 | NCBI WGS metagenome assembly JADMIO01 (sample SAMN16585339, study PRJNA669376) | soil metagenome | isolation source: Crop rotation soil | place: USA: Cullars Rotation, Alabama | collected 2011
AGCGCGGCGAGCTGGGCGTCGTCGATGAAGCCGAGCCGCCACGCCACCTCTTCGACACAGGCGACCTTGAGGCCCTGGCGCTTCTCGACCACCTGCACGAACTCGGCGGCCTCCAGCAGCGACTCGTGGGTGCCGGTGTCGAGCCAGGCGTTGCCGCGCGACAGCACCTTCACGTGGAGCTGGCCGCGGCGCAGGTACTCGATGTTGACGTCGGTGATCTCGAGCTCGCCGCGCGGCGACGGCGCCAGATTCTTGGCGATGTCGAGCACCTGGTTGTCATAGATGTAGAGGCCGGTGACCGCGTGGTTCGAGCGCGGCGCGGTCGGCTTCTCCTCGAGCGAGACCACGCGGCCGGAGGCGTCGAACTCGACGACGCCATAGCGCTCGGGATCACGCACCGGGTAGGCGAACACGGTGGCGCCGCGGTTCTCCTCGACGGCGCCCTGCAGGCTGGAGCCGAGCTCGTGGCCGTAGAAGATGTTGTCGCCGAGCACCATGGTGACGCTGCCGTCGCCCACGAAGTCGCGGCCGAGGATGAAGGCCTGCGCCAGGCCCTCGGGCCGGGGTTGTTCAACGTAGGTAAACGAAATTCCCCATTGTGCGCCGTCGCCGAGCAGATCTCGGAAACGGGGCAGGTCGGTCGGCGTCGAGATGACGAGGATGTCCCGGATGCCCGCGAGCATCAGCGTGCTCAGCGGGTGGTAGATCATCGGCTTGTCATAGATGGGCAGGAGCTGCTTCGAGACCACCCGCGTGAGCGGGTGGAGACGCGTGCCGGCGCCGCCGGCGAGGATGATGCCCTTCATGGCCATGATGGTCTCCGCGTCACCGTCAGAGCGGCACGTCGAGGAAGAAGTTCTGCGCCAGCGCCTTGCTCTCTTTCCCTACCGCGTCGTAGGCGAGCACGCGCACGACGTAGGTGCCGGCGGGCACCGAGTTCGGCGCGAAGCTGAAGCCGTGCGCCGCCGAGCCGCCGCAGGCTTGCGAGATGCGCGCGTCGCGCTGCAGGCCGGCGCGATGAAACTCGCGGTACGTCTTGAGCATGTCGTCGCGGCTGGTGAGCTGGAGCTCGATGGTGACCGGCGCCGGCGAGCCGAAATCGCAGGCCCAGCCGACCACCAGGTGCGGGCCGTGGCGCTCGACGTCGCCGCGGATGCCCTCCCCCTTGGGACCGCCGCCCTGCGCCGCGAACTCGGGCAGATCGAGGCGCGGATCGGTCTTGGCGGCCGCGATGCGGTCGGCGCGCAGCCGGTACAGCACGCGATCCTGGAGGCGATAGACCTCGGCGTAGTAGTCGTCGCGCACCTGCTGCCAGTTGTGGACGCAGCTCCGCTGGAAGGTGCCGTCCGACATGACGACCCAGGTGACGCGGTGCTCGGCCAGCCACGGGATGTCGAGGCTGGCGCACACATGCGCGTTGTAGGCCGCGGGTGAGAACTCGGCGGGCCCCTGGCTCATGAAGAAGGCGAACGGGGTCTTCGAATAGAGCACGATGGCGCGCGAGGTCTGCTGTGGGAACTGCCAGCGCTCGCGCTTGCTGACGCTGATGGCGATGCCGGGGAGGAGGACGCGGTCGGCGTGCGGCACGCGCTTCTCGACCTCCTCTGCGAAGCGGATGTCGACCGGCTCGATCCAGCCCAGCGAGGTGCGCGGCGCGCGCTTGACCTGGGTCCGATAGGCCTGCTTGGTGGCGCGGCGCTCCTTGGGGCTGCGCTGCGCCTCGTAGGCGACGCCGAGCAGGAGGACGAGGCCGAGCGCGACGTCGGCGCCGACGTGGAGCCAGCGCGCCGGGAGGGTCTTCCAGGTGCGCGCGGCGAGGCGGCCTAGCCCGAGCGCGAGGCCGCTGGCGCCCACGGCGAGCAGCGCGAAGTAGAAGTAGGCCGACAGCGTGCGCAGCCCCTGGCCGGTGTATTGCGACATCAGGATGGCGCGCATGGAGCGCTGGCCGAGCATGAGCCGATCCATGAAGCCGACCGAGAAGGCGATGAGGACGGCGCCCAGCGCGATGCCGACCACCACATACGAGCCATTCCGCAGGCTGTCGGTGCGCTCGCCGGGCTCCTTGGCCTTGCGGCGCTTGCGCCAGCGGTAGACGCAGTAGCCGAGATAGCCGAGCGCGCCGAGATAGAGCGGGATGGGCCAGCGGCTGCGCGTCTTCTTGACCAGGAGCTGGCACTTGTTGCCGCTGATGCAGCCGTCGGGGAAGCCGAGGGTCGTCGAGCTCTTGAGCCGCCGCCAGCCGGCGGACAGCGCCGCCGAGGGCGACAGCGGCTGCGACTTGCCGTCGACGTCGGTGTCGTTGACCATGGCGGCCGCGGCGCCGCCGCCGGAGCCGCGCAGCATCCACACCACCAGCGCGTCGCTCGCGGTGAGCAGGATCGGGATGGTGAGGGTCAGCGCGAGCAGGATGGCGATCCAGCGGCGCGGCGTCGGCGCCGAGGTCTCGTGACGCTTGATGCCGGTCAGCACTGCGATGGTGGTCACCAGGAGGACCGGCAGGATCACGATGACGTGAGAGGGGTTGGTGACGAAGGCCCAGGCGCCGCCGAGCGCGACCGCGAGCAGCGCGAGCAGGCGGAGGCGCGTCGGCTGCGCGCCGGGATCGGCGCTCTGCGCGACCAGGCGGAGCGCGAAGGTGAGCGGCCACAGGAGGAGCGCGCTGTGCGCGAAGCGCGCGGTGCCGCCGAGCACCAGCGACTCCTGGTTGACCGGGAAGAAGAACAGCCAGTGCGCGATGCCGATGAGCGCGAGCGCGGTGGCGAGGCCGAGCTGGCGGCGCAGGGTGCCCGCGGCCTCGATGACGAGGCCCACCGCCAGGCAGGCCTGCAGGGTGAGCTGACAGTTCAGGATCTTGACCTGCGAGACGCCCGAGATCATGCCCCACAACGCGTTGAGCACCGCGAACGCCGAGGGATAGCTCTGCGGGTCGCTCGAGTACGGCGCCTGCGTGTAGGCGATCTTGCCGCCCATCATGACCAGGCGCGCGAAGTAGGCGTGGAGGTCGGGATCCGACGACGGGGTCTGCAGCGGCCCCGAGCGATAGGCCAGGAAGCGATGGGTCGAGGCCCACCAGGCGATCCACACCCCGGTGCTGACGAGCAGCACGAGCCACGGCGGGATGGTGGGCGCGCGCGGGTCGAGCGGCGCCGGCTGACTCTGGCGGCTGCGATAGGCCGCCGACATGGCGAGCGCGGCGATGACCACGATGAGCTCGGCGCGTGTCACGCCGGGCAGGCCGAGCTGCGCGATCGCCGAGCGCAGGTAGAAGTAGAGGAGCAGCGTGACCTGGCCGAGGACCACGCGGTGGATGGGCGCCCACGGCGAGTCGCCGCGCACCCCGAGCCGCGCCTCGGCCTCGGCGCCGGCCAGGTAGAAGGCGGCCATCGCGAGCACGAAGCGGAACTGCACGACGCGATCGGCGTCGTAGATCTTGACGGTGTACGAGATGGCGAGGCCGAGCAGCACGAACAGCGCGCCGGGATAGCGCGCCAGCGTCTCGAGCGGCTCGCGCACGAGCGCCAGCAGCCGCAGCCCGGGGTGCTGCGGGCTGGCGGGCGGCGGAGTCGGCGTGGCGAGACGGGGCTGGGTGGTCACGGCGCGGCACGTTCCTTGGTGAAGTCGTGCATCTCGCCGGGGTAGTCGCGGGGCGCGGGTGACAGGACCGGCATCCCCGAGACCAGGAGCGCACCGACGTCATCGGCCAGGTTGAGGATGGCCATGCGCAGGAGATCGTTGGTGGGCGCGCTCATGAGCGGCGACCAGCTCGCGATGACCGGCTTGCCGCTGGCGGCGACCTCGTGGCGCAGCACGTTGCCGCGCACGCGGATGAAGGTGCCGGGCGCCGGGTTGTTGTCCCCGGGCAGCGCAGTCCACGGGATGGCGACCTCGGCGGTCCACACCGGCAGGGCGTTGGCGGTGGTCCCGGTGAGCTTCTGCGGCTCGGACACCGCAGCGATCACGCTGCCCTTGATCTCGGTCGGGGCCGGCGTCGCGCCGTTGCGGGTGACCAGCGGGTGCAGGAGCTCGACCGGCCGGGCGGTCACCTTGGCGTCGCCGTGGAGCTCGATCTCGACGGCGTCGCTGGCGCTCTCCAGCGCGAACACCATGGTGATGACGTCCTCGGGCGTGCGCTCGACATCGACCGCGCTGACGCCGACGTAGAGGAAGCTCGAATCCCACAGGAACTTCACGTCGGTGGAGGGAAAGACCACGGTGCCGCTCTGCGAGTCGTTGAGCGTCTGCGCAACGGGAACCTCGGCCCACACCGGGTCGGCGAGCAGGCCGTCGATCTGGGGCGCTCGCCAGGCGCGGCGCGCGGTGAGGTCGAGCACCTTGGACTCGGCGGCGATCCCCCGCACCGGCAGGGTCAGCGCGATGATGCGGTTCTGGCCGTCGTGCTCGCCGGAGCGCACCGGCATGCGCTCCTTGCCCTTGTAGAGGCCGACATAGACGGTGATGGTGGGCCAGTTCCAGCGCCGCGGCACCCGCACGACCTGGACATCACGCACGATCTCGCCGGCTTTCCAGTCGGACACCGGATACTTGCCGTCGAGCGGCTGGCGGTCGACGTTCACCCAGGTGGGGCCGAGGTGCGAGAACATCTTCCAGCTGCCGGGCGGGTCGACGACCTCCCAGTAGTGTTGCACGGTGAAGGTGTCGCCGGGCGACACGCTGAGCTTGTCGGCGTCGCAGCCGAGGTAGGTGATGCGACCGTCGAGGTCGGCGTTGACCACATGGTCCATGCGACTCGGCGCGCGGGTCAGGATGTTGTCGCGGACGAACTGACGGTCGGCCTCGGTGGGCTCCTTGTCGGTGTCGTCGCCGCGACCACCCTTGCGCGTGAGGCACGCGGACAGCGCGCACAGCAGAAGCGCCATGGCCGCCGTGGAGTGTCGTCGCACGAGGTTGCAAGTATCGCGAAGCGCCCCTGTTTTCAAGGGGCGGCGGTCACTGTGAATGATCTTTAGGCGGTGCGCTTCAGCAGGGCGGCCGGCGCGTGGCGGATGGTGCGGAGGTCGCTCGGACCTTCGAAGTGCAGGTAGCGCAGCGCGACTGGCGAGTCGATGAAGTAGAGATCCTCGGGGCAGTGGAAGGCCGCCTGGCGGCGCTCGATGAGGATGCGGCGCACGTCGTTGCGACGCAGGCCCGGGATGCGGCGGAGCTCGCCCTCGGTGGCCGTGTTGACGTTGGTCGAGCCCAGCAGCACCGAGCCCGTGGCACGGCGTGCATTCGCGTGGCTCACCACCACGAAGCTGAGTGTCGCCAGAGCCGCCATCGCCGTCCGCTTTGTGATCTTCATCGTCGTCCCCGCTCGCTCTGACCTCCTACCAAGCAACGGCCATGCCCGACCGCGGAGCACCGTAGTTTCGCGGCCTTCGGTCCTGGTGGTCAGTGCGCCGGCTGGGTCTTCGGACCCCAGAAACGACCAGTCGAGTTTGCACCCGAGGCGCGGCAACGCGCGGCAGCGCCGTAAGTGGTCAGACCGATTGGAGAGTCGTAGGGTGGGGGAGGAAGTATCAGGCGGGGTGGCTAGCGGCTACGCCAGGAAGTCGAGGCGAACCGAGCCGACGCGCTGGCCAGCGCGGTGGACATCGAGACGATAGCGTGCGGCCGAGAGACCCCGGAAGGTGGCCGAGCCGTCGCGCTCGACGTCGACCGCCTCGAAGACCTTGCCGTCGCGCTGCAGGATGACGCGGGCGTCCGCGACCGGGCCGGACGACGCCGAGGGCGGCTTCATCAGGGTCAGGCGGACATCGACGCCGCCCTCGGGGGCGCGATCGACGGTCACCATGGCGCCCAGGCCGGCCATGCGGTGGAAGAACTCATAACACTCGGGCTGAGCCAGCGCGGCGGCGCCGCGCACGGCGGTGGCGAGCTGAGGGGTGGGGGCGACGTCGGCGCGCAGCAGGTTCAGCGCGCTACCGGCCATGTGAAAGACGGCGCGAAAGGCGCGCGCGATGGCGCCGGGCTGCTCGGGGAGGTTCTCGTGCAGCGCCTCTTCGAGCACCGCGACGCGATCGGCCGAGTAGGCGCTCTGGGCGATGCGCGCCTCGATGTCGGCGGAGCGCTCGGGGGACAGCCGACCCTCGACATAGAGCAGCAGGTCGTCGTCACTGGGGTCTTCGGGGCCGGGGACCGGCAGTGGGCGTCCGCCCACGCGTTTGAGGACCTGGCCGAGCTGGCCGTCGTAGGCGTCGCGCTGCTTCGGGGCGGTGCTCATCGTCGATATCCTACGGCCTGGGTATTCGAAACTTCCGGAATGCGCGGGGTGTTTCCCGTGTTCTTCATGACCTTTGGTTCGACCAATCGAGCGGAATTCGCCTACCCGCCCCCCGATCGGTGCTCGACGATGCGCCGCAGCTTCTCGCGCACCTTGTGCTTGCGGCTGTACACGGTGTTGATGGAAACCCCCATGATTTCAGCGATCTGCTCGGGTTCCAGCTCTTCGAGATAGTAGTACTTGAGGAACTGGCGGTCGGTCTCTTCGAGCTCGTCGATGGCCTCGGCGAGCATGCCGGCCTGCTGCATCTTGATGATCTGCTCGGACGGTCCGGCGCGCCCGTCGACGACATTGGCGGCGGGTGAATTGTTTTCGTCGTCGAGCGACATGTGGATGGGATCGCGGCGGCGCAGCGCATCGTGCGCGGTGTTGGTCGCGATGAGGCCGACCCACGACGACAGCCGATAGCCGCGCGTGGCGTCATACGCGCGCAGCTTCTTGTAGCCGTCCTTCACGAGGTTGAGGCACACGGTGGCCATCATGTCCTCGATGTCTTCCTCGTCGTACGCGGCGCTGTAGCGGTGCAGCACCTTGCGGATGCACGACAGCATGAGCCCGTTGTAGCGGGTCTGGAAGTTGTTCCACGCGCCGGGGCGGCCGCTCAGCACCGAGTCGAGGAGCGCGGTCTCTTCCGCGGTCTCTGCCTCGGTGGGCTTGGGCGGCGGGCCCTTGCGGCGAACCATTCCGTGGTTGTACGCGATCAAGACAGGCTCGCGCAAACGTTACCTTATTCGAGAGACCAAGAGAGGCCGGCAAAGACCAGCTGGCGCCACAGCGGAAAGCCGGGGGTGGTCTGCAGGGTGTAGCGCCCGACTGCGTGCAGGCGCTCGCGTGAGTCGAGCGCGCGCTCGAACTGACAGAGGAAGCTCGAGCGGTTCTCGTCCTCGATCGACTCGAACTGCTGGCCGGCGAGGCGATCGACCATCAGCGGATCCGAGAACGACAGCACCTGCAGCTCGGCGCGCACCGTGGCGAACAGGCGCCACGGCAGATCCTTCGTCATGGTCAGTACGGCGACGTGGCGCAGCACCGACTGGCCGTAGGAGTTGGAGTCGGTGAAGTTGAGCTGGTAGTCGAGCGACGCGCGCACCGGACCGGTGTAGGTCGCGCCGGCGGACAGCGAGTGATAGAGGTCGCGGCGGCGCTCGTCGCGATGCTCCGGCAGACAGACGGTGCTGCCGCCGGGCGGGCAGGGCGAGACCAGCACGTCGGAGTCGAAGTTGCGCCGCGCCAGGCTGTAGCCGAGGTGCCAGTCATACTCGGCGTCGACGTTGCCGTCGGCATCGAGCGCGTCCTTGTGGCCGAAATAGTCGATGGCGTAGGTGTCGCCGCGGAAGTCGAACTGCGCGTCGGGCTTGTAGGTGAACCAGCGGTAGCCGCCGCGCACGCTGACGCGGTGGTCGGGGCCGTGCGCGAACACGGCCTGCGCGCCGGCGCCGCTCATGCGAAAGTCGCGATCGCGCGAGATGTCGGGGTCGCTCGCGGTGGCGCCGGGGACGTGGGTGGTGCGCTCGAAGGCCTCGTAGTGATCGAGCGTGGCGCCGATGAGGAGCGGCGCGCGCGTGCGATACATCCAGGTGCCCTGGCCCTGCAGCGCGCCGATGTCGTGCTCGCGCGCGGCGTCTTCGAGGAACAGCCGCGCGCCGCCCTTGAGCGACAGGTCGAGCGCGTGGTTCTGGCCGGCGCGGCGGGTGGCGCGCGCGGTGGTCGTGATGCGGAAGAGTGGGCTTCCGACCTTGCGCTCGCTGGCGTCGGGCTCGATGCGCCCGGCGTTGGAGTCGTACTCGGGGCCGGCCTCGACGATGAGCTGAAGGCGCGTCTTGCGCGCGTGCGCGAGCGCCGGCCACGCGAGCAGAGTGACTGCTGCTGCGGCGGCGGCGCGACGCACCGGTTACTTCTGCTTGCGCAGCTCGGCCGCGCGCTTCTTCATCGCGGCCTGACGGCGGGCGAGGTCGTCGGCCAGCGTGCGCAGCGAGGCCTCGGCCTTGCGCAGCGCGCTGATCTGGCGCGCCGGGTCGCCGGTGCGCTGCGCGGTGCGCAGCTCGGCGAGGGTCGCCGGGTCGAGCACGTCGACCAGGACGACCGAGGGGTCACCGGCGAGGTCCACGTCGGCGTCGCGCGGCGTGCGCACGGCGGGGATGGGGCTCGAGGTGCCCTGCGGCGCCGGCTGGCCGCCGGTGGCGTCGCCGTTCGACTGCGCCGGCCCGGGCGAGGGGGGCGGCGCGGCGCCGCTCGGGGTCTGGCTGAAGGCGCCGTCGTTGGTCTCGCTGGGCGCGTTGGGGACGTTGGTGCGGCCGCCCGCGTTCTCGGCGGCGTCGGCGTTGCCGCCGGTCTTGCGCGTCTCGCCGGCGGTGGCGGCGCGGCGGCGCGGCGAATCGTCGGCGAACAGGTCGCCGTCGTTGGCGCGCTCGGCGGCGCGGCGGAGCTTGAGGCGCTTGTCCATGCCAGCGGCGCGGCGCGCCAGCACGCCCGCCTGGGCGCGCAGCTTGCGCTCCGACGCGGCCAGCAGGGCCGCCTTCTCGGCCAGATCGGCGGGGTCGTCGAGCTTGCCGACCTTGGGCTGCGCGATGCTGACGACGCGCGAGGTGGCGGCGGCGGCGCGATCGAGGGTCTCCTTGCGCAGCGCGGCGAGCTCGGCGCGGCGCGCGTCGGTCACGTTGCCCGCGAGCTCGCCGTCGATGGCCTCGATGAGGGCGCGGCGCTCGGCGGCGATGGTGGCTTCGAGCGCGCGCACGCGGCCGGCCAGCGCGGCCAGCGAGCGCGACAGCTCCTGCGACGCCGCCAGCTTCTGCTCGAGGTCGGCGCCGCCGGTCTGCTTGAGGGTGGCGATGGTGGCGGTGAGCGCCGACAGCTTCTTCTCGAGGGCGCCCTTCTCGGCGGTCGCGCGCACCAGCGCGCCCTCCGACTTGCGCAGCTCGACCACGGTGGCGTCCGGGGCCGGCGCGGCGCCCGCGATGCGCGCGCTGAGGATGCCCATGCCCAGGCTGACCAGCAGCCCGACCATGATGAGCATTCCCTCACGTGCGCAGCGATTCGTCATCTCGGGCGATTGTTCTAGCAACCGTCGTGCCGCGCAAGTCGCTGAGGCCATGTGCCTGATGACGTCCCCGGTTCGCGGTCACTTGGGAAAGACTGTGTGAGCATCCTTGCGATCACCCGGTCCGCCGCCCTCAGTTTTCTGAGGGGTTGTGACAGGGCGCCTCAGAAAGCCATCCTCACGTAATCCCATACTTCTCCAGCTTGTAGTACAGGGCGGAGGTCTTGAGGCCGAGCAGGCGGGCGGTCTCCGTCTTGACGCCGTTCGCCTTCTTGTACGCCTTGAGGATGAGCTGACGCTCGAGATCCTCGAGCACGTCGGGCAGCGAGATCTCGCCCTTGGGCACCGCGAGGGCGTCGGCCGGCGCGCCCTCGTCCTTGAGGAACGCCGGCAGCGCGGCCAGCGAGATGCGATCGCCCTCGGCGAACACCAGCGACTGCTCGATGACATTCTCGAGCTCGCGGACGTTGCCGGGCCAGCCGTAGGCCATGAGGCGGCCGAGCGCCTCGTCGTCGATCGCGCCGATGCGCGGGTTGGTGCGCGGGGCGAGCTTCCTGATGAAGTGATCGACGAGGAGCGGCAGGTCGTCGCGCCGATCGCGCAGGGGCGGCAGCGTGACCGGCACGATCTTGAGGCGGTAGTAGAGGTCCTCGCGGAAGCGGCCGGCCGACACCTCGGCGCCGAGGTCCTTGTTGGTGGCCGCCACGATGCGCACGTCGACCTTCACGGTGGACTCGCCGCCCACGCGCTCGAACTCGCGCTCCTGCAGGACGCGCAGCAGGGTGACCTGCATGGTGGGCGAGATCTCGCCGATCTCGTCGAGGAACAGGGTGCCCTGATCGGCGAGCTCGAAGCGGCCGAGCTTGCGCTTGATGGCGCCCGTGAAGGCGCCCTTTTCGTGGCCGAACAGCTCGCTCGACAGCAGCGTCTCGGTCAGCGCGCCGCAGTTCACCTTGATGAAGGGGCCCTGGGCGCGCCGCGAGCGCTGGTGGATGGCGCGCGCGACGAGCTCCTTGCCGGTGCCCGATTCGCCGTTGATGAGGACGGCGGCCTCGGTGGGCGCCACCTTCTCGATGGACTGGAAGATGACGCGCATGCGCTCGGAGCTGCCCACGAGCTCGGCGAAGTTGTAGCGCCCCTCGGCCTCGCCGCGCAGATACTCGGACATCGCCTCCAGGCGGCCGCGCGCGCGGCGGGCGGCGCGCAGCTCGAGCGCGCGCTCGACCTTGAGGCGCACCACCTCGGGCGCGAACGGCTTGGTCAGGAAGTCGAAGGCGCCGAGCTTCATCGCCTCGACCGCGGTCTCCACGGTGCCGAACGCGGTGATGATCATGGCGGGCGCGTCGGGATCGAGATCGCGCACCGTGCGCAAGACGTCGACGCCGGTCATGCCGCCCATCTTGAGGTCGGTGATGACGAAGTCGACCTCGCCGGCGGCCTTGCGGAAGATCGCGAGCCCGGCCTCGCCCGAATTGGCGGCGTGCACGGTGTGGCCCAGCTTGCCGATGATGGCGGTCAAGCCTTCGCGGATGGTGTCGTTGTCATCGATGACGAGAATCACGCCCACGCCAGGAGCTTACCGCGCGGGGAGGAAGATCGTGAAAGTCGTTCCGGCGCCCTCTTGCGAGACCACGTCGACGCTGCCGCCGTGGGCCTCGACGATCTCCTTGGCGAACGCCAGGCCGAGGCCGGTCCCCTTCTCCTTGGTGGTGAAGAAGGGGGTGAAGATGCGGTTCAGCGAGTCGGCCGCGATCCCCTTGCCGGTGTCGGCGATGGTGAGGCGCAGGCCGCGCGAGGAGCGCGCTGCGGTGGCGGTGACGTGGCCCTCCTTGGGCGTGGCCTGCACCGCGTTCTTGAGCAGGTTGATGAGCGCGCGGCGGAGCTGCTCGCGATCGGCGCGCGCCGGGGTGTCGCCGTCCCGCTTGACCTCGAGCACGACGCCAGCGTTTTCGGCCTCGGGCGCCACCACCTCGGCGGCGTCGGCCAGGAGCTCGCCGAGATCGACGTCGGATAGATCGGGGCGCGGGCGCCGCGCATACTCCAGGAAGTCGGACACCACCGCCTTGAGGTGGCGCAATTCGCGGTCGATCTTGGCCACGTGACCCTGGCGCGCGGGCTCGCCCTCGAGCTCCTCGCGCAGGATCCCGGCGAACAGCTCGATGCCCGCCAAGGGGTTGCGCACCTCGTGCGCGATCCCGGCCAGCATCATCTGCATGCGCTCGTCGCGCGCCCGGATCTGCCCGCGCATCTCCTCCAGCGTGCCCGCGAGGACGCCCACCTCGTCGCGCGGCCCGGGCGCCACCGGGGTCTCGAGGTCGCCGGCGCCGATGCGCTGGGCCGCGCCGGCGACGCGCAGGAGCGGCCGCGTGATCACGGTGCCGAGGAGGAGCGACGCCGCGATCACGAGGAGCAGGATGGCGCCGCCGGTGACCAGGAGGTAGCCGCGCAGCGAGCCCAGGCGGGCGAAGAAGCCGACGCTGGCATCGACGCCGATCCCGCCCACCACGGTCGGATCCTCGGGCGACAGGCGCACCGCGGCGAAGCCCGACTTGTACCAGCGCCGGTCCTTGCCGCGGAAGGCGACCGAGCTCCGCGGCTTGCCGTCGGCCAGCACCCGGTCGAGCTCGCTCTGCGACGAGCGCAGCTCGAAGTACTCCTGGCCGATGGCCACGCCGGGCTCGGTGTCGAGCAGGCTGTGGCGGTAGGTGTCGTACACATAGATCCGATCGGCGCCGATGCGCGCCGCCAGCAGGCGCAGCTTGGTCTGCAGGATGCCGTAGAGCTCGCTGTCCTCGTCGCCCGCGGTCAGGGTGATGACGTTCTCGCCGCGCACCTGCTCGGCGGCCGCGCCGGCGATGGCCTCGAGGCGGGCCGCCAGCTCGGCCTCCAGGTTGCGGCGCTCGAGCCGGAACACGGCGAAGCCGAAAAGGCCGAGCAAGAGCGCGGTCGGCACCACATAGGCCGCCAGCAGCTTGGCGCGGATCGAGGACCACATGCGGACGGCCACGCGGCCATGGTAGCCTGCCCGACCAGTGGGAGCGATGGCCGAGCGGTGGCAATCGGGGTTCGACGTGTACTCTGCCGAGGTCGAGGGCGGCCGTGCGCTCTTCCTCGTCGATCTCAACGCCGAGGAGCACGCCCCGGTGGAGAGCCACCCCGTGCGGCTCCAGATCCGGGTCCCGCTGCTCAGGCCGCGCGAGGACGGACTGCGCGCCGACGACGAGGCCGACGCGCTGTATGCGCTGGAAGATCACCTGGTCGGGGTGGTCGAGCGCACCCAGGCTGGGATCTATGTCGGCCGCTATGCCGCGCGCGGCGCGCTGTCCTTCGTCTTCTACGTGCCGGGCGGGGCGCCGCGCGGCCTGGTGGAGGCGCTCGGTGACCTCACGCCCTACAGCGCGCAGATCGCCACCGCCTCCGACGCTGACTGGAGCTTCTTCTTCGAGATCTTGATGCCGTCCGAGTATTCCATGCAGGAGATCCAGAACCGCCGCGTGCTGGCGCACATGCAGGAGCTCGGCGACCGGCTGGAGCTGCCGCGCGAGCTCGATCACTTCGCGCTGTTCGACGGCCTCGAGCAGGCGGCGCGCGCGTCGGCGGCGCTGCGGCGCGCCGGCTTCCGGGTCGATGAGATGGCCGCCGACGGCGAAGGCCGCGTCGCCGTGCAGTTCCACCGCGAGGACATGATCGCCGGCGGGCGCGCCGACGAGGTGTCCTACGAGATCCTCGACATCGTCCTGGAAGAGGGCGGCGAGTACGAGGGGTGGGGCGCGCCGCTGGTCAGGGGAAGTTGAGCTCGATCGTCGAGATCGCGCCGTTTTCGCTGTAACTGACGCGGTTTTGCACGATGGTGAGGGTGCGATTGGCGTGCACGATGGTGCGCGCCGTGCGCGGCTGGTCGCGGGCCGAGCAGTAGCTCCAGCGGCCCTGATCGATGGTGGCGGCGTAGGTGTCGGGCAGGCGGACGCAGGACGGCGCGCCGGAGGGGCCGAGCGCGCACATGACGTGATAGTGCTGCTCGAGCGACGCGACGTCGGAGTAGCAGTTGAGCTGCTGGCCCACGTCGATGCGGTCTTGCATGGCAAACAGGACGGCCTCGCCGCTGCGCGTGACCTGGCTGGGGCGGCTCATGAGCTCGTGCGGCTCGCCTTGCACGAACCAGCCGGCGTCGGTGCGCACGGCGAGGTCGCGGCCGTTCCACGCGACCGAGCGGATGGCGCCGGCCCCCGTCAGCGCGAGGGGCAGACACCCTTTGCAGGTCGCGCGCGGTCCGAGCAGGGTCTGCGGTGCGGGTTCGCGGATGTCCCAGCGCGTCGCCGGCGCGGGAGTCGCGAGGAGGAGCCAGGCAAACAGCCACATGGCTTCGATCTATCAGCGCCCTGACGCCCGGGCCGTCAGTCCTCGGTAAAACCCTAGGGAAACATGGGCGGTGCGGTGAGGCCGGTGGTCTCGGGGAGGCCGAGGGCGAGGTTCATGCACTGGATGGCCTGGCCGCTGGCGCCCTTGACCAGGTTGTCGATGGCGCCGATGGCCAGCACGCGGCGGCTGCGCGCGTCGTACCAGGCGCCGACGTGGGCGCGGTTGGAGGCGCGCACGTGGGCGGTGTCGGGAAGCTGGTCGGCGTCCACCACGGTGACGAAGGGCTCGTCGCGGTAGAAGTCGAGCAGCGCCTCGCGATAGGCGTGCGCGGGCAAATCGGGGTTGGTCGGCAGCGCATAGGCGCACGACAGGATCCCGCGCGTCATGGGCACGAGGTTCGGCGTGAACAGGATGCGGAAGTCGCGCGCGGCTTCGCCGGCCGCGCCCGCCAGCTCTTGCTCGATCTCGGGCGTGTGGCGGTGAGTGCCGGCGATCTTGTAGGGGCGGATGCCCTCGGCGATCTCCGAAAAGTGCGAGCCCAGCGCGAGGCCGCGGCCGGCGCCCGACACGCCGCTCTTGGCGTCGACGATGATGCCGTGGGTCTCGATGAGACCCGCGCGCAGGAGCGGCGCCAGCGGCAGGATCGTGCTGGTCGGATAGCAGCCCGGGCAGGCCACCAGGCGGGCGCCCGCGAGGCGCGCACGATGGAGCTCGGGGAGGCCGTAGACCGCCTGCTCGAGCAGGGCCGGCTCGGGGTGGCCGGCGCCGCCGTGGCCATACCACCTGGCGTACTCGGCCGGGTCACGCAGGCGGAAGTCGGCCGACAGATCGAGCACCGTGAGGCCGCGATCGTGGAGCTGCCGCACCACCAGCGCGCTGTCGCCGTGGGGCAGACATGCGAAGGCGACCTTCGCCTTGGCCGCGACCGCGTCGGGGTCGAAGGCCTCGACCACGAGCTTCGACTGCGCGAGGTGCGGGAAGACGCGACGGATCGGCTCGCCTGCGCTCTTGCGAGCGTAGAGGCCGACCACGTCGATGGCGGGGTGTTCGAAGAGGAGGCGAAGGAGCTCCGCGCCGGTGTAGCCCGAAGCTCCGATGATCGCGACTGGGATGCGAGCGGCCATGGCCGCCTGATACTAGCGCTTCGAGTACTGGAAGCGAGCGCGAGCGCCGCGCTGACCGTACTTCTTGCGCTCGACCTTGCGGTCGTCGCGGGTCACGTAGCCGGCCTTCTTGAGGTCGCCACGGAACGCCGGATTGATCTTCATCAGCGCGCGCGTCACGCCGAGCTTCAGCGCGTCGGCCTGGCCCGAGAGGCCACCGCCGCAGACGTTGGCGTAGATGTCGTACTGGCCGACCGTCGAGGTGAGCTCGAGCGGCTGGCGCAGGATCATCTTCGAGGTCGCGCGGCCGAAGTAGTTGTCGACGTCGCGCTTGTTGATCTTGATGGCGCCCGAGCCGGGCGTCATCCACACACGGGCGACGGCGGTCTTGCGGCGGCCGGTCGCGTAGTACGAAGCCTTGTCTGCCATGGTAATTACGCCTTCGCCTTGGGCTTGCGCTCGGCCGGAAGCACGAGCTTCTCGGGCTGCTGCGCCTCGTGGTTGTGCTTGTCGTTCGCGTACACCTTGAGCTTGCGATACAGCGCGCGACCCAAGGGACCCTTGGGGAGCATGCCCCACACCGCGCGACGGATGAGCTCGTCGGGGTGGCGGGCCTGCATCTGCTCGGCGGTGAACGTGCTGAGGCCGCCCGGGAAGAGCGAGTGCGTGCGGTAGAGCTTGGTGCTCCACTTCTTGCCGGTCAGCTTGACCTTGGCCGCGTTGACGACGATGACGAAGTCACCGGCGTCGTCGTGCGGGGTGTAGGTCGGCTTGAGCTTGCCGCGCAGCGCGCTCGCGATGGTGGTGCAGGCGCGACCCAAGGTCTGGCCCGCGACGTCGACGATCAGCCACTTGCGATCCGCCGCGTCTCTGCTCGTAAAAGGAGTTTTCGTACCGATTGCCATGACTTGACTCGCTATGTCCCACTACCAGGGGGGTCTTGAAGCTGAGGAGTGATACAGGAGGCCCCCCAGGCTGTCAACAGTTTCGAGGGGTCCAGATCGTGGCATGCTGTGTGCTCGAGATGCGGGCCATGCATACCATCTGGACCCCTCTGGCGCTCGCCCTGACCCTCGTGGGCTGCGGCTCTGGTGGTGCAACACCTGGAAATGACGCGGGTCCCATCCAGCTCCGGCTGGGGCAGGGCACGGTGGATTTCGAGGAGCTGCCTGACAGCGGCGTCGTGGAGGTCATCAAGGGGCCGCAGGGCGGGATCCACCTCATCATCAATGCGCGCGCCGTCGAGATGGATCAGCCGGGCAACGCAGACGATCCGGGCGATCCGGCGAACCCGATCACACGCTTCGAGGCCTATGCGCTGGACGGCGGCGTCATGCACTGGGTCGATCAGCTGGGCGCGCCGCTGCCGCCCTATCACCTCGGCTGGGTGCCGGGCGCGGGTGGGCTCGACATCGGCGGCCGGATCTTGCGCCTCCACATCCCGGAGGGCTTCACGCCCGACACCTACATCGATCAGGTGCTGGCGGGAAAGCCGCTGCGCGTGCGCGTCATCGTGGAGCAGGTCAACGGTCGCACCGGCGTCGGCGAGGCCGTCGTCGTGACGCGCAAGATGCAGTAAGATCGCCGCGTGTCCTTGATCCTGGTGGTCGACAGCGCGGCGGGCAGCGGGGTTGCCGGCGCGCTGCGCGAGGCCGGCCACACGGTGGAGACCACGCGGACGCTCGAGCAAGCGCTCGGGCGGGTGGGCGAGAGCGATCAGCCGGCTGCGCTGGTCATCGACGCGCCGGGGGGCGTCGTGCCCGAGGACCTGCTGGGGCGGCTCAAGCAGCGCGCACGTGGGCACCTGCCGGTCCTCGTGGTGGGCGCGCTCGACGCCGCCACGCGGGCGGCCGCGCTGCGCGCCGGCGCCGACGATTGTGTCGGTCAGTTCGTCGAGCCCGGTGAGCTGGTGGCGCGCGTCGAGGCGCACCTCCGCGTGGTGCGCGCGTTCGTGCGCGCGACCTCGCCGGTCATGCCGGCGGCCGAGAAGCAAGGCGCGCGCATCGGCATGCGCCGCGTGCGCGAGGAGTTCTCGCGCGCCGAGCGCTACAAGGAGCCGCTCGCGCTGATGATCGCCGCGGCCGAGGGGCCGCTGGCGCCGAACGCGCGCCTGGGCTGGCTGGCCGAGGTGGCGTCACGCCTGGAGCGCGTGGTGCGCGCGCAGGACCTCATGGTGCGCGAGGCCGAGGACGACCTCATGGTGCTCCTGCCCAACACGCACTTCGTGGGCTCGCTGGCCATCGCCGAGCGTGCGCTGCGCGAGATCGGCGGGCAGGAGCTGCCGATCCCGACCGGCGGCGCGGCGCGCTGCGAGCTGTG
>JADMIO011594928.1_pt1 | contig 17093 bp, 37 predicted proteins | sample 8958161 | NCBI WGS metagenome assembly JADMIO01 (sample SAMN16585339, study PRJNA669376) | soil metagenome | isolation source: Crop rotation soil | place: USA: Cullars Rotation, Alabama | collected 2011
GAGGCGGTGTGGACCGCCTGCCGCAAGGCGCTCTCGGAGAACAAGCTCGCGGTCATTCAAACCACCGACTGTGTGGAGATCGGTATCCGCATCATCACGACGTTGGTGCATGAATCCGGTCAGTGGATTCGCGGCGTGCTGCCGATCATGGCGAAGGACCAAACCCCGCAAGGGACAGGCTCTGCAATCACCTACGCGCGTCGTTACGCCCTCGCCGCCATGGTGGGGGTCTATCAGACCGATGACGATGCAGAGGCCGCTCACGGCCGTCATACGAGCCCCAAGGGCCATGTGGACCCACGCGGGGATGATTGGCGCCAGGAGGACATGAAGAAGGCGGAAGAGATGGCGCAGCGATTTCGCAAGGCGCTCGAGATCGGGTTGGACGAGCCAGTGTACGAGTTGCACCTCGAGTGCGTTCCGCACGATACGTTCTACATCGCCGTCTCAACCCTGCTCTCAGCTCCCGAGAAGCGTGAGATCAAGGAGATTGTGGCCCGGGTGCGCGATGCGATGCCGAAGATGCTCGCGAACGGCAAGAGTGCTCCGGCTGCGCGGTGACTGGCGGGCTCATGTTGCTGGCCTTCCTTGCGGGCTTCTGGTTCGCGAATTGGGGATGGAAAGCCCGCATCCGGGAGAAGGCTCGCACGGAACACCGATTGGAGGTCTCGGGGAAGCTGTACAGCGTTCGCCGCTATTGCAAGGTTTGCTACAGCGAGGGCTGGCTTTGGAGCGTCAATCGTGGGGTTCCATGCGATTGCTGCGATCTAGGAAGGAGTTGGCCGCAAGCCAACCGTGAGCATCGATGCTGATCACTGAGGACAGATTGGAGCGCGCACTCACCTTCTTAGCCTCTACCGATGATCAGATCGGAGAGCTGCGCGGAGAAATGCTGCGGACCGAGCACATGCACGAAGTGACCGAGGCGCTGGCCTTCAAATCCCTCGAAGGCTCCGTGGAGGATCGCAAGCGAGGGGCGAAAGCCGATCAATCCTCCATGGAGGCCTTCGCGGCGCACGTGCGGGCGACGGTCGAATACGAAAAACTCCGCGCCCGCAGACAGCGCGAAGTGCTGATCATCGACATCTACCGCACCCAGGAATCGAGCCGTCGTGCCGGGCAATTCAAGTGAATCTCAGGAAGCTCGCAAAGGGCCAGCCGTGTCTCGTCAGAGTGCCGCAGGTCTGCAATGGCAATCCGGATACCACTGTTCTCGCGCACATACGCATGAGCGGGCTTTCTGGTATTGGGATCAAAGCGCCGGACATTCTTGCCACATTCGCCTGTTCCGCATGCCATGCCGTCTGCGATGGCCAACAGGCAAGCGAGTACACCCCCGAGCAAAGGCGATGCTTCCTGCTCGAAGGAATGGCCCGCACCCAGTATTGGCTCGTGAAACACGGCTACTTGAAATGTTGAGGCGCTGGCTGGGAGGTTGGCGGTAATGGCCCACGACTATCGACCCTTTTGGGAGAAGGTGCAGCGGGGCTCACCGGAGGACTGCTGGCTGTGGATGGGATACGTCGATCCCAGAGGCCGCCCCCTCACCTCACATCGCCATACGCCCATGTTCGCCAGTCGCAAGGCGTGGATTCTCACGCATGGAGAGATTCGCGATAAGAGCTGCGTCAATCATCGCTGCGACAACGCCCTCTGTTGCAATCCCGACCACATGTATCTGGGCACCCGCATTGACAACATGATCGACCGGTTCGGTCGCATCCCGCCCGGCGAGCGCAAACCCTACGGAAGGAAGCACGCCATGACTGATGAACAAGTGAATGAACTGGTGAAAGACCACGCGCGCGGCGTGTCCATCGTGGAACTCGCCAAGCGCCTGAAGGTGAATCGCCGGACCATCGAACGACGGCTCAAAGAGCGGGGCAAGTTGGGCCCTGCGACAAAATCCTGATATAGATTTAACGCTCCGACTCGGAAAGAGAACTGTGGAAAATCCTAATAGAATCAATGGTCCCAATGTATATTACGTTAAGTCGCATTTAGCGGTAATCTGGGCATCGTGGCCCAACGTCCGCCAGAAATCTACGGCATACCAATCAGTGAGTTATCGCGGCTATGCCGCGTCTCACTGAAAACCGCCCGCCGGTGGAAGGCGGGTCAGACTGTCCCTCCGGTATCCGCGCTTCTGATCCTGCGCGGGGATCTGGGAATGCTACACAGTGCGTGGGCTGGCTGGAGGGTGGCATTGGATGGAAACCTCTACTCCCCGGAGGGCTGGGCGATCCCGCTGACGGATCTACGGGCCGTCCCCCTGATGCGCGCCCAACTCAAAGCCTACCAGGACGAGAACTTCAGACTGCGAGGAATCATGGAAGACCTCGAAGAGCAGCCGCAATCCTGGGAGCTGCCGGCTTTGTTCTCCGGGTCCTCGTCGGCTTAGCTTTAGCGCTCGGGATCTTCTGGGCCTGGGCCTGGATGCTCGCCCGCTTTGGGATGGGCAGCCCATGAACTGGTTCCCGTGGTTCTCGCCCGCCCCGTCTCGAGAGCCTTATAAGCCTCCGGTGGTGGAGTGGGTCGTGAAGTACGCGCCTGACGTCTCCGAGAAAACGCCCTACTACCTCGATCTTGAATTTGATGGCCGCTCAGGGCCTGGCGGACCCATCGCCTTCTTCGCGACGGAGGCGGAAGCCGTGGCGGAACTCAATGCGCGGGTTGAGGGAGCCAAACGCCGCGAACGGCTGAAACTCGAAGCTCGGGAAGTCATGCGAGTGAGAGCGCCATGAAATACCTCGCCCTCGCCGCTTACATCCTAGTCCTCGAATACCTCGACTGGCGTGAAAGACGCAAGCATCGCGGGGTGGCGTTGTGAGCATGGACTCGCGCGTCTATCGCTGGCTCTCCGACTACGCGGACATGCTGCAGGTCACCATGGCGATGGCCGACAAGCCTCAGGATGCCAGATTAGACGAAGTGCTTCGCATCAACATCCGAGATGTACGCGAGTATTTGGCGCAGTGGCAAATGACTCCGCCGGAGACGAAGCCGTGAAACTCCTCTGCACTCACCGCTCGCGGGCCTGTGGTCCGGTGTTTGAACGCTGCCTGCAGTGTCAGTGCTGGCGGCTCGTGTTGACCTTCACCTGGTGGCCGCAAGAGTTCCCGATTCCCTTTGCCGATGAGCCCCTGGGGCGCTTTGTGACCATTGAGGGGTATGACACGTGAACCGTTCGCAGACTGATGTGGCCGCTCTGTTCGTGCGCGCGGACTCGATCTACAAGGGCCTTCCCGGCGTGGATTGCTGGGACGAGGCTCGAGACGCCCGCAAGTGGCCCGGTGGCATGCCCTGCGTGGCTCACCCGCCCTGCCGGGGCTGGGGAAGGTTACGCCACATGTCGAAGGCAACGGCCGCCGAGAAGGCCCTCGGCATCCTCGCCCTGGACTTCGTAGACGCCAACGGCGGGGTTGTCGAGCACCCCTATGACTCTACCCTCTGGCCCCACACGCAAGGCCGCAGAGGCTTCCTGTACACGGTAGATCAGTGCTGGTGGGGACACCGAGCTCGCAAGCGCACGAGTCTCTACATCGTCGGGATTGCCGCTCGAGACCTGCCGCCGATCCCGCTCGACTTCACGGAGCCCACGCACATCGTGGCCGGAGGACTACCGAAAGATGCCGCCGAGGCGAAGCGCAAACGCAAGGCATGGCCCTGCCGCCCCTCCGTGACCCCTCGAGAGGCTGAGGCCACACCGCCCGCATTCGCTCAATGGCTGGTGGAGCTCGCGCGCCGTTGTCAGGTGAGCATTCAGGAGGCCGCGTGAACAGTCCATCGGAACTTGATAACGCATTGTAACGAAAGGAAAAACCATGAAAAGAGCCACCTTGATCGCGCGTTGGGAGAACGCGCTGCGCGTCCTGAAGAAGATGACGCCTCACGAGCGCAAGAAGCATTTTGACATGGGGACTTTTGGCGATCAGACGCCCTGCGGGACGGTGGCATGTCTTGCCGGCCATTGCTCGCTCGACCCGTGGTTTCGCCGTAAGGGTTTTTCCTCTCACTGGTCAGATGGCAACTTATTTTTTGATAAGGCCGAGCCAGAAGAATTCTTCGATGACCGCGAAGCTCCTTTTAGTGATCCGGCAAGGCACGGTTCTGACATCTTTTACCGCACGGCAGCTAGCTGGGCAGAGGTGGTGAAGCAAGTCCAGGCGCACATCACCCATCTCAAGTCATGAACAGTCCCAAGGATCAAGTGGTGCTCAGTGCTATCGCAGAGCGCGTCAAGGCTTCGCTCGACAAGATCCGTGCGGGTGCCAAGTATGTGCAGCGCGACAATAAGCTCACCCTGCAACTGGAGTTCGAGGACGAGGTTGATCTGGCTGAGCAATGGATGATCGCACTCGCGGACTGCAAGATATTACTGAAAATGCTGGGGGAGGACGTTTCGTGAACAGTCCCTCAAATGAGCGATGCACGCACCGTGTCACGGTAAGCGGTGAAGAAGTCGTCCCTGACGGCTGGGAGTTGCATTACTGTCCCTGGTGCACCATCGAACGACTGCGACACCAATTGAACGATCGACGTCAACACGAGACGCCATGTAACTGTCGCGATGCCGGGCCCGGCCGTGGCCTTTGCGATATGTGTGCGCAGGGTCACTATGAGAAGTGTCGGTATCTCCCCAAGGCGACAGATGAGCGCATGCCCGAAGGCGCCCGCTCAACGAAATGTGAGCATTGCGGCTGGACCTTCGGCACGCATGCACCGGACTGCTCAATCCGGCGAGTACATCTCCATGTCTGGCAGAAGGCGCCCGACTCAGAGCTGGCGCTCTGCGCCTGCGGTGATTATTCGGATGACTGGTATTGCCCCCGCAGCCCAGATCGCGTTTGCCACTACACCAATGGAAGCTTCGATCAGTGCGATTACTGCGGGCAACCAGATGAAAGAGTACAGGATCTCAGAAATGTCTGATTTAGACGAAGCCTTGTTATTCTTGCGAGATGCTGCGAACGAGATGGATGACGGCCTAGAACCTCGTTTGGCTACGTCGCTTCTCGGCGAATTGGATCGCCTACGCGGAATTATTAAAGATGCCTCTGATTGGGCGCTCTCCATCTTGCCCAAGCCCGGCCCGTACCACCCTGCTGTGGCGGCCCTGTTGCGCGAAGCTAGTCCGCATGGGTGAAGTCGTGACTCTCAGAACAATTCGGGTGGGCAAAGATAAGAGCCCGCTGGTTTGGACGTGCGGCTGCGGTTCGCAGGAATGGTTCTTATCGGATTCTGGCGAGGTTGTTTGTGTGGCCTGCCGCATGCGATCTACCGTCCTGCGAGTGGAACATACCCGTGAACCTTGAGAGCCGAGCATGGAGGCACGTCTGGCGCTATCACGGGCGCGGGCTCTCAACCAGCGTGGGTGTGCATACGCGGCGGCTGCTGGTGAGGGCTTTCAAAGCAGGCTGGATTGCCGCCAAGCGAACTCGTAGACCTTTGGAAACATCATGAGCCGCAGCATCAGCACATTCCGATACGGCACTCTCAGCGAGCTGCGGCAGATCGCCGACAACGATGAGCCGATGGATGAAGTCGAGCTGCGAGCGCTCGTGCTCAATCTGCTGGACGTAGTGTGCAGCCAGCAAAGCGAGCTGAATCGACTTTGGGAGCGGCTACCGGCCGATATTCAGTAACAGGTGAACGGGTTTTGACTATGGAACCGAATAGCACGACAGAGACTACGACGACATCTGCGGGCAGCGTCACATTCACGCTTGGTGACGCTCAGGAGATGGTCGAGATCGTGATCCGCTGTGACTACGAAGGCCCGCTGTGGTTCGAGGACGTGACCCCAGAGACGCGATTAAGGGCCCTGGGCTACCCGAACATGTATCGCATCGTGAAGGTCTCCAAAGCCATCCTAGAGTGCTGGCGCGGTGCCTTCCGTACCTTCGAGCTGGTGCAGGCACAGATTCAGGCCGTGTATGAGCAATCGGCACAGTTGAGCGAGGAAGCAAGATGATGAATAGCGGCGTCTCGGCCCACATTGAGATGTTTGACAACGGCTGCGTAGTGACGATCTGCCGGGCGAACATGCCCGTTGAGAAGAAGGTCTATACCAGCGAGATTGAGGCTCTAAAGGCCATCGCGCAAAGCATCGTCTATGCGGGCTATGACATCGCGATCGGCTATAGGGCAACCCTTACACGGCAGCTCCTCGCGGAACGCGATGCGACTACGACCACAGCAACGAAGTGCCCCAAATGCGGCCGTTTACATGTCTACGGAGCAGCAAGCGACTGCGGTTGCGTATTCGTAGATGCACCTAATACATCCGGAGGTCGCTGATGCCTTGGTACGAAAAAGATCGCCGCCGCCATGCCAACGGGCACGAGACCGTGAAGATGCTGGGCGTCTGCGAAACCTCCCTCTGGAGCGTCATCAAGATGTACCTCAAGGGTTGGAGGCTGATGTCATGAAAGTTTTAGAGTCCGCAGTGCCGATATACATCGACGAAGGCATGATGGTCTGGGGCGATATTGCCATCTGGTTCCACGAGCACAATTGCGGAACCGACGGGCTTCAATGCGCAGCCGGTCATTTCAAGGCGGTGGCTATCGGGGTCTCTAGGAAAGGTGAGGCGTTCTCACTCGGCAAACGGGTAACTGACAATGGACGATGACAACGACCACAAAGAGGCTTGGGACTTGGCCCACAACCGCCCCGACTCGAATATCGGGCGCTGCTATATCGAGGCACATCTGCTACTTCGCGAGATGGTGGCGCATGGCGAGCGATGTAGCTGGTTCTGTGATCGAGGCGATTATGAACTCGTGGCCCGCGCAAAGGCCATTCTGGACCCAGTGAGCAATGCGCCATAAACGTCATCACAGCGCAGAAGGAAAGTAAGAGTTTGGACACACGGCATTTTATCGCTAGCGGGCAAACCCAGTCGGGAGCAACCTCGAATACTGGACAACCCCGCACTCCCGTTGCTGGGAGCCGGAGCCGTAAGGCCCGGTGTGTTCCGACATATTCAACCGTGAGAGATGAGCATGGAAATTGAAGAAGCATATACCGGTGTGGCCGCCAGTCTGCGGCGCTACGCTGCCGAGCTGATCCAGCAGGCCGATTTTCTGGAACGCCAAGGCGATGCGATCAAACGTGCCCGTAGCCTAGCGGAAGTCTCTAACACAGACGGAAGGCATCCGGCTTCTACCCGGATCGACGCGGGTTCGAATCCTGCCGGGCACGCCATCGTTCCTGAGATGGGTTCGTCACACGAACAGGTGGATTGTCCAGACCCGGAGAGTTGCCCGATATGCTCTCCTCTACCACAGTCAAGTGAAGATAGGACTTGACGCCCTATAGGACTTTATGCCCTAATATGCTCCATGACGCCCAAGCAACTGAAATCCGCCATCGCGGCTATCGGCTACTCACAGCGCGAGATGGCCGCCAAGCTGGACATCGACGAGCGCACCATGCGCCGGTACATCGCAGGCGATCTACCCATACCGCGCGTCGTGGCGCTGGCTATCGAGCTGATCTCCGAGCACGGCTCGGAGTGGGAGGACATATGAGAGTCTACTGCGAAGCGTGGGGCACTCAGTGCCAGGTGGAGTTCCTGCCGGACGGTGCCGTGCGCTGGGTGGGCTCGCTGGTGAAGGGTCGTCGCGGCGCTGCGGACAGCTACCGGACGCTCCCGCAGTCCAAGGCGCTTGCGCAGGAAGCCGTAAAGGTAGCGAAGGCTCAGAGACAGTCCCAACTATCATGACGTACTTGCAGACCCCGATAACTGCTGCGATGACGGGAGTCAGCGGCCCGCAAAATCCGCTGCGCTGTGCTGGCGAGCGTTCGGGGCGCCGGCGTCATATTCAACCATCATGAGTCGCTATCTCGTCAAATGCCGAGTATTAAAAGTTCGCTGGACATTCTTCGGCTGGGAGATGGGTTTTGATCTACAGTGGCCGGTCGGCCTAACGAAGCTCTCCTAACTCAGAGTCAATCATGAGATGGCAATGCCGTCATTGCGGCTATAAGGCCGAATCCGAAACCTCATGCTGCTATGCGCATTGGGAGGAAGCGGCCAATGCGCGGATGTCCAGTTTCTGGTTCGTAGGTTCGGCTTTAATCGTGGCTGTCGTCATCGTCGGCGCGATTGCTTGGGCTACAAGTTAACTCATCAAGTGATCATGAGAAATAGGCGCGGAATACTGGTGCGGCGCGATCCCGGGTGCGATGGTACGGGGCGTCTAGATCCGGAAATACCTACGATGGCCGGGCCGCAGCGGCTACCGCCGAATGTCTGCGGCTCATGAGCGCTGCGCAAATATTCTGGATCGGCTGCATCGCGGGATTCGCCTGCGGTGCGTTGTTCTCTTACGCGCTGTCATGCTTCGTGGATCGATTGAAGGGTTAGAATGACTCTCAAACACGCTCATATGCCGAAGGATCAAGCCGAGCTACGGGAGATCGTGCGGCGGGCGGTCGGGAACAAAACCCGGAAGCTCATGGCGTACATCAGGACCATCGAAGCGCAGAGTAGTCGGTGGAAGCTGAAATACAAAGCGCTCCACGGCCGGCTGCCCTGCCAGAACTGCAATGGTCGCGGAGCAGTGGTGATCGATGAAGGAGCCAGAGCTATCGATTGTCCGCAATGCGGCGGCACCGGCAAGCCGCATAGGAAGAAGCGCTCATGACAAAGAATGACGTCGAGCGCTGGCGGGTGATGAAGAGTGAGTATGACCAGCAGCCCATTGTCTGGCAGAGCAATGCCGGGCCGAACGCGAACGGCGTGCTGAGCTACAGGGCTGATACCGACTTCGTGCTGGCGTTTGAGTATGACCGCGTGCGTGCGGCGCTGGAAGGAATGCTCAAGCACTACGTGGACCTTGCCGGCAGCGGCGATTGCGGTCATTGGGACCCCGAGACTGAATCGATAGTGATTGAGGCTCGCGCGGCACTACGTCCTTACGAACCGTCAAGTGAGCTTGCCACAGACGATCCTCCGATCCTCACGGCCGAGGATTTGAAACGGAGTGACGCCGTGTGGAAGGTGGGCGGAAAGGTTGTGAGCAAGGAAGAAGGGATGGAAGCGTTTCGGCGTGCTCTGAGTCGAACATGACTTCAATGATTGAACGCGCCGAGATACGGATGCGCTACTACGCGAAGGCCAAGCAGTTCCTTTACGACCGCGATAGGCTTGATACGGCTACCGATGACCAGCTTGCAAGCCTAGCCGAATACCTCAGGCATCAGGACTTTCTGCTGGCCAGCCGCCCCTACGTCGCGCAGAAGGAACGGCTCATCAACAGCTTCTTTGGCATGCAGTTAGACCCGCTGACTGCGCAAATGCCGGCCGAGCTGGAAGAGGCGCTAGCCAATTGGGACGAGATGATTTCTCAGGTGGCCCGGCAGTTCGGCTACGAGATGACATCATCATAGCGGAACAGAACGACACCCAGAGTGTGACGCCCCTCCCATTGTTCCCGCCTTCTGTGTCATAAGCTCGTGACATAACGAAGAAAGGGGGAGCTATGGATCAGCTCACATATCTTCAGAATGTCTCGCCAGTCGTTCCCCTCGGACGCTATGCCAGGATTGCGCTCTGGTGCGGGGTCTGGCTCATCCTCTGGATATGCTGGCTCGGGGTCATGCTGCTGACCGATGTGCTGCTGGATATCGGCTAGGTCGTGGACTCGTGGAGCGCGTCCTCCCGCACGCATCCGAAGATGGTGATGCGTCCGTCCACCACACGCTCCGGCGGCTGATTTACCTGCGCGGCTACACAGTCCTCGGCGGTCTCGAACGGGTCCCCGACGCGGTGCCAGGAGGCTGGCGAGCCGTCCACGGCGGAGAGCACCAGAGCAATCAGGATGAAGTGCATCAGGGTTTACTTGTGAGTTTGGCGTAATCCTGCAGAACGGCTTCGGCGCGCATTTGATCGCCCTTGATCGCATCGACACAATGCCCTTTGCGGCGCATGAGAAAATCAATCACTGGCGCGAATAGATGGCCCTTGAACTTGCCTTGCACGAGCGAGCTGCCCGTGCGGCCGGAGAGCGTTTCCCCTGCCCGTCCACCGGTGAGCGCGGAACCCAGCAGATCCCAGCCCAGCATCACGGCGGCGCAGTAGCCGGACTTGCGGATCAGGATCAGCGGGATGACGAAGGTCACCAGGAAGAAGATGAGAAGGCTCATGGCCAGCTACTCAGTGCGGCCCGGCAGTCTGCGAGGGCGGTTTCGTATTTGAGCTCGAAAGCGTTGATTCGAGGTCGGAGGTCAACTCCCCCGCTTTCGGCAGGTGGACTTGCGGCTTGGGTGGGAGGACGGGACAGCTGGCGGGCACCGCGCGCTGCGGGAGCAGACTGCAGGATGACAGGAGCATGCTGGCTAAGAATAGCGCCGCGGACATTTTCCATCTCAAGGGCACGTTGGGCCTCCGCTTGCTGGGACTGTTGCGCCCACTGGGCTTGCTGTTTCGCATTCAGGGTCAGTTGGGTCTGCAGGGCCTGAAGGTCTTTCACCTTCACGGCATTGGAGCCGTCGGTGTAGATGCGCCAGACGAGAAAGACCAAGGCCCCGACGATGAGCGCATCCCGCACCAGTGCAATGATTTGGCCCGGGGTCATTTGGGGTGCTGATTGGCCACCCACTGGTGGCGAACCCAAGAGAGAGCGAACAGGATGACGACAATGATCTCCACGGTGCGATGGCTGAAGAGGGACTCCAGCGAAGGCTTGATCGGGGAGATATCCAGATCACTCCCCTGGAGTAAGAACCCCAGACTCGTCACGATGCGGCCGAACTTGTTCCGCAGCCACGTGCAGAACGTACACCAGGCCATTTTGAAGTCCATGTCAGGCTCTTGCGGCGGCGAAAATGGTGAGCACACGCCGGGTCCAGCCGCGGCCGTAGGTGATCCAACCGGGGAGACTGGCGAGATACAGCAATCGCTCGGCCTGGAAGTCGGTCGCGAATTGCATCAAGGGCTCCCCGCCGTACATCGAATACCAGCGCTGCGGGTTCCCGCCGTGGACGGCGCAATCAAACACGAGGAGCGCTTTGCCGTACTCCACCTCGTCCAACTCGTGCGCGTCCCAGTAATCGCGGCGGTAGAGGAACTTCGCCCGATCGAGGGTCAGGTTCGCAATGTCCTCCTTGGGGTATTGGCGCTTGCTGATGCCGTATTTGGTTTCCCCACCGGGGTCCTTGGGATCGGCCACATAGCCGCCCTCCAGACCCACCACGATGGCGAATGCGTCCTCGAAACCGCTCAAGCGAGAATCCTCTGGGATAACCTCCGCAGGCTAGGAGGACCCCCACTCCTAAGTGCGGCATTCAGTCCCCGCGCAGCCGCTGGCGCTGCGCCCGAGGGACTCCGGCCTTGGCCGACAGGTTCTGGATTTCGATGTCATGCACGATGAGGTCTTCGTTGTACTCGACCAGCTTCTCATCGGTTTCCTTCCTCCACTTGAGCAACTCCGTAATGTGGATCTCGAGCACCATGATCTTTCGGGACGCCCCCATATAACCGCCCAGCCAGCCGGTAATGAGCGTGGCGAGCGGAAGCGCCCAGGTGGGGACATCGCTCATGTGACACTCGTGAGAATGCCGCTATTGAAGTGCAGGGTTTGAGCGCCCACCACGATGGTCCCCGTGAACCCGGTCTGCCAGGTGGCCGGAGCTCCAATCCCCCCGGAGACCAAGGGCTGCCCGGCTAATCCCCCGCCGGTCCCGCTGTTCGTGAGGAAGATCTCCCCGTTGGAAAGAAACTGAATGAGCGTCGTGGTCGTCCCGCCCGGAGGGCCTCCGCCATCGCCTTTGATGATGTCCACCGACCCAAAATCGGGAGCGCCTACGGGTCGCAGGAGGAAGAGATGCGTGCTGGAGCCGTGGGCCCCCGTTTCTCCGGGAAGGCAGACGGCATTCCCGGGGGTGCCATCGGTGGAGTTGCCCCCGTGGAGTACGGAATCCCCCGCCCGACCGTGTACGGAAGTGCCCCCTTGATACTTCGCCTGACCGCCCTGTCCGTTGACGGAAGCGCCCGCAAAGTCCAAGAGGTTGCCGCCGTTATTGGTGCCGGGGGTGACGGAGGAGACATCCCCGGCCTCCCGGATGACGGTAATCCCGTCCTGACCCGGGAGCTGTTCGTCGGTGATGTAAACGACCTGCGACTTTCCCGCCCCTCCGAGCAGGAGTCCTACGGAAGGAATCCCCGAGGCATTCGGGAGCAGAAAACCGAAAATGAACTGGCCACTCCCCGTCAGGGAGTCATTGGCGCCCCCCACCACGACGTTCCCGCTCTGGAAGGTCGCGTTGTAGGCCGCCGAAAAGGGATTCACCTGCTTGATAAGGGTATTGACGACTTCCGCAATGCGGCGAAAGCCCGTATTGAGGTCCGAAAAGGTGAAAGGCAGCAGGGACAGGTTCATACTGCCCCCATGGATCGCGTGACCTGGCTGGGAATCCTGCTGCGACCCCTCGTCGCCCTGGCCCTCTTTCTCGCTGCCGCCCTTCTCGCCCGACTCGTGCTCCGCCTCATTCCCGCAGGGCGGTTCAAGGCATACATTTCCAAACCCATGCCGGTGATCCCCCGCACGGAGGCCGAGCGCAAAGACTGGCGGCCGGTGCTCTGGATCTGGGGAGCCATTGCCCTGATCTTCGGCATCGTTTATCTACTGAGCCGGTAACTGCTGCAATCTTGGGGCTAAGAGCCCTTGCAAAGCCGAGCGGCCATAGAGCCCAGGAAGATTCTGAACCTGCGAGGGGATAGCGCCCTGTAGTCCCAACAGTCCTTGCTGCAGGGCTTGTTGAATACCCGTTTGACCGCCGGCCAACATGCGACCGCCTCGCGTCAGGGTGAGTGCGGTTTGTGCAGCAAGCGGTGAGGCCATGAGAGCGGCTGTAACGGGATGGGACAAGGCCGCGCCCTTGGCGAGATACCCGGCCGCCAGAGGGATGGCGAGCCGTCCGACGCCTGCCAAACCGGTCCGCGGGACGTTGTTCTGGAAGGTGTCCGCGGCGGCTTTGGAGAGATCACGATTCCCTCCGCCCCCGCGGGCATAGACCGTCTTCGGAGTCGCATTGGCGATCGCGCTCGAGACTTGGAAGGGAGTCGGACCGCCGGGAGCATCCTTCGCGGCTTTCACCGCATTCTGGACCGCGATGAATTTCCCGTACTGCGCGTCTGTGGCGGCCAGCCCCTTTGCTACATCGGTCGGAATCTGACTATTGAGAGCCGCTGTGACCTGATCCGCGGCGGCCTTATAAAGATCGCGGCGCGCGCGGGAAGGGTTATCGCCGGCGGCCTCCCCCTGCGCCAGCGTCCGAAAAGTGGACCGCAGTTGGATCAGATTGTCGCTCTGCATGCCCCCGGACTGGTTCGCATCCTTGACGGTCTGACTCAACAGATCCTGAAGATTGCGACCCAGAGAGGCTTGCTCCTGGGGAGTGATTCCGGGTCGCGCTCGCGTCGTGACCGTCTTCAACGCCTGCTGCAAAGGGACATCCGGTCCAGTCGCATTCATGATCTTCGCCCCGACCGGAAAGCCTTTCGCCGCGTCATAAGCGTTATCGAAGCTCTGCGCCGCCTCGCCGATCATCGCGTTGAAGTCGGTCGTTTTAGGGGAAAGCGTGGCACCGGGGGCCATGGAGCGTTGGATCATGGCGCGCGTGTATTGCTGCTGGGCGTTGCTGCGCGCGTTCTGCACGAGATCGCCGACCACTGGGGTCCCCTCCAAGGACTGCTCCAGTCGATTCGCCATCCCGTTGGGATTCATCTGTCCCGGCGTGAGGGAACCGGGGGGCAATTCATCCATCAGAACTTGAGCCGCCGGGGTCCGAGTCACTCCCTTGATGGCTCTTCCGATAACCTTTCCGGCAACCGGCAATGCTGCGCCGGCAAGAGATCCCATAGCCGCGCCCTGCAAGCGTTGCCCGGGATCGGCCATCAAGGCCCCTTGCGTCGCCCCTTGAACGGTGCCGGAAGCCAAGGGATTCGCGGCGAGCCGCGCCCCCAAAGCCCCCATCCTCCCCAGTGCGGCCCCTGCGCCCATGCCAATGGGGGCCGTCATGGCCGTCTGTCCGACGAACTGCCCGACGCGGCCGGCGGTTGTATTCAGTAAGGGTTGGTCGAGCTGCTTGGCGTCCTGGAGATCCTGATCGGAGACAATCCCTGCGACATTGCCGACGTGACGCAATACATCTGTGAGGCCCTGCCCGGTGCCCGCAAGGGTCCGATTCAGCCATTGGGGCGTGGCGATTCCTGTGTCAATCGGGCCGAACTGGAGCGTTCCACCGCCTGCCGAAGGATCGTACGCACTGTTTGTTGGAGCGCTCGAGGTGCTTTTTCCATTCAGAAGCGCGGCGAAATCCGGATCAAGTCCCCCCATCGGAGCCTCCATACTGTCCCGGCCTGGGAGCCCAACCGGCATTCGCCGCGGCGTTCCACTTCGTGAGGAAAGCCTCTTTCTTCGGCCCCAGCGCGTTGATCATCTCCTGCTGCTGCTTTGGGGCGGCAGAGGCCATGATGAAATACAGCGGGTTCGTGTTGGAGACGAACTCGTTGCGGACGTTGTTCACCCCCGCCGCATCGTTCGCGCCCATGCGCTGTTGGGCCAACTGGCCCCGCGCGATGTTGTACCGCGCGACGCCATCTAAGTACGCGGAGACTTTCTCCAACCCGTCCGGCGAGAGGGTGAGATTCGGGAGACTCTTCCCCATGATCGAGAAGATCTGCGCCGCTTCCCGCGAGCCCAACTGCTTGGTGGCCGCGGCTTGAAGCTGAATGGCGATCTTCTGACCGACCTGAGCCGATCCCAGCTGGTTCTTTTCCTTGTCCGTGATGAGATCGGCCGAGTTGAGCAGGTTCAACCATTCCGCTCGAGCCTCGGCAAACTTCCCGGGCTCGAAATCGGCCGCCGAATGTCGCAGCTCCGCAGTGTTCGCGAGCATCTGCTGACCGGCTTCGACCTGGGACTGATACCCCTCGTTCGCTTTGCCGGCTTGCTCCGCATTGAGCTTGAGCATCTCGGACTGCTGAGGGCCGATCGCCGCTTGAAAAGGAGTGGTCGCACTTGAGGGAGTAGAGGCTGCGGAGCCGGAAGCTCCGGCTGGGGAGCCGGAAGCTCCTACGCGACCACCCAGAACCGCCGAAGTCGGAACGATGTACTTGTTGCCTTGGGCGTCCGTGACCTCGATGGGTTTCGCGCCCGCTTCGCCCATCGCTACAGCGCCCGCAATCTGCCCTCGAGCCTGGGCAGCGCCCGGAATCGCACTTTCGACCCCACCGACACTCTGCACACCTTCGTTGGGGTTGAAGGTCGAGATATCCCCGCCGAGTCCAATGCGCGTCTGGGTGCCGGACATGGAAGCGATGTGCAGCAGTCCGAGATCCTGGCGCAGTTTCTGGCCCAACCCCAAGGCCATGGCGGTATTGCCGCTCTTCATGGCCTGGGAAATCATCTCCTGATCCTGGGCGATAGTGCTTTCGGCCGCTTTCAACTTCGTGGCGAGGTCCGGGTCGTACTGCAAGCGCGTCTTGGCGACGTCGATCATCTCTTTGGCGCCGGGCATGCCCAAAGCAGCCCCAATCAACCCTTGCTGCAGCATCGCCATGGGGTCTTGCGAGGCAGGTCCCCCAGACTGTGCTGGAGGGCCTTGCTGGCCGCTCTGAGGCGCTGCAGGACCGTTCGACGGAGCCCCGCTGTCATTCGCCGGGGCGCCCTGCTGCGGGCTCCCTTGGCCGCCTGTGAGGCCCTGGAGCCACGCCGGATAGGCTTGCATGAACATGCGCTGCTGGAGCGCTTTCATCTGCAGATCCTGCGCAGACCCGACGAGGTTGAGTTGGTTCTGCGCATTCTTTTGAGCCGCATTCTGCGAGCCCAACATGGCTTGACCCAGGATGGTCCCGAAGCGTCCGCCATTGCCTGAATTCGCCAGTAACGCGGCACCCAGATTGTTGGCGCCTCCATACGGAGCAAGTGCAGGACCCAATAAGCCCTGATCCGGCTGCTGACCCGCCCCCAAGAGTCCCCCTTGGAGGATCTGCGCGAGAATGTCGGGCGGGACGCTCATCCGCCCAGAATCCCGCCGCCCAAGGCGCCGATGAGAGAGCCCCACGTTCCGCCGTTGCCCCCGAAGGCGGTTCCGATGGCCTGTCCAATCCCGGAACCTGCCAAGGCACCGCCCAATGCTCCCGCCCCGGCATTGAAGGCGGGCGTGTATTGCTGGGTGACGCCGAGGTTGCCGTTGATGCGGCCCAAGTACTGGTTGAGGGCGTTCTGCGGCGCCTGAATGTACTGCTGTGCGAGGTTCTGCACGTTCTGTCCGGCTCCAAAGAGCGCGTTCTGCAGTCCCAACTGACTCTGTAACGCTTGAGGAGCTTGGGCCAAGGCGTTCTCTTGCAATCCCGCTTCCGTCTGGAACTGATTGCCGTAGAGATTCGCGCCGAAGTTGCCGAGGGCCTGAGCGTTCAAGCCCTGCGAAGCCCCGACATTTCGACCTGCAGCTCCAAACTGACTCCCCAGCTGGTTCTGGATCTGCTGCGCCCCTTGGGTGAAGAGCTGATTCAGCATCGGGTTCTGCTGGACGTTCCCGTTCAAGGTCCCGGTGATGAAGTTCTGCGCCGCATTGGTGGCGGGATTCCCATTCGCGGCGAGATTCGTGATCCCGGAGATCGCCTGCTCCTGCTGCGGGGCGAACGGGGCCACCAATTGCTTCTCGTTCTGGTACTGACTCAACGCCTGATTCAGTCCCGTCTGCTGGTAGGGCTGCTGCCAGGAGGGAGCCTGTTGCGTGGTCGTCTGATTGTTGGAGCCGTTCTGCATCTCAGCCCACCTTGAATCCGCCTGCCGGGGGCATGCTGTTCATGTATTGGTAATAGGCGGCCAGGTTGCCGCTGTTCAGCAGATTGACCGCGGTCTGCATCTGCTGGTTGTTCATCGCCAAGACTTTCTGTTGGCCTGTCTTGGGGTCGGTATAGACGGGGTTCTGATTCATACTCATTCCCCCACCAGCGCCTTGTACCCACGAGCCCAAGCCGGCGAGCCCGGGAATGGTGGTAGGCGTTTTGATCCCAGTCTTCACGCCGCTCGCGCCATTGTTGAGTAATTGCTCCTCGATCACATTCGGGTCCT
>JADMIO011701149.1_pt1 | contig 17093 bp, 16 predicted proteins | sample 8958161 | NCBI WGS metagenome assembly JADMIO01 (sample SAMN16585339, study PRJNA669376) | soil metagenome | isolation source: Crop rotation soil | place: USA: Cullars Rotation, Alabama | collected 2011
GGGCGCCAGAGCCGCGGTCGGCCGTCGCGGGTGGTACGGCCGCGAGTGGGAAGTGTGTTTCCCACCGCCGGCCGCACCGGTACCCGTAGGCCGAAGAGGGTCGCGGATGCGAAGCCCGGAGCCAATCCTCCCGTCGCGGCGCCAGCAACGCGGCGCCAGCAACGCGGCGTCAGCAACGCGGTGCCAGCAACGCGGCGTCAGCAACGCGACGCCAGCAACGCGGTGCCAGCAACGCGGTGCCAGCAACGCCTGCGTGACAGCAACTGGCGCCAGCGTCGCGGCAACCTCGCGCTACTTCGACTCCTCCGGCGGCTCCACGCGGCGAAAGAACACGAGCAGCGACAGGTCGTAGGCGATCTTCATCGAGCCGGCGACGATGAGCGGCAGCCCTGAAAGTCCGGCGGCCAGAAGCGCGCCCGCCAACGCCGGGCTTGCAGCGGACGCAAGGCTTCGTGGGACGGCCGTGAAGCTGGCCGCGGCGGCGCGCTCGGCTGGCGTCACCACGCGCATGACGAAAGCGGTGCGCGTCGGCACATCCATCTGCGATAGCGCGCTTCGCGCGAAGAGTGCGGCGAGCGCAAGCGGCAGGTTCGGCGCGACTGCGGCGAGGATCAGGAATGCATTGGCGGGAATATGCGTGAACACCATCGTGTTCAGCAAGCCGATCCTGCGTGCCACCAGCGGCGCCGCCAGCTGCGAAAACGCGGAAAGCAGCGACGTGATGAAGAAGAAGATGCCGGCCTCCGTCAGCGAAAGCCCGAACCGCTCGAAGAGCCACAGCGTCATCAGCGAATTCACCACGAGGCCGCCGGCGAAGGCATCGATGCTGAACAATGCCGCAAGCTTGAGGACGATGGCGCGCGAAGGGCCGAGCGGTGCCGCGTCGTGCCTGACCGCGCTTTCCGCGCGCGGCAGGTGCCTGTACAACACCCAGATAAGCGCACCGATAATCGCGTAGAGCACGAACATCGCTCGCATACCGTACATGAGCGGGACTTCGGCGAACCGGAGAAGCCACGCCGGAAGGGCGGATGCGAGCGCTCCGACGGCGTTCATCAGCGACGCGGTGAGCGAGTAACGCGCGAAGAGCGCCGTGCGCGCGTCTCCCGACGCGGCGACGGCGAGCTGCGCGTGCTCGAGTGGCAGGAACACGCTGACATCACCTGCGCCGGGGTTGATCGTGCCGACGAATGCCACGATCAGCAGGGGCCAGAACGTCGTGATGCTCGCGAAACCAAGGCCGGTCAGGCACATCAGCAGCGCGGCTCCGAGCAGGAGCGTTTCGCGGGTCCAACGGTGGCCCACTGCGCCGACGGCCAACGTCGCGAGCGCCGAGCCCGCCAGCGTGACCGTCGAGAGAATGCCGACGTCCAACTGGCCGAATCCCAGCGCGAGGAGATAAGCGGGGAGCAGAACCGCGACGTAACCGTCGGAGAACGCGCGCAGCGCGCGTCCGACGATGAGCGGTGCAACCGCTGGGTCGACGTCCCGGGGCAGCAGCAGGCGCCGGAGAGCCAACTTGGCGCCGGTCAAACGACTACCGCCGCCGCGGCAATGACATCAATCGTCGTGCCGCTGGCGCATCAGGTGATCGATGCTCCAGGGTCCGCCACCTGCCGCTGCGAAATACAGGAACACGAAGCTGTAGAGTGCCGCGAGCTCGCCGCGATTGAGGATCGGCCAGAAGCCGTTCGGAGCATGCGCGATGAAATAAGCGAATGCGCACATGCCCGAGAGAATGAAAGCGGCGGGGCGCGTGAAGAGACCGAGGATCATGAGCGCGCCGCCGATGAGCTCGATCGTCCCTGCCGCGCCGATCAGCGACGTGAGCTGCACGGGCTGTTGCGGCGGCGCCGGGAACGAGAACCACTTTTGCGTGCCGTGGGCGATGATCAGGAATCCGGTGATGAAGCGCAGGATGCTTAGCAGTTGCGGTGACCAGGGTGCAAGATAGGCTCTCATATTCGGTCCTTTTTGCCGGCGATCCCCATCGCTTTTCGGTAGGCCGGACGCGCACCAATCCTTTCGAGGTACGCGACGACGTTTTGGTAGGGCGCAAGATCGTACTGCAGGAAAAGACGCATCGTGGTGAACGGGAACGTCATCATGATATCGGCGGCCGTGAATCGCGGCCCCGCGAACCAGGGACCTTCGCCGAGGTCCGCATTCACGAAAGACAGCATGTGCTTCATTCGCGCGGAGACGCGCGCGCCGGCCGGGCTCTCGTGCGCTCCCGGCACCCGCGTCAACGCGAGCGCGACCAGCAGCAACGTCATGAGGCTGCCTTCGGCGAAGTGCAGCCAGTACAGATAGCGCGTGTAATGCGAATGCGACGGTGCGATGGCCAGGCTGTCGGCGCCGTAGCGATGGACGATGTAGTCGACGATCGCGCCCGACTCGGCAAGAACGACATCGCCATCGCGTATCACGGGGGCCTTGCCCAGCGGGTGGATGTCGCGCAGCGCATCGGGCGCCGCGCCGTTTGGCTCGCGCTCGAAGCGCTCGAGCTCGTACGGCAGCGCAAGTTCCTCGAGGAGCCAGATGATGCGCTCCGATCGCGATGCTGACAGGTGGTAGACGGTGATCAAGTGCTGCGGACGGGCTGGCCTGGTGCAAAAGTGTACCAAGTTCGCGCAGCGCTTCCGTGCGGCATCCTACAGAGCGAAAGAGAAACGCCCGGCTCCGCAGGGAACCGGGCGTCGCGAATGGGAATTAGCAACGGGCTGCCGTCATGGCAAGGCAGCTGTCGCCAATCCAGTGTCAGTGCCGTCCAACCTCGTGGCCGATAAGCCCACCTGCCGCGCCGCCGATAAGCGTGCCGCCCACGTCGCCGGTGAGCGCTGCGCCCGCCGCGGCGCCAACGCCGGCGCCCACCACCGTGTCGCGTTCCTGGTGCGACATGCCGGCACAGCCGACGAAAGTGAATGCGACAAACGCGGAAGCGATCAACTTCACCGTCGTTTTCATCCTTTTCTCCTTTACGCCGTTTGCCCTGACGAGCGCGCTTTGACAGGATGCAGCCGGCCTCGTAGGGAGCGGCAGGAACGCTCCGAAGATGCGACTGCGAGTCCCCGAAAGACAATGCGGTGTCAACGGAGTGCCCCTGCCTTGGAATGCATTCTGAATGCATCGGTGTGCGTGCGAAGTCGGCGGATAGCGCATTCGCCTGTCAGACGATGCCGTTCACCCCACCCGGATGGCAAAATGACGTGATGAAGCGGCGCCTCGATCTCACTCGCGAGGGTCTCGCATTGCGGGCGGCAGAGCGCCGTCGCCTGCTTGGCGCGCTTGTCGCGCTCGGCGTCGGAACGCTGGTCTCCGCAACCCCGCCATTCGCGCAAGGCAAGCCCTTTCTCACGCGACCCATCCCGTCGTCCGGCGAAGCGTTGCCTCTCGTCGGGCTTGGCAGCTGGATCACGTTCAATGTCGGCAACGATCGCGCCGCACGCGACTCCCGCGCGGAGGTGATGCGCAATTTCTTCGACGCCGGCGGAAGAATGATCGATTCGTCGCCGATGTACGGGTCGTCGCAGGAAGTGATCGGCTACGGCCTTTCGAAGCTCGGCAAGCCGCCGCGCGCGTTCAGTGCCGACAAGGTGTGGATATCGTCGGGCTCGGCGGGGCGCGCCCAGATCGAGACGTCCCGTGAACGATGGGGCGTTGCCCGCTTGGATCTCGTCGCGGTGCATAACCTTCTGTCGTGGCAGCAGCACCTCCCTACACTGTTGGCGATGAAAGCCGAAGGGCAGATTCGCTACGTGGGCGTCACGACATCAGAAGGACGGCGGCACAAGGAAATCGAGGAAATCATGCGCCGTCAGCCGCTCGATTTCGTGCAGGTCTCGTACAGCGCGGTCGAGCGCGACGTCGAAGCCCGCATCCTCCCGCTTGCGCGCGACCGCGGCATTGCGGTCGTCATCAACCGGCCATTCCGCGAAGGCGCGCTGATCCGCTCCGTCAAACGCCAGCCGCTGCCATCATGGGCGGCCGAGGCCGATTGCGCGAATTGGGCCGAATTCCTGCTCAAGTTCATCGTCTCGCATCCCGCGGTCGTTTGTGCGATCCCCGCGACGACGAGCGTCGCGCACGTGCGCGAGAACATGGGCGCGTGCGTTGGCCGCCTGCCGGACGAGACGATGCGCCGGCGGATGGCCGCGCACGTCGAGCAGCTCTGATGTCGGAGTGGTGGACGTATTCGCTGTCCGATTTCCTGCTCTCTTCGGCGCACACGTACTACCGGCTGTTCGAGCTCTACAACATCGACATCTGGCCAGCGCAAAGCGTCGCGCTTGCGCTGGGGTGCATACTCCTCGCGCTGTTGTGGCGTCCTCGCGCAGGGCAGGGCAGAACGATCGCCGCGATCCTCGCACTGTGCTGGATATGGGTCGCATGGGCGTATCACTGGCGCCACTTCTTGACGATCAATTGGGCTGCGACGTACTTCGCCTATGCATACGCCGTCGAAGCGCTGCTGCTGATCGTCTTCGGAGTCCTCGCGGACGATCTCGCGTTCGAGCCCGGCTCGCTCACGCATCGCATCGGCTTCACCCTCGTACTCTTCGCGGTCTTCGCGCAACCGCTGATCGCACCGCTTGTCGGACGGGGATTTCTGCAGGCGGAGGTGTTCGGCGTGGCGCCCGACCCGACGGCGGTGGCGACGCTCGGCGCATTGCTCGCGGGTGGGCGGCGAGCGCTGTGGCGGATGGGCATCCTGCCCTTGACGTCTTGCGTGCTGAGCGGCGCTGTGATGTGGACGCTCGGATCGCCCGATGCGCCGGTCATGATGGTGGCCGGCCTGGTCGTGCTGTCTGTCGCGGCAACCACGAGGCCGCGTAACGCGTAAGCTTCAGCGTTGCTGAAACGAACGGAAAGCGCGACATGAACGCAGACGAGCTTCGCAATATCCAGGCGCCGATCAAGGAGCGTTACAAGGAGCGCCCCGAGGCGGCGCTGATTACGCTCCAAGCCCACGGCCGGCTCGGCGAGGGCGTGACCTGCAGCGTGGAGACGGGCAAGGCGCTCGTTGCTGCGGGACTGCATCCCGCGACCGGCGGCGACAGACTGTCGGCGTGCTCCGGCGACATGCTTCTGCAGGCGCTCGTCGCGTGCGCTGGCGTGACGCTCAATGCGGTCGCGACCGCGATTGGTATCTCGGTGCGCGACGGCGAGGTCCGCGCCGAGGGCGATCTCGACTTCCGTGGAACACTGGGAGTCGTCAAGGATGCGCCGGTCGGCTTCCAGCGCATCCGCCTGTCGTTTCACCTCGATACCGACGCGTCGGACGAGGAGCTCGCGACGCTTGTTCGTCTCACCGAGCGCTATTGCGTCGTCTACCAGACGCTCCGGCAACCGCCTGAACTCGTCGTATCACGGCATCCGTTAGGATCGTGAGGTGAAAGGCTGACCCGGGAGCTCCTTCAAAGGACGGATCATCGCAACTCGAGCGTATGCAGCGTCGCCCACATCGCCGCTTCGCCCACACGCGAGTCCTTCTCGAACGAGTCGTAGATCACCATGAGCAATAGGCGCCGCCCCCGTTGCGCGACAATGGTGATGCCCTCGGGGTGATTGCTCGTTTCGCCGTATGGAAGCTCCAGCAGCGTCGGGAGCGCGCGCTGCGCGGTCATGCTGTCCCCTTTGCGCGCGGCGAGTGCGGATTTCCATCGATGGACGTGAGCCTTGCCTTCGCCGCGCATCGGCGGCCCGGCGAGAATCAGGAGATCGCGGCCCGCGAAGCAAAGATCGCGGATGCCCGCGCCTCCCAGATCGAGAAAGTGCTTGCGATATCGGTTGCTCTGCGGCGCGGAGGCGTCCGCGGTGCCGAGCTTCCGCAGCACGAGGTCGGATTTGCGGCTTGCGTGCGCCGTCACGAGGATTTCGAGCACACAGGCCCACCCGTCGATCACGGGACCGCGCAAGCCGAGGAACAACCGGCCGCCAGGCGCTGCGGCGAGGCCTTCGATGTCGAAGCCATTGTCCTTGCTCGGTATCGAAAGGAACGGACCGAGATGAGGATCCGTGCCCAAAAGGCGCGTCAGCGCGTCGTGCTTCCGCCCACCGGGAAGGCGTGCGGCGCGACGCGTTTGTCCATCGCTTGCTCGGAACTCCCGAACGAGCAGGGGCCCGTCCCCAGTCTCCTGCATGGGAAGCCGCGCGAGGAGGAAGCGGTTGCCGTCGCGGCGAACGCTGCCGAGCTCGGCGATCGCCTTCGGCCCCGGTTGCTGCGTCAGCGGACCCCTGACCGCGCTATGCGATCCGGCGATCCAGAGGTAGCCGTCGCGTATTGCGATTCCCTCGAGATCCGCCTCGGCGATCGGGCCATGCCGGCGGTCCATCGGCGACGCGGGCAGGGAGATCAAGTCCTGGAGGTCGAAGCGACGGTGACCCGCATAGCGGATCGCGCGGCCGGAAGGTTTCTCGGCTTGCAGCCTCTCGATGCTGATCGTTTCATCGTGCGCGAGCCACAGCGTATTCCCGATCGCCGCCGCGGCCGACATGCCGTCGCTCAAGCGCTTGCCGCTCGGGAGAAGGTCCGCGGCGGGATCGAATTGCAGCCGAATCCTGCGCTTGGCCATTCGCATCGACGTTCCTTCGTCGCACCTCCACGCCGAAGGCGAAGAGCTTCGGGTGAGGCGTGACCCCGATCATATCGCGCACTCGATGCGGTCATGCGCAGGCGACTGCGTCATGTAAGGCTCATCCGACACGCCGACGCGCCGTCGCCCGGTTTTCGCAGACCCGCAGCGACGGCACAATGCAGTCGTCAGTGATACGGATCCAATGCTTGATTAGTCCTGACACGACCCGGAAACTTTCCGACCATCGTGCGAGCCTCCAAAGCCCGGTAGGACACAGCAAGCAACGGACCGGGACTGGTTCCCGGATGCTGACACCCGCGGCCGCCCAGTGCGGCCGCGTTTTTTTGGGCCGGGCTACAATGGATGGCGATCCGATCCCGCGGATGCTGCCCAATCGGGAATACCCGACCGCCATTTTGGTTTGCGAGGACATGACGAGCAATCGCGAACGCCGCCGCACTGACCCGCCCGCCGGTGTAACAGTGCACATTCCGGCACGGCGCATCTGCACCCAACCACCGGCGTGATGCTGCGATGACCGCGGACGTCCTGCCCCTGCATGCGCATGACCACGATGCCGTCGATGCGCTGTTGCCGTGGTACGTCAACGGCACGCTGCGTGGCGACGAGCTTCGGCGGGTGGAGCAGCACATCGCCGGATGCCCCGCCTGCCGCCAGGAAGTGGCCTGGCTGCGCGATGTTTTTGCCGCCTGCGTCGCGGCGGCGCCACTTCCCGAGGCACCCGCTGCCCAAGCCGCCGGCTCGCGGTATCCGGGCGGCGCCCGGACTTGGGGCGCGGCGGCGCAACAGGGCTGGCAATCCAGCCCACGGTGGATGCGAGCGCTGATGGCGGCGCAGCTTGCCGGCCTCGCGATTCTCGGCACGCTGCTCGCGGGCGACGCGGGTGACGGCCCCACGTTTCGCACGCTCGGCTCGCCCGGTCGCTTCGCAAGCTCGGGCGAAGCCATCGCCGTCATGTTCGACCCTGCCATCACCGAGGCGGAGCTTCGCGCCGCCGTCACGCGGATCGGCGGGCGCCTTGTCGATGGGCCCACGACGACGAATGCGTACGTTCTGGAGGTGCCCGCCGGGCAGTCGAGCGACGCTGTAGAGAAGCTGCGCGCCGACTCGAAGGTTCGCCTGGCTGAGCCGTTGGGATCGAGGTCAGAGCCATGACCGGCCGTCGGCCGACGCCATGACCGTCGCGTCGGCCGCCGCTTCCTTGCTGTTGTTTCTGGCGCTCGGTGTTTTGCCGATGCCAGCGCATGCGGACGCGGCGGAGACGGCGACGCCTCCGGCCTCAGCGGCGCCCGGCTCCGCGACCCAGGAGCTCCTCGTCATGCTGCGGTTGCCGCCGCCGCACTACAGGCCGGACGGCGGTTATGTCGGCGGTTATGCCGCGCAGTCCGGCAGCGCAGGGCGACGCCGCATTGCCGAGGACCTCGCTGCGCGGTTCAAGCTGCGGATCGTCGACAACTGGCCGATGCCCGCGCTCGGCGTCGTCTGCTTCGTGATGGAAGCGCCGGACGACGTCGCGCTGCAGCCGCTGGTGGACCGAATCGCACTCGATGCGCGCGTCGAGTCCGTGCAGGCCGTGAATCTCTTTCGCGTTCTCGCGCACGACGATCCGCTCTACCGGTTGCAGCCGACCGCGACTGCCTGGCACCTCGATGAGCTTCACCGCGTCGCCACGGGCCGCAATGTCCGCATCGCGGCGATCGATTCGGGAGTCGAGCTCGACCACCCCGACCTCCGCGGGCGCATTCTCCTCGCGCGGAACTTCGTCGACGGCCGCGAAGGCGTGGCGGAAATGCACGGAACCGCCGTCGTCGGAATCATCGGCGCGCGCGCGGACAACAGCGTCGGGATCGTCGGTGTCGCTCCCGACGCGCAGCTGATGGCGCTTCGCGCGTGCTGGCAGAATTCGCTGTCGGAAGGCGCAGCTTTCTGCAGCAGCTTTACGTTGGCGAAGGCACTCCAGTTCGCCATCGACAATGGCGCCAAGGTGATCAACCTGAGCCTCGGGGGGCCTCGCGATCGGCTGCTCGAGCGCCTTGTGTCGGTTGCCGCGTCGCGCGGCGCTGTGATCATCGCGGCGTCCGATCCGCGCGTGGCGAACGGCGGGTTTCCGGCGTCGCTCGCCGACGTGCTTGCCGTTGCCGCCGATGACGTGCAGGATGCGCCCGAGGCGACCTATCTTGCCCCCGGACGGGACATTCCGACGACACTGCCCGGCGCCCGGTGGGGCCTCGTCGGCGGCTCGTCCTACGCCGCCGCGCAGATGTCGGGCCTGGTTGCCCTGCTGGTCGATCTCGCGCCGGAGCAGAGCACCCAACAACTGCGCGAAACGCTGCGCACATCGGATCGAGCCGGTGCGTCTTCCCGTCCCCGCCGCGCCATCGTCGATGCCTGCGCGGCCGTCGCCAGGACCGTTGGCGCTTGCGCCTGCGGATGCAGGTTCGCCCGCGGCGACGTTGCGACGCCGGTCCATTGATGCGCGACCCACGCGTGCCGTCGCCGCGATCGTGATCTGGGCGGCGGCGGAGAGCGCTGCCGCGCAGCTATCGGGAACGGTCGCGGGCGTCACGGACTATCGCTACCGCGGCGTCACATTCAGCGACCGGCGCCCGGCGGCGCAGGCAGGGGTTACGTACGACGACGCGAGCGGCTGGTATGCGGGCGCATTCGGGTCCACCGTTCGACTCGATCCTCCGCCCGGATGGGCCACCTCGCGGTTTCAGGCAATCGCCTACGGAGGGTACGCATTTCGCGTCGGGTCCGGCATAAGCGTCGAGGCCGGCGGCGATTACTCTGCTTTCGCCGGGGTCAGCGACTTCAATTACGGGGAAGTGTTCATCGGTGCGTCCGCAGATAATCTCAGCGGCAGGATCCACTACTCACCGCGGTATTTTGGCACGTCCTCGAACGCGTTCTACGGCGAGGTCAACGCGGCGCATCCGCTCGTCGACGCGGTGCGTCTCAATCTGCATGTCGGGTTCTTGCGCTACCGATACGACTCCCCATACGGGTCGCTCTACGGCGTGACGCCGACGAAGAACATCATCGACGCGCGCATCGGCGTGCGCGCGGATATCGACCGCATCCAGCTCGAGGTGGCGTGGGTGGGCATCAGCGACCATTCGGCCGGATACTTCATCACCGGCAGAACGACCCCGAACGGTTTGGTCGCGTCCGTTTCGCTCGCATTCTAGACGCGGCAGGGCCGGCGACGCGCGCCGTCAGCGTGCGTTGTGCGGCGCGGATTGCGCTCTCAGCGCGGCCTCATGCAAGGCTTCCCGCGCCGCGGTGAGACGCGAGACGACCGTCGCGACGGGAACGCGGAGGAACGCTGCGATGTCGTCGTATGAGAGCCGCTCGACCGCGACCAGCAGGAGGACTTCGCGCTGCTCGAGCGGCAGCTCCGCCACCTGCGCGAACATTTGGGCTGCTCGATCGGGAAGCGATCTCGCGCTGCTGTCCGGTGCTGCGAGCCACTTGGCGGGCCCCGAGGAAACGGCACCGAAGCACCCGGACTTGCTGCCTGGCGCCGCCCTGGTGGCGATGTCGCGCAGCAATGCCATGAGCTCGAGACTGCGGGCGGAATGCGGCGCGGCTTCGCCGCCATCACTGCGAAAGCGAAGCAGCGTTTCCTCGACGAGGCTGTCAGCGACCTCGGGGTCGCCCGTCAGCACACGCGCATACCGGCGAAGCCTCGGAAGCTCGGCTGACAGATCGGTGGCAGGGAACGGCGTCGACATGCTTCGAGTTGCGGCGCGGCAAGAATCGTCTTCCTTATACCGCCGAAACTTGTCGACGACAAGATCGCGTACGGCAACGTACGCATCTCGTCGGTTCGCGCGAAGACGCTTCCGCGTGACGCGCGATCAAGGAGAGAGCGTCATCATGATCGGGGCGTGATCGCTGGTGCCGATGTCGGCGAGCACGCGGCATTCCGTCGCCCGCTCGGCAATCGTGCGCGACGCCAGAATGTAATCGATCCGCCATCCGATGTTCCGCTTGCGCATGTCGCGCCAGGGCGGCCACCAGCTGAAGAGCCGCTCGTTGTCGGGATCGAGCGTCCTCGTGACGTCGACGAGCGAGTCGCCCAAGAGCGATGCGAACAGCGCGCGCTCTTCCTCGCGTTGGCCGATGACGCCCGGCTTGCGCTCCCTCGGATGCACGTCGACGTCGGCGCGCGCGATGTTGAGGTCGCCGCACAGAATGAGCTCGCGCCCTTCGGCGTGCAGCGCGCGCACCCAATCCACCAGGCTTCTGACGAAGGCGAGCTTCGCTGCATAGTCCTTGCCGCCGTTCGGGACGTAGACCGACGCGAGCACGGTGTTGTCGAGCGCGGCGTGCACGATCCGCGTTTCCATGTCGAAGTCTGGATGCGCGAACTGCGGCGCCTGCAGCAGCTCCTGCCGCACGTGCAACGAGACGCCCGAGTAACCGCCCGCGCCGTGCCAGAACGCGTGGTAGTCGGAAAGCTTGCAGCGCTCCGGCACCTGGTCGGGACGCGCCTTGATTTCCTGCAGGCAAACGACGTCGGGCCGGTCGCGCTCGAGCCAGTCGCAGAGTTGCGCCTCACGGGCGCGGATGCCGTTCACGTTCCAGGTCGCGATCTTCATGCCGTTTCAACGCAGTGCAGAGCGGCCGAGCAGTACCTCCACGTCGGCGGCAGGCAGCGCGCGCGCAAAATGAAAGCCCTGCGCCTGGTCGCATCCGTGTTGACGCAGCAAGTCGGCCTGGGCGGCGTTCTCGACGCCTTCCGCCAAAACCGTTAGGCGCAGCGTGTGCCCGAGATTGATGATGGCGCCCACGATCGCAAGATCGTCGGCGCGACTTTCGATGCCGTGAATCAGCGACTGGTCGATCTTCAGGTGATCCAGCGGAAACCGCTTCAGGTACTGCAGCGAGGAATAGCCGGTGCCGAAATCGTCGATCGCGAGCGCAACTCCCTGCTCGCGCAACGCCGACAGGATGCCGATCGTCTTGCCGCTTTGATCCATCAGCGTGCTTTCGACCATTTCGAGCGTGAGCCATTCCGGGCCGATGCCCGCCTGGAGGAGTGCCTGCTCGACGAGCCAGGGAAGCGTGTCCTGAAACTGTCGCGCGACGACGTTCACCGACATGCGCACCGGCCTCATGCCCTTGCCGAGCCAGCGCCGGCTCTGGCGGCAAGCTTCGAACAGGATCCATTCGCCGATCGGCTCCATGAGACCGACTTCCTCCGCGAGCGCGATGAAGCGGTCAGGATCGAGCAATCCGAGACGCGGGTTGTGCCAGCGCAACAGCGCTTCGACGCCGACGACGCGGTTGGTGCCGAGATCGACCTGCGGCTGGAAATGCAGGACGAGCTGCCGATCGGCGATTGCGCTGCGCAGCTCCGTCTCCAGCAGCCAGCGATCGCGCATTCCCGCGTTCATCGTTTCCACGAACGTGCGCGAGCTGCCGCGACCGCCTTCGCGCGCGACGTTCATCGCCGTCGTCGCCTGCTGCATCAGCGTTTCGACGCCTTGCGCCGACGCGCCGGGGCTCGCAATGCCAACGCTGACCGTCACGCTGAACCGATGCTCGCCGATCGCGAGCGGCTTCTCCTGCTCGGAGATGATGCGGCGTGCGATTTCCGCGGCTTCGGCCGCGCTGCAATTGGTGAGCAGCAGCGCGAATTCATCGCTGCCGAGCCGCGCGAGCAGGTCGGCCGGAGCGGCGTGGAGGCGCAGCCGCTCCCCGACCGCCTGTAGAACGGCGTCGCCCATTGCCTCGCCCAGCGCGTCGTTCACCCTGCGGAAGCTGTCGACGTCGATGCACAGAAGACATACGCGGTGCGGGTCGCCGATGCCGTCGAGCCGGCGTTGCCCCTCTTCGAGGAACAGCGAGCGGTTGGGCAGTCCGGTGAGCGCGTCCTGCCGCGACAGGTGCCGCAGGCTGCTTTCGGCGGCGAGACGGGCGGTGTCGACCTCGCGCGCCGCACGGCGCTGGTCCGTTACGTCGCGAAGGATGCCATGGACGATCTGCCCTCCGCCCATTTGCACCGCATGCAGGATCACGTCCAGCAGCAGCGTCTCGCCGTCGGCGCGCCGAAACTCCCACTCGAAACGCTCGACCCCCGATGCGATCACTTGCAGCCTGCCTTCGGCGAAGGCGTGCGCCGAGGGCCGTCCGTCGGCCTGGTAATGCGGAGCGAACGCGGATAGTGGCGTTCCGACAGCCTGCTCGCTCGAGCCGATGCCGAGGAGGCGAAGCGCGGCGTCGTTGCAATCGAGCAGCCCGTCCGCATCGAGAAAGATCATGGCATCGCCGGCGAGCTCCCAGATCGCCTTGAGTTTCTGCTCGGAGGAACCCTGGAGGGCGTACGTCATGTCTTCGGGTGGGGGTCAGGACTCGATGCGTTGCGCCGCGATTCGGAGGTGCGGCCGAGGCAGGTTATCACGGCCGAGGCGGGGCGCGAGACGCCGCCATGCGGCGGCGCATCATTGACTTTCCTGATGTTGCCTGACGATACTGACGCCTTGCGCGCCCCGGGAGCGGCCCGGTTTTCTTCCGCTCCTTTCCAGGTGGGCGCAGGTGTACGCGCAGTTCTCATTCGGCGACGCATTGCGACAGTCGGCGCAATACGAAGACCAACATCCGTCGCCCAACTCACCGCATGCGATTGTTCGAGGCCGCGGCTCGTTCGCGAACGAGCCAGCTCGCCGTCGAGCGCTTTTTTGTCCATGGAGGAGCCGAATGATTTCCTGTTTTGCACGCAACAAATTATGGTTGGCAATTGCGTCGGGCACGGCGCTGTTGGCCGCCATCCCGTCGGTCGAAGGACGGGTCACCCGCATCGTGATCGACCAGACGCTGAATCAGCCCGCGGTCGGCGGCGCGCAGACCGTCCCGTACCAGACACTCAACGGCCGCGCGTTCGGCGAACTCTGCATCTCGGGGTGCGTCGGAGCGGCGAACAACACGATCATCACCGATCTCATGCTGGCGCCGATCGTACCGAGCCAGAATCCCGCGACTCCCGGAGCGATGGTCGTTCAGTACGTCGCGAGCTTCTCGATCGTCAAGCCGACCGACAATAACAACATCAGCGGCATCCTGTGGCACGACGTGCCCAACCGGGGCGGCAGAATCGTGATCAACGTCGCCGAGCGGGGGTTGGGCGACGTAGGGCTGTCGAGCGGCTGGCAGGGCGACAACGCCGGCGGAACGGCGGTTCCGAGCTACGCATCGAGCACGTCACCGGTCACGACCGGGCTCGTCAACAACGAGTGGGTGAAGACTCCGACCGCGGCGGGCGTCACCGGCTTCATCGTGGGACGCATCGTCAACCGCAGCGGCTCCGCTTCCCAGCCGCTCAACGTGATGGGCAATCCGATTCCGTATCTGCCGGCGACGCTCGACACGACGACCGCCACGCTGGTTACGCACACGAAGGAGACAATCAACGGCAACGTGACCGTCGGCTCGACGATCCCGTCCAGCGACTGGTCCTTCGCGCACTGCAATACCGGCGGAGCTCCCGCCTTTCCGGGCACGCCGCAGAACCTCGACCCTGCCGCGCTGCCGGGAAGCCTGCCCGTGCACATCTGTCTCAAGAACGGCTTCGATCCTGCGCTTTTGTACCAGCTCGTGTACCAGGTCAAGGATCCGTACGTGCTCGGCGCCGGCACCGCGGCGTTCCGCGACGTCGGCTCGTTCTTCCGCTATGCGGCGACCGACGATTTCGGGACCGCAAACCCCATCGCCGGCAAAATCTCGAAAGCCGTCATCCGCGGCGTGTCGCAGTCCGGGAATTTCACGCGGCACTTCATCCACATCGGGATGAACCAGGACGAAGCGGGACGGATCGTGCACGAAGGGGCGTGGCCGATCATCGCCGGCCGCCGCGTCGCGAACGACTCGCGTTGGGGACAGCCCGATGGCGTGCTCGAGCTCTATCAGCAAGGCTCGGAGGGCCCGCAATGGTGGACGCCGTATCCGGATGTGGTTCGTAATTTGCCAACGGGCAGCATCCTCGATCGCTGCAACGCCACGACGCCGAACACGTGTCCGAAAGTCATCGAGCACTTCGGCAGTTCCGAGGTCTACGCACTCAAGATGACGCTAGCGTGGGTGGGTACGTCGGCGGACGTCGACATTCCGCTACCCGCGAACGTGCGGCGCTATTACGTCCCAAGCACCACGCACGGCGGCAACACGGCCAACAATGGCGGCTTCAACCAAAGCCTGCCGGCGAACGGTGTGAACTGCCCAGGCAATAACTGGGGATCGGGAACGCTCCCGAGACAAAGCCCGGTGTCCGAGGTCGAGCTCGTCAACGTGCTGCGCCTCGCGATGCGCAACTGGATCACCAACGGAACGCCGCCGCCGCCGAGTCGCTATCCGACGCTCGCCGCCGGCACGCTCGTCGATCCCACGCAGGCGGCGCTCGGCTTCCCCAGCGGTGTCCCGGGCATTCCCGCATCGATCTTCCTGCCGGAGAATTTCATCAATCCCGTGTTCGACTACGACTGGGGTCCGAACTTCAATCACTTCGACGCGACAGGCGTTCCCACGAACGCTCCGCCGCCGATCAAGAGCGTGATCCGGATGAAGGTGCCGAAGGTCGACGCCGACGGCAACGAGTTGGGCGGCGTGCCTACGGTGCTGCGCGACGCGCCGCTCGGGACGTATCTCGGGTGGAACATCACGGCCTCGGGCTTCCATGCGGGCCAAGTCTGCAACTACACGGGCGGAATGGTCCCGTTCGCGCAGACGAAAGCTGAGCGTCTCGCCAACGGCGACCCGCGGTTGTCGCTCGAGGAGCGCTATGGAAGTCACAACGGGTACGTGACGGCGGTATCGACAGCCGCGATCAACGCCTATATGCAGGGCTACCTGCTGAAGGCGGATCTCGGCACCATGCTCACTCAGGTGAAGGCGAGCAACGTGTGCACGTTCGGCGCAGCGGGACAAAGCTGCGATCCGGCAGCGCAGTAGCAACCTCTAACTTGCGTCAAAGGCGGCGGGACCGGGCGACCGGTTCCGCCGCGTTGTTTTGGCGCCACGCGCGTTGCTGTCGTCGATCATCGGCGTTCCGCGGGTTGCTGCGGCCCTGCGTCGAAATGGACGGTCATCCCTCCGCTTACGCGCGACAGTGTTGCACACGCTTGCAGCTTCGCACCGATGTCCGCTGCGGGCGATGACGAGACTCCGTCGCGTCACGCGGCGTTATACAAATCTTTACACGTTGATCTCGAACGAGGCGCGGCCATGGAGGTCCAACGCGCTCAAATAACAAGTGCGGCGGCGCGAGCGCGAGTCTTACGTGCACTCTGTCGGAGCAAAGCTCGAGACTTTGCGAGGCGCGATCCGAGCCACGCGAGCGGCCCGTGTCGATCGTCGAACGCGGGTCGCCAACGTAGTCGTCTACGACAACCCCGCTTATCCCGTCGAGCTGCGGCTCTTGACGCCCGAACCCAACACCCATTGGGCCGGATGGTCCTGCGCGATCACGGGTTTGGTGCGACTCCGTTCGCAAAGCCGGCAGATCGACTCCGTGCGGGTGTCCATCGTCTCCACGATCCTCGACGAGATCGCGGTGGAGCATTCAGCCGTGGACGGCGTCCACCAGTTCCGCGGCCTGGTCAGCACGGTGGGCCTCCCGCCGCGCAGCGAAATGATCGTGAACGTGTTGATGCGCGACGGCAGCAGCTTCGACCTATCGAAGATCGAGATGGAGTGCGACATTCCGAAGCAGAGATCGGGTGTCTACTCTCCAATCCTGATAAACGGCTTGCCTCGATCCGGCACGACGTGGCTCGCCGCGCTCCTGTCGGAACACCCCCAGGTCGTCACCTACCCGGCGTACCCGTACGAAGTACGGCAATGCGTCTACTGGATGAGCCTGCTCCGAACTCTGACGAATCCGTATAACAACTTCCGCGAGCGGCGCGAGATGAAGTTCGTGGCCGACCGAAATCTGGTCGGAGGCAGTCCGTACTACACGAACTTTCTGAAGGACCTCGTCCCCTGGTACGCGACGGCCTACAGCGAAGAGCTCGTGGAATTCGTGCGGACACTGGTGGACAAGTACTATCGCAACATCGAGGCGATGGGCGGACGCGGAAGAAAGCGTGGTCGTCGCTGCTTCGTGGAGAAGTTTCCCGGAAGGCTGCAGGCGCTCGCGATGCGCTGGATCTTTCCTACTGTCCGCGAAATCTACCTCGTGCGCAGTCCTTTCGATATTCTCCGGTCGATCTTCCGATTCAACGTAGCGCGAGGCTATCCCGACTTCGGCGAGGAAACGCTCGGAAGATCCGAGGCCCTGGTGCAGATGCTCGCGCTCGAGAACTTTCCAGCACAGTGGGATCCGAAGCTTGGAATTCACGTGACTTGAAGTCGCGGCCGCACTGACCCTATAGTGAGTCGTATTAATTTAAATCATACCAACATGGTCAAATAAAACGAAAGGCTCAGTCGAAAGACTGGGCCTTTCGTTTTAATCTGATCGGCACGTAAGAGGTTCCAACTTTCACCATA
>JADMIO010001329.1_pt1 | contig 17092 bp, 18 predicted proteins | sample 8958161 | NCBI WGS metagenome assembly JADMIO01 (sample SAMN16585339, study PRJNA669376) | soil metagenome | isolation source: Crop rotation soil | place: USA: Cullars Rotation, Alabama | collected 2011
GGCGGTTGTAGTTACTTCGCTGCGTCGCGCACAGGAACTGGGCGTGGAGCCGATGGGCCGCATCGTCGCGCAGGCTGTTGCGGGACTCGAACCGAAGTACGTGATGATGGCGCCGGTCGAAGCGGTGCGTAAGTTGTTCAAGAAAACCGGGTGGTCGGCGAGTGAAGTCGATCTAATCGAGTTGAACGAAGCGTTTTCCGTTGCGGCTGTCGCCGTCACGCGGGAACTCGGACTCGATCCGGAGCGTGTAAACGTTAACGGCGGCGCGGTGGCGCTGGGTCACGCGATCGGACAGTCCGGGTCGCGTTTGTTGACCACGATCTTGTACGAATTGAAGCGTCGCAATGCGCATCGCGGTGTCGTCGCGTTGTGCCTGGGCGGCGGCAACGCCGTCGCGATGGCGATTGAACGGTAGTAGTCGGTTTCACATAGGAGATTTGCTTGACCCCCGAACAACACAATAAATATTTGGCGTGGTCGCACATCGGGTACGCCGCGTTTTTTGCCCTGATCTTCGGACTTGTTTTGCTCTTCTTCGGAGCGGGCATGATTGGCGCCCTGTTATCAGGCCCGGGTCCAAATGGTCCCCCCATGTTCATGTTTGTGTTCATGATGTTGTTCATGACGGTGATGTTTGGGCTGTTTACATTGCCCTCGTTTGTTGCCGGCTATGGATTGCTGAAAAGAAAGAAGTGGGCGAAGGTTTGGGCCATCATCGCCGCCGTACTCGCCGGCGGGCAGTTTCCGATGGGCACTGCTGTTACCGTCTACACGTTCTGGTTTCTCTTCAGCGAGCCCGGCAAGCAATTGTTCGAACAGAACAACTACGCGTTGCCGCCGGGACGTCAAGCCTGGACCAACCAGCAGTGGGACTACGACTCTCAACGCCAGCGCGAATCGCAATACAACCCTCCGCCGCCACCGCCTGATTGGCGCTGAGTTTTAAGGAGCCTCGACATAGTGAGTGAAATCATCGGCGTAGTGGGCGCGGGCACCATGGGAAACGGAATCGCCCAGGTTGCTGCCCGTGCCGGCTACACCGTAATCATGCGCGACGTGCGCGATGAGTTTCTGCAACGCGGGCTCGCGGCAATCGATAAGAGTCTGCAACGCGACGTCGACAAGCAGCGACTCGACGATAGTGGTAAGCAGGAGATCGTCGAACGCATTCGCACGACGACCGAACTCGAGGCGTTCAGCGAAGCATCGTTCGTTATCGAAGCTGTTACGGAGAACCTTGCAGTCAAGACAGAGGTTTTTGCGGCGCTTGATCGCATCACGCCGCCGAACGCGATTCTCGCTTCGAATACGTCTTCCATCTCGATTACCAAGCTGGGCGCGGCAACCCGGCGGCCCGACAAGGTTATCGGCATGCACTTCATGAATCCGGTGCCGGTAATGAAACTCGTCGAGGTAATCCGCGGCATCGCGACGTCCGACGAGACCTACGAGCACGTGAGCACGCTTACGGTGAAGATGGACAAGATCGCGCTCGACTGCCAGGACTCGCCGGGTTTTGTGTCAAACCGCGTGTTGATGCCGATGATCAACGAGGCTATTTTCGCACTGTACGAAGGCGTAGCGACGCGCGAAAGTATCGACGGCATCATGAAGCTCGGCATGAATCATCCGATGGGACCGCTCACACTCGCCGATTTCATCGGTTTGGATGTATGCCTGGCCATCATGAATGTGTTATATGAGGGGCTCGGAGACCCAAAATACCGCCCGTGCCCGCTGTTGAAGCGTTATGTCGACGCCGGTTGGCTCGGACGGAAGAGCGGCCGCGGGTTTTACGAGTACTGAGTCGTCTGCGTTGTCCGTGTTCTTCTGCTGCGGACCTGAACGAACAATGCGCCCCACGATCTCACACTACTGTCAGAAGTGTCTCGCAGCGAATCCGCTGGGCCAGGAGTTCTGTGCCCGCTGCGGTACGCGGCTGATGATTGTCACCGAGCCGAGCTCGTTGCGGTTTGAAGCCGGCAGCGGCGGTCTCTCGACTGACGAACATCTGCTCGAACGCATCTCCGCGGCGGAAAACAAGGTGTCACGACTTGCGGAACGTTTGGAGCGTAGTCTCGATCTGCTGCTGCGTTACGCGCAGAACGCTTATTTCGATCGCTCGCTTGTCAGGACGCTGGTTAGCCTGCTCGCCGAAGACGGCGTGGTCCAGACGGAACGGTTGGAGAAGTTATGGAGCGACCGTTGTCAGCGCGACGCCGTTGAGCAGGAAGAGAACGTTCGCGTGGAAAACCACCCAACCGAAAAAAGTGCAAAGGACGCCGCGCGGAATCAATGCCAGGGCCCGCCAGGTAAGGACGCAAGTCCCAACAGAGGAGAGCCACACCATCAGCCGGCTAATGGCAGCAAAAAGAACGGCAACCGGAACACACACCCTGAATACCCGCCGAAGTGACGTATGAGTACGCGAGAAGAAAAACCCGAAGGCGAATTGTGGATTGGTTTGGCCGAGGTCGCTCAGAAAAGCAATCTGGGAATTTTGGGGGCCTCCGCCGGAGCGTACACAAACGCGATCGCACAGGCGGTGAGTAAAAATAACTTTCGTTCAAAAGTGAAAGATGCAGTAGCTGAACTTGGTTTGCAGCTTAGGCGCCTGGAAAGTGCCGAGACCTTGAACGCACGGCTGTCGGAGTATTCACTCGATACAGAACTGACGAAGGTAGCTGACGAGGCAACGAAGACCGGTCATGTCGGATTTGGCACTTTCCACGCCTTTGGCGGTGACGAGCGGCTCGACCCACCGGCTTTGGGCATCGACTGATGGTTTGAGTGAGTCAGACACTTAAAAAGAGTCTTACCGTTTTCTGCCCCACGTTCCGAATCACCCGTGACAAATCGCGACCGGACCAACACCGATGTCTGAGTCGAACTTTGTCCGGGTCCAATTTGGCCGAACACCCTTAGTCCTGCCGGGATCATGCGCAGCGACGCTCCGAACGTGTCGGTCGTTGCCCCTTCTAGTTAAGGTGGTTTTGGAGAGTAAGTGCGAAGACAGTTCGTGGTGCTCAAGAAAACAGCAGTGATGGCGTGTCTAGCTGCAGGTTCGCTGATTATGTTAATTGCCTTCTACGTTCTATTGCTTGAGATCCATTTTGTTCGTAATGCGGTCAAGATCCATGCCTCTATCGTAGAAGTTCGCCGTGATTTCGTGCCTAAAGGAAAGGGCTCGATACTGGCCTATATCCCAATTGTAGAGGTTCGCGATGTGACGGGAACACAGCTTAGAGTACCGGTTGACACCTTCGATAAGGAGCCAGTCTATCGCGTTGGCGATAAGATGGAGGTCTTGTGCACTCTCTCAGGATCATTCGAATGTAAGAAAAACACTTTCGCAGATAAATGGGGCGACTTCTTCGTGGATTTCATCGTGGCGTTCGTGTTTCTGCTGGTCCCGGCAGTTTACTTTTGGCGAATGCGTAGAGGCCAGTTCGGTCGAGTTAACAGATTACTGATCTGACGTCGGACCCACAGCGAACCTCGCAATCATGACCATCTGCAACATTCGAAACAAGTGGCTGCATGCCACCTTGGTTCTTGTCTTTCTAACTCCTGGCCCCTCTGCTTGCAGAGTACAAACCGTTCGACATAGTCCAATCAGAGCGGCTGCCGACGCTAATGAGTTGCTTAAAGCGCTCTATTATGACGAGGATTATGTCAAAGCTTTGCAGTTTGGGGACGAGCAACTTCGGAGGGTCGCTACTGTTGAGGATCTGAAACAAATGGTCCAACGAATGAAGCAGGAACGAGGAAAACTGAGGCGATTATGGGGAGATTCTTATTTGATGACTTCGGGTCCAAGCATAGAATTGTTTTATGTAGGGGATTATGAGCAGGGCATTTCATATCATCGGCTGGTTTTGGTGGGTGATGCATCGTCAGGGTACAGAGTATCAGGAATATGGTTTCAGCATGAACCTTATCCGCAGCAATCACTTCGCCGTAAATTCGATGTTGATATCGTAGTCAGATCCTAAAAGAACTATTTGCACAAAGCTTCTGGTAAATGTCGACATTGTGGGGCGGCGATATATCAACGTTTGTGTCGAACCAAGCCGTATATGAGCTGATTCCGGCCAACAGTCCGCTTGAGCGCCGAGTCCACCCAGGAAAGTTCGGTCGTAGATGATCATCCAAAGAAGCGAAAGAGTTTTTGTTTAGCGGTGGACCCACCTTTTGACTATCTCCCTAACCCCGAGGGCGCGGTGCGTTGACAGACCGGGTTTGGCCGCTATAATGGCCGTTTTGTGCGCATAGCGCCGGAACAGGCTATCAAGTCCATGGTGGCGCCATTGCGGAGTGGTCATGCGGATTGAGCTCGAGAAGTTGGAAGGTGGCAGGGGCGATTTCGCTCATGTTTATCAGCCTGACGAGCTTGAGGGTCTCGACGAGCGCATAAAGTTGACGCAGCCGGCCGAGATCAAAGGTGCGGTAAAACGGGCCGGAAATGATGTTTTCGTTGACGGACACGTCGAAACGCGCGTGCAAGTCGAGTGCGATCGCTGTCTGAAGCCGGTCGAACTGCCTGTCAGCGCTGATTTCGCGCTCGAGTACATCCCCGGGGCGGATTACGAATCCAGCTCCGCTGCGGCGCTCAGCGAAGAGGAAATGTCGGTCTCGGTGTTCGACGGCCAGTCGATCGACGTCGACGAGATCGTAAACGAGCAGATTCTGCTGGCGGTACCGGCGCGCACGCTTTGCCGCGAGGATTGCAAGGGAATCTGTCCGGACTGCGGCATCGACTTGAACACCGGCCAGTGCAATTGCGCCAGCCAGGACGTCGATCCGCGTTGGGCCGCACTTAAGGGTTTCCAGAATACGGATAGTTAAACTACGGAGTCATTATGCCAAATCCAAAGCGACGACATTCGAAAGCTCGTCGAGACAAACGCCGCGCGCACGATGCGCTGCGCGTCCCCCAGACCACCCTTTGTCCGAACTGCCGTGAGCCCCGCATGCCCCACCGTGTATGCCCCAAATGCGGCCATTACAAGAACCGCGAAATAGTGCAGGTGGAACAATCGTAAGTTAATTCAGTGCGAAGTCAGTCGAAGAATGAAGCCCTCCTGACGGGCAAGGTCGTTCTCGACGCTATGGGCAGCGACCATGCGCCGCACGCTGAGATCGACGGCGCGCTCGCTGCGACGCGCGACTTCGGTGTCGGCGTCATTCTTGTGGGCCAACCGCACAAGGTCGAGCCCGAACTGCGACGCTGTGGTTGGCGAGGCGACGGCGATCACGGTATCGAGCTCGTCGAAGCGGCCGAGGTGATCGCGATGGACGAAGCGGTCGCAAACGCGGTCCGGCGCAAGAAGAAGAGTTCTTTGAGAGTAGGGACCAAGCTGGTCAGCGAAGGCCGCGGCGACGGTTTCGTTTCCGCGGGAAACACGGGCGCCGCAATGGCGACGGCGAAGATGGTGCTCGGCATGCTCCAGGGCGTAGACCGTCCCGCACTCGCCGCGATGATTCCGACGAAAGCAGCGAAACCGACGCTGTTGCTCGACGTCGGCGCCAACTCCGAGTGCAAACCGCACCACCTGGCGCAGTTTGCGATCATGGGCGATGCGTATTCGCGTTCCGTTCTCGGAACGGTGAAACCTTCAGTCGGATTGATGAGCATCGGCGAGGAAGAGGCAAAGGGAAACGACCTGACGAAAGAGGCGTTTCCGTTGTTGCGGCAGTTGAGCAACATCAACTTCGTCGGCAACGTTGAAGGACGTGACGTCTTTTCCGGCATGGTCGACGTGATCGTGAGCGACGGATTCACCGGCAACGTGATGTTGAAACTGTCGGAGGGTCTGACTGAGGCGATGCTGGCGATGCTCAAGCGCGAACTGATGGCGACGGCCGTGACAAAAGCCGGCGCGATGCTCGCAAAACCGGCGTTTCGCAATATCAAGCGGCGGTTGGATTACGCGGAATACGGCGGCGCACCGCTGCTGGGCGTCAACCGCATTGTCCTGATCGGTCATGGACGGTCCAACGCGAAAGCGATTCGCAACGCGATTCGCAGCGTTAAAGAGTTTTCCGAACACCGTACGAGTGAGCGCATTGAAAAAGGAATTCTCGAGACACAGATGACGCGGGTTGCATAAAGCAGTCCGAAAATTTAATCTGAGGCAATTAATGGTAAACCAACGCGCTGGAATTCTGGGTACCGGACACTCGTACCCTGAAGGCATTCTGACTAATGCCGATCTCGCCACCATGGTTGAGACCTCGGACGAGTGGATCACTACCCGCACCGGCATCAAGCAACGCCGGAAAGCCGCGCCGCACGAATACACTTCGCTGTTTGCCGTTCGCGCCGTTCGCCAGGCCATCGAAAGAGCACGGCTCGATCCTTCAGACATCGACCTGCTAATCTGCGCCACTGTTTCTCCCGATCAAATACTTCCGTCCACAGGTTGCATCATCCAGGCCGAAATCGGCGCGCATAACGCTGCGGCGATGGACGTAGTGGCCGCCTGTTCCGGTTTTTTGTACGGCGTCTCCCTCGCTGACTCGATGATCCGGACGGGCCAGGTGCGACACGCGGTCGTCGTCGGCGCTGAAGTGCTGACGCAATACGTCGATTACACGGATCGGCAAACGTGCGTGTTGTTCGGCGACGGCGCGGGCGCGGCGGTTTTGGGAGCAGTCGAGGGAAACCACGGCATTCTCGCGTCGAAGATCAAGTCAGACGGACGCTACGAAGAGCAGCTTTATTCACCGGGCGGCGGTACGCGTCGCAAGCCATCGGCAGACACACTCGCGGCCGGCGATCATTTCTTCAAGATGAAGGGAAACGAGCTTTTCAAAGTCGCGGTGCGTTCGATGGCCGAGATCTCGCGCGAAGTCCTCGAGCAGACGGGGATGAAGTCGGAGGATGTAAACCTGTTCATTCCGCACCAGGCGAACCAACGCATCACCGAAGCGGTGGCGGATCGATTGAACGTCGACATGTCGAAGGTCTATTCCAACATCGCCGTGCACGGCAACACGTCCGCGGCTTCGATACCGATCGCGCTCGACGAATGTGTCACGGCGGGAAGGGTGAAGGAAGGCGATCTGGTATTGATGACTTCGTTTGGCGGCGGTGTGACGTGGGGCGCGGTCTTGATGCGATGGTAGCGGCATCCGTGAAATCAGCGTTTGTGTTTCCCGGTCAGGGTTCACAAGCGCCGGGAATGGGAAAGGACCTGGCGGACAACTTTCCCGTCGCGCGACAGGTCTTTGAAGAAGCTGACGAAGCTTTGGGTTTTGCGCTTTCGCGACTGTGTTTTGAGGGTCCGGCTGAAGATTTACAGTTAACCGAGAACACGCAGCCCGCGATTCTGGCGGTTTCGATCGCCGCGTATCGGTCGCTGCAAAGCACGGGCGCACCCGCTCCGGCATTTGTCGCCGGACATAGTTTGGGTGAATACTCTGCGCTCGTCGCTGCGAATGTTTTGGAATTGTCGGACGCGCTGCGGACCGTGCGCGCCCGCGGACGTTACATGCAGGAAGCAGTGCCCGTTGGCGCAGGTGCGATGGCTGCCGTGATTGGCGGCGAGTTAAACGAGATCGAGCGCGTTTGCGCGGAGGCAAGCGGCAGTGACGTTTGTTCCGTCGCGAACATCAACTCGCCGGGCCAGGTAGTCATTGCCGGCAGCACCGCCGCCGTCGATCGCGCCATCGAGTTGCTGAAAGACGTGGCGCGGCGAGTGATCAAGTTGAATGTCAGCGCGCCTTTTCATTGTGCCCTCATGAAACCGGCCCAGGACAGACTGGCGCCGGATCTCGAGCGGCTAAATTTCGGCGGACCGGAGTTTCCGGTTGTTACAAACGTCGATGCGCGCGTCACGACTGCGCCGGTCGAGTTGCGCGATGCGTTGGTCCGCCAGGTTTCCGCGCCGGTGCGCTGGGTGGAGTCGATGCAGTTGCTGATCGAGAACGGTGTAGACAAGGTAATCGAGGTTGGACCAGGAAAGGTTTTGTCAGGGCTCATGCGGCAAACGAGTCGCGACATAAAGTGTCTTAACGTGGAAGACGCAGCAAGTCTGGAAGCGACCAGCGCCGCACTTGCTGCCCAGGATGTATCAGTCTAATCAACTCACAGAGGAGCAAACACGATGCCCGATCAAGAGATCGAGAACAAAGTAAAGCAGATTATCGTCGACGAGCTTGGTGTCGATGAAAACGAGGTGACGCCGAATGCCCGCTTTATCGACGACCTCGGCGCGGATTCGCTGGACACAGTCGAACTCGTGATGCGTTTTGAAGAAGAGTTTGGGATCGAGATCCCCGACGAGGACGCCGAGAAGATTCAGAGCGTTCGCGACGCCTATAACTATATCGACCAGCACAAGAAGTAACCGACCAGTGAATTGGTGACGAACAGTCACCCTTCACTTATCACTGCTTCTGTTTTCAAGGAGTTTAATTTTGACACGTCGTGTCGTGATTACAGGCCTTGGCCTCGTCACTCCTGTTGGCAACACTGTCGAAGACACGTGGACTGCGCTGATGAATGGTCGCAGCGGCGCCGACTACATCAAGAAATTCGACGCTGAGAAATTCTCGGTAAAGTTTGCCTGCGAAGTAAAAGACTTCGACCCACTAACATTCATCGCAAAGAAAGAGGCGCGCAAGATGGGCGCCTTTATTCATTACGCGATTGCGGCGTCGATCGAAGCCGTGGCCGACAGCGGCATCCAGCTTACCGAAGCCGGTAAGTTCCCGGATGACATTTCCGAAAACACCGGAACGTACATCAGCAGCGGCATCGGCGACTTCTGGGCCATCGAACGCGAGCATTCGAAGTTGCTCGACGACGGTCCCGATCGCGTGTCGCCGTTCTTCATCGTGTCCGCGATCGTCAATCTCGCGGCCGGACAGGTGTCGATTCGCTTCGGCGCGAAAGGACCAAACTCCGCGACCGCTACGGCCTGCGCCGCGGGCGCCCACGCGATTGGCGACAGTTTCAAGATCATTCAACGCGGCGATGCCGACATCATGATCTGCGGCGGCGCGGAGTCGGCGATCACGCCGATGAGCGTGGCGGGGTTTTCCGCGATGCGCGCGTTGTCGACCAACAACGACGATCCGATCCACGCGTCGCGGCCGTTTGAGCGCGATCGCGATGGTTTCGTGATCGGCGAAGGCGCGGGGATCATGATCCTCGAGGAGTTGGAATCGGCGAAGCGACGAGGCGCGAAGATCTACGCCGAGATCGTCGGTTACGGTATTGCCGCCGACGCCTTCCATCTCACGATGCCTGACGAAACGGGTTCGGGCGCGCGACGCGTGATGCAGCGAACGCTGAAAGACGCCGGCGTCACTCCCGAGCAGGTGGGTTATATCAACGCGCACGGCACGTCGACGCCGTACAACGACAAGTTTGAGACCCTCGCGATTAAGGACACGTTTGGCGCGCATGCTTACAAGCTGGCCGTCAGCTCGACGAAGTCGATGACGGGCCACCTGCTGGGCGCGGCGGGCGGAATCGAAGGTATCTTTTGCGTGCTGACGCTCCATCGCAATGTCATCCCGCCGACGATCAACTACGTCAATCCGGATCCGGAGTGCGACCTCGACTATGTTCCCAACGAACCACGCGAGGCGCGTGTCGATTACGTGCTTTCGAACAGTTTCGGGTTTGGCGGGACGAACGCGGCGTTGTTGTTTAAGAGGTACGAAGAATAGTGAAGATTATAGTGATGATGAAGCAGGTCGCGAACAAAGACGCGATCCTGCGAATTAACAAAGACGCGACGTGGATCGAAGAAGCGGACCTGTCGTTTGAGGTGAGCGAGTCGGACGGGTATGCGCTCGAGGAAGCGTTGCGTGTGCGCGAGAAGCTGGGCGGGGAAGTGGTTGTTTGTTCGATGGGTCCGCAGCGTGTCAAGAGCGTGATCAAAGACGCCCTCGCTCGCGGCGCCGATCGCGCGATTCACGTCGTCGGCGACAATCTCACGCACATCTCGCCGTTTGCGGCTGCCACCGTGCTTGCGGGCGCGATTCGCGATGAGAATCCTGATCTCGTGATGACCGGTCTGCAGTCAGACGATCACGGGTACGGACAAACGGGCGTGATCATGGCTGAACTGCTTGGCCTGCCGCACGCTACGATCGTCATTGAAGTGGACGCGGCGGCTGATAAGTTTCGCGTGAAGCGAGAGTTGGAGAGCGGCTGGTACCAGTGGTACACGATGCCGTTGCCTGCGTTGCTGACGATTCAATCGGGCATCAGCCAGATACGTTATGCGACGTTGAAAGGCATCATGGCGGCGAAGAAGAAAGAGATCAAAGAAGTGACGCCGCCGGCGGAGATCGTCGAGCGTCCTTCGCACCAACGCATCGAGAAGATCTACCTGCCGCAGAAGATGAAACAAACGCAGATGCTCGGCAACGGCGACGCAAAAGCGGGCGCGGCGGAGCTCGCCCAGAAATTACATACCGAAGCACGGGTTTTCTAAACACGGATTGTTATGAGTAACGGGATTCTGGTTTTTATTGAGAACAAAGGCGGAACGGCAAATCGAAGCTCGTTCGAGGCGATTGCGGCGGCGCAGGCGTTTGGTTCGCAACTCAACCAGCCGGTGAGTGCGGTCGTCCTGGGCGCTGACGCTTCGGCCCTCGCGCAAGAAATCAGTGGTTACGATATCGCCCGCGTGATTACCGTCAGCGATCCAAAACTAGCGGACTACACGCCCGACGCGTACGCCGACGCGCTCGAACAAGTCGTGAAACACACGGATCCGAGTCTTGTGTTCCTGACGCACACGTACCAGGTGCGCGACTTCGCTCCTAAACTTGCCGCTCGTTTTCAGAAGTCGCTGATCAGCGACTGCATCCGCGCCAACGCCGGCAACGGCAAAATCGGTTTCACCCGTCGCATTTTTCTCGGCAAGCTCGACGCTGACGTTTCGTCCGACGGCGAAGCCCCGGTGTTTGCAACCTTCCAGACGGGCGCTTACCGTCCGGACCAGGCTACAAAGGGCGGCTCGGCAACTGTCGAAAACTTGTCCGTTACGATCGGCGACGTGCGCATGGTGCCCGAACCGCCGTTTCAGGAAGCGAAACAGGCTGTCGATCTCACGAAAGCGGAAGTGATCGTCGCCGTCGGCCGCGGCATCAAGAGCAAAGACAATCTCGCGCTGGCCGAGAAGTTGGCCGAAGTTTTGGGTGGCGACCTCGCCGCGTCGCGTCCGATCTGCGACGCCGAGTGGCTCCCGATCGATCGCCAGATCGGCTCGTCGGGTCAGACAGTCGCGCCGAAGCTTTATGTCGCGTTGGGTATTTCGGGCGCGATCCAGCACCTCGTCGGCATGAAGAACTCGGGAACGATCGTGGCGATCAATAAAGATCCCGAAGCCCCGATCTTCGATATTTCCGACTACGGCATCGTCGGCGATCTGTTTGAAGCTGTGCCGGTGTTAACGGAGGAGATCAAGAAGATCAAGGGGTTGGCGTAACCGCGGATTTTAAAACCCGAATTACTTCGTCCGTTTTCCACTCGTTCCCGTTGTAAACCTTTACCACCTTGCCGTCGGGACCAATCACCGCGGTCCGTAGCGCGTGAATGATCTGGTCCTTCTCCGGGAAATACGTCAGACCAAAATACTGCGCGATGTCTTTGACCTGCTCGCCCGTTCCCGTCGCGAACTCCCAGTGCGCAAACGTTTCGTTCTCATATCGCTCGGTGTGCGCGGCGCCGTAGCTGCGCAGCACCTTCGGGTCATCGTACCCGGGATCGATGCTGATGCTGAGCAGGTGTGTCCGCGCGTACAGCTCCGCATCCTGGCCCAACTGCCGCTCGATCTCCGCGAAGTTGTTGCTCATCAACGTGCATTGATCGGGATACGGACAACGTGTGTAGATGAACGTCAGCAGCAGCGCTTTACCGCGATAGTTAGCGATGCGGATCGGCCGCGCGTCCTGGTTCAAGAGGCTAAAATTTGGAACTGCATCGCCTTCCTTCGCCGTGACCGCCGCGGCCGCAGTTACCGCGCCACCGGCATCCTGCTTTACGACGACGAACAGATTCTCCAGCCACGCGTGCGGTCCATCGACGACGAGCGTCGCCGTGACCTCCGCGTTCGGCACGAGCATCTGCATATCCGACTTGTTGCGGACCGAGAACGGCATCGTCATCCCCGGCATGTATCCTTTGACCTCATCGTGCGAGATCGTCACGCGCTGTTTGTCGGGTTCGACGGTCACGACCTTGCCTTTGAGATCGTAGCGCTTCTCGTTGCCCGAACCCCGGCTGCACGCTGCGACGCCGGCGAGCGCGATCGTTATCAATAAAAAAGCGGTTTTCATTTTTCAGAGGTGGCTTTCGGATTGCCGAGTTGAGACTCGTAAAGCCGTTGGTAACTCCAGTAGTTCGCCAGGACTTTGTAAACGTAATCCTTTGTTTGTGAGAACCCGATCTCGGGGACGTACCGGTCCGCTTCCGTCGAACGCGAGCGGGCGATCCAGCGTGCGAGATTGTCTTCGCCGCCGTTGTACGCGCCGGCCACTGCTTGCGGCTGATTGGGAAACAGTTTGAACAGGTTCGACAGGTATTGCGAGCCAAAGAGGATGGCCGTGTCCGGGTTGTAGAGATCGTCCTGTGCGAAACTTGCGAGCTTCAGTTCGCCCGCGATCTGGTTGGCAGTCGCCGGAATGAACTGCATCATGCCGCGGGCCGCCGCGCCCGATTTCGCGTCTGCCTGAAAGCGCGATTCCTGACGCGCGATCGAGAGCAGAAACCGTGGATCGACGTTTCTCGCCGTCGCATGTTTCAAAACCGAGTCGCGAAACGCGGCGGGATAAAGCAGTTCGACGAGATGGCGAGGGGCCACTTCGAGGACGTAATCCTCCGGCACCGTTTTCCAGACCTGCTCGGCAAAACGGATGGCGCGATTCGGAAACCCTGCAAGCAATGAGAGCACCGCGATTGTGTAGGCCTCGTCCGATCTCGGATCAACGGTTCCCCTCGTTGCGAGGTATTCGGGGATGGCTTCGTCGTAGAGTCCAAGACCAAAGAGCACGTCGCTACGAGACTGCGGATCCGTGTGCATCGGATTCTTAAACAGTGGCCCCGATGTTAAGAAGCTAAACTGCGGCAAGCGATAGTCGGGCAGTCGTTGATACACTTCTTCCAAACGATCGAGTATCTGGTCTCGCGTTTTGGGATCGTCCGTCAGTCGCAACGCGTCCTGCGCCGCGATTCGCGCGCCTTCGGCATCCTCGATCTTCATGTGGTCGAGCAACGCATTCAATTGCCCCTGAATAATCAAGCCGATGGTGTCCTGGCGGCGGCGGCTGAGAGCGAGCAGGCGTTGTGTCGCGCGCATGCCGTAGTACTCGTTGCGTCCGTCCGCAATCGCGAGATAGGCATGGATGGCTTGTTCCGGTTGGCCGATTTGCTCGAGCGCGTAGGCGCGGAGGAAATCAACCTCGTGCGTGTTTGTTCCGCCAGGTACGCGCGTGCCGCCGAGATCTGAAAATTTCGCAAGTTCGTCGGCATCGCGCACGACTGCGGGCCAGTTTGCCTGCGCGAGGTGAATGCGCAGTTGCGCAAACACCGCGAGCGTGCCGCCGATCTCGTTTTTGAAGCGCGCGCGCGTTTGCTGGACCCAATCAAGCGCTTCGTTGTGACGTCCGGCCTCGTGCAACGTGTCGATGATATTCAGGTACGGCCGTTCAGGATTCGGCGCGTCGGGAAAACGCGCGATGAAGCGTTTGTAAGCAGCGACGGCGTCGTCGTAGCGCTTCATGCGCAAGTAAGTCGACCCGACAAAGCTCAACGCCTCGCGAGCGCTCGTCGAGTCGGGGTAGGAATCGGCGACCTTCAGAAACACTTTGAGTGCGTCGTCATACTTTGCTTCGAGATAGAAACCGCGTGCGAGTTGAAAGATGGCGTTCGGCGCCGTCGTGCTCTGCGGGTAGCGATCGATCAGCGTTTGGTAGTGAAGACGCGCGCCGGCGAAGTCTCGATTGAACTGGTAGACGGAAGCCCGCAGCAGATGTTCGGCTTCGGAAAGCGTCGCGTTGTTGTCGATTGAATCAAGCTTACGAACAGCGGCGAGCGCAAAGTCGTCCGGGCGTGACGCGTCAGGCATTTGCATCACGAGCCGCTGCCACGCCTCGCGGGCTTCCGTGTTCTTGCCGGCGCGAGCGAGCGACTCGGCGGTCAACTGCAACGCCTCGCGCGAGAGCGTTACGTTTTTAGATAAACTGAGGGACCGGGCGCTTTCCGCCGCCGCCTGGAAATCTTCGCTTTCGAAGAAACTCTCGGCCAGTCTCAGCTTCGCGGCTTCGGCAAGCAGGCTCGACGGCGCGGTGGTCAGGAGTTGACGCAAACGTTCGCGTTCGAGCGGCAGGTCGCCGGTTGAGCGTGCGATGCGCGCCAGTCGCCACAGCGCATATTCTTTCAGAATCGAGCCGCGCGTAACGACAGCCTGGTAGCTCGCGGTCGCCTTCGCGATGTCGCCGATAGATTCGGCGTCGCGACCCTGGCGGTAATCCGCGTTCGATTGCGCGACCACACGCGCCGCCAACAACACTGAGAGTAAAATTAGTCTCACCAATGGCATGGGCCGAATTATAAACTGTGTATACTATTGCTCAAACAATGGCGGCAGAATCACTTAAAGCAGGTCCGTTAGCAGAGCGGATCAAGCAGGAAGTAAAAACTGAAATCGAAGAGATGGTCCGCACGCATGACGTGCGGCCGGGTCTCGCGGCTGTGCGTGTCGGCGACGATCCTGCGTCCGCCGTGTACGTCGGAAACAAGATCAAGGCGTCCGAAGAGGTCGGGATCCGTTCGGAGCATCACGCGTTGCCGGAGTCGACGACGACCGCCGAACTGCTGGCGTTGATCGCCTCGTTGAATTCGAGGGACGATGTCGACGGGATTTTGACGCAACTGCCCTTGCCCCCAGGCGTCGAAGAACGGCCGATCATCGAGGCGATCGATCCGGCTAAGGACGTCGACGGTTTTCATCCGGTCAACGTGGGTAATCTGGGGCTGGGGAGACCTGCGTTTGTGCCGTGTACGCCGGCGGGGATCATTGAACTGCTGGAGCATAATGAAGTCGAGATTCGCGGCGCGCGCGCGTGCGTCGTCGGTCGCAGTCAGATCGTCGGGCGGCCAATGGCCCAACTGCTCTTGCAGCGCGATGCAACGGTGACGATTTGTCATTCGCGGACACGCGATCTCGCTTCGGTGACACGCGAAGCGGACCTTCTCATTGTCGCGATTGGACGGACGGGGATGATCCGGGGTGAACACATCAAGCCGGGTGCGACAGTGATCGACGTCGGCATGAATAAAGTGACTGATGCCGATCAGGTGCGCGAGTTGTTTGGTCCGGAAGCCGGCAAACGGCTCGACGTGTTGTCCAAACGCGGCTACACGCTCGTTGGCGACGTGCATCCCGCCGAGGCTGCGGAAGTCGCCGGGCGACTGACGCCGGTTCCTGGGGGCGTCGGTTTGCTGACCGTCGCGATGTTGATGAAGAACACGTTGCGCGCGGCTAAACTGCGGCGAAAATTATTGGCGTAGAATGTTTCGACCTGGCTGGGAATGTTTCGACTTGGATGGGAATGCTTCGTGTTGGTCTAACTGGATCGATCGCCGTCGGCAAATCGTTCGTGTCATCCGTGTTCGCCGAACTCGGTTGTCATGTTTTGGACGCGGACCAAACCGCGCGTGAAGTGGTGATGCCCGGCGCCGCTGGACTCGCCGCCGTGGTCCGACATTTTGGCGAAGACATCCTGGCGCCTGACGGCACACTCGATCGCGCGCGCATGGCGTCGCTTGTCTTTGCTGATGAAGAAAAGCGGCTGCGTTTGAACCAGCTTCTTCACCCGTTCATCATCGCGCGCCAGGACGAGATCCTCCGTGAATGGGAACGTGAAGCTCCGAACGGGATCGCCATCGTCGACGCCGCGTTGATGATCGAGTCGGGCGGTTACAAGCGCTTCGACAAGTTGATCGTGGTCCATTGCCGGCCCGAGGTCCAACTCGAGCGACTGATGCTGCGCAACAACCTGACGCTCGCCGAAGCACAGCGACGCATCGCGTCGCAAATGCCGCAGGAAGAGAAACAACGCTACGCCGATTACTTGATCGACACGTCGGACGGGTTCGGACCAACGCGAGAGCGGACGGTCCAGGTCTACACGGATTTAAGTAAACACAGATGAAACGAATCTCACCCATCTGCGCGCTGCTGCTGATACTCTCGCTGACGCACAGCGGTTGTTTCAGCGCCGACGAACCCTCGACTTACTACGGCAGCGTCCTAGCGCCGCGCGCGCAGGAATTTCGCTGGAGCGACGGCGGACTCCCGCAGACGTTTGATCCGGCGTTCGCAGTCGCGCCGCCCGATACAGACGCAGTTCGCGCACTCTTCGAAGGACTTACCGACTACGATCCCAAGACTCTCGCACCCGTTCCGGCAGTCGCCACGCGTTGGGAGTCCTCCGGCGACGGCCGGGTCTGGACTTTTTACCTGCGCGACAACGCGCGCTGGTCCAACGGCGACCGCGTTACGGCTGCGGACTTCGTTCGTTCCTGGGAACGCACGTTGAAGATCGGTCCGCTCGCGCCGCACACCGACCTGCTCTCGAATATCGAAGGCGCAACTCCAATTCCCGAACCGCCGAAGCCGGTCGAGCAAACACCCGCGCCGCCCGCCATCGTACCGCCGTCGTTCGGCGCGCGTGCTGTGAACGACCACGTTCTCCAGGTCACGCTGCAACACGCGGATCACAGTTTTCCGTCGCTTGTGGCGCATCCCGTCTTTCGTCCGGTGAAGGTGGACCAACCGGATCAAACGCAACGTCTGAACTCGCACGAGTTGATCTCCAACGGCGCGTTTCAGTTATCGGCGGCGGAATCGGACCGCGTCAGTCTTGAACGCGCGAAGACTTACTGGGACGACGCCTCGGTTGCGCTGGATCGCGTCACCTTCGTCAACACCGAAAACGCCGAAGACGCCCTCGCTGCCTATCGCGCGGGAAAAATCGACGCCGTCACCAACGCGCCGTTCGAACCGCCTTTCCAGCACATTGGGATCCTAAGCTTAGAATTCCACGTGGACAAGTTGTCGCG
>JADMIO011347062.1_pt1 | contig 17089 bp, 11 predicted proteins | sample 8958161 | NCBI WGS metagenome assembly JADMIO01 (sample SAMN16585339, study PRJNA669376) | soil metagenome | isolation source: Crop rotation soil | place: USA: Cullars Rotation, Alabama | collected 2011
CCGCGTCTCCCCGTTCCCCCGTCCCCGCGTCTCCCCGTTCCCCCGTCCCCGCGTCCCTACGCGACGCTGCGCTGGCGGAGATCCAACGCGTGAACTGGATCCCGGCGTGGGGCGTCGATCGCATGAGCAACATGTTCAAGGGGCGGCCTGATTGGTGCATCTCGCGACAGCGTGTTTGGGGCGTTTCGATTCCCGTTTTTTACTGCGCTCGCTGTAACGAAGCTGTCGCCGACCCCGCCGTGATCAACCACGTCGCCGACATTTTTGAACGCGAGTCGGGCGACGCCTGGTACACGCACGAAGCAAGCGAACTGTTGCCGCCGGGTTACGTCTGCAAAGGCTGCGGGGCGACGGAGTGGACTAAGGAAACTGACATTCTCGACGTGTGGTTCGACAGCGGTGTGTCGTCGATTGCCGTGCTCGAGAATCGCGCAGAGCTGCGCTGGCCCGCGGATGTTTACATCGAGGGCGGCGATCAGTTTCGCGGCTGGTTCAATTCGTCGTTGATGGTCGGCATCGCGGCGCACGATCGCGCGCCGTACAACACGGTGATTACGCATGGCTGGACGCTCGACGCGCAGGGTCGCGCGATGCACAAGTCTGCCGGAAACGCGATCGAACCCGACCAGATCATCAAACAGTCGGGCGCGGAAACGATCCGGCTGTGGTGCGCGTCGTCAAACTATTTCGAGGACATGCGCGCGTCTGAGGAGATCCTGCAACGCGTCACGGATGCGTATCGCAAGTTGCGCAACACGGCGCGCTTCGCGCTCGGAAATCTTAACGGCTTCGATCCGTCGCGTGACCTGGTGCCGGAAGAAGAGATGGAAGAGATCGATCGCTGGGCGTTGGCGGAGTTGGACCGCGTGCTGGCGGAAGTCGCAAAGGCGTATGAAGCGTACGAGTTTCACAACGTGTATCGGGCTTTGTACAACTTCTCGACCGTCACGCTGTCGGCGCGTTATTTCGACATCATCAAGGATCGGCTCTACACGTTTGCGCCGAGTAACAAGGCGCGCCGGTCAGCCCAGACGGTGCTGCTGCGAATAGCAGATAACCTGGCGCGAACGCTCGCGCCCATCCTCGTTTTCACCGCCGACGAGATCTGGGAAAGTTTGCCCAATCGCTCAACGCCATCGGTCCACATTGCCGAGTTTCCGAAGGCCAGTCAGCAAAACCACGACGACTTGCTGGCGACGTGGAACCGCCTATTCGAGGTTCGCGACGAGGTGTTGCGCGCACTTGAAGAGGCGCGTGTCGCGAAGCAGATCGGCAGCTCGCTTGAAGCCAAAGTAACACTTGAAACTTCGGGTAGCTCCTTCGAGCTCTTGCAAAGGTATCGAAACGATCTTCGTTATTTATTCATCGTTTCGGAGGTGGCGCTCGTTGAGCTTTCAGGCCAGGTTGCTTCTGAGACCGGGTCAATCCGTGTTTCAGTCGATCGTGCCGAAGGCGAGAAGTGCGAGCGCTGCTGGAACTACTCGACACGCGTCGGCGTGTCCGCCCGTTACCCAACTGTTTGCGAACGTTGTGTGGCGGCGCTCAACGAAATAGAGACCCCGGTTTAATGGAATCAACTACGGACCAGTCCCGAGACATCAGAATCCGTTTCGCTTGGCGCGCCGGATATCTGCTCGCCGCCTTCTGCGTTCTCCTCGCCGACCAGGCGACGAAAGCATGGGCCGTGAAGACGCTGCGCTTCGGCGAAGATCGCGTGATAATCCGCGGCTTTCTTCAGTTTGCTTACACGGAAAATCCCGGCATCGCTTTCGGCCACCTGCAGGAAGGCGGCTCGTTTGGCCGCTGGTTTTTCGTCGTACTCGGCGCGGCCGCTTCCATCGCGGTCTTCTATTATTTCCTGCGCACGCCGCGAAACGACGACCGCGTGCTCGGCGCGTGCGCGTTGTTGCTCGCCGGCATCCTCGGGAACCTGATGGACCGCGCGCGCCTCGGCTACGTCATCGATTTCATCGTCATGCACGCCGGCGACTATCATTGGCCGACTTTTAATATCGCCGACGCGAGTATCTGCATCGGCGCCCTGTTGCTGATACTCGATCTGTTTTTTGGACATCGAAAACAGAAGGAGTCGATCGTTACCAGTCAGTAGTTATGTACCCTGAGCTTTTTCGCATCGGCAGTTTTCCGATCAACACTTACGGCGTCTTTCTTGCGATCGCGTTCCTGACTGGGATTCTGATCGCGGTCAAGCTCGCGGAACGCGATGGATTGCCGCGCGAACGCATTTACGATCTGTGTCTTTGGATGTTGCTCGCGTCGCTCATCGGCTCGAAGATCCTGATGCTGTTCACGGAGCCTGAGTATCGCGAGAACCCGATGGGTTTGTTGTCGCTGGATTTCCTGCGCTCGGGCGGCGTGTTTTATGGCGGACTGCTCGGCGCGATCATCGCGGGTTATGTGCTCATGCGGCGCTACAAGTTGCCGTGGTGGAAAACGGCCGACGCTTGCGCGCCCGGAATCGCGATTGGTAACTTCTTCGGCCGCCAGGGTTGCTTTGCCGCCGGATGTTGCTGGGGTAAACCGACGTCGCTGCCGTGGGGCGTGAAGTTTACCGAGTTGGGTCATGAAATCACCGGCGTGCCGATCGATCAGTATCTACATCCGACACAGCTCTACGAATCGTTTTCGATGTTGCTGGCATTCGTGTTCCTGCTGTGGCTGCACAAGCGCAAACGATTCGACGGCCAGGTAATTCTTGTTTACGCGTTGCTCTACTCCGCAATCCGTTTCGCGATCGAGTTTATGCGCGACGATCCGCGCGGCGACATTCTCGGTCTGACGACGCTGACCGGACTTTCAACCTCGCAAATGATCAGTTTGGTAATCGGCATTGCCGCTTTGGTTTTGTTAATCGTTCGGAACCGAAGTACACGAGTCTCAAATTATGAAAATTCTCGCACCCCTATTCGCGCCGGTGTTACTGATTAGTTCGCTGCTCGCTGCGCCGCGCGCTCAAACCGACAACCTGCTCCTCCCAAACGAAAAGCACCTGCGCAATCTCAAGCAGTTGACCTTCGGCGGCGAAAACGCCGAGGCCTATTTTTCTTCCGACGGCAAGCAACTCATCTTTCAGTCGACACGCGAAGGCCACGGGTGCGATCAGATCTACACGATGAACGTCGACGGCTCGAACGTCAAAATGATCTCGAACGGCGAGGGCCGCACGACTTGCTCTTACTTTTATCCCGGCAACAAGCGCGTGCTTTATTCGTCGACTCATCTCGGCGACAAACAGTGTCCGCCGCGGCCTGATTTTTCTCGGGGTTACGTTTGGGCCGTCTATCCAACGTTCGACATCTTCACCGCCAACGCCGACGGCTCGAATGCGAAGCAGTTGACCAACACGCCCGGGTACGACGCCGAAACGACGATCACCCTCGACGGCAAGAAGCTCGTCTTCACTTCGATGCGCGACGGCGATCTCGACATCTACACGATGGACGCCGACGGCAAGAACGTGCGCCGTTTGACGAACGAGCTCGGTTATGACGGTGGTCCATTCTGGTCGTACGACGGCAAGCAGATTGTCTATCGCGCGCACCATCCGACGACAGACGAGCAGAAAGCGGACTACACGGGTCTGCTCAAACAGAACCTCATTCGTCCGACAACGCTCGAGATCTGGGTCATGAACGCGGACGGCTCGCACAAGCGCCAGGTGACGAGCAACGGCAAAGCTAACTTTGGGCCTTACTTCTTTCCTGATGGGAAACGGGTGATCTTTTCGTCGAACATGGACGATGCGCGCGGCCGCAATTTCGATCTTTACAAGATCAACGTCGACGGCACCGGGCTCGAACGGATCACGTTCAACGAAACGTTCGACGGGTTTCCGATGTTTTCACCTGACGGCAAGAAGATCGTCTTCGCGTCGAACCGCAACGCAGTGAAACAAGGCGACACGAATATTTTCATCGCGGATTGGGTGGAGTAACCGATCATGAACGCAAAAAGGTTTTTACGGCTGTGTGTTTCGCTGCTCGTCACCGCGGTTGCGGTCGCGCAACAAGCGCCGTCGCAAGATGGTCCCAGCGCTGCGAAACTGCAGCAACACGTCAGCTATCTGGCGTCCGATGCGCTCGATGGTCGACGCACCGGCACTGCGGGCGCAAATGATGCGGCGCGTTATATCGCGGGTGAGTTTCAGCGACTCGGTCTGAAACCCGGAGACTCCGCGCCGGCAAATCGCCGCCGTGAGGTCATGGCGCGTTACCTGCAACAGTTTCCATACGTGTCCGGGGTTGAGCTAGGCAAAGGAAATCAGATTGCGTTTGGGCCAACCCGACTGACATTGTCGGAAGAATGGACTCCGCTCGGCTACTCCACCAATGCAACCGTTACGGGCGCGTTAGTGTTCGTCGGCTTCGGTATCAAGGCCGCCGAGTTGAACTATGACGATTACGCTGGTCTTCCTGTTACGGGAAACATCGCCGTGGCTCTGCCGGGAACTCCGGACGGCGACAATCCGCACGGCCGGTTTGTCCGCTACGTCGACGTGCAGTGGAAAGCGATCGCTGCACGAGATGCCGGCGCGAAAGCGTTGCTCGTGATTGCCGGCGCAGAGAATTTCAAAGAGGAACGTCTCGCAAGGCTTCAGTACGACAACATGGCGGGAAATGTCGGTTTGCCGATCGTCGTTGTCTCGCAACAGGCACTCGCGAAACTCGCGCCTGAACTCAGTTTCGCTGAATTGCAGCGGCTCGCTTCGGCGAAACAACAGTCGACTGTCAAACCGATCGCTGGTCCTTTTACTGTCACCACGGACGTCGTGCGCAAAGAAGTGCCGGCGTACAACGTCGTCGGCGTGCTCGAGGGCAGCGATCCGGTGGCGAAGAAAGAAACGATCGTTATCGGCGCGCATTACGATCATCTTGGGCGTGGCGGTTCGGGAAGTCTCGCGCAACGCGGCGGCGAGATTCATCATGGCGCGGACGACAATGCTTCCGGCACGGCGGGCGTGCTCGAGTTGGCGCGTCTGTTCACGTCGCAACGTCCGCGTCCGAAACGGACGATCGTGTTTGTGGGGTTTGGTGGTGAAGAAGAAGGTCTGCTCGGATCGAATTACTACGTCAATCATCCGACTTTGCCGCTCGCGAGCACAGTCGCGATGATCAATATGGACATGATCGGGCGGATGAAGGATCGGAAGCTCGTGATTGGTGGTGTGGGGACGGCGAAGGAGTGGCGCGACATCATTGCGAAGGGAACTGCCGATAGCAGCCGGAGTTTCTCGTTGACGTTGAATGAAGATGGTTTTGGTCCAAGCGATCACTCGTCGTTTTACGGGAAACAGGTGCCGGTGCTGTTCTTCTGGACCGGGACGCACACCGATTATCACAAGCCGTCGGATACGTTCGACAAGATCAACTACGCGGATGAGGCACGGATTCTCGATCTCGTGGCGTACGTCGTTCGTGAGGTTGACGGGACCGAGAAGCGTCTGACCTACACGACGGCGAAGACCGAAGCGTCGCCACGCACCGGCGGCTTCCGCGTCTATCTCGGGACCATCCCCAACTACGCTGAAAGCGATACCGGCCTTTTGATCGACGGCGTCCGCGACGATTCACCCGCGGCGAAGGCCGGGTTGAAAGCAGGCGATCGCATCGTCAAGATCGGCACGCGCGACATCAAGAATGTTTACGATTACACGTACGCGCTCGGAGAGATGAAAGCGGGTGAAGAGTATGTGATCGAAGTCGTGCGTGGTACTGAGCGATTAACTCTAAAGATCAAACCTACTCAGCGATAAGCAGTCGAATATCCGTGTTTCAACTGCCGACCCGCTAGCGAGAGACACATGTAAAAAAGAAATTCTTATAAAATCTTTTTTCTATGAGACTCGGCAAGCGGGAAACACGGATTTAAGTGAAAAGCTGAAAGCTTTAAGCGAAAAGCCACAAAGGCTGGGGCAGCGGGGGATGCTGCCCCGAAGGATTTACCAACGCGGTTCGCGCTCGTAGCGATCGCTGTCGCGATCACGACCACCGCCGTAACCACCACGACCACCGCCACCTCCGCGTCCACCACCATAACCACCACGGCCGCCGCCACCGCCGCGGTCGGTTCTCGGCTTGGCTTCGTTGACCGTCAAATTGCGCCCGCCGAAGTCCTTGCCGTTGAATGCCTCGATTGCCGCTGCTGCCTCCTCAGGGGTTGCCATCTCCACAAAAGCAAAGCCGCGTGACCGGCCCGTTTCTCGGTCTTCAATCACCGAAGCTGATTCCACTGTTCCAACTGACGCGAAAGCTTCGCGCAGTTCCTCGCTCGTAGTACGAAACGAGAGATTTCCTACGTAGAGTTTTGTAGCCATTCTACTATCCTTAGGTCTGAAGGGAAGCGCGGGCTTGCTGGAATTCGCTGATACAGTTCGGGGGAGACGGCCGATACTTTCGGCGAGCTGCGACGCACCCGGTGCTCTAAATCTCGAGAGCGGCTTCTAAACTAGTTGACAACTGCCTCACTCTCTATTCAGCCGAACCTCGTCGCTTTACGATCACGGACAGGCGCTATCACCATTGATGCGCGAGAGCAGGTACTGGTAGGCAAAAGTATGCAGGAGGCATTCCGAAAGCGTCAAGATATTTTATGAAAAAACATAGTTGTAGTACCGGTCAAAACTGGAACTCACACGCCCTCGTTCCAGAATTGCCCGTTTTCACTCTTTCGCTTATATTCCCTCCTTCTTTTTATATTTCCAAAACAACCTCTGAAAGGCTTGGGAAATAATGTCCAACCGCATTCCTATCACCGTCGCGAACGGCGACGGCATCGGTCCGGAAATCATGTCGGCCACGCTGCGGATCCTCGAAGCCGCCGACGCCCCACTCGAGATCGAAACCATCGACATCGGCGAAAAGGTCTACGAAGCAGGCAACACTTCCGGTATCGAACCCGGCTCGTGGGAGTCGCTGCGCCGCACCAAGGTCTTTCTGAAAGCGCCCATCACCACGCCACAGGGCAAAGGCTACAAAAGCCTCAACGTTACCGTCCGTAAAGTGATGGGTCTGTACGCCAACGTCCGCCCCTGCGTCTCGTACGATCCATTCATCGAAACGAAACACCCGGGCATGGACGTCGTGGTCGTTCGCGAAAACGAAGAAGATCTCTACGCCGGCATCGAACACCGCCAGACCAACCAGGTCTACCAGTGTCTGAAACTCATCTCCCGCCCCGGCTCTGAAAAAATCGTTCGCTACGCTTTCGACTACGCCCGTCGCAACAACCGCAAAAAGGTCACCTGCTTCACGAAAGACAACATCATGAAGATGACCGACGGGTTGTTTCACAAAGTGTTCGACGAGATCGCCGCCGAGTACACGGACATCGAAAATGAGCACTGGATCGTCGACATCGGCGCCGCGAAACTCGCCGACACGCCTGAGGCGTTCGACGTCGTCGTGATGCCAAACCTGTACGGCGACGTGCTGTCAGACGTGGCCGCGCAGATCGCCGGTTCCGTTGGACTCGCCGGCTCGGCAAACATCGGCGAGCATGTCGCGATGTTTGAAGCGATTCATGGATCCGCTCCGCGGCGCGCCGGACAGAATCTCGCAAACCCCTCGGGCCTGCTGCTCGGCGCCGTGATGATGCTGGTCCACGTCGGCTTGAACGAACACGCCGAGAAGGTCCATAACGCGTGGCTTCGCGCGATCGAAGACGGCATTCACACCTACGACATCTACGACGAGAAAGTCAGTAAACAGAAAGTCGGCACGAATGAATTCGCGTCGGCGGTGATCGAGCGACTCGGACAGGAACCGCAGATCCTGAAACCACGAAAGTACAAAGCTGCTGATGGCGAAAGTCTCGCTTCGACCGCAGTCTCATCGGCCGCGACACCAAACAAAGTGATGGTCGGCGTCGACGTTTTTCTTGATTGGTCGAAGGGTTCGCCGAACGATCTCGGCGGCAAGTTGAGCGAAATGAGCGGCGACGGGCTGAAGTTGACGATGATCAGCAATCGCGGCGTGAAAGTTTGGCCCGAGGGACACGCCGAGACGTTCTGTTCCGACCACTGGCGATGCCGGTTCCGCGGCGAGGGCGGCGACAGCGCCGTGTCGCACGCGCAAGTGATCTCGTTGCTGAACCGGATCGCGGGTGCTGGTTACGACTTCATCAAGACCGAGGGACTTTACACGTTCGACGGCGAGCGCGGCTTTTCGCTCGATCAGGGAGAATAAACGATGGCGAAAAAGAATAAGAATCAGGACAACACAGGTGTGAGCTCGCTGGTCGCCGTGATCATGGGCAGTCAGTCAGACTGGGACACGATGAAACATGCCCAGGAAACGTTGGAAAAATTTGGCGTCGCGCATGAGTGCCGCGTAATTTCGGCGCATCGATCGCCGTCGTTGGCGTCGGAGTTTGGTTCGACTGCGGAAGCGAATGGGTTGGAAGTGATCATTGCGGCGGCCGGCGGCGCTGCGCACCTTGCCGGCGTGCTGGCCGCGCATACGACGTTGCCCGTACTCGGCGTGCCGATGCGCAGCGAAGCGCTGAACGGTCTCGACTCGCTGTTGTCGACGGTGCAAATGCCCGGCGGAATTCCGGTGGCAACGTTAGCCATCGGCAAACCCGGCGCAGTCAACGCCGCCCTGTTCGCCGTCGCGATTCTCGCCAACTCCCGCCCCGAGCTGCGCAAGAAATTACACGAATTTCGCGATGCCCAAGAGGCTAAAATCCGCGACACCAAACTCTAACGGCGGGGCAGAGCCACCGCCTCACATCGGGTGGCGAAGCCGAACCGAAACCGCTTGAATTACGGCGTTGCTTAGCGCAACATGCGAGCATGATCGGCCAGACAGTTTCTCATTATCGAATTATTGAAAAACTGGGCGAGGGCGGCATGGGCGTCGTCTATCTCGCCGAAGACCAACACCTGGCCCGCCGCGTCGCAATCAAGTTTCTAACCTCCACGGACCATCACTACCGCGCCCGCTTCATCCGCGAGGCCCGCGCCGTTTCCGGACTCAATCATCCAAACATCGCGATAGTTCACGACTACGGCGAGACCGAGGCCGGACAGCCGTTTCTCGTGATGGAGTACATCAAGGGCAAGTCGTTGAGCGACCTGCTCGACGAAGGCCTGACGCTGCGGCGTTCCGTCGAGATCGTTTCCTCGATCGCCGAGGCGCTCGGCGAAGCGCATGAGGCGGGTATCGTCCACCGCGACATCAAGCCGTCAAACGTGCTGATCACCGAGCGCGGCAACGTGAAAGTGCTCGACTTCGGCCTCGTCAAACATCTGTTCGAGCCCGCCACGACAACCGACGGCGTCGATCTCGACGCGCAAACGATCTACTCGACGCAAACCCGCAGCGACGTCATCGTCGGCACGCCGCTCTATCTTTCGCCCGAGCAAGCGACCGGCAAGCAGATCGACGGCCGCAGCGATCTTTTCGCACTCGGCGCGTTGCTCTACGAGTGTTTGACCGGACAGTCGGCGTTCTCCGGCGGGAGCGTGCTGGAGATCGGCGCGCAGATCATTCACGTCACACCCGCGCCGCCTTCTTCGCTGAATCCGCAGATTTCGCCCGAGCTCGATCGCATCACGCTAAAAGCGCTCGAGAAGAAGGTCGAAGCGCGTTACCAATCGGCGGCCGAGTTGTTGAAGGACTTACGATCGGTGTTGCTGGGGTTGAGCGGAAATGGCGTGCCGGTCGCCAGCAAGTCGCGCGGACCAACGGAAGGCTACAAACGGGCGACGAATGCATTGGGCACGTTGACGATGCAGCTCAAACGCCAGCGTTTTTCGTTGGTATCTGTGATTCCGGCCTTCGTCGTCGCAGGAGTTCTTGCCTGGGCCGTCTATTACTTCTGGCCGCGCAGCTACTACCAGCCATCACCAGCCGCCCTCGAATGGTACAAGCGAGGAACGGAGGCGCTGCGAAACGGCGCGTATCATCAAGCGAGCAAGGCCCTCGAGCAAGCGATCGAACTCGACGGCAGTTTCGTGTTGGCCCGAGCGCGTATGGCCCAGGCATGGAATGAGCTCGATTACGTCGACCGCGCGAAAGATGAATTGCTGGAAGTGAGCAACCTAACGCGCGGAGGACTCGCGATCTCACCGGAGGACACGCTGTATCTGGATGCCGTGACGGCGATGGCGACGCGCAACTTCAAGGAGGCAATCAAGTCGTACACAGCTATTGCCCAACAGTCGCCGCAGGAGAGTTATGTCTACGTCGATCTTGGATATGCATACGAGAACGACGGCAGCTCCGATAAAGCGCTCGAGAATTATTTGAAAGCCATTCCGCTGAACAACGGGCAGTATGCCACCGCGTATCTTCGGGCCGGCATAATGTATCTCCGCCGTTCCGAGTGGAACAAGGCGAGCGACATGTTCGACAAGGCTGAACACTTGTACCGGGTGGGTACGAGCAACGAGGGCCTCAATGAAGTGATGCGCCAGCGCGGAATCCTTTTCCGCGAAACCAGTCGCTACGACGAAGCGCGAGCGCAGTTTCAGCAGTGTCTCGACTCAGCCAAAGGTTCCGGCATTGAAGCTCAACAAATAACAGCGCTGATCGATTTGAGTTATCTCGCATCCACACAGGGCCAGGCCACCGAAGCCGAAAAATACGCGCAGCAAGCCGTTGCGTTTGCTCAACAGAAGCAACTTGAAAACCTCGCGGCGGGAGGACTGCTCGAACTCGGCAACTCGTACTCCGCCAAACAGGATTACGAGAAGGCCGAGCACTACTTCAACCAGGCAATGGCCCTGGCTCGTGCAAACAAAGGCCGCGTGCGCGAGATGAGTGCCATGATTAACCTCGGCGCCCTGTATATCTCGACGTTGCGGGTCGACGACGGTTTGAAAATGGTTCAACAGGCGCTGGAGTTCTTCCGTCAGGGAAACTACGGCAGATACGTAACCGCCGGTTTGACCCATCTGGGCCGAGGCTACCGGCGCAAGGGCGACTACGCGTTGGCCCTGCAAGCCTTCAACGAAAAACTCGAACTGGCGAAGCAGAGCAATAATCAGCGACTGATTGCCGATTGTAATGGTGAGATCGCCGCAGTCCTCATGGATCAGGAGAACCTTCCGGAATCGTTGCGGCTATACGAATCGGCTTTCAAGACATATGAGGAGATTCGCCACAAGTCACGGCTTGTCTACAATAAAATTAATCGTGGACATATTTTGTGGCGCATGGGCCATTATAATGAGGTTCAGGCTGTGTTCGATGATCTTTCCAACACGGTAAACGCGCCTGAAAATGACTTCAAGCACCTCAAGCCCGTTCTTCTGGTGGCGATGGGTGAGGCGCGTTTGAGCCAGCGAAACTTTGAAGAAGCGATCAAACTCAGCACCGAGGGCCTGGCGCTCACCGGTGACGACGAGGAAGTCGCGATTCAGGGTTTGTTTACGCTGGGATTGGCAAAGGCTTTTTCAGGAGATCGAAACGGAGGTCTAAAACTCTGCCGCGACGCGGTTACAAAAGCTTCAAACTCGGGAGACTTTACGCTCCTTTCTCGCGCGTTACTAGCAGAGGCAGAAGCAGCACTGGTGGCGAAAGACGGCGCGACCGCATTGAGACTCGCGGTCGAAGCTCAGACGAGATTTGCACGCGGTTCGCAATTCGCGTCTGAATGGCGTGCGTGGCTGATCGCCTCGAAAGCAAGCGAACTGTTAGGCGATAAGCCGACATCAGAAGCACAGCTCAGAAATGCCCAGAGTGTACGGGCCAAGATGGAAGCACAATGGGGTACCGAAGAGTTCAAGAAGTATAGTTCGAGGCCTGATATTCAGGCGTACACTCAATAACCAAGTTGATCCACCTGGCTCAACTCCCAATCATGCAAGGAGATCTAACTATGTCAGACACCGAGAATCCTCAACCAACCGACCCGCCAGACAACACCGGTGGTGGTAACGTTACAAGCCCAGAACCCAGTGACTCTTTAGCAACTGACCCACCAGATAATACGGGTGGCGGTGGCTCCGCGTCTGAGCAGGGCTGACCAATAACGCATCCACAGATTACATCGAACGCGGTGTAATCTGTGGATCTACAATCCCCTCCTACCAATCCACTCTTTCACAACTTCCTTCGGATCGCGCTTGTTTCCATCGATTTCGTAGTTGAGCTGGCGCATTTCGTCCGTCGAAATCGCATTCGCCAGTTTTGCTATCGCTTCGCGGAGTTGGGGTGTGCGCGCGAGCGTGTCCTGGCGCACGATGTAAACAGCTTCGTAGGGCGGGAAGTAGTGGCGATCGTCGGCGAGCTGGACGAGATCGAGCTGTGCGATGCGGCCCTCGGTGGAGTTGCCGGCGATCAGGTCGACCTGTCGCGACGAGAGCGCGATGTAGGTCAACGAAAGATCCATTTCGTGCACTTGGGCGAACTTCAGGTTGTAGGTTTTTGAAAAGCCGGGATAGCCGTCGTCGCGCGACATGAAGTCCTGGCCGAATCCCGCGCGCCACTTCGGCGTGTGCGGTGCGGCGTCCGAGATCGTTTTCAGGTTGAACTGGCGAGCCTCGCTGCCGCGAACGAGGATCGCAAACGTGTTTTCGAAACCGAGCGGCGGGCTGACTTCGACCTTGAACTTGTCGGCGTACTCGCGTTTCACCTGGTCGTAAACAGCGCGCGGATCGGTGATCGGCGGGTGATGGAGAATGCCAGTGAACGAGGTGCCGGTGTATTCGGGATAGAGATCGAGTGTCCCGCTCACGACTGCTTCGTGCGGCAAGTTGCCGCCTAGTTCGAAGCGCCGTTCGACAGTGACGCCCCGCGCTTCGAGCATCTGGGCCAGGATCTCCGCGAGCAGTGCAGACTCGGTGAAGTCTTTCGAGCCGATGACGACGCGGTTTTGAGTTCCGGCCGGGCTCTTCGGTTTCGTGAACTGCCAAAACGCGACGCCGGCCGCGAGGACCAACGCGGCGGCGGCGAACACTAACTTCGGCGCCATCGTTCGTTTGCGTGCGCGTTCGTAACTGAAGCGACGTTCGATCAGTCCGAGCAGGAAATCCGCCGCCAGCGCGAGGAGCGCCGCTGAGACCGCGCCGGCGAGCAGCAAGTTGTTGTCGTACTGTCGCAGCCCGCGAAAGATGTAAACGCCGAGACCCCCCGCGCCGACCGCGGCGGCGATCGTCGTGACGCCCACGGCGATGACGGTCGCGACGCGAATTCCGGTCACGATCACGCCGGCTGCGAGTGGTAATTCGACCTGCCGCAGCACCTGAGCGTCAGTCATTCCCATCGCCACCGCCGCTTCGCGCACGCTCGGTTCAACGCCGAGGATTCCGGTGACTGTGTTGCGAATTATCGGCAACAGCGAGTAGAGCACGAGCGCGACGAGCGCGGTACGTGTGCCGATGCCGCCGATGAACGGCAGCGGGATCAGAAAACCGAACAACGCGAGACTCGGGATCGTCTGCATCACGTTCGCGATGCCCAGCACCGGTCCGCGTAGCGATCGATAACGCGTGAGCAGAATTCCGGTCGGAACGCCGATCACGACCGCGATCAAGATCGAGATGAACACCAGAACGAGATGTTCTTTGATCAGCGTCGCGAGTTCGGCCCAGTTGTTTTGGAGAAACTGCCAGAAGCTCATGCAGCACCTCCGACGCTGAGCGTGTCGAGGTATGCGCGGGCCTGTGGTTCATCCGACTTCAGAAAACCGTCGGGCGTTTCGAGAACCAGCAAGCGGCCCTTATGCATGAGCCCGATCCGATCGGCAAGCGCCAGCGCTTCGCGAACGTCGTGAGTCACGAGGATCGCCGTCTTTCCTAATCGCCGCGAGAGTTCGGCAAACTCCCGCTGCAAACTCGCGCGCGTCAACGGATCGAGTGCGCCGAACGGTTCGTCGAGCAACATCAACGGCGGATCCGCGGCGAGCGCACGCGCGACGCCGACGCGTTGTCGCTGCCCGCCCGACAACTCGCGCGGATAACGCTCGGCAAAACGATCCGGATCGAGTCCGACGAGATTCAGCAACTCGCGCACACGCTCGTCTGTGCGCGTTTGCTCCCAACCCGAAAGCGACGGCACCAGGCCGACGTTTCGCGCGATCGTGAAATGTGGAAACAGCCCGCCTTCCTGAATCACGTAGCCGATGTGACGCCGCAACGCGATCGCGTCCCACGCAGTCGTCGACTTTCCTTCAACCACGACTTCGCCCGACGTTGGCTGCAACAAGCGATTCACCAACTTGAGGGTCGTCGTCTTGCCGCAACCCGACTCGCCCAACAACACGAGTGTCTCGCCGCGTTCGACGGTCAGATTTAAATCGGAAATGATCGGATTGCCGGAGAGTGAGACGCTGACGTTTCGGAATTGAACGAGCGGATTATCGGTGGCGGCGGTCATCCGTCCTGGTTAGGCGGCGAGCAGTAGATTACTGCTGAACCGTTCCTGGGAGTCGAACCAACTGCGCGAAGATGCGAATCCAGTTTCCTCGGCCAGCTTCGTAATGCCGGCCATGTCGTACTTGTAAGAGTTCTCGGTGTGAATCAGTTCGCCGGCCTCGAACTGCACTTCCAGATCGAGTTTCTCGATGCGCACCGTCTGTTCACGCAGACTCTCGATGTAAATCTCAATTCGCCCGACGCCTTCGTTGTAGAACGCGCGATGACGAAACGCGTGCAGATCGAACGTCCCGCCGAGTTCGCGATTGATCCTCGCCAGCACGTTAAGATTGAAAGCCGACGTCACACCGAGCGCATCGTTGTAAGCCGCTTCGAGAATCGCAGGATCTTTCTTGAGGTCCGCTCCGAGCAGCAGCGCGTCGCCTTTGTTGAGCACGCTGCGCATCGCGCGCAGAAATCGGTGCGCTTCGTCGGTGTCGAAATTGCTGATGTTGGAACCAAGAAACAGCGCCAGTGTACGGTGCCGCGGCTTCTTGCCGAGTTCCGCCAGTCCGGCGAAATAGTCGGCCGCGAACGCTTCGATCTTGAGTCGCGGGTACGACTGCAACAGGATCCGCGAACTGCTTTCGAGTGCCGTCGCCGAAATGTCGACCGGCATAAACAACAGCTCCGGCTGCGATCGCAAAAGCGCTTCGATAATCAATCGCGTCTTCGACGCACTCCCGCTGCCCATCTCGACCAGCGTCTTCTGTCCGTCGACAGACGCGGCGATCTCGTCGGCGTATCGTTGCAGGATTTCGTTTTCAGCGCGGGTGAGATAGTACTCGGGCAGCAAACAGATGGCTTCGAAGAGTTGCGAACCGAGCTCGTCGTAAAAGTACTTCGGCAGAAAACGTTTCGGCTGCGCGGACAGCCCCTTGCGCACGTCTTCGGCGAGGCCGGTGAGCGGATCTCGCTTGACCAGGTTATGAATAAACAATCGCGGATCTCGAATCGGTTGCGCCAAAGTCCCGATATCATAGCCGATATGCGCTTGACCATCGAGTGGGAGGTGGGCAAGATCGTCGGCGATGTTTTTTAGGAAATTTGTCTTACCAGCGTTATTCTTGGCAGCCTCCGCCTGCTCGGTCTTCGCCCAGGGCTTCAAACAGGAACTCGAAATACCCGAAAAAGTCACGGTTTCGATAAAGAACCTCGAAGGCCGCGTGAGCGTCGTCGCGTCGGCCGAACAGGAGAAGAAGCTGACGATCGCAGCGAACTCGACCGGGGCGGCGATCGCTCCCGAAGACGTCAAAGTCGACGCGAAAGGCAGCAAAGTCTCCATCGACGTGCGGCCGCGGGGCGAGAAAGACCGCATCGATCTCGTCGTCAATGTTCCGCAGCGTTCGAAGATTGAAATCGAGGGACAGGCCGGTTCCGTCGACGTCGTCGGCAATGTCGAATCGGCGAGCGTGAAGACCGATACGGGGACGATCCACGCCGACGTGCCGCTCGACGCGCTAAAGTTTGACTTCGTATGGGAGGCAAGCCGCCCGCGTTACATGAGCGACGTCGAGTTGCCGCCCGTCAAGGAAAAGGCCGGCGGGACTTTCAAACTCTCAGGCCGCCTCGGCGAGAAAGACGCGAAAAAAGAAGAAACTGTCGCACTCGATTTCCGCACGCAACGCGGCGTGGTGTTGTTGAATATTGATCCGACCATGGCGCCCAGCGATCTGCGCGAACGTCCGCTCACCGAAGCGGCGCGCGCGATTGTTCGCAGCGGCGACAGCGCGCTCGTCGACGCGATTCGTAAAGTTTCGCCGAAGATGTTTGGCGACTACGCGAAGACGCTGCCGCCGCTCGAAAGACAACCGGCGCTCGTGAACCGCGTGCCGACAAACCAGATCGTGAGCGCCGTCGCGCCACAGCTTTTGCGCTTCAATGCCAGCGTCCTTGATCGCCACGGACGCGCGATCCCCGGCATGCGCGAGTCCGATTTCACGGTTTGGGAGAATGGCGTCGAGCGGCGCGTCACGAATGTTTCGCCGGCGAATGAACCGTTCAATCTCGTGTTGCTGTTGGACGTGTCCGGTAGTGTCGAGGAACGAATGGACTTCATTCGCAAGGCTGCGCGAGATTTTCTGCGCACGACCAGTCCGCAGGACCGCGTCTCGATCATCAGCTTCCGCGATGACATTCAGATCATTTCGGATTTCACTACCGACCGGCAGTTGCTGTCGAAAAAACTCGACGAGATCGATGCGGGCGGAGGCACCGCGCTGTATGACGCGCTCGGTTACGTGCTCGCTGAGCCCTTGAAACGTCTGCGCGGCGAGCGCACCGCGATCGTCGTGATGTCTGACGGCGACGACAACAAATCGTTCCTGCCGTTTCCGGCGATTCTCGAGGCGCTCACTGAGTCGGGCGCGCTCGTTTATCCGCTGTATGTGCCCTCCGGATTGATACCAGAGTCGAGTGTGCCGAGGCCCGAGATCACGATCGATCCACTCCGCACCCGCTATCTCACGCTGACGACACGTGCAGAGGAAGAAGCGCGCAAACTCGCGACGGCGTCGGGTGGGATTTACTATCCGATCAAGCGTCTGGAGGATCTGCAGAAAGCGTACGAAGAGGTGGTGGCCCAACTGCGTTCGGCTTACACGATCACGTACGCCTCGAATGCCGCTTCCTCATCGCCGCGCGTGCGTGTGCGGACTTTCCAGCACATTGGGATCCTAAGCTTAGAATTCCACGTGGACAAGTTGTCGC
>JADMIO011053154.1_pt1 | contig 17088 bp, 21 predicted proteins | sample 8958161 | NCBI WGS metagenome assembly JADMIO01 (sample SAMN16585339, study PRJNA669376) | soil metagenome | isolation source: Crop rotation soil | place: USA: Cullars Rotation, Alabama | collected 2011
TGGTGCGGCGAATAGCCGACCGCGGCCGCCAACTCCTCAAGGGCCGGCGCCTCCTCCGCCTCGGCCATCAGGCGGAAAGCCTTGGCCAGCGCGATCTCCTCGCGGTTCACGTCGTCGGGCTCGCAGCGCAGGCAGGGGCGATAGCCGGCGGCACGGGCGGCGGCGGCGCTGGTGAAGAATTCGACATTTTCGCGCTTTGGCCGCCGCGCCGGGCAGGAGGGCCGGCAATAGATGCCGGTCGTCTTCACGCCGCCGATGATGCGGCCGTCCCAGGTCCGGTCGCGCCGCTCGAAGGCGGCATAGGCCTCGTCGTCGCTGATCGGCTGCGTGTCGTTCACGGGGACCGATCTAGCGGGGCGCGGCAGGGTTGCAAGGCTCGCCATGGTCAATTCCTTTCGATGCGCGCGAGGAAGCAGCCATAGGTGGCCGCGTGCGCGTGGATCGTGGCGACCTCGGGCCGCTCGAACAAAGCCCGAATCTTCGCGTCGGCCTCGCCCGGCATGGCGAGCAGCCCGTCCTTCAGCAGGCCGTCGGCGCCGAAGCCGCGCAGCGAGAGCGTGCGGCTGTCGAGATAGGCTGGCGCCTCGTCCGTATAGCTGGTCGACGCCTCGGCATCCTTGCGGACGTAGATCGCGTAGGTGGTGCGGAACGGCCCGTCGACGTCGTGCGAGACATGGTTGAGCAGGATCAGCTCTTCGCCCTCGTCCGCGTCGCGAAGGCTCACCCGGCACGGAAAGCCGCGCGGCGCATCGGCCGTCACCCGCATCGCACCCCGCGCGGCCAGCTCGCCGTCCATCATTCCGAACAGGCTCTCGAACGCCGCGGGAGCCAGACCCTCAATCCGATACGCCATGTTTTCGTCCTTCCTCGAAGATTTGAGCCCTTTTGTCGGAAAGGCGGAGACGCCGCGTCCCGCCACTTGCTTTCAAAGTGACATGGTCATTTTTCTCCTCGCCGCGCTCGCGGCCCAGCCCTCGCTCCAGGCCGAGATGCAGGCGGTGGAGGCCAGCCGGAACGCCGCGATCCGCACCGGCGACATGGCGGCGTTGGAGCGGCTCTACGCGCCGGACTTCCACGGCATCGCCGCCGGCGGCGCCCGCGTCGACCGCGCCACCCTGCTCGGCGTCTTCCGCCGCAACGCCGGCGGCGCTTTCTTGGCGGAGAGCGAAATATTGAGCGCGCGGCGGGAAGGCGATCTGGTGATCGCGGAGGGCCGCCTGCGGCTCTTCTCGACGCCCGACCACCGCCCGCTCAGCGACAGCCTCTACATGCACATCTTCCGCCACCGCGCCGGCCATTGGGAAATGATCGCCGGCGCGGCGACACCGGTGCCTGCCGAGAGCGCTAGAACAGCTCCCTGAGCGGCGTCATCTGGTTCAGCGACCAATCCTCCGGCATCAAGGCGAAGCCGCGGCCGGGCGGCAGATACCAGCTCGTGTAGCGCATCAGGTCCTGGAGAAAGCCAGCGTCCGCGAAGGTGCTGCTCTTGCGGCCGATGATCAGGTTGCGGGTGGGACGCTGCTGCGCGTCGATCATCAGCTGGACGCGCGGATCGCCCAACTCCCAGCGGTTGGCCAGATAATGATGGAGGGCCCGCGCCTGGTAGGGCGGCAGATAGTCCGCCGACGGTGTGGCGAGCAGCACCTGGCGCGGCGGCGCCTTGCCGAAGCCGAAGAAGCCGCGCTTCGGCGCCGGGGCCGGCGGCAGCGCCCATTCGGCGAGGTCGAGCGGATCGCCGGCGGGGCTGTCGTAGCGCAGCATCGAATCGAGCACGCCGAACGGAAAGACGAACTGCGCCGCCTCCGGCGGATCGCCGGCCCCCGCGAACAGGGCGACGCCGCAGCCCCGGCCCAGGCAAGGCTCGGCGAGATTCGCCAGGCACTGGGAATCGAACGGCTCCCCCGCTCGTGGCAGCTCCAGCCTGAGATAGGGCATGCCGTCGGGGCCTGAAAAAGCCTCGTCCGAGACCAGCACCATCGAGGCGAACCAGGCCGCGTCGTAGAACCGGTCGAACCAGGAATCGTCGCGCTCCCCGCCGCCGGCGAAAAGCTGCTGCAGCACCGCCGTGCGCTGGAGATCGAACATCCTGTCCCGGTCAAGCGTGAAGCGCGTCATCGGCATCGGTCCCTGGCTGCGCGCCCGGCTTAACGGCCCGGCGTGACGGCGGCAATTCAACCGCGTAGACTGGGCGGATGCTGCTCGTTCTCGCCCTCGCCTCCGCGGTGCCGCCTGCCGAAGAGCCGATCATGGCGCGGATGGCCAGGACCGACCTTGTCGAGGTATCCGAGATCATGATTGCGGGCATGGACGGCGACCATGACGGCCGGGTCAGCCGTGCCGAATGGCGCCGGGTCATGACGAGCCCAGCAAGGGGCTTGCCCATCCGGATGTCGTTCGACGCGTCTCCCGAAGAGGCGTTTCTTGACATGGACCGCAATGCGGACGGGCTGCTCAGCGCCGAGGAATTCGCCCGCCCGATGCTGGCAAGCTTCGACTGCTTCGATGCCGACCACGACGGCCTCGTCCAGCCGGCCGAGGACGCGGCGGGGCGAATCCGCTGCACGGCTTCCCTGACACCGCAAACCCCGGCCCCGACGCTGGCTCCAGCGCCCGCGCCATAGCCATCTTGCATCGCAGCAAAGCCCCTGCTACGGCCCCCGCGACCCTGCGGGAGCGCCTTGCGCGCTCGTCAATCGCACGGGGCCAAATCCGATTCAGGAGTTACGAGGCGCGTGGATATTTCCGGCGGCATTCAGGCAAGCTTATCGGGCCGCTACGCCCTTGCCTTGTTCGAGCTGGCCAATGAGCAGAAGAAGCTCGAGGCGGTGGGCAGGGATCTTGCCGCCGTCTCGCAGGCGCTCGCCGAATCGGACGGCTTCAAGGCGCTGACCACCAGCCCGCTGGTCGGCCGCGACGAGGCCATGAGGGCCGTCGAGGCGACCGCCAAAGCGATGCAGATCGACCCGATCACCGGCAACTTCCTCGGCGTGCTCGCGAAGAACCGTCGGCTCGGCCAGCTGCCGGGCGTGATCCGCGCCTTCAACACCCTCTCCGCCCGCCACCGCGGCGAGCTGACCGCGGAAGTCGTGTCCGCACACAGCCTCGACGACGACCAGGTGGACGCGCTGAAGCAGAATCTCCGCACCCGCATGGGCCGCGACATCGCCGTCGACCTGCGCGTCGATCCCGCCATCCTCGGCGGGCTCGTCGTCAAGATCGAGAGCCAGATGATCGACGGCTCCATCCGCACCAAATTGAACAATCTCGCACACGCGATGAAAGGCTGAAAATGGACATCCGCGCCGCTGAAATTTCCAAGGTCATCAAGGACCAGATCGCCAGCTTCGGCACCGAGGCCGAGGTCTCGGAGGTCGGCACCGTGCTGAGCGTCGGCGACGGCATCGCCCGCATCTACGGCCTCGACAACGTCCAGGCCGGCGAGATGGTCGAGTTCGACGGCGGCATCAAGGGCATGGCCCTCAACCTCGAGGCTGACAATGTCGGGGTCGTGATCTTCGGCTCGGATTCGACGATCAGCGAGGGCGACACCGTCCGCCGCACCGGCACGATCGTGGACGTCCCCGTCGGCAAGGGCCTGCTCGGGCGCGTCGTCGACGGCCTCGGCAACCCGATCGACGGCAAGGGCCCGATCGACGCGGCCGAGCGCCGCCGCGTCGAGGTGAAGGCGCCCGGCATCATCCCGCGCAAGTCGGTGCACGAGCCGGTGCAGACCGGCCTCAAGGCGCTCGACGCGCTCGTCCCCGTCGGCCGCGGCCAGCGCGAGCTGATCATCGGCGACCGCCAGACCGGCAAGACCGCCGTCGCGATCGACACCTTCATCAACCAGCGCGAGGCCAACAAGGGCGACGACGAGAGCCAGAAGCTCTATTGCATCTACGTCGCCGTCGGCCAGAAGCGCTCGACGGTCGCGCAGATCGTCCGCGCGCTCGAGGAGAATGGCGCGATGGAATATTCCATCGTCGTCGCCGCGACCGCCTCGGAGCCCGCGCCGCTGCAGTTCCTGGCGCCCTATACCGGCTGCACCATGGGCGAATATTTCCGCGACAACGGCATGCACGCCGTCATCGTCTATGACGACCTTTCCAAGCAGGCCGTCGCCTATCGCCAGATGTCGCTGCTGCTCCGCCGTCCGCCGGGCCGCGAGGCCTATCCGGGCGACGTCTTCTACCTGCACAGCCGCCTGCTCGAGCGCGCCGCGAAGCTGAACGACGCCAACGGCAACGGCTCGCTGACCGCGCTGCCGATCATCGAGACCCAGGCCGGCGACGTGTCCGCCTACATCCCGACCAACGTGATCTCGATCACCGACGGCCAGATCTTCCTCGAGACCGAATTGTTCTTCCAGGGCATCCGCCCGGCGATCAACGTCGGCCTCTCGGTCAGCCGCGTCGGCTCCTCGGCGCAGACCAAGGCGATGAAGAAGGTCGCCGGCTCGATCAAGCTGGAGCTTGCCCAGTATCGCGAGATGGCGGCCTTCGCGCAGTTCGGCTCCGACCTCGACGCCTCGACCCAGCGCCTGCTGAACCGCGGCGCCCGGCTGACCGAGCTGCTGAAGCAGCCGCAATACAGCCCGATGCCGGTCGAGGAGCAGGTCGTCTCCATCTTCGCCGGCGTGAACGGCTTCCTCGATACGGTCCCGACCGACGCGGTCACCCGCTTCGAGGGCGCCCTGCTCGCCCACATGCGCGCCGATCACGGCGCCGTGCTCGGCAAGCTCCGCGACAACAAGACGCTCGACGACGACACCGCCGGTCAGCTGAAGACCATCATCGGCGATTTCGTGAAGACGTTTGCGTAAGGACTGACGAGACGTGCCCAGCCTCAAGGCGCTCAAGACCCGGATCACCTCGGTCAAGTCGACCCAGAAGATCACCAAGGCGATGAAGATGGTCGCCGCGGCCAAGCTGCGCCGGGCGCAGCAGGCCGCCGAGGCCGCGCGCCCCTATGCCGAGCGCATGGAGAGCGTGGTGAAGAGCGTCGTCGCGCGGGTCGCGATCGGCCCGGAGAGCCCGAAACTGCTCGGCGGCACCGGCAAGGACCAGGCGCATCTGCTGATCGTCTGCACCTCGGACCGCGGCCTCGCCGGCGGCTTCAACTCCAACATCGTCCGCGCCGCCCGCCGGAAGGCGGAGAGCCTGGTCGCCGAGGGCAAGACCGTCTATTTCTACCTGGTCGGGCGCAAGGGCCGCGCGGTGATCCAGCGCCTCTACCCGAAGCAGATCATCCACCAGCACGACACCAGCGCGATCAAGCAGGTGAGCTTCGCCGACGCGCAGGACATCGCGAAGGACGTGATCGACCGCTACCTCACCGACGGCATCGACATCGTCCACCTCTTCTACGCGCGTTTCCAGTCGGCGCTGGTGCAGGAGCCGGTCGGGCAGCAGATCATCCCGGTGCCCGCGGTCGAGGCGGATGAAGGCAAAAGCGGCGCAAGTGCCGCCGCGGTCGAATATGAGCCGGACGAGGACGAGATCATGTCCGCGCTGCTGCCGCGCAACGTCGCCGTGCAGATCTTCCGGGCGCTGCTCGAGAATGCCGCGTCCGAGCAGGGCAGCCGCATGACCGCGATGGACAACGCGACCCGCAATGCCGGCGACATGATCAACCGGCTGACCATTCAGTATAACCGCACGCGCCAGGCCGCGATCACCAAGGAGCTGATCGAGATCATCTCCGGCGCCGAAGCGCTTTAAGAAGCAAAAAGAAGGCAAGGAAACCGCAATGCTCGAGCCCAAGACGGCCTCCAAGAAGGCGAGCGCCAAGCCCGCCACCACCAACAATGTCGGCCGGATCAGCCAGGTGATCGGCGCCGTCGTCGACGTGACCTTCGACGGCGACCTGCCGGAGATCCTCTCGGCGCTCGAGACCAGGAACGGCGGCCAGCGCCTCGTCCTCGAGGTCGCGCAGCACCTTGGCGAGAGCGCGGTCCGCACGATCGCGATGGACTCTACCGAGGGTCTGACCCGCGGCCAGGAGGTCACCGACACCGGCTCGCAGATCCGCGTGCCCGTCGGTCCGAAGACGCTCGGCCGGATCATGAACGTGGTCGGCGAGCCGATCGACGAGCGCGGCCCGATCGGCGCCACCGACACTGCCCCGATCCACGCCCCGGCCCCCGAATTCGTCGACCAGTCGACCGAGACCGCGATCCTCGTCACCGGCATCAAGGTGATCGACCTGCTCGCGCCCTATGCGAAGGGCGGCAAGATCGGCCTGTTCGGCGGCGCGGGCGTCGGCAAGACCGTGCTGATCCAGGAGTTGATCAACAACATCGCCAAGGGCCATGGCGGCACCTCGGTGTTTGCCGGCGTCGGCGAGCGCACCCGCGAGGGCAATGATCTTTATCACGAATTCCTCGACGCGGGCGTCATCGCCAAGGACGCGGACGGCAACCCGACGCCTGAGGGTTCCAAGGTGGCGCTCGTCTTCGGCCAGATGAACGAGCCGCCCGGAGCCCGCGCCCGCGTCGCCCTCTCGGGCCTCACGCAGGCCGAATATTTCCGCGATGTCGAGGGCCAGGACGTTTTGTTCTTCGTCGACAACATCTTCCGCTTCACCCAGGCCGGCTCCGAAGTGTCGGCTTTGCTTGGCCGTATTCCCTCCGCCGTGGGCTACCAGCCGACCCTCGCCACCGACATGGGCGCGCTGCAGGAGCGGATCACCTCGACCAACAAGGGCTCGATCACCTCGGTGCAGGCGATCTACGTGCCCGCGGACGATCTCACCGATCCGGCTCCGGCCACCAGCTTCGCCCACCTCGACGCCACCACCGTGCTGTCGCGCGCCATTTCGGAGCTCGGCATCTATCCGGCCGTCGACCCGCTGGACTCGACCTCGCGCGTGCTCACCGCCCGCACCGTGGGCCAGGAGCATTACGACACCGCGCGGCGCGTCCAGGAGATCCTTCAGAAGTACAAGTCACTGCAGGACATCATTGCCATTCTCGGCATGGACGAGCTTTCGGAAGAGGATAAGCTGACCGTCTCGCGCGCCCGCAAGATCCAGCGCTTCCTCTCCCAGCCCTTCCACGTCGCCGAGGTGTTCACCGGCATTTCCGGCAAGTTCGTGCAGATCGAGGACACGGTCCGCTCGTTCAAGGCGGTCGTCGACGGCGAATATGATCACCTCCCCGAGGCTGCCTTCTACATGGTCGGCGGCATCGAGGAAGCGGTCGCCAAGGCCGAGAAGCTGGCCCAGGAAGCGTAAGATCATGGCCCTCCACTTCGAGCTGGTCACGCCCGAGAAATTGCTCCGCTCCGAGGAGGTCGCCATGGTGGTCGTCCCCGGAAGCGAGGGCGATTTCGGCGTGATGGAGGGCCACGCGCCCTATATGTCGACGCTTCGCGACGGCGAGATCGTCATCTACCGCGCCTGGCCGGGTGAGCCCGAGAAGGTCGCGGTCCAGGGCGGCTTCGCCGAGGTCAGCGAAAAGGGCCTCACCGTCCTCGCCGAGAATGCGGGCGCGGAGGCGTAACACCGCCTCACCTGATACGGCCGTCGCAGCCGCCGGTCCCGGTGTGCAGGCCGGGCCTGAAATAATAAGTCGTGGCCGCGAGGCGGCCGTCCCGCTGCGACATGGTGACGGTGATTCCGAAGTCCCAGAGCTGGAAGGCGACGCGCTGCGGCACGGTGCGCCGCGCCCGCGTCTCGAACACCGCGCCGCCGCGGTCATTGCTGACCAGCCGGTATTCGGTCGCGACGTCATAGTGGGGCGGGTGCGTCAGCCGCAAGGTCTCGCCGGCGATGCGCAACCGCACTTCCGGCGCGCTCTTGTGGCCGAGCCCGATACTGCCGCTGAGGCCGCCGCCTTCGCGATGGATTTCCAGCCGGCGCCATACCGGCCCGCTGGCCAGCATTTCCGCCCGGCAGCTCCATTCGCTGGCGAGCCAGTCGAGCGGACCATAAGGCGGCCGCGGCTGGGCCGCCTGCAGCGCCGCCGCGACAAGGAGCGAGGTCATCATCTCGATCCCCTTCCGGCCGCGCAACCTGCCCGCGCGAAGCTGTACGGAAGCTGATTTGTTCCAGCCCCGGCACCAAGCGGGTTGCGGCCCCGAATTAGCTAATTGTCAAAGTTTCACTCTTATTCACCCTGCGATCCGGGGACGCCCGAAGAGACAGCGCGGGATAGAACGACCAGATGAGTGCTTTCGGACGACGCAGCGGCACCGCCGGCCGACCCAGCTTCGGCACCGCCCAACCGATGAAGGGCCCCGCTCCCGTCAAGCCGCGGCAGGACGAAGGCGGCGGCGGCGCGCAATTCCCGCCGATCGAACCCGAAGCGCTCGACATTGACGGCGCCGTCACCACCCAGTTGCCCCAGGGCCATGCCGATGCCATGGCCCGCCTCGCCGACCGCCAGGCGGCGTCGGGCGAGCAGGCCAACTCACGCGGCGAGGGCTTCGAGGCTTCGATCCACCGGATCAAGGAGCAGGTCCTGCCGCGCCTCCTGGAGCGCGTCGATCCCGAAGCGGCCGCCACCCTCTCCAAGGACGAGCTGGCCGAAGAATTCCGCCCGATCATCGGCGAGGTGCTCGCCGAGCTGAAGATTAACCTCAACCGGCGCGAGCAGTTCGCGCTGGAGAAGGTGCTGGTCGACGAATTGCTCGGCCTCGGCCCGCTCGAGGAATTGCTGAACGATCCGGATGTCAGCGACATCATGGTCAACGGCCCCCAGCAGACCTATATCGAGCGCAAGGGCCGGCTTGAGGTCGCGCAGATCCAGTTCCGCGACGAGGAGCATCTGCTCCAGATCGCCCAGCGCATCGTCAACAAGGTCGGCCGCCGCGTCGACCAGACCACACCGCTCGCCGACGCCCGCCTCCAGGACGGCAGCCGCGTCAACGTCATCATCCCGCCGCTCTCCCTGCGCGGGACCGCCATCTCGATCCGTAAATTCTCCGAAAAGCCGATCACCCTCGACATGATGAAGGGCTGGGGCTCGCTGAGCGAGAAGATGGCGACGGTGCTGAAGATCGCCGGCGCGAGCCGGATGAACATCATCATCTCAGGCGGCACCGGCTCCGGTAAGACGACGATGCTGAACGCTTTGTCGAAGCTGATCGACCCGGGCGAGCGCGTGCTGACCATCGAGGACGCGGCCGAGCTCCGTCTGCAGCAGCCGCACTGGCTGCCGCTCGAAACCCGCCCGCCGAACCTCGAGGGCCAGGGCGCGATCACCATTCGCGACCTCGTCATCAACGCGCTGCGTATGCGCCCTGACCGGATCATCCTCGGCGAGATTCGCGGCAGCGAGTGTTTCGACCTCCTCGCCGCGATGAACACCGGCCATGACGGCTCGATGGCGACGCTTCACTCCAACTCCCCGCGCGAATGCCTCGCGCGTATGGAGAACATGGTGATGATGTCGGACATCAAGGTGCCGAAGGAAGCCATTTCCCGCCAGATCGCCGACTCGGTTGACCTCATTGTCCAGGTGAAGCGCCTGCGCGACGGCTCGCGCCGCTGCACCAACATCACCGAGGTGATCGGCATGGAAGGCGACGTCATCGTCACCCAGGAACTCTTCAAGTTCGAATATCTGGACGAGACGCCCGACGGAAAGATCATCGGCGAATATCGCTCGATGGGCCTGCGCCCCTACACGCTGGAAAAGGCCAAGATGTTCGGCTTCGACCAGCCGTACTTGGAAGCTTGTCTTTAGTCTTCGCGCATCGCTTGCGTAATTTTGCTGGGTCCTTAGCCTCCCGGTCAAGCGGGAGGGCGACATGGTGGGGATTCGGCGCTTAATTCTGATTGCGACAGCTGTGTTAGGCACGCTCGCTTCTACGCCCCTACCGGCACAGAAGCCTCCCGCCTCCAACGTAGACATAAGTGCGTCGGCGGACGACATACTGCCGCCGGACTTTCGCGGGCGGATCAGCTATCGCGGGACGCATGAAGGACAACTGAGCCGCGCCGGACCCCCGCTGCGCAGCCTTCGCGTCAGGGACGTCATGAGAAGCGCGACCGGGGGCAGCACTCGGGAGTTCGCCGGTGCGTACAATCTGGAAATGACCTTCGAAGGACGTGCCGTATCCGGCCGCTATTCGGGAACCGGCGGGATCAGCAGCGGCTCATTCACGGGAACGCGTGACGGAGATCGCTGCCGTCTCATCGACGATCGGTCTGGCACCGTCACCGAAGCCTTTTGCACTCGCACCCGCTTCTACGCCGAGGTCCGCGCACAAGTGGGGCGAGATACGAGCACGGCACGTCTGCAGGCGAACGCGACGCAGATCGTCGATGCGATCTTGGAAGAGCAGCAGCAGCGGGCCGCCGAACAGGCGCGTATCCGGCGAGCTGAGGCGCAGCCTGTGCCGCCCTCTCTGCCACTACGTCCCACCGTAACCGCCCCAATTCAAAGTCGGGGACAAAGAGCTGCCAATGAACCGCTGCCGTTGACCCGAGAGGATGAGAGAATCAGCCGATGCTTGGCGGGCATGATGGTCGCGTCCATGGACAGATGGTCGGCGGAGAGACTTCGAACTCTTACTCCCCCTAGAACGCGGGCTCAGCTGCTGGAGCGATACCGGCACTATGAATCAGAATCGGTTCGGACGGGGCTCTCGCGAATCCAGAGGCTTAACACCATGGGAATTGCGCACGACGAAGCAATGCGGCGGGCGACGGCGCGATACGTTTCCGAGATAGAAACGGCCGTCGCATCCGGAGAAAATCAGCTTTGGGTCTGGACTCGACGGACGACACTTGGCTGTTAGCCGAACGTCTCTGGCTGAAATGACAGGCAAGTCTCCGCTTCGACCAGCCCTGCCTCGACGACTGCCTCTGGACTGCGCTTCCGGCCTCAGGCGAAGGCCTCCTTCATCAGCGCGACGAAGGCCCGGATCAGGTCGCGTTTCGGCGAGCTGCCGCTCCAGACGGCCCAGTAGGAATATTCGGCTTCGACGTCGGGATCGAAGAGGCGCACGAGGCGGCCGCTGTCGAGATCCGGCTGGACCAGCCGCGCGCGGGCCAGAGCGATGCCGAGCCCGGCTGCCGCGGCGTCGAGGACAACCGACGCATCGTCGATCTCCAGCGGCGCGCGAAGGTCCCGGGCGTTCAGCCCGACGGGGTTCAGCCAGAGCTGCCAGTTGCTGTCCGCATGGCGGATGAGGTCGCAACCGGCGAGGTCCTCCGGAGTCCGCGGCAACGCGCCGTTCCGGTATTGCGGACTGGCGACCGGAAACAGCCGCTCATTAGCGAGATGGCGGGCTTCCAGACCGTGCCATCCGCCCGGGCCGAAGCGGATGGCGACATCCACGTCGCCGTCAAACTCGGCGAGGACGCTGCTGCAGCGCAGATCGAAGCTTACCTCCGGCATTGCGCGATTGAGCCCCGGGAGAGCCGGCAGCAGGATCCGCTGGGCGATCGAGGACAAGGTCGTCACGACCAGCCGGTCGCGGCGCAGCCAGGGCGCCAGATCGAACACGTCGTCGAGCAGCGCGATGCTGAGCCTGATGCGCGACGCAAGCGCCTGCCCGTCCGCGCTCAGCGAGACCCGGCGCCCCGACCGGTGAAAAAGGCGACGGTCGAGGCGGGTCTCGAGCGCCCGGATCGCATGGCTCACGGCGCCCGTCGTGAGGTTCAGCTCGGCCGCCGCTTTGGTGAAGCTCTGGTGCCGCGCGGCCGCCTCGAAGGCGGTGATCGAGCGCAGTGAGGGCGGGCGAGCGGGCATCGGCGTGGTCCTGAAGGCGATTCGTCTTGTTGAATTTCCTTCAAGCTGGGTGTGAAGGAAACCGATTTTTCTGCGATTGCAGCTCCGGTCATGGTCTGGCGATGAGGAACGCCGCGCCGCCACGCATTACGGGCTATGACCATGTCGGGATCAGGGTCAGCGACGCCGCGCGCGCCGTGCGCTTTTACGAGCAGCTCGGCTTCATCCTTGACCGGGACCTTTCGAACGAACGCGTCGCCGAGCTTGTCACCCCGGACGGGACTCGGGTAAATCTGATCTTCAACGGCGAGTCGCGGCCCGGCGCGCAGAACATCCTGCTCGACGAGCCGGTGAAATGGCCGGGCTACACGCACGGCGCCTTCATCGTCCCGTCGCTGGATGCGGTGCTGGACTGGGCTCACCGGCACGGCGTCGCCATCACCGAAGGCCCGGTCGACTGGGGACGGCGCCTGACCTGCTTTCTCCGCGACCCGGACGGCAACGTCCTCGAGTTCAACGAGCTGCGCAGTGGCCCGACAGGGAGTGAGTCGTGAGCGCGCTGACTCTCGTCATCGGCAACCGAAACTACTCCTCCTGGTCGATGCGGGCGTGGCTGCTTCTGCGCTGGCTGGAGGTGGATTTCGAGGAGATTGTCATTCCGCTCTATCGCCCGGACAGCCGCGCGGCGGTATTGCCCTGGTCGCCGAACGGCCTCTTGCCAGCGCTCGCGGATGGCGACCTCCGCATCTGGGACAGCTTCGCGATCATCCTGCATCTCGCCGACCGCTTCCCCCGGATCTGGCCGGACGAGCCGGCAAAGCGGGCGTTCATCCGCAGCACCTGCGCCGAAATGCACTCGGGTTTTCACGCCCTTCGGCGAGAAATGCCGCACAACGGCCGCGCTCGGAATCGCCACGTCCCGCGCACCGCCGAACTCAACGCGGACATTGCCCGAATCGAGCAGATCTGGACCGAAGGCCGCCGCCGCTTCGGCGCCGGGGGGCCGTGGCTCGCCGGCGCGTTCGGCATCGGCGACATCGTCTTCGCGCCGGTGGCCTCGCGCTTTCGCACCTATGGCGTGGCCCTCGGCCCGCCGGCCGGCGACTATGCTATGGCGCTGCTGCGCCATCCGCTCGTCGGACGCTGGTTCGCGGAGGGTGTGGATGAACCGGAGGTCGTCGCCGACGCCGAAATAGGCGGGCATGATCGGGCGGGGTGAGCGAGGCAAAGGAGGCGATGATGAGCGACTCGCGCTACGATATCGAGACCGACGCGGTCATGTTCGACAAGGACGAGCAGTTCGATGTCGGCGCGGTCGGCGCGGCGCAGACGCCCTGGTGGAACCGCACGCTCTGCGCGGTCAACGACACATGGGTGCGGCTCGGCGTCATGGAGGGCGACTTCCACTGGCACAAGCATGAGGGCGAGGACGAATTCTTCTTGGTGCTCGAAGGCCAGCTCGACATCGAGCTCGAGGACCGGACGGTCAGCCTGAAGCCGAATCAGGCATTCACCGTTCCCGCAGGGGTCATGCATTTTCCGCACGCCCGCGGCCGCACCGTCGTGCTGATGATCGAGAAGGCCGGCGTCGTTCCGACCGGCGACTAGGGCGGGAATGGTCGGCGCTGCATCACCGGGTGATTGACTTCGCTGCGAACGGCCCGCACCCTTACGTCGGTGGGCAGTTCGGAGGGAAGATGTTCGGCAGCGCCCTTTTCGTCGCTTTGGTGCTGAGCCAGGCCACGGAGGCCCAGGCCCCGGCGCCTCAATCCGGCCAGGGCAATGAGCGCATCTGCCGGGGCGGCGGTCAGCGCTCGCTCGGCAGCCACATCCGCACCACGCGTCGCTGCAAGACCGCAGCGCAATGGCAGGCGGAAGATGAGGCCCGGACCCGCACCCCGCAGAGCATGCGAATCACCGAGGGCCAGAATGACGGCCGCAACGCCAGTCTGCAGCCGCGCTAGCCGTCAGCTGTGCACCGCTACGGTCGTCAGGATGATCAAAGCGAAGAAGCCCGCCACCTGCAGCCCGCGCCACGGCATCCAGCCATAGCCGTTCACGTCGCGGCGATAATGGCGCCGATGCTCGGCGACGCCCGCGACCACGACCAAGGCAAGCGCCGCGCCATCCGCGCCCCATAGCCAATTGTGCATCAATGTCCCGCCTGCCGGAATGCCTGACGCCTATCTAGGATGCGCGTTCAGGCCCGTCAGCCCTGCGCCGCATTTTTTCTCAGCTGCCGCCGAAGCCGCGGGCGAGCCGGTCGAAGTCCGGGCGTCCATGCAGGCTGGCGAAGCGAAGATCGATCCTCACGCCGACCAGATAGGTATCGCGATCGCGCTCGGCCGCGGCCAGCGCCGCCATCGCCTCGTCCGCGCGACCGGCCGCGGCATAGGTGCCGGCGAGGACGAAGGGATGTTCGCGGCGCTGGGCATAAAGAGCCCGCTGGCGCTCGATCATCACTTGGAACATGGCCGTGGGGCCACCCTGCTCATAAGCGCGCGTCGCCGCCACGTTGGTCGCCTGCCGTTCCCGATCACCGACCAGTCGTGCCGCGATTCCTTCCTCGTGCAGGAAAGCCGAATAGTCGCGCTGCATCAGGCTGATTTCGGCAAGATAAGAATGCGGCGAGAGATAATCGGGGTCGGCCGCCTCAAGCTGGCGAAGCAGCGCCAGCGATTCCGGCGCCCGGCCGGCGTGGAAAAGGATCAGCGCCTTGTCGGCGAGGATAGACTGCGACTGGGGTTCCAGTCGCTGCGCCGCGTCGATCTGGATCAGCGCGTCCGGTACCCGGTCGGCATGGAGGAGCGCGGTTGCGTACCAGTGCCGAGCGATGACCGAACCCGGGTTGAGGGCCACCGCCCGCTCGAAACCGCCGAGACCGGCATTGAAATCGTGGTCATAGAAAAAGGTGACGAAGGCGAGTGCCGCATGCGCATCGGCCAGCCGCTCGTCCAGCGCGAGTGCCTGCCGCGCCGCCGCCCGCGCCCGCGGATAGGCGGTGGCATCTGGAACGCCTGCATATTCGCGTAGCAGCAGGTTGGTACTCGCCAGCCCCGCATAAGCCTCCGCGTAGCGCGGATCGCGGCGAATCGCCTCGCCGAACAATTGCGCCGCGCGGTTCAGGCTCTCCGCCGAGCGCCGTTCCAGATTGTAGCGGCCCTGCAGATAGAGATCGGCCACCTGCGGGCTGGGCTGGTAATGCGCCGCGGCCGGCATCGGCGCGCGCGACCCACGGCCAAGCAGCAACATCGTCCCGCCACCGACGACCAGCGCCGCGGCGGCCGCGCCCGCGAGCCAATATCGTCCAGGCCGTCGCCGCGTCGGCGACGGGGCGGGATTGCCCTTCAGCCATAATTCGAGCTCGGCGATCTCGGCATAGACGGTGGCCCTCGCGCTGCCCGGCAGGCGCCGGATCGGCAGCCCGCGCTTGCTCTCCCAACGTTTCACGGTCCGCTCGTTGGCTCCGAAGAAGGCGGCGATTTCCTTCCAGCTTTTCAGCCGGCCCTGCCGTCCCATGCCGTTGCCGACGGTCGCCATGCCCCGAAATGCCCCGATATGCCCCGCTTTGCCGATAACTGCCGGGCGCCTCCCCTCCTATTTCTACCATGGTTTGGGAACGGGGAGAATTGCCATGAATCGCTGGTATTTGCCGCTCGCGTCGCTTGCTGTTGCCCTCCCCATGCCGGCTCTGGCGCAGACCGACAATTCCGGCGGCTGGTCGGGCTTCTATGTCGGGCTCGATCTCGGGCTGACGAGTGGCAAGCTGCACGCCAGTGGCAGCGACGACGTCTTCCAGGTCACCAATATCAATCCTCCCGGACCCCAGCCGCTCACCGTCGTGCCGGCCACCAGCTTCTCTTATGCGGGCTCCGACCGGCGATCGGCCTTGCTCTATGGCGCGACTGCTGGATTCATGATCCGCACGGGCAATTGGCTGTTCGGTCTGGAGGCCGATGGCCACGGCTCTCGCAATGCGGGCTCGGTCAGCACCAGCTTTGCAAAGCCGCCGACCATTCTCGAGCCCGCCAGTACGATCGATGTCGCGCGCACGACCCGTATCTCCTGGGATTGGTCGGCGCGCGGCCGGATCGGCCATGCCTGGGGCCCCAGCACGGTCTACGCGGCCGGCGGCGTCGCAAGCGCCCGTGTCCGCCTCCGCGGAGAGGATTCCTACACCCAGCCGGGCGGCAATGCCGCGCCCAATCTCAGCGGCGGCGGGCCCGTCGTCTCTCCTGCCTTCGGCCCGATCTCGGAAACCGTGACCTATCGCGGCACGCTCACCGGCTGGACGGCCGGGATTGGCGGGGAGCATCGCTTGTCACGCCACCTCAGCGTGGGGCTGGACGGGCGCTACAGCGATTATGGCAATCGGGTCTTCGATCTCGCCGGCTGCACCGTCGCCGCCTCGGGTCTCTGCCAGCATGTCACCTTGAGCGGGCAAAGCACGATCACCTTCCCCGCCGGGACAGCGCCGACGACCATCACCCGCAATACGACAGACGCCTATCCCGGGACGTCAGAGGGCCCAATACGGACCAGCCTCAGCGAGTGGCGCCTGTCGGCGCGGCTGATCTTCCGGTTCTGAGCCGTTCAGCCGCTCAATCTGTCGAGCTTCTTCTGGAGCTCGGCGAGCTGGGCCTGGAGCCCGGCCAGTTCGGCCTTGGTATCGTCGCCCCCCGGCGCGGCGGCCTCGGCCCCGGCCGGCGCTTCCGCCTCCGCTTTGCGGCCGCCGGTCGCCGCCGCGGTGAACATCTCCATGTTGCGCCGCGCCATTTCGGCGAAGGGGTTGGCGGCGAAGGCGCCAGCCATGGTCTCGCGCAGCTGGCTTTGGTTGCGCTGGAACTGGTCGAGCGAGGCCTCCAGAAATTGGGGCACCGCCGCCTGCATCTGGCCGCCGTACATGGAGATGAGCTGGCGAAGGAAATTGACCGGCAGCATGGTCGCGCCGCGCGCTTCCTCGTCCATGATGATCTGGGTCAGAACCGAGCGGGTGATGTCCTCGCCGGTCTTCGCATCCACCACCTGGAAGTCGCGTTTCTGGCGGACCATCTCGGCAAGACGCTCCAGCGTGATATAGGTCGAACTCTCGGTGTCGTAGAGGCGCCGGTTCGCATATTTCTTGATGATAACCACATCGTCCGGGGACCGAGACGCCGCCATGACAGGCTCCTTGCAGGATGACGAAAGCAGCCTAGCATCAAGGCTTGCCGCACTGCAACATCGGCCCCGCCCCCTGCCCCTCTTCCTCGCCATGCTGCGCAGCGAGACCGCACAACATCCCGCGCGGATGCGGGCGGCGCTGGCGGGCCTCAAACGCTATCAGGGGGCGGAGCGGGCGCCGCCGCCGGCGGCGATGCCATCCGCCGCCGAAATCAGGGGCGCGGCATTGCGCGATTATGGCGGAGAAG